>Ga0256405_10002073_pt1 | contig 48971 bp, 42 predicted proteins | sample RumenRJG_02DNA_FD_189096 | JGI IMG/M metagenome (GOLD analysis project Ga0256405, IMG submission 189096) | Bovine rumen microbial communities from Lethbridge, Alberta, Canada - RJG_02 | ecosystem: Host-associated > Mammals > Digestive system > Stomach > Rumen | place: Canada: Alberta...
AATATAACTAGGTTCATCAACTTCCTTTACAACATCACCCTCTTTAACTTCCCCAATCAGCAACGGTGAATCAGGATTGTGCAACTTCTGGTTCTTTTTGACCAGTTTCATGTTGGCGTTGGCATAATGCCATCTGAAATGTCAAATACTTATGGCAATATTTGTTCGTATATTATGAAACAAAAATACTTGTCAAATGCTCTCTCTATAATACTATAATATTAAAAAAACAGAAAGTGATATTATGGATAACGAGCTATTAGAAGAAGTACACATGATGAAAAATCATAACCCTCGAACACAATATATCTACAAACAAGCCGTGAAAAAATATACTGAATTTTGTGGCATGAGTCTTGAAGAATTATTGGACGAAGCAGAAGCAGAAGAAGATGCAGGAATTAAATGGAAAAAAAGAAAATTGAAAAGAAGATTGTTAACTTTTAGACAATATCTTATTGATAATTTTTCATTAAATACAGTATATGCAATTTTTGGACCAATAATGGTAATCTACCGTTATTTTGAAATCGAAATTCATAAACTACCTCCTATCAATAGGAAAGCTGCAAACACATCTGACCCAATACAATTTGGAGACTTGCCTGATAAAGAAATCATAAGAAAAGCTGTAGAAATAGCTACACCCACAATTAAACCCATTATATATTTTATGACATCTAGTGGTTGTGCTAAAAGAGAAACACTAAACTTAACTATCAAAGATTATATTGATGCATTAAGTGAATACACAGATGAAACAAATATTTATGACATAATTGATGATTTGGGAGACTGTGAAAGTGTTGTTCCTACATTCAGTGTTTACAGACAGAAAACTGGTAAACATTATACTACATATTGCAGTCCCGAAGCTGTTAGTGCAATAAACACCTATCTATTATGGAGATTGGATGCATTAACAGATGATCGTCCTCTTTTTAAGATAGATCCTAATCATTTTACAATGTGTTTCATTGAGATAAACAATAAATTAAGATTAGGCAAAGTAGGAAACTATAACAGATTCCGCAGCCATATGCTTCGTAAATTTCATGCAAGTACATTATATAATGATGGTATGAGCTTAGATAAAGTAAATGAATTGCAAGGCAAGGCAAAGAATAAAACAGATTCTGCATACTTCATGGTCAATCCTAAGGATTTAAAAAATGAATATATCCAACATCTCCCCGCACTTTCTATCAACCAAGAAGTTAAGAAATTAACTATAAAATCTCCAGAGTATCTTAAAATGGAAAAGGAAAATGCAGAATATAAACAAAGAATGGATAACCTTACTAATGAAGTTGACTATATTAAAAAAGAAGTCATGTCAAGAATCAAATAACATTACTGAAATCAAAAGTGAAATTTATACATTTCACTATTTTTTATTTTTTTTACTAAACACCAATTTGAAAAACACCGATGATTATTTTTTGAGGGTGTACAATTTAATATAAAAACTCTTTTTATACTGAATATTATTCATTAAAAAGGAATAGTAATGTTTATATATTCAAAATACCAATCTATGATTAGGCCTCACCCAATGGGAACAATTTTTCAAAGTGAGAACAATTTTTCACACTGAAAGCAATTTTTCCAAAATTAAAAAAAATATTTTTGTGAGGTACTAAAAACGAGGTAGACTATCAAAAAAGTAGTGAAAAAAATAGATCAACATAAAAAAAGGATTATAAAATTAAAAAAAATATTTAGTTGAATAACGAGCTATTAAATATTATTTTTTAACATAATCCTAGTGGGCTAGTAAGAAAAATAAAAATAATTGACAGAGTCAGCAAACTATGTTAAAAATTAATATTTTCCAAAACTTAACCCAATGTTTAGTTTATTTTTAGAAATATATAAAGATTTGTACAATATTAAAAGCAAATTTATTTTACTCTAAATATTCGGTAAATAAAGGAAAATCAATTTTACTTACTACTAATTTTATTTTTCTGATTCCTGGCCCAGATACTCTATGAGATTTAGATTGTTGATTATACAATTGACCCCAATTACTTATTCGATAAATAATAAAAGGGGTGAAAAAATGGAGTCGACAAACCATGGATAAATTAAAAAAATGTATAAACAAAGAAGTCATCGTTCCATGTAACTTCCAAGCACTTGAAGAAGCTATCAGCGAAATTTCAGAATGTGAAAACATTAACAATGAAAAAGAATTCTTTGATTTATACAAAATCACAATATTGAAAGTGGATTAAAATGTTTTAATCCGATGTGGTTGAATTTGAAAATATAACAGGAGTCAGCAAACTATGTTAGAATTTAAAGATATAGATGGAGAACCCCATGTAATAGTTCCAAAAGACATATGGGATAAAATGTGGGACGTATTTAATCAAATTGAATCAGGTGAATAGAATGAATAGCTATTCTCCTTATAATGAGGTTGATCAAATATCTTCCTCACCTAATCAATTTGAAGATAATTATCATGGCATACTAACTCACAAAGGTGAAATTAAAGTTGCCAAAGGTGATGTTGAACAAGAAATCCTACATATTGATGACAATGGAACTGTATTAGTTATGGGTAGAGAAAAATCTTACTCAACATTAATACATGTTAAATTGTTGCCGTTAATTCACTATGCTTCTAAAGGAGATATTGGATTTGTAAAATTCAGAAGAGGTGAAGCTTTCATTGTCGGATTTAGGAAAAATAAAGGAGCTCGTAAAAATGTCTAGGCCAGCTAGATTATATCCTAAACCTGAACCGCTGAACGTCAATCCCAGATTAATTTTAATTGGCAGCATATTATTTGCTTTAGTCATAGGTTGGATTGGAATTGTAACAAGTACCGTAGGATTATAAAAGGTGATAAAATGGTTAAAGCCGAAATTATAGAAAGTCCAGAAGTTTCTAAAGAAACCGGAATAATAGCTACCGATAATGTTCCAAATGTTGATGTAGCTATTGAACAATGGGACGCTTATCAAAAACTCTGTAAAGGATTATTAAATGAAACAGATTATCAGGAAATTATTGTAAAAGAAAAAGATGAGAACGGAAACTACGTTAAAGTGAAGAGACACTTTAAGAAAAAATCAGCATGGCAAAAGCTATCACGTGCATTCAATGTTGACACCCACATTGTTGACCGGGACATTGAAAGAACAAAAATGGGAAGAGTAAGAGAAGCTTACTATTGCGTTAGAGCAACATTACCTAATGGCCGTAGTGTTGAATCTGATGCATTATGCTCAAGGTCCGAGAAAGGAAAGGACAAAGTCTCAGACCATACCATAATGTCAACTGCAAAGACACGTGCTACAAATCGTGCAATAGCTGAACTCATTGGAGCCGGAGAAGTGTCAGCAGAAGAAATGTCAGCTGAAAAGATTGCAGGACAATCAAAATTTCTAAAAGAGGACAATAGCTAGTTCCTCTTTTAATATTTTTTAGGAGAGAATTAAAATGAGCTTTGAAAACACTAAACAGACAATATTTACAGGTACACAATTGGATTATGAAGAAATTGTAGAAATTCCGGAAGGATATGAAAAAGCAGAATTAAAAGACTTTGAAGATGGAACCCTAATCAGAGGTAGGCCTGAAATGGCTTCCGTCTCATCATTCACTTTCGATGACGACGGTGAGGAAAAAACAGTCAACAGATTCAAATTATACATCTTTCAGGATGCAGACAAAATATATGTTGAAATCAATGTTAATCTTAAAAATGATGGAGACATTCACAAAAACGTCAGAAAAGGAAGTGTATTATTTGATTTCTTAACCAGCATTCTTGAATTGGAAAATGCAGGTTCAGTTGGCAAATCCAATATTCTAAGAAATGTTGATCTTTCCGAATATCGTGAATTCGTAAACAGGTTAAGTGAAATGACAATTCAAGTAAAAGAAAGATCCGGAACATACACATTCTACAGTTTCATTGTGAGGGATGTTCAGGTATAGGTAATTAAAATGAGTGAAGGAAGTTCAGCTATACAAATCAAAAAAGCCATCGGTAATGTCTACAAACCGGATTATGAGTTTACATACTTTAAAAACATAATCAGTGCTTTCTATTTGCAGGGTACAGACCCAGAAGTTGTAGAAAAAATTCTTATTGAATTATACAACCAACTTCCTTCTCATGAGAAAACATTAGATGAAATCATCAAACTCTTCGAAGATATTTATTTGGGCGATGAAAATCCAAATAGTGGGATAAAAGGCATTGAGAGATTCATTTCAGACAAGTATGATAAAAAGACCAGTGTTTTGGTGGGACGTGAATTGAATAGGGCAATCATACCATATGATACCAATAAGATTTACAAACTCCAAACCGGCTCCAACAAATATATCGTTATGGACTACAGGAACAATGAAGTCACTACACAAACAATCGAATGGAAAAAAGGAAATGAAGTAGCTGATTACACCAGAGTATTGTTCTGCTATCCTATGCGGATTACAATACATGACAATCCGATAAGTGAAGCCGGAAGAACATTCAGCATCGAATGGAGAACAGCAGACGGAAGCAGATTCCATACCAAAGACATGAACATCGTTGAAATAGAACATTACCTTGTTGAACACGGTTATGTCCTCTCACGTTACCAATCCAAAGATGTTGTTCCTGGTTTGATTCAAATAGCTATTGAAAATGATTTGGCAATAATCAAAAATGAAATTGAAACTCCAGGTTTCTACTATAACGATGAAACCAAAAGCCTGACAATAGTTGAATTTGAATTGAGGGAAGCGGACATTAACAAAATGAATATGGCATTGGAATTAATTGAGGACTTAAGAAATTATTTCATAGGTCAGGAAGGAAAGCTTGCAACAACTCTAAAGCATGCAATGATTGTTCCTTTCGGTTTTGCCAAAAAACAGATGGGATTGCCGTTGGAGAACCTGATTCCTTACATGTTCCACTTTGGAAAAGGTGGAAGCGGTAAGACAACTCTTGCCCGTATTGGAGCATACTTTTATGGCGAACCGGATAGCGAAACAGATATTGGAGGATCTGAATTTGATACCGTTCCAAGAATAGGTGCTCAAATATCCAAATCCACCTTTGGATTAATTATCAATGAACCTGTTGGTGTGTTCAATTGCAAAAGCTGCACAGAGACATTGAAAACATGTGTGGAAAGGACAAATGCAAGACGCAGATATGAAGGAAGGAATTTAGCTATTATCCTTGCCTTATCTACGTTATCCTTCACATCCAACAGTCCGTTGCCCAATGTCGAAGGTTTGACAAGAAGATTTGTTCAGCTAATGTATACTCACAGTGAGAAAAAAACAGATGATGAGAAAAGGGAATTTATGGAGCATTTCAAAATGAACTCTCCTAAAGACTGTCTGTTTCATCATTTGAAGTATCTTGCGGACTTTGTGGTGAATGAAATTAATGAGGATATAGAATTGTTAAGACTGCCTTGGCAGGAACTAAGCAATGAACTGATTATAAGAGCTTATGCCAAATGTGAACGTGAATGTCCTGATTGGCTATTGACATTTGCCGAATCAGTAACGCCTGAAGATCTGGATGATGAAGAAATAGAATATCTGAGAATGTTTTTCATTGACGAGATCAACAAGCACAACAAAAGCATTAAGGTCTATTCAGCAGAAGACGGATATCCAATCAAATATCATGACTATTTCACAGATTCTGTTAAAGACTCAAATGACTTCTATGAACGTGTCTTTAACATTATCAATGAGCGTTTGATTTCTTACATGGTGCTGCATCATGGTCGTGATGGTCTTGACTATGTCTGTTTTACAAGCGGTCTTAAAAAGGCATTGAAAAACGCTAATGAAGTGTGTTATGACGTGAAGGGAATTGCTGAATTGTTAGGTTGGGAATACAAATCCGTTAAAATACCCAAATCTACAAAAGTTATGATTGTTAGGTTTGATAAGTTTTTAACATTCCTATATCCGAACTTAAGTGAAAAGGAGGTCAATAAATAAAGTAACTTGCGAGGTAACTTTTGGTAACTTGAGGTAACCTGAGACCCAAGTTACCTCACCAAAAAAATTTAAATGATTTTTAGCCCTTTATTTTTTGATTAAAGCTATTTAAATTCATTTAATTTTTTCACATTCTGAGGTAACCTGACACCCCTAGGTAGGGGGCCTATAGTAGTGAAAAATACTTGTGTTTGCCAGGTTACTGGGTTACCAAGTTACCTTTTTTTGATAAGTTACCAGGTTACCAGGTTACTTTAGAAGCGAGCTGATAAATATGATTAAATGTGACTGTTATCCAAATCATGAAATCTGCAAAAACAAAAACACATGCGAATTTTGGATACCATTAAATCAAAAACTCAAACAATTAAATCAACAGATATATTATGAGTTGAATAGATTCGAAAGTCTGAATCAAAGAAAAAGAGACTACTTCAAAATATTATCTGAAATTCAACAGGGAAGATATACTGAAATAATAGCTATTGACGGAAGATTAAAAAGAGTACCGAAAAAGAATGCAAGAGGTGAACCCATATTAAAACCAGATGATGTACAGGTTGGATTGAATTTTAATGTCATATCTAAAGAGATAACTGACACAGAAACAATAATTCATGAATTAAAAATTAGAGAAAAGAATATATTAAAAATATTAAAAAAACGGGGCGAAAAAGATAAATAAACCAAAATAAAAAAATAATTTAAAAAATATCTTTCAAAAAAGTAAAATAGTATGAGAAAACTCATACCCGGAATTCAACTACCTATTCTCTTTCATTTCATCAAGTTCTCGCCTAAGATTAGCAATAGACTCATTAGACAAATCTATTGCACGTTGTCTAAAATATTCCTCATCATAAATAGTATCATTAGAACCGTTCTCAGACACATACTTCAACATAATTCCACCTAATATTAATGTATAGTTAACAAAATATTTAAATTAATATTATTTTTCTCTTTCAAAAAATTGTGGATTTAATTCCGCATCAAAATAGTGCTTACGTTTCTTCCAAATAAAACCATCACCTTTAGTAATAATCGCCACATCAATATCTCCACCGACAGTTTCTAGATTTGAATCAACTTTTCTTTTTAAAGAAGTAATATGAATTAAAGATTCAGACATATTAGCTAATTCTTCTTTAGGTAATGCTCCAATAGATCCTATAATCGGCTTATTAAAATCCTCTTTTAATTCAACGATATTTTCTGCAAATTCATTAACCCTTTTATTAGATGTTTTATCAAAGTTATCCAAAACCTGATTAACTGCAGGCAATGACTTACCCTTAATTTTTTTATTAGAATTTAATTCAACACGTAATTCATTTAGATATTTCTTAAGGAAATTATCAAAATATGCAACAATTGTATCTCCTAAATTTAAATCAATACCTGTTAAAAACGTATCGATTACATCTTTTTGAGCAAAAGGAAAAATTCCATTACCATTATGATTTAACACTTCATTATAATCAATAATCTCAATTTTTCCATTATTATTAACACATAAATTAAAATGAATAAGAGATGGGAACATATCTTGACTACTAAATCCTGCAATGACTATCCCAGTACCCATTTTAATCAACGAATTTAAAAAGATATTTTTTAAATCAGCAATGATTTTTTCATGATATTTATTATCTACAGCATCTGGAATCATATTCTCAAATGCAAGATCATACTTGTTAATTATTGTTTCATAACTCTTTAAAAAAGAAGGTAACTTATCACATTTAATCGAATTTAAGAAATTAACTAAAGTTTCACCGTCAAAGTTGCTTATTTTAGGAACTATGAAACTTTCAAATGTTTTTAAACCTGCAGATATCATAGACTCAAAATCAGAATTTGGAGTATTTGCCCCTAAAAACTTTAAGAAATCATCTTTAATTGTAATTATATCCTGTTTAACATTGAAATCTGTTTTTTTACGATATTCTTTAATTAACGTTTCCATCGGAATTCCTTCAAAATCAGCTGCACCAAAAATCATTATCCCCATTGGAGGATCGTTTGATAACATGAATAATTTATTCACTCCATTATAGGTTTTACTATTTCCAACGGTTACTGCACTATCTGCCGCCATAGCAATTGCATTTTTATTCATAATTAATATTTCTGAAGTCATAATCTTGAAATCCTTATTTAAATTATTTAAAAATAATTTGGAGAATGTCACTCTTTACATTCCCCATCTTTATACAAACTATGTATTTAGATACCTATTACGTTAATTCGCTCCTCTCTTTTGAATTCATTGTCAAAAGTGACAAGATAGTCAATATTATGCTCAAGCACAGATACAATCATGCTTGAATCCGTATAACTTAATTTGCCATTGAACTTTTTAAATACTTTAATTGTCTTTGTATTGTAATTAGGTATTTCATGTTCATTTATAATTTTAAAATTATCCATCATGAAGTTATACAAAGTTTCTGCTTTATTAGCATCACCTTTGAGATTAACTACATTTACAACTTCTTCTATCACATTGTCTCCAATGTAACATTCTTCAGATAATAAATCTGTAAGTTCTAAGGCTTTACTTTTATTACTATCATTATCTAATGCTAATGCAATTATAAATGAACTATCAAAGAAATATTTACTCATATTTGATAAACCTCTTTTTTCAGTTCTACACTATTCGTAACTTCCTCTGTTTTTACAATACCAATGATATCGTCTAATTTAACTTTGTTTCTGAAGTTAACTTCAGGTTGCCCATCATCAGTTATTCCCCATTCAACAATCGTATCATCATTAATATCAAAAGCTTCCCTTACTTCTTTTGGTATAGAAGTTTGGAAATTTTTGTATATTTTGGTATTTGCAATCATCATAGTTTTTTTCTCCACATCATATCATTTTTCATATTTTTAAATCACTCTATCAAGGTTTTTTCAAATTTAACTAAACACATCTTCTTCGTACATTTTATCATCAATCGGCATTAAAACAGGGAAAGTTGTTCTAGTGCTATTATTACATATATTTTCTGTTGCATATAAACTTATCTGTTAATAAAAAAATTTATGATAATATTTATAATAACAGAATTTAGAAAAATTTAAAAAAAATAATAAATTTCATAAAATATTTTCGAAATTTAATGTGAGTTCCATACATTAGGTTTTTTGGTTTAAATCAAATGTTATGGTGAATATTTTCTCAAATTAAATTATCATGTGGAGTACCATTTATCCACATTAACTCTTTGTAATTCTTTTTCTGCAGATATTTTTTCATAACCTCCAGTAAATGCCACCACACAGTCATCGTGAATGGCTTCATTTGGATATGCTGTAATTTTTTCTAAAAATTCCATGGCCCATTTTTTCGTAAACCCTGTTCTATCCCTCCCAACTAGGAAAATTCCATTCTTCTGAATATCAGCTGAAACCCTTCTTGCCCTATCAATTTTATTCTCTCTTGAGTTACCGGCGCCTGTAGTGAATCCTCTTCTGTTAAGCTCATCTATGATTAATAATCCAAAGTTTTTACCTGTACTTCCGTCGAGTTCAATATACTGGACATCTGACTTGTCACGTGCTGCAGTGTTCAGTATTTCATTAATCAGATTTCTTGACTCAAGCTGAAATTCATATGAGTCCAGAATGTAGATATTACCGTTTAAATCTTTAGCCAGTAAAACACCTGCAGTATAATCCGGATCACTTCCTCTCAGTTTATCATCATTCAATACTTCTGTAGCTGCAAGATCCCAATATCTGATAACCTTAATGATTGGGATTTTCATGTATTCTTCATGAGAGATTATGTGGAAGTCGGATTCATCGAATAGCTGACCTTTGACTGAAGCATACCAGTTACCGTTCATTAACTGTTCTCTTGTAACTCTGTCCAAGCCCATAAGGTATTCTTCATAGTCGTTTCTGTCCAGATAGATGTTGTCCAAATAGCTGGATGAAATAAATCTTATTTGTGATTTGTCTTGAATGTCAGTATCTATTTTTTCTATGAATCTTTCACGTACCCATTTGTTTCCACGCTTACCAGGATTGCTTGATGCCATCAGTTGTGTTGGAAGCTTATTGTCTTTAGTCTTACGGACTCTAGACCTCATGTAGATATATTTGAATCTCTCCAATTGTGTTAGCTCATCTATTCCTATGAACTGGTATTCGGAACCTTGATATGTATCGAGGTCATTGATGTTTCTCAAATATCCAAAAGTTAGTGAATTTCCATTGGGAAATGTCCATGAGTGTTCGGTTCCATCCCACTTTGGTTTGATGCTTGCATTATTTTGAATTTCCTTTCTATTTAACCATTGACTTGCTTTGTGAATTAAAGCTCCTTTACGCTTCAGGTCAGATAATGTACGTCTCAAGATGAGGGCATGATATTCATTGGCATCATCCTGAACATAGAACAATGCCCTCATGAGCAGACTTGTTGATTTACTTCCTCCAGCAGCACCACCAATCAATACTTCCTTTTCTCTAGCTAAAATCATTTCAGCCTGCTTTGGAAATGGATTGAATGGAATATATGGATTCTCATATACGCACTTTTGAAGAATAGCTTTATCCCTAGCGCTTAAATAGAATTCATTGTTTTCATTGTACATTGTTATCGTCTATTTGTTTTGCAAGGATTTCTATTTCATTCATGATGTCCTTTTGTGAGATTTCAATCTTTTTGTCTTCCAATTCAAGAACTCTGTTTTTGAATAGTCTATCCATTTCATCCTTGAACAGTCTGTTTTTGGCTTCAAATGCTTTAACTGATAATTCCAAGTATCTTATTTTTAATTCCGTTAAATCAATTAGGTATCTCGCCAGGCTTTTTTCGTTGGCATTGTATCTTACTTCCTGGTCGAGCTTTGCAAAGTCGATTTCAATACCAACTGCATTTTTGGTAATCTTGTCAAGGTTGTCAAGACCTGTTTTGATGTCTGTGACCTGCTGCTGAAGTATTGTATCAATAGCTAAGTCGATATTATCTGTGTGAACTTCATTGTCTATTATCTGGCCTTGAGTGATTGCCCTATTTGTTAATGAATCTTTATCTCTTGCTCTTGGGTCTTTTTCTTTATCTGTTATGTGATATTTCTTTTTGAATCTTGAGAATGTGGATCTGCTTACTTCGATTTCATGTTCCTCTTCCAGCCATCGTCTGACATTTGCATCTGTTGCACCGGATGTCTTCATAACCATTATCTCATCAAGCAATGTTTCCATGAAATCACTCTTTGTCAGATTTAAACCTGATTTGAATTTTCTATAAGTAACATCTGCCACATCACGATTATATTTTGTTTTTAATAGTTCAATGACTTCATTGTTACTCATTCCCTTCTTGCAACAGTTTATTATTTCCTGTTCATGCTGTTCTAAAAAATATATGATATCTGAATTTCCTCGACCCATAGGTTCCCTCCTATAAATCTCTTAACTCTCTTTCAAGTTCCAGTTTCCTTGCTTCGATTAAACTGTATTCAGTCTGTTTCATGATTCTTTCAAAATCCGGATTGGTGTTTATTAGCACAATCGTCTCTTCAGCATTTCCCATAGCTATCAGTTTCGCTCCAAGTTCATATGCGTCCTTGTGGGTGAAGGTTGAATCTTCGACAATCTTTTTGAGTGTAATATCCACTCTTGCGCTGATGTTGGTTTTTTCGAGTAACATAATACATATATTTATTATGTTTTATATATAAAATTTTATTATAAAAAAAATATAAAAGTAATAATAAATATTACTTTTGCTTATGAAAAATAGTTTTATTTTAAGAGTTATATACGTGAGATATATTTTTTGAAGTTATTCTCCGTCATCCATTTCGTCAAGTTCCTTTTGAAGATCGTGGATTTGCATTTCCTTGTAGAATCTTTCGAACTTGCCGACTTCAATGAGATAAGCTGAAACTTCAAGAGCATCCCTATAGGTATAATTGGACTCTTTAATAATTTGCTTTTTATCTTCATCCATGTAGGACGAGGTATTATTAATATTGGCCATAGCTATTACAACCTGTATATAATAATTAATATAATATTTTATTATTTCAATTATATAAAAGTATCATTATTTGATTTTTCCTTATAAAATTATTAATTTTTATATTCAACGTTACTATAGAATCAATATTAATAAAATCAATAGCTACTTATTTATTTTGAATTAATAATGGGTATCAACATTAACTAACAGTTTTTTAAATATCAATACTGATTTAAAATCCAAATAATATAGGAAATTGTTTAAAATAACTTAAAACAAAATAATTATAACATATTAATCACAGAATTACTATATAAATATCTTTACGAAATTATTAATTTATGAAGGATTGTTATTATGAAAAGAAACTCTACTGTAGCTAGCCGAGAACAATTATTAAGAATAATAAATGAAGATTATGAATTACTACCAAAATCAAAAGATATGCTAACATTTGAAGTACGACACGGACACATTGAAACCTTTGAACAATTAAACCGAAGCATAGCACACAGAAAAAGAGCAGACGGCACTAATAGCAATTCCACTTTAACTAGCCCAGAACAATTACTAAAAATTATAAATGAAGATACCGAACTATTACCAAAATCCAAAGAAATGTTAATATTCGAAGTACGAAACGGACACACCGAAACCATTGAACAATTAAACCGAAGCATAGCACACAGAAAAAGAGCAGACGGCACTAGAAGCAATTCCACTTTAACTAGCCCAGAACAATTACTAAGAATAATAAATGAAGATACCGAACTATTACCAAAATCCAAAGAAATGTTAATATTCGAAGTACGAAACGGACACACCGAAACCATTGAACAATTAAACCTAAGCATAGCACACAGAAAAAGAGCAGACGGCACTAATAGCAATTCCACTTTAACTAGCCCAGAACAATTACTAAAAATTATAAATGAAGATACCGAACTATTACCAAAATCCAAAGAAATGTTAATATTCGAAGTACGAAACGGACACACCGAAACCATTGAACAATTAAACCGAAGCATAGCACACAGAAAAAGAGCAGACGGCACTAGAAGCAATTCCACTTTAACTAGCCCAGAACAATTACTAAGAATAATAAATGAAGATACCGAACTATTACCAAAATCCAAAGAAATGTTAATATTCGAAGTACGAAACGGACACACCGAAACCATTGAACAATTAAACCGAAGTATAGCACACAGAAAAAGAGTAGATGGTCGATTATGATCATTAATCCAATTTAAAATATTGAATATACTATTAAATATATTTGAATTAGGAATTGAAGATTTAAAAGAATATTGAAAAAAATAAAAAGAGTTAACATTAACGTTAACTACTATACAAATCTGTAAATATCCAAGATGGATCATATGCAATGAGATATCCATCATCACACCAGATTGCTCTGACATTTCCTGAAGTTATATCTGCAACTGCAGCAGGATCACGATTAATCCAGTTTCCACCCGTATGTTTTTTATGTCTGAGTCTTAGTCTTATATGGCCTGTTCCAGATACTCTGCATTTTACGTGGACAAATTGCACATCATATCCTAAGCTTTTAGCTATTCTATAGTACACTTGTCCCCAATCCACACAGTTGGAACCTTTGCCTTGACTAGCATCATTGATTGTTTTCTTGTCTGTTTTTTGAGAATCGAAGTATTTGCTGTATAATTTCTTTTTAGCTATTACTGATAAGGCCTCATCAATGGTATTTCCTTTGAAGTTGAATGTTTTAATGAATAGCTTCATTGTGGAATCTTTGTAATCAGGAAGAGTAGACATTCTGTATACAATAGCTGGAAGTCTTTTATTTGCTCTAATGTAGGCTTCTGTCCTTATGGCCATATCTACATATTCGGCTTTATCAATTTGAGTTCCATCTTTTAAAGTAACATAGTTTGGAAGGAAGTCTAAAGACTTGTTGTCTTTGATTAATGTCATTGTATACATTGACACCAGCTTATCATTTCCCAGTTTCTTCGCTTTCTTTTCTATATCGTTACAACTACCTTTTAATGTTAATATTTGGTAATAGTCACGTTTCTTATATTTCTTTTTGTTTTGGAGTAGCCAGTATGCTATGGAATTCATAGCTTGGCAAAAACTTGTCCAACTAATATTATCTTTTGACATATATTATAATTTATATTATCCTATTTATTATATTTTTTATATATTATAGATAATATTTGTTGAAATGAATTACAATAATTAAATATAAAAAAATTAAACTGTTAGAAAAATAAATGTGAAAGAAGCTATATAATTGAATACAAACGAAAAATAAAGTAATATTAATAAAAAAAATAAAATAGCATTATTTAATCAAAAACAACACTATTCGCTAAAGTTTTTGTAGTTTCTAAATCTCCTCTACTAAAAATTACAACAAACTTATTATCTGGTGATTGAACTATGACATATCCCATGTTATCAACACCATTAACCTTAAAGTTATCTACAATAACTAAATTGCCCTCAGTAGAATAACTTAAAGTTGGATTTTCATCCATTAAAAGTGAAACTATTTGATTTACATTAGTATATTGATCATAATACATGATAAAAAATATTCCAGACTCCCATTCATAAGTTGCATTATTTTGTGGACCATATTCTACAACATTCGAATCTTCAGGCAAATACATATTAAATAAACCATTGAAGTCTACTCTTTTATAGTGCACCTCTTCCTCTTGAGAAGTTATAATCTCATCAACAGTATCTCCATTAGAACCAGTCGATTCAGGAATAGATTGAGTATTATCTTGTTGATTAAATGTAAAATACAAACCAACACCTAATACAATAATAAGAATAACAATTGAAACTCCAACTATTTTTAATTTGTTACTTCCGCCTTTAGGTTTAAGATCAAAGGAACAACCAGTGCAAAATTTTGCCTTATCTGGATTTTCTTTACCGCAATTAGGACATATTTTCATGATTTACACATCCTGTAAAAATAAAAAAAGATGGATAAAAAATCTTTAGATTTTAAACATTATCCACATTCTTAATATTTAATACATTGTTGATCCAGCATCTGTAACTGCATCACGTAACTCTTTAATTTTTAATTTAAGAGATACTGTATCTTCTGATGCTTTTAAATCCATAAGTTCTAAAATTAATGTTTCAATACGGTCTTTTGCATCTTCACCTATTTTATCTCTGAAATCCGGATCTTCAATGAATTTTTGAGCAGAGTATATTTCAGAATCTGCTTCATTTTTCAATTCTGCTAATTTTAATCTTCTTTCGTTTTCCCTTGCATTTGCTTCTGCTTCCCGTTTTTTCTGTTCAATTTCTTCAGGAGACATTTTAGTAGCTGCAGTTATTGTGATTGATTCCTCATTTCCAGTAGCAGTGTCAACTGCAGTAACATTTAAAATTCCATTAGCATCAATTTCAAAAGTAACATCAATATGAGGCACTCCTTTTGGAGCAGGAGGGATTTTTAAAGGAAATGAGCCCAATTTTGTATTAAATTCAGCCATTTTGTTTTCACCCTGCACAACTTCACATATTACCTCAGTTTGATTATCATAAGCAGTTGTAAAATCTTTAGTTACTTTAACTGGAATTGTAGTATTTCTCTCAATCATGAATGCAGTTATTCCTCCAATAACAACTGTTCCGAGAGATAATGGAGTTACGTCTAAAAGAATTAAATCTGTAATTTCTCCACTTAAAACTGCACTTTGAATAGATGCACCTTGTGATACACATTCCATTGGGTCTATTCCTCTTTCAACCAATTTTCCAGTATGATTTTCAACATAATCTTGGACGATAGGCATTCTTGTTGGCCCACCAACTAAAATGATTTTATCTATATCGTCAACAGTTATATTAGCATCATTAATTGCTTGATCTATACTTTCCCCACATCTTTCGACAGTTGGGCGAACTAAAGATTCTAATTTTGATCTATTTATTTTTTGAATTAAATTTAAAGGTTTTCCGTCATTGCTCATTGCGATAAACGGCAGGTTGACTTCAGTCTCAACAGTGTTTGATAATTCGATTTTTGCTTTTTCAGCACCTTCTCTTAATCTTCTGCTTGTTTCAACTTCTTTTGTTAAATCAATTCCATGTTCCTTTTCAAATTCATCAGCAAGATATTTTATCAAAGCATTATCCATATCTGTTCCACCAAGCTGAGTATCACCACTGGTTGATAAAACATTGAATACTCCGCCACCAAATTCCATTATGGTTACATCTAAGGTACCTCCACCTAAATCAAAAACCAAAATGTTAATTTCCTCTTCATCTTGTTTGTCAATTCCATAAGCAAGGCTTGCAGCGGTTGGTTCATTTACAAGACGTAATACTTCAAGACCTGCAATGGTTCCTGCATCTTTAGTTGCAGTCCTTTGATTATCATCGAAGTATGCTGGAACTGTAATTACTGCTTTTGAAACGGGTTCTCCTAAAAATGTTTCTGCATCTCGTTTAATTTTTTGTAAAATCATTGCAGATATTTCTTGAGGAGTATATTCTTTTCCTTGAATATTAACTTTATAATCAGTACCCATGTGTCTTTTTATCTCACTAATAGTATTATCAGGATTTGTAGACGCTTGTCTTTTTGCAGGTTCTCCAACTAATTGTTCTCCATCCTCTGTGAAAGCCACATAACTTGGGAATGCTTTACCATATAAACTAGTTCCTTCTGCACTCGGAACCATAGTTGCTTTCCCATCAATGTAGACACATGCAGCGGAATTACTTGTACCTAAATCTATACCTAAGATCTTTTCACTCATCTAATCATCTCTTAATTGCTTTTTTAAATCAGTTTCAATCTTCTTTTTATTATGAACATAATTTTTGTCATTTGTTATTTCAGGATGTTCTTGTTCCATTGAGCTATAATCATCTAGAACTTTATTTAAGTCCAAATTTAAATTAGCTAAGATTAAACCTCTCAAATATATAAAATTAACTCTAAATGTTTCATCAGAAATCTCTGTTTCATCAATTTGATTCGCATAATTTTTTGCAAGTTTAAAGTCATTATGCTCAGCTATTGCTTTTCTTACATGCTTATAAAGTAGTTTATACTTTCCAATATCTTTAGCTTGGTTTAAATCATCATCGGATTCATCTTCAATGACAAGTTCCTCAAATACATATTCCTCATTAGAGGAGTCAGAAGCATCTTCTTCATCATATAATGGAATATTAATAGTTTCATTCTTATCTGGAAATGGATTTGTATTTGTTCGTGATATAATATCATTTTTTAGATAATCTACACTTTCAATTGAAAATAAATCATCAATATCATCATCATCCAATCCCATTTCTAAGAATTGACTTCTAATAATCCTTTTTTCGTTTTCAATATAGTCCAAATCATTTAATTCGTTAATTTTTAAAATTAGCTCATCATAAGGCAATGTTTTTAAATAACATTCAATTTCATCATCACTTAAATTAAATGATTTTAATTTGTCCTCAAAAGCTTTAAAATTAGGTCTTTTATCATTACTCAGTTCTGATTCAGCATTCAAAAATATTAATCCAAACTCATAATTTGAACGAATTTGTTTAAATTCCTCATTGTCAAGTTCAATAAACTTAGAATAATATTCCTTTGCTTTTTCATCATTATTGCTTTGTAAAATTATTGAAACATAATAATAAAAGTTGGCATTTGAATTATCAATTTCAATAGCTTTTAAAAATGAATCCAAAGCAAGATCCCAATTATTCAATCTTAAAGATGCAATTCCTTTTCCAAAAAGACTCTTGATATGATATTCATCCATTGTTAAAACTATGTCAAAACATTTCAAAGCTTCACTGAAATTTCCTAATTTATTTAATACTCTCCCCATATCACATCTAATATCATATGGGCATGACTTATCACCTAAAGCCATTTCATAATAGGTTAATGAAACTTTTAAATTACCTTCATCTTCTAATTCTTTTGCTTTTATTATTAATTTAGACATAAGATAACCCTTACTTACAAAGCTTTTAATTAATATTTTAAATAAATATAAATATATAGTTTTATATCCAGTTTAGAAACATTATTTAATAAATTATTAATTAGAGGATAACGATGTCAGAAGCCATTGAAATTTTTAAAATTCTCCCAATCAAACCGGGTTTTGATTTAAAACAAGTTAATAAGGTTAAAAATAAACTTTTATTAAAATACCACCCCGATCGTGCTAATTCTGTAAAGCCAGAACAACTTAGAAAAATGCTTGTTGATGAATATAATGAGATTGCAAGTTTGATAAATTCCACAGATACAAAAATCAAAAATGACCCCGACATTTATAATTCCCAACGTGATTATAACAAATACAAACATGATTTTGAATTCGATTATTTAAATACATTATCAGATCCCGAATTGAAAATTATTTTAGATGCAAATGGCTTAGAAACAACCGGAACTAACAGACAACTTAAAGACAGAATAATTGATAATGTTCCTGAACGCATTGCCCGTTTAAACCTAACTGAACATTTACTACGTGAACAATACGCTCCAAAAATGGAAGATATTTTAAGAGAATTTCCTGAAAATAAACTTGTCAGAATTCTTGAGCTAAAAAATATTAAGGCAACAGGAGATTCTGTATCAATCATTAGGCAGATTGTTTCCAGCATTAGTGAAGATGAAATTAATAATTTAATTAAACAAGTTGACGAAGAAATCAGCGATTTAAGAGCTAAATTAAATAGATTAAATGAAAAACAGCTAAAATTGATTCTTGATAACAATAATTTAAATTCATATGGAAATAAAAACCAATTAATTACTAAAATCATTGATACATTCCCTATAAATGAAATTGAAGACAATATCCATAAAGTTACTATAAATAAACAAAAAGCTCTTAAAAAATTATATTCCATTACAGGACAAGACGACCTTTCAGAGAGTTTTAAAAAGACTTTATCTGAGAATAACCTCAAAATTGAACATGGGGTAGAAATTAGGAATAGAATAGTTTCATTGATCAATAGATATCAAATTGAAGAAAAAGACATAGAATTGAAATTAAACGAACTTATTAATAAAAAAGTTCAGCAAATTATTGATGATACTCTCAAGGAATTATATAAAATCACTGGCGAAAGATCAATTAATTCCGAATTTTTAAATAAATTAAAAAATGCTGGTTTGGATGCAAAAGATGGAACTCAAATTAAAAATGAAGTTATAGCAGATATTAAAGCAGGTAAAGTTCAAAAAGAGAATTTGGAACATTTAATTAATTTAAAAATTCAAGATTGTAAAATCAAGTTGCAAAATGAAAAAATCGAAATTCTTTACAACATTACTGGAAAAACAACTATTTTATCTTCATTTAAAGAATTATTGTCTGAACATGATTTGGATGAGCAAGACGGATTAAAAATTCAAAATGAAGTAATTACACTTATTAAAACTACCAATATCGATAAAAATGAGATTAATCCTAAACTTCTTGAATTAATAACTTTAACAGCAACTGAAAAATTAATTAATGGCTGTGACCTTAGTTATTTAAATCAAATAGCTATTATAAATAACTTATCTAAATGTGACACCAAAGAAGAATATGTTGAATACTTCCTAGACAACATATCCTCTTCTTTCAATGATTTAAAAATTAAATCTGACATAATTGAAATTGATAATATAACAGAAAAACTTGGCAAGTTATATAAAAATCAGCTCGAATTTATTTTAACTTCAAATAACATACCTGACAAGGGAACTAAAAAAGAATTGATAGATATACTTCTTTCCAACATTAATATTGAAGGCATAAAATTAATTGTTTCCGAAATTGATAAGACTAATGAAGAATTAAATCAATTAACATTGAATGAACTAAGTTTCATTCTTAATGAAAACAATATTAAAGTTGGAGGAGCAAAAACTAAAGTTATTAATGAAATAATTAAAACATTACCAATCACCACAATCAAAAGAGACATTACACGATTAAATGAGATTAAATCCAAATTATATGAATTAACACCGAATGAATTAAAATTCATTGCAAAAAGCAATAATATAAGTTTAACCGACGATATGTACTTTTTAATTACTGAAATTGAAACACAAGTACCTCTTGTTACTATTTCAGAAAATATTGTGGAAATTTCCAACATTAAAAACATTGTAAAATCATTCAATAAACCTCAAAGACAGCATATTTTAATTACTAATGATTTAAACAATAGTGAAGATGATGAATCACAGATTAATGAAATTTTAGAAAACATTGACTTCTTTGAAATAATTGAGTTTAATAAAATGATTAATGAGTTGAAGGATGAACTGAATGATTTAAGTGTTATTCAACTTAATCATATTTTAGATAATCATAATCTAGAAACATCCACTGATAAACCTATCCAAATTGATACAATTCTAGATAATATTCTAATACCTTTCATTAAAAAAGATATTCAAACAATTAAATCATTTGAAAATAAATTCAATGATATTTCTGAAGACGAAATTGACAGTATTTTATCTGAAAATAAACTTAGAAAATCTCTTGATAAAAAAGGAAATATCAAAACAATATTTGAGAACTTATCCTTTGATGAAATCAACGCATATTTATCCAAAACCAAAAATGATGAAATATCAATTGATGAAATTAAAGACCAAATGTTAATCTGTCCTATAAAAGTTTCTAAAGGTAAAAAAACACTTACAACAGAAAAGCATGAAAATTCAATATTCCTTTTATTATTTGATGATGAAAAATTATATAATGAATATAAAAAGAAAAATAAATCCGTTAAAAAATTAGAAAAGGATTTAGATTATTTCAAAAAATTAATTAATAAAAATAAAAAAATAGAAGGCATTTTAGTTAGAAAAACACCTAAAGATATGATTTTTAAAAAAAATCAACTTAACTAAATGATTAAATTTGCACACTATAAAAATCGTATCTTTTCAATATCTCCTTGAACAAAATCTGCTGAAAGATTAATCTCTAAAATTTGATTATAATCATTAATGCCCTATCTTTCAATCCCCTTGAAGCAAAGGTTATAGCTTTTTCACGCAACAAATAAATGTTATACGGATCCTTTCTTAGTTCCTCACCAAGATTCATATTTAATCTTGAAAAACAATCCTTTGATTCAGAACATCATCCTAATAAAGACCTGCCCTTCTAGAAAGATCCCTATCAAATTTTTCATATCTATAATCAAAATCTATTTTGTTACACTCCAATGCAACTAATAGCCATCCGGCAGCAACACGCCGACCAAATTCTGTTGAAAAATCTAAATTAAAATAATTCACATCCATAGGCAGGAATAATTGGTTTTTTAACTCATTTATTGCATTTCTACAATAACTATCATTTTTATCAAATGAATCCACAGCCTTAGGAGTTTCATTTACTGCCATATCCAATACTGTAAATACGTATGTAGGATCATTTGATAAACAACCATTTGTCATTCCAAGAAATGTTGTAACATAATATAATTTAGCAGCAGAATAATAAGAAGAATTTTGTTTTAACAAATCAAATGATGCTTCCAATTCTTGATGGCATTTTTTGATATCCATATCATTATAATATTCAACACCTTTTTTAAAATGAGATACTCCCATTTCATGGTCCCTATTTATTTTTTCTTCTCTCCTTTTTCTTTCTTCTTCTCTCTGTCTTCTTTCTTCTTCCCAGCGCCTTTGTCTTTCACGTCTTTCTTCTTCTTTTTTCCTTTTCTTCTCTTCTTTTTCTTTTCTTTTTTGCTCTTTTTTCTCATTTCTAATTTTTTGCCTATGTTGATGGATATTGGAAATAGTTGCAGTAGTATCCCCTATGAATTTTCTTGTTGAATTAGAAATGTTCTCACCATGCTGTTTTATTTTTTCCTGTGATTCTTTTGAAATGTTATCATTGACAAATCCTTCGCCTATCTTAAATGTGCTATCAGATATATTAGTAGCTACTTCCCCAGCATATTGTGAAAAATTATTAAAATCATTTTTAAGTTTATCTGCATATTCTTCAGGCAAATTTTTATATAAAAAATCATTGCCTGCTTTTTTAACATTATTCGAAAATTTATCCAAATCTTCTTTAAATTTATTTTGGGAATTATCAGAAACATCATCTTCTTGTTTCTTACTTTCTGATTCTGCACTTTGAGTAGTATCCTCTTTTTTATTTTCTGAATTCACATTTTTAGCAGCATCTTCCTTTTTACTTTCTGATTCTGCACTTTGAGTAGTATCCTCTTTTTTATTTTCTGAATTCACATTTTTAGCAGCATCTTCCTTTTTACTTTCTGATTCTGCACTTTGAGTAGTATCCTCTTTTTTATTTTCTGAATTCACATTTTTAGCAGCATCTTCCTTTTTACTTTTTTCATAATCCGTGAAAGATTTTGAATGACAATGCGGACATTCTTCAACAATTTCGTTGTATTTTCTCCCGCATCCATCACATATTTTCCATTTTACAGGCATGATTACACCAGCTATTTTTTAAAATTTATTTTACTCTTTGTATTAATGAATAAAACTTAACATTAACATTAGTTAATTTTTATAATTTCGTTCCACACTCAGCACAGAACATATCCCCACTTTGTGCAACAACACCACAGTTTGGACAAACTTTAGCATCTTTCAATGGAGTAGCACATTCCATACAGAATTGAGCATCAGCACTATTTTTGATTCCGCAGTTAGGACAGAAATTTCCTCCAATATCTGAATCATCATCAGGCACAGAATTTATTAGAAATTCCAATTCTTTTTCTGATTCCAATTCATAAAAGTTGGATTTCTTAATTTCTTTTTTTATTTCATTTATCTGACTAGAATTTTCAAATTCCTCATTCTTACTCCCACAGGTCGGGCAATACTTAGAATCCTGTAAATATGTGTTATTACATATTCCGCAAACTTTGTTAATAAGATCACATCCTTATAAAAGTTCTTTTAATTCATTTATTGATATTTCCTCATCAGCTTCAAAATCAAATTCAAAATCATCATCAATGGAAATATCTTCATCAAATTCGACATCTGCATTAATTGCATCTAATAAATTATTTTGATATTCGGTTCTGTTATTAATCCAATCAGCAGCACAAATATGTAATGATTTCCATCCACGACTTTCTAATAGGTTTGCATGAAGTCTGAATTTATCTCTAACATCTTCAAACTCATTGAAGTTTTCACCTTCACATTCAATTGATATTTCATCATCAATAGTAAAATCAACTAATTGTTTTTTAACTTTAAAGTCATTATTATTTAAGAAATTATAGACATTTTCTTCAAATAATGATAATTCAAATTCTTTTGTTTCATCATTTTGATATTCAAATAATGATTTAACATTACTATCCTCGACAATATCATCCAGTTTGAAATTAACTAAAACAATTGTTTTTTCGAATGATTTAGTCATTAGTTTATTGAAAATAAATTCATTTTCACTTTCAAAATCAATATTTAAAATGTTATCCTTATCTAAACCATGAGTTAAACTTGCCAAAATAATATCTCGGCTTTCGTATGCATCATCAATGTATTTTACATAAAATGAATCTAATGGATTGAAATATTGAACTAAATCTGGAGAATCTTCAATTCTTTCAAGTAATAATTTAATTATATAATCTCTTTGTTCTTTTGTAAATGCAATTATTCCAAGTGTTTTATCAAATCCATACTCATTTACATGTTCAATAGCTAAATCAACTATTTTTTCTGCTTCAGCTTCATTAATTTGTGAAGAAATATCATAAACTGAATTTTCAACATTGACTATTTCAAAGGTTGATTCACCATCCTTTTCAGGATAATTCAATATGTCCCCATCATAAAATGATATATTTTTTAAATCATAACACCATTTGAGTGATTTAGTTTTGAATCTATCTTTCATTAAGCTTGTCAAACCAATATTGGATTGTTTTGAATCACCTACAATAACTTTTTTATTAGCTCTTAAAAGTGTTGTAATTCCCATTTCAGGAGAGATTTGATTCACATCATCAAATATTATATAATCAAAATCACAAGATGATAAATATTTGAAAACTGAAGATGGAGTTGTGATGAAAACAGGTTTAATAGCTTTAATGTAATCAATTGATTCATCCAATAGTTTTTCAATATCTCCATCATTTTTCAAGCTTAAATCGTCGAATTTAGTATATGCTTTGTATTGTTTCATTATTTTAGAATCTTGAGATTCCATATTTTCAAAATCAGGCCTTGAATTAATATAGTCATCTAAAACCCTTAATCTGTTAAGTTCTATAACTTCTTTATCCAGAATAACATAATTATCAATATCTGCTTGTGAAATAAAATTATAATCTTGTTTTATTTCTTCAATTAAGTTACGTGCGAAATTATATGAAAATGATTGGTTGATTAACTCCAAATTAATACCATCTTTATAAAATGCTTCTATAAATTCATGGCATACGTCATTATCAAGATTTTTAGATTCCCTTTCAAATTCCATCCAATCTTTTAATTGGTCTGTATTATCATCAAAGAATGTAGCATAAACCAGGGCTTCATCTAAAGATTTGTTAACATTGATTTCTTTTTCAGTGTGAATTAGATCAAGGGTCCTGAATGAAGAAATTGAATTCTCAATATAAGTTTTCATTTTAGAACTTAATTCATCAAGTTCCTTAAGTTTTGATTCATCTTTTAGTATTTTGTTTGTTTTATTGGAGAAGAATCCTTCATTAAATAACTCTTCATATGTGTTATTATACTCTAATTGTTGATTTAACTCATCAACTGATGTGTCATATCCTGAGTATATATCTTTGAAATATTTGGAATCAACATCTATTCCGTCAAAATCATCCTTAATGGATTGCAGTTCGTTGCGTTTATCTAATGTTGATTTTAATTTATCATTTGAATTATTAAGGTTATCTAAGTTTTCACCTAAATGTTTAATATATTTTGATTGGATTATTTCATCTAAAATATTAACGTCTGATGAAATTTCATCTAAATCAAATGTTTTACTTATTTTAATGTTATTGTAATTAGAATCTAAACTATTAATGTCCTTTTGAATTTCAGAAGTTTTTTGTGAGATTAAATCAAATTCAGTGTTTTGTAATTCATTTTCAAACTCATTTATAATAATTCTATTTGAACTAATTTTATTAATTTGAATTTTAATCTCATCAAACTTGGCCATAAATTCATTTTTATAATTATCAAATGAATGTTCATCCTCATTAATTAATTCGACGGTTTTATCTGAGAAAACACCAGCATTATATTCTTTAGTGAATTCTTTATCAATTTCTACCTTATTTTTAATTATTGAAATATCGGTAGTTGCTCCGTCCCATAATTTATCAAAATGATTATCAATTATCTCAGTTTGATTTTCAATTGAATTTCTCAAACGAACAAGATCAATAAAGCGATTTTTATTTTCAGTTATCTTATTTAAATTGTCAATCTCACTTTCAAATGAAATATCATATTTTAAAACTTCAGAATCATTATAAAGTTTATTTAAATCTTTATATAATTGATTAACTGTTTCGATTGATTCGAAATTAGCTTTTTCATTTAAATCTATCAGATTATTTTCATCATAATTGTTAAATGTTAAATCATAATCTTTTAATAATTCAATGGTATCTAATGCAGCAGTATTTTTAGTCATGTACTCTTCAAAGCTTATTTCTTTTAAATCACATCCATAAAATACGAGTTGTCCATCAAACTTACTGGTTTTTTGAGAAATCTCATCACATTTAGAATTCAACTCTTGAATTTTTGATTTAATCTCATCATCAGGCCTTTCAAGGAATGTGAAAACATTTTGTGAGAAAAATTCCTCATTTAAAAGTTTTGTAAAGAATTTATGATTTTCAAATGTTTCATTTAATTCGTCTAATGAAGTTAATCTATCCTTCCACACAGTTGGGAAGTATTTATCTATTAATGAGGAATAATCATCGCCCATCGAAGTGAATTCATTGAGTAATTTAAAGTTATCCCTGTATTCAACCAAAGTTTTTTCATAAGTAGTGGTTGTTATAAATTCTTTAATGTTGTCTAAATTATTTAACTCGGAATAATTTTCAATTATCTTCTCAATATCATCAATTTTATAATTCTCATTGACTCCATTAAATAAATCATTAGCTTTATTAATTTCACTAAATAAATCATCAAAGTATTTTATTAAATCATTGAAAGAAGTTTCACTTATTATTCTTAAATCCATGGAAGTTTCAGTGATTTCAATATTATTTCCGATTAAATTTAAATAATAATAGACCTTTGATTTGGATTGTTTAATATTATTTAAAATAGTTTTAATCTCATTTTTATTAGCATTGCATTTATCTAAAGAATCATTTGAAAAGAATTTATTATCTACTAACTCCCTATACTCTTCATTAAGTGCGTATTCCTGATATAAATCATCCAAATTAGTTTCCAATTTGAAATAGGATTTTGGGAAATATTTTTTTAATTGAGAATTAATGTAATTCTGTTTATCTGAATTTACATCAACTCCTCTTCTGAATTTTACAGTGGAGTTTTCATCATTTCTCAATACATCAATATCAGCTAACTTTAATTTTATAGGAACTAATGAATCTAAAGCGTTATCATAATTTAAATTAGGCAATAATGAACTAAGTTCTTTTTCTATATCATTGAATTCTTTTTCAAGTTCAATCAATTGATCCAATGCTGCTTTAAATTCATCTAAAGTCATTGATTTATGTAGGTTATTGTAATTGAGTACTGGTTTTTTGATATCTTCAATTTCTTTAAGAATTCCTAAATGATTTTTAAAATCAGCATATATTATTTCATCATCTCTTGGAGCATCATACCTATAATAAGATCTCAATTCTTTTTTAATCTTTTTATAATCTCCTGAAAATGATTTAAGTAGTTTATTATGTTCTTTTGCAAAAATTGCAAATTTATTCTCTAAAAAATCATAAGTCAAAGTTGGATTAATCGGTGATGCATATAATTTACTTTCACAATCAGAAATCTTATCTGACTGTTTTTTCAAGCCCACATATCTAAACACATTATAGTCAAAGTGTGTTTCCTCAAGTTTTCTATTAAATCTAATAACTTTCTTGATTACTTCATTAACTTTATCTAAATTTAATCTAGTGTATCTTTCATTATTTTTAATATCCTCAAGCAATGTAATATAACCATCAATCTTGTTTTTATCACCAGATTCAATTATTATAGGATTTTTCAGAAGTATTTCAACGTTATCACAAAGTTCATCAACTTCTTTAAGTGAATCAATTTCTTTAATATTAAGTAATTCACTTAATTTTTTAGTATTTTCTGAAATACTAGTTAATTCATTTTTAATTGTTGGAATGTTTGTTTCCAACACATTTGTTTTTGAAATTTCATCAGATATGTTATTTTGTATTTCACCAATTTCATCATTCATTTGAGAATAGAAAGCATCATAATCTTTTCCAGCAAATTTATTTGCACCTGTTTTGAAAAAATCAATGAATTCATCAATGGCTTTTTCATCATCAACAAGAATCGGAGATGTGAGCAATATATCTGATTTTTTAAGGTCTTCTTTAAGATTGTTAATGGATTTAAATTCGTTTAATCCGATATCTTCTTTTAAATCATTTAAATCATTAATAGCTGCGTTAACTTCACTAATACTTTCTTGATAGCCAATTAATTCATTAACGTCTTTTCTTGTGGATGTTAATGTGGATTTTGAATATTCGTTGATATTTGTTAATAATTCTTCAGGAGTGTTTGTTTCACATTCTTTTTGATATTTATCTACATCATCTACAAATATATCCAGTTCATCTTCATCTGAAACAATTGAAGGGTTTTTATCCAGTAAATCAAGAGAACCAGTAATATCTTCAACTTCAGCAATTGAATTTAATTTTTTAATATTTGCTTGTGAAACTTTTAATCTGAATTCGTCAAGCAAATCATTTAATTTAGTGATATCTTCATTAAGTTTATTTAACTCTTCAAATTGGTTTTCTAAGTCAAGTTGAGTATTGTAAACCTCAACTAAAAGTAATTTTTCCAAATCATCTATAGATCCATATTCATTAGTTTTATTTTGGAAGTTTTCTAATGAATCAACATACTTTTTTAAGACCTCATAATCATCAGCCATTATTTGAGGATTATTTTCAATTGCTTCTAATTTTGCAAAGTGACTTTCATAATCATTAAGTTTTTCAAGTTTTTTAACTCCGAATTTTTTATTAATTTCATTATTTAATTTAATTAATTCCTCTAAATCACTTTTAAGATTAGGAATAGTTGTAATGATTTCTGCAACATCCTCATCAGAAATGTCCTTAGCAACAATATAATTGAATCCATGTTTTGCAACAGGATGAATTTTATTTACATAAAGGTCAGATAAATTTCCGAAATCCTTTGTTATTTTAACATATTCATCATTAGTTAAATCTGATAAATTTTTCATTCCAAATTCATCTAATTCATCACTATATTCTGTTTCCATAACTCCCATTAAATGATAAGGAGTCAATCCAGTATTTTTATAAGGAGTGCTTATAAAATTAGAATAACTAGCTAATTTTCCTTTTACATCATTCAATTCGTTTAGTCTAGAATCAGTATATTCTTTATTATAGTCAAATTTTGGAACATATTCCGAAGTGTTTGTAATTTCGCCTATAAGACTTTGATAATTATAATTGTCCCCATATAAGTCAAGGAAAACATTCTCTAATCCTATTTCAGATAATCTTTCTTCTGTTTGGCGAATTTCACTTAATTTATCAGAAACATATAAAACGGTTTTTTTATTTGCAATAATTTCTGAAACCAAATTGATTATAGTTTCTATTTTCTTTGAACCTGCAGGAGCATCAATGAATAAGTCTCCATCAAGTAATGCTTCCCAGATAGCTGAAATTTGTGATGAATCTGCATCAAAAACATTATGAGAGTCATTTTCATCTATTGAATCTATTTCACTTTCATTAAAGTGCATTGTTTTATCAGAGCCATTTAAAATATCCCCCAATTCTTCAGATTCTTCAAATTTGTTTAAATCATTGAATGCTAAAGAAGATGTGAAATCAAATAATCCTAGTGTTATGAATGGTTTAACATCCCCTAGCTTATTTACTTCAGTCAAGTAAGAAATCATGTCTGTTTCTGATTTGATTTCTTTTTGAGGCAATTCTATTTTATTTTCATTCAGTTTGAGTTCAAGAGAAGTGTTTAAACGAATCTTATCATGTGAACTGTATGATAATTTGAATTCGTCCTCATCTAGTTCAAGCTTTACAGGAATAAAAATTAATGGAGCATTATATTCATCAGAAGTGTAAAAACCAAAGGTTAAATACAAATTGGCTGACCCATTTTCATTGAGAATCTTTTTATTTTTTAAATTAATTGAGTTTAAATTTGTTTTTAAATTATTGTTATTTAATGGAGTGTGTAATGTTGATTCATCTAAACGACTAATGTAATATTTAGGGTTTTTAAAAATAGCTAAAGTATTCTGGGACAAATAATCTTCAAATTCTAACGCTTCAACCCTTAAAAGAGATTTGTTTAACTTATCCAACTCTAAACGATCAGTTACGTCACCACTATTAATGAGTTTTTCAATTTCTTTTTTTGAAAGTTCATAGCTGAACTCGAAAACTTCTTGATTGATGACCAATCGGGAAAATAAGTCAAAGAAATCGACATCAATAATCGGGACTGCATAACTATCCCATTTAAAGTCTAAAAAATTCTCTAAGTTACATAATTTATCTGATAAATGATTAATGTTTAACAAATTCTTAGTAGATTCTGACATGAAAAAACTCCATTATAATAAATAATATATATTATAGTTTATCAACATGAATATAAATATATTTTAATCATAAGGTAATATCATGGCAATCAAATGTTTAAGATGTGGATTTGTTAACGAAGATAATGTTCGTAACTGTGTTAATTGTGGAAATGATTTGATAAACAACAACAATACAACCAATGTTCCTCAGGATAATCTTGAATTATTCGTACAAAAGATATATGACGGTAAAGTTAATTTACCAACCAGAGATTGTCCTGTTATTTTGAAAAAAACAGAGAAAGCTATTGTAGTATTGCCAAACATTACTTTTAAAGAGCCACGCTCAGTCCGCACATCTGTTGGAGGTTATGGTGGACCAACCATTAGAATAGCTAAAGGAATTTCATTTAAATTAGGTGGAGCTTCATCTAGAAGCGTGTCTCATGATGAAATTAAAGCTATTGATCAGGGAACATTAACAATAACAAATAAGCGATTAATATTTACCGGAACTATGAAAACCCTAAATTATAATTTAAGCAAAATCTTATCAATCAATGATTTTAAAGACGGCATTGCCATTCAAAGAGAAAATAAGCAAAAAACAGAATACTTCACAGGCTGTGATGAAACAGTACTTAATTATAAACTTAATGGTCAGTTTAACAGCACTCCATTTTACGGAGTTATACTAAAAGCAGCAATAATGGCTCAACTTGAATAGCTATCTTCTTTTATTCGCTTCAGTAAATGCTTTTTTATAATTAAGCAAATCAAAGATTGCAAAATGCGTTTTAATGTAAATTGTAGTTTCTATTAATAATAAATTGATTTTATCGAATTTTACATCATCATAAAAGAATTCATTAGTCTTATATTTAGTGCCGGTAAACAAATAAAAATTATAACCATCTAAAACAAACTGTTTCATTATCTGTTTTTTTATTTTATCGTCAAAATATTTATTTAACATGTAAATAATGTCTTGAGCAAATGTATTTCCAAGTCTTGTGGCGTAATTAATTTTTTCTATATCTTCACTCTTTGTCAAATCAAATTCCTTTAAGACCTGATTGAATGATTCATAATTTTTATAGTGGAATGGCATGAAATAATTTTCAACTGTATGGGCACAATATTCATTCATCAAATGATATTCTTCTTTAAAATTGAGAGCATACCATGCAAAGGCTTCTATTGCATCGGTTTTCACTGAATCAAATAAATACATTAATGAAACCTCAAATATTTCTGAAAGCAAATGATGAGCCAGTTCATGAATTATTATGGCAATTTTTTTGATTGTTTTTCCACTAGGATCTATTTTAATTACATTACAGGAATATAATCCTTCAGCCTCATCAATGGATTCATATTGTATTTCAGCGAAGTTAGATACAAATTGAGTAATTTGATTATAAATATGGGCCTTAGAATTCTTATCTACCTTTTTTAAAACATCATTCATTACATCATCTAACAGTTTATAATAGATTTTTGAGTTTAATTTCTTCTGTTTAAATAGACTAATGTTTTTAGAACTTGTTACTTTAAAGATACTCTCATATTTATTTATTGGATTAAATTCTTCTTCGGATGGTGATGCAGTTTCATTCGTTTCTTGAGAACTCTGATTTTCAGTTTCTTCTTCATGTGGTGTGGATGAAGTATCATTTCCTTTATTTGAAGTTTGATGTGTTTCTTCACTAGTCTTTGTTCTAAAATCAAGGAATGCTTTAATATTTTTATTTATTTCTTTATACTCATTATTTTGACTATCTAATTGTAAAGATTTATTTGAAGCCAGTAATGCTTCATCATATCTCATTAAACCAAGTAAAACTCTTGCTCTTAAATGCCATGCTTTTGGATTATTGCTATCTATGTTAAGTAAAGTTGTTGCACAGCTTGATGCTTCATCAATTTGATTCAAATTCAAATATATCTCGGTTATTAGACACCAACAGTCAAAATCATGATTATCTATATTAATTGCTTTTTTGATATATTCTAGTGCATTATTATAATCTTTGTTATCAAAAGAATTTTTTGCTTGATTATAATAAAATTTAACTGTTGGATCCATGTTATTCCTTAAGATAAATGTTAAGACATTTAGATTAATTTATTTCCACATTTAGTACAGAACTTGACATTAGGCCTATTTTCAAAACCACATTCACTGCAAATACTTGGATTATCTGAAGGTTTCTCTTCAGTTGTATCTTCTTCTGGAGCTGCTGTCCCTTCCTCATCCTGAGATTCTTCTTCAACTACATCCTCTTCATCAGGTTCTTCAACAACTTCTTCATCAGAAACTACTGTTTCATCATCATCCGGAGATTCCTCTTCAGCAGATTCTTCAACAACTTCTTCTTCAGTTGTTTCTTTTTCATCTTCAACAACTTCTTCAGCAGATTCTTCCACTACATCCTCTTCATCAGGTTCTTCAACTTCTTCAGCAGATTCTTCCACTACTTCCGCTTCAGTTGCTTCTTTTTCTTCTTCATCAGGAGTTGTAGTTTCTTCATCCTCTTCTTCAACAATGACTTCAGCTTTAACAGTTTCAATATCTGAATCAGGAGATATAATTCCAAATTCAACTAAATCTTCTTTCAATTTACTTATATCAACTTTTTCGAATAATTTATTTAAAGTTAAGAATTTAATTCTGCTTGGAGAAATACCATATTTATCGAGCAATTTGTTTATGGACTCTTCATCTAAATTCCTAATCAGTTCTTTAATCTCATTAGTATTGAAGATATCTTCATTATCTAATTTGTTTTGGATTTTAGATGCAATATCTTCTGTAAAACTAAAAAAATCCTGCTTTTTTTCTTGGTTCACATTTTCATTTTGATTTTCTAAAGAACAACCGCATTCTGGACAAAATTTACTATTTTCATTTATTTTACTATTACAGTTTGGACAAATTTTATCTGACATGTTTTAACCCATAAATTAATTTTTATAAAAATCATCTATTTTTTCATCAATAACAACTTTTAATGCTTTAGCATTATATGTTCTGAATTGAATTGCTTCATCTTTAAGAGTGAGAATAACCATTTCACCAGGACTATAATCTACATGTTTTATTTCATTGAAATTTATTGAATATTTTCCAGAAATCACTAATTCTTCATCCCAGATAAATAATTCTGCAGGAATCCATTCTACATCATCTGAATTTTTAGCTATTAAACCGCCCAGTAATGCACCTGCACCAACAACAATTAAACCTGTACCTAAAGTAGTTCCAACAATTCCAACAGTTGCAGCAGCTCCAATTAATCCTCCTGCTCCACCTACAACCTCCGGTGAAAGTAATTTGGATAACTTTTCTTTAGATGAATCATCAACTGGAAATTCTATTTTGGTTTTTTTATTTAATCTGATATATTCTAAAGATTCATTATAATCTTTTTTAGGTTGATACACTTCATCCTTTTTTGAAAAAATTGAATGTGCTGTATCATCTACAAAATCTTTAGTGGATTTAGTAATATCTGTAGCATTATCTTTTAATTTATTCAATTTATTTAAGCCAAAAGATTTAATATCCTTCGTATCTTTCCGATTTAATCTTCTCATTTACACCACATTAGAATTATAATATGATATTAAATCATTATTAATAATATATGTCTAATAAAATATAAACAATTTATTGATAGATTAACATTTAAGATAACTTTAAAATTTTTACATACCATTTCTTATTTGATTAATTGTTTTTTTAATATTTTCATCTTTTGTTAAATCATACAAAATAGAATATAACGATAATACATCACTAATATTATTCTCTTCTTGAGCTTTTTTAATTAATTCAATTAATGTATCAAAAACTAAATCACTAGGCCCCATTTGAATGTCATTTCTATTTAGAATATTAATAAAATCATTATCAACTTGTGAAGTGTTATAACCTAACGACTCAATGAAATTCAATTCAGAATAAGCCATGTCATTATTTTCAAAAATTAAACTAAATTTAAATAAAGCAGTCGCTAATTCAAGATTATCTTTTTCAATATAATAAAATCCCAAATTTCTATAACCTCTAGCTAGGAATTGGGAAGATGAAGCATATCTTAAAGCATTATTAGTATATTTTAAAAAGGATTTAAAATTCTTTTTTAATTTAAAAATTTCCGCTCTTTCAAAGTATATTGTGGACAAAACAGGATTTAAAGATGATGCTAAATCTAAAAAGTAAGCTGACTCGCCGTAACGTTGGAATTGGAGGAGTAATGCTCCATAAATATAATATAGTGCAACATATTGTTGATTATTCGGAATTGGCATTACTTCTTTTTCAGGATTGAAATCTTTAAAGAACAATGTTTCTTCAAGAGGATTCGAGAAATTATGGTATTCAACAAGATCTGTTTCTTGAAATAAAAATGGTGTAGAATAAATAAATTCATCCAATTTTTGAATTGCTTCTGTTAATTTTCCAATTTGCATAAGTTTATGGGTTTCTCCTAAAAGATTATTTATAAAATTAGTTGTTCTTGAAACAAATGAAAATTGTTGTAATTCTTCATAAGTGAAGCATTCTCCATATACTTCTTCCCTTATTTTTTTAATAACTACTTCAGAGTATTCATGATTATTCATTTCTCTTACAGCCGAGAATACAATTTGTCTGTCTTGTTGAGGATTACCCGTTAATCTAGCTTTTAGTTTTTCAATTGGCAATTGAATTTTAGCAGCTTCTTTAATAACATTGTATAATATTTCATTTTCATCCATCTAACCACCATTGTTAATTTTATATATAACTTAATAACATTTAAAATATTTGAAATTTGTTTAAATTATATCAATGGCACGATTATGAATCCATTCCCTATGTTTTCCAATAGCTACTCTAACAATTACATCAATCAAATCAGTTTCATCCTCTTTTTTGAAGTAATAATAAGCCGGTCCTTCCAGCATCTGTCTTAAATCATAGAATGGTCTTGGCTTGATTGCATCAGGATGCATCAGCCCATAATTCTTTAGGAGTTTAACGTTTTCTGTTTCATACTTTTCCAGTTTGGATTTCTGGACTTTGGTAGCTACGGTCTTTTCCTTTTTATCAAAAATTTTGGCTATTTGAGTTGAATCAATCAGTATGCTGGATTCGATTAAAAGTAGTGTTATTTCTTTTCCTTTGACTGTTATTGTTGTCGGATGTGAATTTTCACTGTCTAGAATTAGTTTCATTTTATAGCCTCTATTATATAATATAGCTATTTTACATATTTACTATATGAGTTAATCAACTCATAGCAGAAGAAGTTAGTGAAGAAAAAGCAATTAAAACTTCACTAACATTTTTCTTTAGGAGATTAAATATGGTTTTATGCTCTGAATTTACCTTTGATGATTCTGTTAGGTGCATTCATTAACACACCAACTGAGGTAAGTATGAAGAGCTTTGTATACATTGGCAATTCATCACGGATGTCCTTTCTCATGAATTCAATCAACGGATAGAAATCATATACATCACCGTCAGGTCCTAAAGGAGCAACGGTTGTACCACTTATTCTAGAGTATAATAATTTCATTCCAGGATTTTGATAGTCCATACCGATGTAGGTTTTTTCAGCAATTTCGGATCCACCGTCACAGACTGCTGTTCCTAAAAGATCAATATTATCCACACCATAATATGATTTAATAGCTTCAACTGGTTCAACCTGTCTGTTGTTAGCGAACATGTCTGATTTTAAAGTGGTCAATGATTTGTAATTGACTGCCATGCTGTTGAGGTTACAAAAACTTCCTGCGGATTCCTTGAACTTTTCCTGAGCTTTGAGGATTGTGACTCCACTGTCATCACCTGCAGTGTAGTTGTAGGTTGCCACTTTATTGTTGTTTAAAATCATGTTAATAGCTGCTTGCTCAATACTTCTTCCGATAAGTATCCCAACATCCTGAAGCATATCATGAACACTGATTAAATTGGAATCAAGCATCTGTGCTGAGACATTTAAAACTCCTCCGATAGTGTCTATTGATACAGTGTCACTGACCGGTTTTCTTACGTTCAATTCCTGTAAGGTAGCGCCAGGAGCAATGTCTTTGGCTTCACCCAACTCTCCTTTGTCAATTATCTCATCGATATTTACTCTTTGTGACATGTAAGTATAATATTGGGAGTTTTCCTCGATTTCCTGTTTTGGAATTAATCTTGTGAATTTCATCCATTTGGCTGAAGTGTCTGCAACAATCTGTGCCATCACTTCATTTTGAACTTTAGAATCATTTCCTTTAGTTAACATTAATATCACCTTATGGCCTGCATTTTCCTGTTAATGCAAGATGTGGTTTGTTTAATAAAACACCAACCTTTGATTGGATAAATAATTTGGTATACTGAGGTAGCTCATCGTAAATGTCCTTTCTCATGATTTCAATGATTGGATAAAAGTCAGCGATGTTTTCATCACTTGTAATAGGTGCTACAGTTGTTCCTGAAGATTTGGAATATAATACTGTGAGCGGTGCGTTTCTGATATCGAATGCAATATAGTCCTTTTCACCAAGCATTGATCCGCCGTCTGCATGTGTTGTACCTAAAAAGTCAATGTTGTCCACACCATAGTAAGCCTGAATCTCTTCTATTGGCTGTACTGACTTGTTGGAGACGTAAGCCAATTGCTTGATGTAGCTTAATGTCCTGTAGGATTCAACCATTATTGTTAAATCTGCACCTGCACCGGAACTTCCTTTGAATGCTTCCTGTGCCTTGATAACAAACTGTCCGAAAGCTTCCATTGTATCTTCAGTTTGTGTAGTATTGTATTTTGGAACCTTTGCTGAGCTGACAATGGTATCGTATATATTATATTCGATTTTATTTGCAATAAGTGTTGCCACATCCGCCAATAAGTCTTCAAAAGAGATTCTGTCACTGTCAAAGACATCCTTATTAACGTTTAAAACTCCACCTACTGTGTCAATGCTTATGGTGTCGGTTACAGGTTTTCTTATGTTTAGTTCTTGAAGGGATGCGCCAGGTGCCAAGTCTTTTGCTTCACCGAGAAGACCACGTTTGATTGCCTCATCCAAATTGATGTTTTGTCTGAAGTAAGTATAGTAATCGGAGTTCTCTTTAATTTCTTGTTTTGGAAAGAGTCTAGCTAGCCTTAATCTTTTAGCTGACTCATCAGTAATAGTTTGAGCTATTACCTCATTTTGCACTTTGGTATCATTTCCTTTTGTTATCATTTAAGCCTCACCTATGTCATATGGTCTGAATACTTCAATATAGTTGTAATCATCTGAGCTGGCTACCGGGTGCATTGCAATGTATTCGCCATCATCTGATTTGATTGCTCCAGTGCTTGTTAAAGCAATTCTGTCTTTAACGTTAATGTTTGATAATCCACTAGCTAATTTTAATCTGAATAAATGACCTAAAACTAGGATGGAAGTTTTTCTTCTACCCCCAGTCATGGTAACTGGATCGTTAACTGCAATGCCTAGGATAATTTCGCCTTCTGCTGCAGTGTATTTTTTAACTGTTGGTTTTCCTATATCTGAGTTAGCTGATAATGTTACGGCGTCGTCAACTTTAATTTTATCTCCTGCATATTCATAACCTGGAGTTTCACCAGTAGGGGTTGTTACAGTGGTTGCAGTGATTGTACCTTCATCCAAAAGGAAAGTTGTGACTTCTTTTCTTTCTTCAAGTAAAATTATAGAATCTGCCATTAATAATATCCTCCACTTATATCTTTATTATGTAATTTATTATTTATAATATATAAATATTTATATATAATGGCTACTTATAAATAATTAAAAAAGTTTTTTCCAAGTATGGGAATTTTTTAATAAAAAATTTATACTATTTAATAATATAATTTATTAATATTGGTGATGATTATGGATTATAAAAAATGGCTTTTAGACAATTATACTTTTTTTGAAGATATAGTTGAATTTGAAGGATCCTACTTTCTTGAATTCTGTTTAAAAGAAGAAGCCATATCTTTTGTTAAATTATGTTGTGATGTTGAAGTTCCTTTCTCATATTATCCTCCTTATGGGATAGCTATTGAGATTTCTCATTTAGAAAATTTAATCAAAAAATGTGAAATGGATGAAGAACAAAATATCAATCAGAAAGTGTTGTTTGAATCTCATCCTCTTTTAAAACTTCATTAATTTCGCCATCACCCAAGTCCGTAATGCCTTTTACTTCTTTTATTTTATCAATTAAATCAAAAGTTCTATCTTTTGCAGTTTTTACAATTAGTTGATATTGTTTAGCATATATAGTAATATTTCCTTGTTTACGGGGTTCTTGTTCATCAGGTGAAATAGTATGGCCTAAAACGTAGCCGATTATCTTTGTGTTGGGATTAACACTACCATGTTTTTTTATTTCCTTAGCATAGTTTACGGCCTGAGTCATTTCATCATCACCTATGTTATGCCCCCCTTTTTTTAATTCTATTATTAAAATTTCATCATATCCTTCGATTACATTACTATCTTCTTCATATGAATAGCTTGAAAATGTTCCTACAGTAGAATTATCTAATACGACGAAATCAGGCCTTTTTTTACTATTTTCACTAGAATAATCTTCAACACCTAATAAATCTATAATTACTTTATTCATAGATTGATTAGAAGTATATCTAGTTGTACCTTCATATTTTGGATGGAAAATCCAAAGTCCTTCTTTAAATAAAGGTTGTAATTGTTGAACCTCTTTAGTTTTTGGGTCATCAGTTAACAAATCAATCTTTTTAATTAATTCTAATCGTTTATATAATTCATTTAATACAAAATATGCATCATCTATACTCCATTTATCTATAATTTCAGTCAATTTATCTAATTCTTCAGGAGATACCTTAACTAATTTTTCAAAGAATTCATATTTCCTATTTGACAACTCCATTGTGGTGACTACTTTCAAAATATTTGATAAATCATCATTAGTTAAATGATTACATTTTTCTAGTAATTCTTCAACAAATTTCCCTATTTCATGTTGCTCAATAGGATTTAAATTTTTAATATTCTTTTTTGATTTAGCTAAAATAGAAATTTTTCTTTCTTTTTTATTAGCTGAGATAATGTCACTCATTAAATTATTAATTTGATTAGCAACGACATTTTTAACCTCATTAATTATATTATCCTCTTTAAATCCTGTCCAATCAGTTTTAACATGATTTTCTAGGAAATCTGCACATATTAAAAATACATATTGATTTTCTTTATGATTTCTTGAATCTAAGTTAACACCCAAATTCTTCCATTTATCATGTTCAACATATCTATTTTTAACCCACCAAACTACTTCATAAGTAGATAATTTCTTATTATACTGGTCTTTTGGAATTAAATAAATTTTAATAAGTTTGTTTTCATCATTGTCAAAGTAAATTTCTTCACACTCAAAATTATCTTTAAAATCAAATAAATCGACTTTTTCGTTGTTAATAAAAATATTGAAAGTAGAATCAGCACCAAACCTTAAACTAATAATTTCCTTTAAATCATCCAATTCAACATATCTTTCATTAAGAGGGCATTTAATATAAGTTCCTCTATTATATGAACCATCACCCATATCAAAAGGTTCTTTTATTGCATCTATTTCTTTTAAAGATGCAAACTTGTCTGATCTCTTGACTTTAAATGAATTTATTTTACCATTTTTTGATGTGGATACTTTATAATTATCTGAAAAAGAAAATAATCCTAATCTTCCCCTACCATTTTTTCCAATTATATTTCTATCATCATGCATTTTCATTTCTGATGGTTGATTATTTTTTCGTTTATCATATCCAACAGTGGTCCATTTTACAATGAACTCATCTTTTTCCATTCCATCTCCATCATCCAATATTGTAAAATATTCTGCGGATTCTCTTAAATTTTCAATTATGGGCCATTCAATATATACATTATGTGCATTTGCATCCCAAGAATTTGAAATTAACTCCAGTATAGCAATTTCTGGTCTTTTAAGTTGTGTTTCTATAATTTTTTCAAAATTCTTACCCATTGAAAAAGGATAATCATCAGCCATACAATTCCTCCAGTTATATTATTGATTGTTAATTATACTATAAATTGTTTTCATCATCGATAATCATTTGTTCTGCTTCACCAGTTTCAATCATTTTAATAGCTAAGTCAAAATTAGTTTTAATCTCGCTCATTATCTGCAATTCAGAATCCCAAGTTTCATTTTCCTTTTCTCTTGTTATCCCCCAAACACTGGCGTCTAATTCCCCTTCGATTAATTCTTCATTTAGTAGTTCATCATAAACTGAAAAGTATTTGGCTTGGATTTCTTCACGGAGCTTTTTTAACTCTTCATAATCTTCTATTAAATCTTCGACTTTGTATTTGTATAACTTAAATTTGTTGTAATCTGCAAGTAGTTTCATTTGTCTAAAAACGTCAAGTACTTCTTTTTCATCAGCTTCAAGTTCATCATATTTTCTAAATCTATCTTCAGTCATGATAACCACTATTTATTAATATTGCATTAAACTTGTAATTAAACTATGTTAAATCAATATTAACATTAACATATGAAAAATAGAAATAAGTGTGAAAATATTATTCAACACCAAATGCTTTCATGACTGCTTCTTCAGGAGTATTGTAAGGTATTGTAGTGAATTTAGAGAATAACTCCGGTGGTACCAATCCAATATCTGCATAAGAACTCATTGGAATCAATACTTTTTTAGCACCACTATCCAAACATACTTGAAGTGCATCAGCTAAGTTTTGTACCTTTTCGACAGTTCCGCCTAAAGAGAAGTTACCTAATATAGCTAGTGAAGGTAAAACTTGACGATTTGTTGCAACACTGCACAATGCTATGAATGTCGCTAAAGTTAAATGATTTGTCATGCCAACCCCATGCAAATCTTTGACCTGCATTACATAATCTTTATCCTTGTATGAAATCTGTCCACTAATTGAACTTGCATTTGATTTGAAATATTGATAAGCAATTTTGACTGCTTCAGTAATTGGTTTTTTAGAACCTATTCCATTCGGCGTAAATTTACCATTACCATTCATCATTTCTGTTTCAAATTTGTAAACACCAGGTTTTCCACTTTCAGAAGGCCCAACAGAATATAAATGTCCTGGCTTTAATTCCCCTTCTGGAATTAAAGTGCTACTTGCTTGTTCTTCAACACCCACAGGATAATCCCTGTCTTCTTCTAAATCAATGTATGAAAAGTTAACGTCATAAAATTCCATTCCACCAATCTTTTTAAGTTGTTCTTTTACTCTTCTTCTAGATTCTAGAGCTAATGTTAAAATTTCACGAATATCTTCTTTATCAAAGTTGCCGTCAGGATAGACTAATTTAACAAGCCCTGATACCATACGATTTACGGCAATCGTATCTCTTTGGTTTAAATCACGACCTAATCTGAAGTATTCTTGATATGCGTCAGTAAATGAACGTTTTCTCATTTCACGGAAGAATTCTGATAAGTAGTCTGTTATGAATCCAAAATCATCTGTGAAGAATTCCGGTCTGTATTTAGGTATTTCCCATCCTGGAATATAACAATGCATCCTATCAAAGAAAGCAGTGTCAGTGCCCATCTCTGAAGGGAAAGGATCAAACAAACTGGAAGTCTTTAATAATGATTCGACGCTTTGATTGATATTACCAACAAACACCATTGAAGCATTTGCATTTTTCTCTTCTTTACCTCTTGAAAAAGAACCGGATGCCATGAAGTCTTTCATAATAGCTATTCCATCTTGGTCTTTGAATTTGATTCCTGCAACTTCATCAAAAGCAACACAGTCCCACATTCCAACAAGACCAATTTGTCTGGTATTCATATTATAAAATAAATTAGCCACTGTTGTTTGACCACCAGAAACTAAAATAGAGTTTGGTGAGATTTCTTTGTAAATATGAGATTTACCAGTTCCTCTAGGACCTAATTCACATAAGTTAAAATTATTTTCGACTAAAGGAATTAATCTTGCAAGAAGTAACCATTTCACACGTTCATCAAATTGTGTTGGTTCCATACCACAAGACCTTAGAAGAATATCAATCCATTCTTCTTTAGTGAAATTTTTCCTATTTAATAAAATGTCATCTAAATCAATATTAGGCAGTTGTATTGGCTGTAGATCTCTAATTTTGATAGTTTGTGATTTAAAATCTGCTTCATCAAAATCATATTCTAAACTAACCATACACCATAAATTCCCACCTAAAAGTCTTTCATATCTTTGAGGAATCTCTGGATTGATTGCAATACCTTTAAGACCTAAATTGGAAAATGTTGCATAATATGTATCTGAATGATAATCCAAAGTTATAGTGACCACATCAATAATGGAATAAGAACCATATTCCCTTAGTTTAGATAATATCTTTTGAGCTTCATCAGGACGAACATAATTATTTGCAAGAATGTCTTTAACAGTTTGAACACCCTGCTCAACTAAAGAATCATCTTGAGAACAATATTTACCTAATAAATATTCTAAAACATAAACCGGTACATTAGCACCTTCTTTAACTCTTTTTGTTAAGTCTTTTCTTACAATTTTACCATCAAAGTAATGTTTTAGTTTAGTATCTAAATCATCTTCTAAATCGTACTCCACCATAACTCTCACCTAAAAGAAATCAAATCCATCCTGAAATGCTATATCAATCATATATTCAATCCTATCAATTTCCAAATCTGTCTGTCCATCTTTAATAATCAAATAATACTTTTTACTTTTTGAATAACTCATACGCTTTAATGTGAATTTTTCTTTAAATTGTCTGTCTTGCGAATATTCACTGTTCCTATCTGCAAAGATAATTACCTCATTTGAAATCTTATTTCCATCATCATCTTCAAAATAAATTGAAGCTTCTAAAGGTAAAATAGTCTTAGAAACATTTTCCTTTTGGAAAAATGTTAACATTGTATCATAATTAGTTATTTTATTGCCAGAACCGATTAATTGTAATTCAACTGTTCTCTGGTTTTTACCGCCTTTTTTAGATTTAACTTCAATTACTGGAACAATGACTTCTTCTAATGACAAACCACCATGCACATAATTTAATCCAGGTCCTTTTAATTTAAACACATCCACACCTTTTGGAACAGTGACATAAATATTTTCATTGTTAATGTAGTCTAAAGATAAGCATTTAGTTCCAGGAATATCAGTTTCTTCATTTGTAAGTAGGAATCTTCTTTTTGTATAAAGTGCAGGAATTGTTTCTAAATTAACTTTATCACTATCCTCTAAGCTACCTCTTTTATAAATATAGCCATGGTCAGCTGTGATGATAACTCTTGTGAAATTAGCTGAGTCAATTAGACGTGTTGTTAATTTTGTTATCTCTTCAATAGCTTCTTGAGATGCTGCAAACACTTCATTTTCAGTAGGGGCATTATCTCCCCTTGCATCAATTTGATCATGATAGATGTATACTAAATTTTTACCTTTTGTCAATTCTCTAAGTTCATGACGCTTTAATGAGTCAATTTTATCAAATTTGATAGCAATTGAATCAGGATTATAATATTGTAATATTTTTCCTCTTTCTTCAGGATTACTACATGGTTTTCCATCAACTAAAACAGTTTTATTTTCATATTTGATTTCCCTATTTGGCAATAATGATGCCATACCTAAAGCAGTGTATGATGGGACTGTTGATAACATAGGTTGGATGGTGTTAGTCCATGTAGGGTTTTTATCCAGCTCATATTTAAGTTCAACACCACAGCCATATCTTAATGCGTCTGAAATAATAACTGCAGTTTTTGTCTTATTATTATTAATAAAAGTTTTATAAAATCTCCATTGCTTAGTAATTGAAATGTCATTAATATTTTCAATTAAGGATGTGAATTTAGGATTAATGTCAAATAAAAAGATATTTGTATACATATTCTCAATCATAGATTGTAAATGGCTAATATGATCAGTATCATCAAGTTTATCATAATGATAATAGAATTTCCTATATGCTTTATCTATATTTACAAATCTGTTTGCAAATAAATTAATTAACTCATTTACATCATCTGGTAAAATTTCCCTTTGAAATTCATTAATAAGTCCAATGAATTCATTAGCCCAATATATTAATTGATACTCATCTTTAAAATCATTATAGAAATGACCTTTTTCCCTAAGTTCTAAAATACTATCAAAGTCTATTTTTTCTTTAGTTTCACTTAATAAACCGATATAATGATTTATAATGTTTCTATCAAAAGTTTTAAAGCTATCACATTTAATATATGAATCAACAGCATAATTTTTAATATCTCTTGAAATATTAAGTTTATCCTCTAAAAGTGAAGAAATATTATTAAATGAAGTTATATATTTATTATTATTCATAAAATTATCAATGAAGACTCTTGGATTATTTTTATCTTTAATTAAGAATCTATTCCAAGATTTTGGAACAGTGCCATCAAATAAACTAGCAGTATAGTTTAAAACTAAGGATATTGTAAATTTACCAATAGTAGGATTATCTTCCATATAACCAAATCGTTGATAAATAAACTCCCAAAATACATCTAGAATATTATATTTCTTAAATTTTTCAACAATAGAATCATCTTTTTCAAAATGTTTGACAATTATCTTACGAACAACATATTCAAAGTTTAAAGTCTTCTCACCTGCAAGAACTACCAAAATACCTAATTCAATTTTACTCTTACTGTAATCTTGAATATTCAAATCTTTAAATGCATTTACTCTAGCTGAAGCATTCCAAAAACTAGAATATGAACTTAAAACATCCTTAAATTTACTACAATCAATATTCAATTCCTGACAACGAATATTAATTATATCTGCAGAAAATAAAGTAGCATAATGAATCATATCTGCTAAAAAGTTGTCTTCATCAGCAGGTTTTCTAAATGGAGCATAAACTAAAAAATTAGTATCGGGATTTTCAGATTCAATATAATACTTAGCATAAATGCAATTATCATCATCTAAAACAAACAACTCCGCATTATCTAATTTAATATTACTTATTTCTTCACTAAACTTTCCAGATTCATCATACCACATTACAATTTGCCTATCATCAGAATCTGAAATAATTTCATTAATTTTATTTTCAACAGTACTGAGATCCATTATAAATGCTCCGTTTAAATATTTTTAAGTAAATTAATCTTTTTAGGCTTTTCACCTTCAATTGATACCTCAACTTTTTGGAATTTAGCATAATTAACTTTAACACCATCATCCAAATCAATTTTTATATTTTGAGTAGATAGATGTCTTAAAGCTTCATCATAAGTTCTAATTTCATCTAATTGCTTAATATATTTAGATTTATCTTGAGTAGCTTTACTAATCTCTGATTTATTTGATGAATTATCAATGATATTATCACAATGCACTAGATTCAATTCAATAGCTTTTTGAGTTTTATGTAAATAATCAGTCCTCACACGAGCAACAATTGTCGGATCATAACGATGCATATAAACCAAACATTTAAATGCATTTTGTTTTCCACTATCAAATTGCCAATAAATAGGACATTTTTTATACAACTGCAAATGATCTTTAAAGAAATCATTTAAGAAATAGTTTCTTATAATTTCTCTGCTTGTTTTTCCTTTTTTCTTTAATGCTCCAGCAATGAAATCTAAGTTTTCTTCTAAAGTTTCTTCCCCAAAGCAAACTTTTACAAACTCAACGAAACGACCAACAATATCATCTTCAAAGTATTCAGTATCCAATACAGGAATAATATTATCATCATCTGGAATGAATTTAGAATATCTTGTTAAGTCAAATGTTCCACCAGCAAATTGTATTCCTTCAGCATCTAAACTATACCTTCCAAACATACAACCAACAGCATATGAAATAAATGATTTAATATCTTTAGCATAGTCAGATTTATTTAATGTAATATCTGAATCATCAACTAAACATTCAATGTCAATTCCGTAAATTTTAGAAAAAATAGTATTCAATTTAGTTTCATTATCTTTAATTAAATTAAATTGATTATTTTTGTATTCCTCCCACTCTTTAAAATTAATTTCAATAAGATTATTATTATTATTATTATTATTATTTTTAATTAATGGATGTGCATTAAAATTCCAACTAAATTCATAATCATCCCAATCATTTTTAGCTAACTTTATACAAGAGCTTACTAAATCATTAATAACATTTAATTTTAAGTCATCAAAAATCACAGGTAATGTTTTTATATTGCCCACTTGAAAAGCCATTGATGAATTTAAAATTGATAAAAATAATGTAGATAGTTTAGAAGTCAAAAATCCACCTAGATAATAGTAATATTTATCTGAAACAAAAAGGGATGAACCATTAACATCAAAAATAAATCCTTTTGGATAAAATCTAACACCAAAATAAGATGAACTTAAAAGAGACCATGAAATTGATTTTTTAAAATAGAAATCAGTATTTTGAGGCCTAGATTTTAATTTTCCGGAGCTATTTGTAAAATTCTTTATTTCATAACCATCATTTTCCCAATTAACTACATATTCATGATTTCCATACCATTTTCTGTAATCCCCACCTTTATTATATGGAAACCATTTATATTTACTTTCATTAGATTCAAAACAATTAGATAATTCAAATCCAATTTTATCAAAATTAACTTCAAACCATAATCTTAAAAATCGATTATTATCTGCTGTTGCAAGACCTTGTTTAACTTCACCAATAGATTCTAATTTTTGATTATTAAAACAATTAATAGTATTATCATCAATCCAATAAGCAATAGGTGAACCTGGGATTTTATTAAATTTCGATTGTTTTATAAAAAATTCTTTTTCATTTGAAAAAAACATTTGTTCTTTCTTCAATACAGAATCAACATTCCCTCGCTCTTCAAATAGTTGCCTAAATGTTGATTTATAATCTAAAATAGAATTATTTCTCAATATAAAAGCAGTAGTGCCAAAATCTGATCCAAATATGCCTCTGCCTAGATGTAACATATTAACAATTAATTTTGAATCAATTATTATTTTCCTTAACTGTTCATATGATGAAATGAACATCCAAACAGGTATGTTTATCATAGCTATAAATCCACATTCCTTTGAAAAATCAAATGATTTTTCCATAAATACTGTACTTAAATCATTTTTACTATTTTTATAATTACTCTTCAAATAACTGCTTAAATTATTATTCATTCCACGATTTCCCATATATGGAGGATTTGTAACAACAACATCATATTTTAATCCCAATATTTTACTTTGGTTTATAATTTGGTTTAATAATTTTATTTCTGAACTAAAATGGAATTTATTTAAACTATTACTTTCTTCAATATTTAATAACGCTTGTGTTATTGTAGTTAAATCTAATTTATCTATTTTTAATATGCTTCCAAACTCTTTAGCATCATAAAATAACTCTTTAAGCTGATTTAAATCATTTATAATATTGTTGTTTGTTGAAGTTAATAATTCCAAAAATTCATCAGAAAGATTATTTGATTCTTCTATAGAATATACATGAGGCACAATTTCTTTTTTCAATATGTTTCTGTTATATTTTCTAGCTTTCATCAAAACTGCAAAATATGCTAATTGATATGCTCGTTTATCAATGTCTAAACCAAAAATATTATATTTTAGTATAGATTCACAAGCATCTTTTTCTGTAAATCCTTCTGAAATATAAATGTCCATCAAAAGATCAAATACATATATCAGAATATGACCTGACCCCATGCAAGGGTCAATTATTTTAATATCCTCAAGCTTTAATATTTTAGAACTATCTTTAATTTTAACTAAATTAGACATTACTTCAAAGTCTTGTTCTGGTTCTTCAATATAATATTTCCATTTGTTTTTTAATTCATCATTAGGATGACCTTCAAGCCATAATCTGCCTACTGAATTTTCAACCATATATTTTACAATCCAATCAGGAGTAAATAACTGAGTTACTGCAGGAATCCTTTCTTTAGAGATTTTAACTCTTTTCTTTAGATTTGCAAATGTTTCATCTTTTAATTCAGAATTATAAAACTGATATAACCAACCAATAATCTCCACCTGATTTGCAAAATCTTCTTCAGGAATATTATCCACCAATCTTCGCACAATACCATTTTCATTAGTGAATGAAATATTTAATAACAATTCCAAATAGTCATCAGTTTTTTCAAATAGTCCAGGCAAAATTTTATTTAATGTATTGCATTGTTTTACAAATAAAAACTTAAATAACTCATCTAATTTATTCTCATCTTTAAGTCTTAAAATTAATTCTATATCCTCATCATTATACTCAAAGTCCAAATCTAATGCTTCCGTTATTATATCCGGTTCTGTTTTTCCTTCAGTTTCACTTGATATCACTCTTGTTCTTGTAGGCAAATAGTCATTTACTTCCATATATCTAATAGCTATTATACGATTAAACCAGGTGTATGCTACTTCTTCAATAATGTTATCAAATCCCTTACTGATAACTTCTTTGACTAAACTTTCTCTTTTATGAATATCATCATCAAAAATTGTATGTGTTCCTGCACCATAATCATATGTTTCCATCCCTTCAGCTTTAGAAACAGGATCACTAATACCCTCCGCAGTTATACCAATCAAACTAGCCTGATATTTAACACTTTCAATTAATTGACGTCTAGATTCCACTGCAAATGTTTTTATTGCACTTTTATCCACATAATCACCTAAATTTTTTTAAGTAAATTTACTTTTTTAGTTTTTTCTCCTTCTTTAAAAATTTCAATATTCTGGAATTTAGCATAATTAACTTTAACACCATCATCCAAATTAATACTCATATGCTGATTAGCCATATGTCCTAAAGCTTCATCATAAGTTCTAATTTCATCTAATTGCTTAATATATTTAGATTTATCTTGAGTAGCTTTACTAATTTCAGATTTATTTGAAGAATTTGAAATGACTTTATCACAACGAGATAAATTTTGTTCAATAGCTTTTTGAGTTTTATGTAAATAATCAGTCCTCACACGAGCAACAATTGTCGGATCATAACGATGCATATAAACCAAACATTTAAATGCATTTTGTTTTCCACTATCAAATTGCCAATAA
>Ga0256405_10002074_pt1 | contig 48970 bp, 44 predicted proteins | sample RumenRJG_02DNA_FD_189096 | JGI IMG/M metagenome (GOLD analysis project Ga0256405, IMG submission 189096) | Bovine rumen microbial communities from Lethbridge, Alberta, Canada - RJG_02 | ecosystem: Host-associated > Mammals > Digestive system > Stomach > Rumen | place: Canada: Alberta...
CTTCGACCCTTCGCTGTCCTGCGATCCTGCGGCGCCCTTCGACCCTTCGCTGTCCTGCGATCCTGCGGCGCCCTTCGACCCTTCGCTGTCCTGCGATCCTGCGGCGCCCTTTGCTACCGCTGCCGCAGCCGCATCCTTGTTTTCTGCTGCCTCTGCGGCCGGAGCAGCTTCTTCGTTCTTCGCTCCCCCGTCCTGATCTTTTGCTCCTGCCGATGGGGCCGCCTTCTGATCTTTCGTCCCGTTCGCCGCCGGAGCGACTTCTGCATATGTCACAACAGCAACAGCTGCTGCGGAAGCGGCTGCTGCCTTCTCCTGATCTGCCGCTTCCTTTTGCTTTCCTTCTTCCTTCTTCTTTTCCTCCATCTTGTTGTCTTTGGAATTTTGCGCCTCTGTCACAAGCGTCTTTCCCGATACCTCAAAGGCACGGCTTTTGTCGCTTTGAAACTGTTTGATGGCATGACAATCCTGACGAAGGACAAGGTGAAAGTTGCCTTCCCCTTCTTCATCGTCATAGCCTTCCTCATATTTCACCACAGTGGCCCAGGGCAAATGGAGCACACGAAAAGCATCCCCATCGCTTTCGTTTGCCAAATATATCCTTGCTTCCACATCCCGATACACACCGCCCAGGGTCTTGTCGCTGCTGCTCTGCTTCCTCCCCTTGGAAAGGCACATGGCTGCCCATTTGTAGATTTTCCCTGTTTTTCCTTCATCATCTTGCAGGGAAGTTCGTCCATACACATGAAGCAAAACCTGCATTCCAATAGGCTTGTCCTCCGTCCACTCGGGGTGATCCCCGGGATAGGACAGAAGCGGCACCACGTTCTTGATGATGCTGCCCTCCAGCAGGATTTCCGAGGACTTATCCGCACTTCCGCTCCCATTGATCTTTTTTATGCTTAGTTTAAATTTCATACCCGTGTCCTCACATATCTACAAAACAGTTTCTATTTTCTTCAGCAGTATCCCCAGGGGAGAACGGCGCAGAATGCATTCCGCCGCTTCCAGGGAAAACAGCCAGATATCATCCGCCGGAAGGCGGCAATGGACAATTCTCCGTCCCTCCATTGCCTTCTTTCGGAGAACCAGGCGCTCCGCCTTCCCCTGAACCACGGAAGAGTTCTCATGAATCGCATCCGTATAGGAGAGAAAGGGAATCCAGTACAGTGGAACCGGTGCCTTTTCCCGCTTGCTCTGATCGATGAGGTGCAAGGATTTGAACTCCATCTCCGGTTCCAAATAACTAAAAATGCGCTGAAATCTGTCGCTGAACATGAAGGTCGGCTCAAACAGAATGTCACTGTATTCCCCACGGTCTTCATGCTGATAGAATGCCGTCCCGTCTTCTATCGTATCGAAAGCCTCCCTGTCCATGAAGTAAGGGAACCGCTTTTGCGACAGATTCTTCGTTCCTTTGATGCCCAAAGCTTCCCTGTCCTTTGTCACCCAAAACCAGTCCGTCTCAACCATCGGGCTCCACCTCCCCATAGCTTTTCCAGTCGGAATGCTCCGTTTTCGTGGATTCGAGGCGCACATCCTCCGAGCTGCAGTCCCGCAAGAGAAAATAAGAAAAGTCACATCCCTGTACACGAAGACCGAAAAGCTTGGAACGCACCATCTCCGCCTCTGCAAAATACTCGTCGCCCTCTGCCTGGGTGTCGGAATCCTGAAAGCCGCAGGAACGGAAGATGCCTTCCTCCCAAACACATCCCGCCACTTTCACCTGCGAGAAATCCGTATCATAAAAGTGGCAATTCCGGAAATAGGCATCCGATAGATCCACTTGCTCAAACACACAATTGCGAAACGTACAATCATAGAATCTGCAATGCCGCAGATCTGCATCCCGGAACACATTCCCATGGCAGACGATTTCACGGAATTCCCGAAAGGCCGTCTCCTCATTGTCCGGCAAATCCTTGAGGTCAAGGGAAGGAAGCACGGCATAAATCCGTTCCTGCCAATCCAGATACATGCCACAGGTCACGTACATGGAGGCCTCTTTTTTCAAGGACTGGAATTCCGAAAGATCCGAAAGATCCTTCATAAAGTATTTTGCAAAACAGGAAAACAGGTATACGAGTCTCTCCGCCGTCCCCCAAAAAAGAGTTTTGATGGCAGGGGGCTGCAATTTGCTCCGCACGTAAAAAGAATCGTCCAACGCTGTCCTGCAAAATTCCGCCCATTCACGGAACAGAAAATCCGCAGGCATCCTGCCGCGCATCCACGGCTCCCCATAAACCCATTCCTCGTTATAAAAATCCACCTGAAACAGGGGATTCCCTTCCAGCAGGGAAGTATTCAGAAAGGAAATGCTCATGTAGCCACAGGGTATCTTTTCCTCTTCCTGCACCGCACATGCCTCTCGCAAGATCTCCTGCCAATGGCCCATGCAGATTTGGAAAATCTTCCGAAACTCCCGCCCCATCCGGCTGCTGACACTCTCCATCAGGGAGATTTCCAAAGCCTGGTAGCGTTCCTCATAGTATTCCTGCAATGTCGTAATGAGTGCCACTCTACGCTCCCCCTCATTCGCCCAGTTTGATGGAATTGCCGCCGACAGATACCTGGTTGCTCAGAATCTTCAAATGCGAGGAGCCCGCCTGAAGGTCGATGCCGCTCTTTGCCAGGATCTGCACCTTTCCCTTCGCATCCAGGGATATGTCTCCATCTGCAGAGACATCGATGTTCTTGCTGGACACCAGGCTGATGCCCTTGCTCTTGTCCAGTTTGACAAAAATCTTTTGATGTTCACAGATGATCTCTACGCCATCATCCGTCAGAAGCAGTTCCTTGCCGCCCGGAGCCTTGAAACTCTTGTTTCGCACCTTTTCCGTGGGGGCCGTGTTGATGGCGCTGGACACATAGGCATCCGCTTCCTGGTCTGTGGGAAACAGCACCCTCACATAGTCTTCCTTCTCCGGCATGACATACCATCCGCTCCCGTCCTTGCTGGAATAAGCTGTCGCATAGGGCAGCCAGGTATCGCCGGAAGAATCGAACTGCTTGTCAATATCAAGGAAATGCACCCGCACCTGATCCTTCTTCACATCCTTTACCTGGGCCGACAGGATGCGCCCGGCACAGGTGAAATTCGGTACAGCCGGTGCAAGAAATCCCGCCTCCTTCGGCGCGAGATCATAACTCATCACAAGCATGCCGCCCTGCAGTTTGGCAAATACCTTCCGGATGAGACAGGAAGTCCCATTGACCTTGATTTTGTCGCCAAGATAGGCATAGGATGGGGATTCCACCCGAAGGCCAGAGAAGTCCTCCCTCGTGGCTGCCTGCTTCTTGAGCCAGTCATTCTTTGACACGCGCTCGAAGCTCTGGGCATCCACATATTGCTCCACACGGGAAGTGGTCAGGTCAAACTCATTCCCCCCGTCATTGAGCCCCAAAAACACAGAACACTTTTCCGCTGTCAGATCGGAAAGCACCGGGACATTGAACCTTGATGCCATCCGCTTCGCAAATTCCCAATTCGTCTCGTCCATCTGAATAATCATCTTTCCGATGGCCGTGTCCAAGGAGCTTTTCAGCTTTGCCGTCCCCTCGCTGCCGTAGGCAGCATTCAGGATATCCTGGTATTTCTTCTTTGTGTTCTGATAACTGCAGTTCACCTTTGTGATGTCCTGCAAATAGCTGGCATCCGCCAGATCCAGTACCAGCAGGCTGTGATCTGTGCGGCACTTCATGCGGGCCTGCCTGATATAGCCCAAGAAAATGAGCTGCTTCTTCGAGCTCTCTCCCACATTGATCTTGACCTTGTCCTTGATGCTGGCCTGCTCTATGAATTTCTTGCAAGTCTCCGTCTGCATCTGCACAACCATCCAGGCCGTGCCATGCTCATTAGGCGCATGGCGTATCTCAAGCTCCAGCAGACGGTAATCATTTCCCAGGGAAACACCACCCGCCACCTCAACACTCAAATCCCTTGCCGGGATTCCACTCGCTGCCACATAAGGTTTCGGCAAGTTCCTCACCTCATCTCCATACAACTATATACGCATCTTCCCGCCATCAACGGCAATATCCGGAAATATCCCCATACCTGGGGAGGGATGCCAGACATTCCTTATATATCTTCCCCGCGTCCGCTCCCTCCAGCTCCGTATCGTCGGGAAGGAGTGCCTTCAAGCAAACGCCCTCCACATCCAGGGTAAAGGCCGTATGCGCCCAAAGTTTTCCCGTGCGCGCATAATCCGATTTCTCATCCCGCCCCACGAGCCTTCCGTCTGCATCGTAAAGATACTTCACGACCTCCACAGGCATCTCCTTCTTCCTGTGCTTGGCGAGAATGCACCGGCTCAAGTCATCATAGGAATACTCGCTCTGATCTCCGCGGTTGTCCTCGACATGCACCAGGCGATCCTGTGCATCGTAATCATAGTGCCGGATTTGGATGCGCCCCCTGGTGCTTGTCTGCTCCTGGGGATCCAGCCAGATACGCTCCTCCAGGACATTGTCATTGTCATCATATTTCCACCGCCGCAGCCGGAATTTTCCGGGAGCTTCCTTTTCATCCTCCCATATCCTGCGCTCTTCCGTCATGCGTCCGCCAATATCATATCGGAACCGCGCCAAAAGTGCCTGGTCTTCTGTCCGGCGAACTTCCTCAAGTCTTCCCTTGGCATCGTGATGAAACAGGATACCGCTCCGGTCTTTATATGTTCCAGTTCCTATTTTTATTACAGATTTTTTCTCGGGATTCCCGGGAAAATCAAAGAAAGGGGCTTCTTTCCCATCCAATTCCTTCCCCTGAAAATCATACGTATAAGTCCGGCAATTCTTCAAGGCGTCTTCTTCTCTCGCCACGAGATCCAGGACATTATAGCTGATGAGCCGTTCCCCGGCAGAACTCTGTATGGCACGCAGACGAAACACCTTGTCATAGCGATAGCTGAACTTTGCCCCACAGGGAGTTTCCATCAAATGGGGCATCGGCGAGCCAGCCTCATAAACATACTTTGTCTTATTCCCGTTTCGGGAATAGGAGAGAATCCTGCCGACCATATCCCTCTCCCATGCCTCTTTTCGCCATGCATGACCTGTGAGCCGCGTCTTCTTCTCGATGAGCCAGCCATTTGAATTCCATCGGTATTGCTCCTCCCCATCAAAGTTGTCATGCATCCTTGCAAGCCTGCCCAATTCATCGTAACTGTAATCGAGAATCAAGCCATCCTTTCGTTCTTCCCTTACAGGAAGACCGTTTCCATCATATTCCCATCGGGTCTCCTTATTGGAACGGTCTTTCTTGTAGACCACTCTTCCCTCTGCGTCGTATTCAAATCGTTCTTCCATGCCATCCTCATAGACGAGCTTTTCGATCTGGTTCCTTCTGTTCCAGTAATAACTACGAAATTCCAGAGACTCTTCCTCCAGGACAAGGGTGCGGAAATTCTGGTCAAGATAACGATAGACATATCGCTCCCCGCTTTGCAGGGAATACCTTACCACACGGCTGTAATCATCATAAGAAATCCGGAAGACCTGATCGCCATTCCTGTCCCTGCATCCTGCAAGGCGCCCCATATCATCATAGTCGTATTCCGCACTGCTGTGATTCGGATAGATCACCTTCCATAGGAATCTGTCCTTGTACTGATAGAGCAGTTTGCGCCCCATAACATCCTCAACGCAGGAAAGATGGCCATCCTCAAAATGCAGGGAAATTTCCTGCCCGCTGGACAGTACAATGCGCACAGGCGTATCCCCATAGTACTGGATACACCGTCGAATGCCCCCTCTTTTCTGCAGGGAAACAAGATGCCCCCTGGCATCATAGACATATTCTGCCGGCAGATGCAGATCTCTCAAAAGAAAACCATCCCGCCGTTCCTGCAGCTGATACCGCCGATTTCCTTCCGCATGTTCCCAGCGGCCTTCCTGTATACAAAAAGCTTCCCATCGGAAATCTCCTATGGGAAGCTGAAGCCGTGCGCCTTTGCGGACAAGCTTCCCGCCGAAACTCAAAAGCCACCGGCTTCCCAGCATCTGCATGTTCGCCTTGTCCCCTGTCATGCGTCCGGATACATAATCGCGCATCAAAAAGAACGGTTCCCCAAGATCCCGCTGCCCGTAATCCACCGCCCTGAGCGACAACACGCCCGTAACAGGATCGATACATGCCTCCCCAAGATCCGGGACAGTGCTATCCACTCTTGGAAATCCGTTTATTGTCATTGACACCGCGACCTCCTTCCTTGAGACGGGAACGATCCTCCGCTCCATGCTCGGCCTTGATGCTGGTGGACCGGTTCTGCGGTTTTCCCGGGCCGATAGCAGCAGGTGCGCCGCTCCCTACTCCCGGACCCGGGATATAGGCTGCCGTAAAAAGCACCTTTGTCTTGATATTTCCCTTGGACACCTCAATGCTGCTGTCCCCTACCTTAAGCAAAAGTGTGGAACCCGCCTTGATTTTCAGCTTGCCGGAGCCGCCCGAACCGCCACCGGAGGATTTTTTCTGTTCCTGCGCCTTGGCTCCTGATTTCTTGTCCAGTTCTTTCGCCAGATCAGAGATCTGCACCTTCTCCTCGGAAGCGCCGGAAGATTTCAAGGAGGAGGCATTCTTCCCTATCATGCCCCCCATGGGATTCAGCATGGTGGACGGCGGTTGTCCCGCACACGCTGTATACATTCCAAACCCCACCATATGCGTGGCCGCCATCTGGGTCTGCTTGCTCATGGTCTGCCCGGCAGACGCCTGCATCACGATATCACTGTCGCTTTTGATCACGACATCCTTCTTCGCCTTCAGGGAAATGCCCTTGTCCGTCGACTCCTTCAAATAGGCACTCTGCGCCTTCTTGCCTGCCACAAAGGAAAGTTCCTTGGACTGGAATTCCATGAACTGGTCTGCAGAGAGAAAGCTTCTGTTCTCCGGTTTACAGTCCTGAAGACGGGACTGGGCAGACCGGTCCGTTCCCCGAAGACTCCCGATGGCTAAAATCGTCCCGTTCTCCTCGAAATACACGGAGACGCGGTCCCCCTCATCCGGCATGGAGTACATATAATTGTTCACCACATTCATATAGGGAATCCAACGGGCATCCTTCTTGTCCTGGCTCTTGTCACAGTCAAACTGCACCTTGACACAGTCATCCCTCTTGCTGCCGGACTTGTCCTTCCCCTGGGCCTCCAAGACCTTGCCTGCCAGATACTTTCCACGATTCGCCTCGCGGAGCTCTGCCCTTGCATCCACCCTGCAGCCTTCCTTCGGCACAAGGGTGACCTGGTTCACCAGCGTGCTATGTTCTGTCACGATACGGCTCTTTTTTACGATCTGTGCCTTGTTGTCATAGGTAAAGCTGTAGCCCACTCCTATCCCGAGATCATTCGTCAGGATGTCTGTCTCGATGAAATATGCCGTGCGCGCCTTGCTGTAGGTATTTTTCTGGATACATTCACAGCATTCCACAGGAAGGTGCCTTCCCAATTCAAGAAGGGCATCCCCCTGTTTCCCGCCTTTAAAAGGAACCGGACCTACACTTACCCTCAGTGCATCCGTCTTCCCGTCCACGAACAGGAATCTCCCCATACTCTCTGCCAAACGATGCAGAAATTCCCAATCCGTTTGCTGATCCTGGTACAGCATCTGGGAAATCTTCTCCTGCTCCGCATCCCCGCCCTTGATATCCGGACTGCTGCAGCCGGAATTAGAAGCTACATCGGAAAGAACCTTCTTCAAGGTCTTGTCCGGTGACTGGAAGGTACGGCTTTTCCTCGTCCGATCAAGCTGGCAGGAAAGGGTCTGGGCCACAACGCGCAGGAGATGTACATCCTCCCGATCCTCCTGTATGATGCGTACCATCATACCGCAGAAAATGATCCCGCCCTGAGGGGACTTCAGCGTGATCTTCTTCTGCTGCCCCATGGATAAAAGTTCCGATGACTTCAATGCCTGCGGAATGACAGCATCCACATGGCAGATGCCATGCTGTCCCGCTTCTTCCTCAATCTGCAGGCTCAAGATACGGGAATAACTGAACCCCTCCAGCTTGATTTCCCGCAGGGCAATCCGCTCCGATGCCTGGGACATGGAGGCTCCTCCTCTCTTTGGCCCTACTCGAACTTAATGCTCCCGCCCATCATGCAGGTCAGGCAGCTATCCTTTTTGAGTGCCGGAGCACCCCCCACAAAACAATGCGTATCCCCCTTCGTCCACGCCAGGGGCGTCACCGGTATGCAGACATTCGCTCCCGGAGGCGCCGCCGGTTTGTTGCGGCAGATCCCAAAAGGCAGGATATTCACCATGGGAATATGGTCATTGGCATTTACCAAAGGCTTGCCCTTGGACTGCACGCCATGCCCCACAGGAAGCAGCAGCGGAACAGGGTTCAAGCCCGCATTGCACCTGATCATCGCCATGGCCGTCATATATCCTTTTGCCATAAAATCACTCCCCAGCCTGTCTCACTTCTTCTTCATTGCTCTCCTCCCCTGCAGCAGGGAGGATTCCCTCTGCCGCAAGCCGCTGCTCTTCCAGATAGCGCCTTGCTTCATTCTTTATATGCAGGACATCCTCATCCCAGTACATCTTTTTTTCGTTAAAATCAAATTTTTTTTCCATCAGTCAACAAAGACCTCCCGGCGTCCCCTCCGGGCGCTTCTGATTTCACGGCGGCTGCCCCCCTGAATCTCCCGAAGCACCGTGCAAAGTCCATCATATAATCCCCTGTTATCCCATTCCTGGGCTTCCATCTGCAGACGACGCTGCAAATAGGAGCTGATCTGGTCATAGGAAATCGAAAAATTCTGCAGAGCCGCCAGACAGAAGATCTGGTCCAGAGTGTCCAGCTCGTACTCCATGGCGTCCCTGGCAAATGCCGCCACGATTTCCGGAAGCAGCGTGCTTCTGCCCACCGCTGCATAGGGGCAGGAAACGGTATCGACTGTGTCAAACTCCGTCACCCTGTCAAAAAAATCCACATACTTCGTCCGAAGCACTGCACCCGACTTGAGCTTGAAACGACAAAGCTCCATCTCATCCCCTTTGACGTTCATATCATCGGAAATCTCCAATCGGACAGTGCGCAAGAGGAAGTTCTCACTTTCCTCCGCCATGCCGAACTTCAGCTTCAGCATGCGGTATTCCTCCGTGGGCTCATAAGCCGCCATCATGGATTCCCGCAGGAAATACATGAAGCCGCCATAGCGGACAATGCCCGGAAGAACGGCTATGGTGTCCTTCTCTGTCTGGAGACAACAGCCGCTGACAATACCGTCACTGTAACCCTCATAATAAAGGGGCAGCAAATCAAACGCCCGATCCCTTATGCTGCACAGCGCAGATGTCCTGAGCACATGCAGTTCCTCCAAAAGAGGGTACCTTTGTTCATTCATGTCCAACACATCCTAAAAAATCGCAATCGCATCCGATTGCATGGTTACATCGACGCCCATGATGCCGAAATGCGTCTCCCAGAATACCCGAACCTCCATATCCATAGGCAGGAAGGTATCGTGAAGCAGGTTCCACCGCTTTTCCAGGGCAACATCCCGCACCCGGTCCAAATAAACATAGAGAATCTGTGGATGCTTCTTGACCTGGTAGATAAAGCATCCCGGAAACAGTTGCCGCATGATGCGGCAAAAGGAATCCAGGCATGATCCCATCTGCATGGTATTGAGCAATTCCTCCGCCACGGCAAGTTGCTGCTCCTTGTTCAAGGTGAGGCAGGCTTCCCTGGCCGTCCTTCCGAAAACACCCCACAGGATCTCCCGCCGGATCTGCCGAACGTAAAATTCACGCTGGGTCATACCATGGCAGAGATCAATCTCCGTCAGTACATGCACAAATGCATCAAAGACATAGAGGATGCACTGCTGGTTTTCTGCCTCCAGGAAAAAGAACACATCGGGATGAAGGAGATACTGGAAAATCTCGGCGAAGCGCATGAGAGGATTGATCTCCACACGCACCTCATCCACATGAGACTGGTTGAGACAGGTAAAAGACTGCTCATAGCAGGGACTTGGATCCTCCGATGGCTGGAAGAACAGCTTGTCGAGAGAAAGCCCATCCCGTTCGGCCTGCAAGGCAATATCCCATATGAAATTCATGATGATACCCCCTATTACACCAATTTCCCCATGCATTCATACTCCGGAAAGAAATGCTGCAATTCCGTCATGAGAAAGCTCATGATATCCCGGTTCAGATAGAATTCATTGTCCCTGGGTCGGAAGGACACCTCCAGGGCCCGATCCCAGTTCCCGCTGCGGAATTCATACTCAATGAAATTTTCCATGGAATACGTCTCCTGTTTCCCGGGATTGGGCACGACCTTTGCATCCACCAGTTCAAGAGCCTTCCCACAGGGAAAGGATTCCACAAGCCGGATCAACTCTGTTCTTGTCTTGATACGCTGCCCATAATATTCCCTCATATTGAGAGAAAATGTGTCATACTGCACGTTGCTCATCAAGGGATAAGGATAACGCACATTCTCCGGCACCTGATGAAACTCATAGAAGTCCCAATCTCCCGGCGTCTCACCGTCGCAAAGAATGTAGAGATCCCCCTCCAACCATCGGATCCCCCGAAGTGTCCAGTCGCTTTTCCGAAGCAGATAGGCAGCATCCTCCCGGAACTGGCTCCTGTAGAGGCAGTGCTCGTAATAGCCCCGTTCCAGTGCAGGCTGGGGATAGGCATTCGCCATGATGCTGACGGGAACGACATTCCAGAGAGGCACGATGTTGTAACGCACCTTCTCCGCGAATTCCTCGAATTCCACCGCAATCTTCTTCACCTGCTGTTCGTCATCCCATTGTTCGATGCGGGTGACATAGACATCAAAGAGCTTGTAGAGATATGGGCTGTTGATGCTGCGCCAGGGGACACAATTGAGCCGCGCCATGGGATAAAGGGCCTCCAACTGCTTCTGGTAGCTTTCATTGGGACGAAGGATGAAATCCGCTGCCGTCTCCCCGTATTCATTCTCGATGATGCCGTGAAAGACCCGCTCCTCCTTTACCAGCTCCCGAAGGGGCAAATAATCCTCTTGTATGAAACATGTGTAGAGAAAGAAGGGTTTCTTTTCCCTGACAGAAGAAAGCATCTCCTCCACGGAAACCTTTCGTTCCTCCAGATCCTCCGGCCTCATTGCATGCATGTATTTGTCCGTGACATCGTACTCCTGAAGAGAGGCGATTCCCGTAACCACATCCGGCATCCGCACCGCCACGGGAACCTCCCGGAACACCCGGTTCTCCAGGAATTGGTATTCCTCCTTCACATGCTTGTAAAGGCCGTTCATCATGTCGGCAACAATCTCCTTGAACAGCTCCCTGTTCTTGAGCTGGTCCATCTCCATCAGGCGCTTCCGAACGTATTCGTCGATATCAAATGCGTCATCGAATAATCCCATACAGATCTCCCGCCTTTATCTCCTTCTCGTACTTCTTGTACATCTTGTCCTTTTCTTTTTGCTGGTTCCTCTCCACCACTGTCTTCAGATACCTGGCGTAACGATCGCTCATGGCCTGGTCCTTGTCCACGCCGTTCCCCCACTGATATGCCTGGATAAGCACCTCAAGAGAGAGGGGATCCTTGTCCGAGCTCTTTGCAAGCTCAATGGCCTTCTTGTAGTCCTGGGGCATTCCACGCCCCGTGTAGTAAGCGGATGCGATATAGGCGATGGCCATGGTATCCTTCTCCTCTGCACCGAGCTGACTCCATCGCACAGCATCCTTCACATTCTGATCCACATACTGTCCCACATGGGAACGCCGACCCGAAATGGCAAACAGGCGCGCCAGGGGAATGACCTTTTTCCCGTACTCCCAAGGCAGGAAATTCTTCACCAGGGGAATGTTCTGGTCTGCAGCGCGGTTCTGCCATACCATGGCCATATTGGGATCCTTTGGCACCTTCTGCCCCGTCTCATAGGCATAGGAAAGGATGCACTGAGCCTGGACATCGCCTTTTTCGGCCCACTCCTTCACCATGCCGATCGTTGTCGTTGGATCCTCCACGGCAGTCCCGTCCTGCTCTGCCTTCTTCAGCTCCTTGTCCATTTCCTTTTGGGCCTTCTCCATCTCCTTGTCCTTCTTCTTCTCCTCTTTTTTCTCCTTTTCCTGCTGTTTTTCCTCATCCGACTTCTGCGGCCCAAGGCCAAAAATAGGTGCCAGTGCCTCCGCAAGGATCTGCGCCCCGGCAATTTCCAGGATATCCCTGGCCATATTCTCGGCCACACGAATCACCTTCCCACGAGCAGCGCAAGGCACAGGAAGTAGAATGCTTGTGCATAGAAAAGCGACGACGAACATCCTTGCCATGCGATACATAGGCTCACCTCATTTCATCCCATCGAAGAAATTCCTGGCCCACTGGTCATCCTCAAAACTGAAGAACTGCTCCCTGCCCATGCGGAGTGTCTCCACATCACGATAGATGGGAGCCACCAGAAACCCCCATTCCATGGGGTCTGCCCAAACAAAGAATTTGACCTCCCGGTCCACGATATTGTCCGTATCGTCCTGCGGGATGTTCTCACCGTAAAGTTCTTCAATCTCTTCCTGGCGCTTCGGTTCAAACTCCTCCAACGTGCAGTAATAGACAAACTCATGCCGCAGTATCTCCCGGTCATCCTTGAGATAAAGGGTGAGTGTCAAATCATCCATATTGCGGGAAATCACGCCATGACGGATGCCCTTCGCTCCATGGATCATGGGAATCTCTTTGCCCGTATGAGTAAAGCCTGTCAGGATGTAGGGGAGATGCGGTTCCCGGTTCCGGATGGTCACATCTGCATAACCAAATTTCTTGTCCCTCAGATATTTGAGCACGCCATCGATGCAGGACATCTTCAGCTCGCTGCTTTCTGTCTGCTGCACACCGTCCTCCTGCTTCGTCTCCCTCCGTGACTTGATGACTTTGCCCGGAACGAATTCCTTCAGGGACGTGCGGAAGAGATCGATCTTGCAGGACTGTCCGCTGAGTTTGATGATGCTGTACTCATCCAGCTCCCCGCTCTCGTACAAAGGATCCATGAAGCGATGAACGGCACTGTAGATATCGGGAGCCAGGAGAAGATTGATCGCAAAGACGCTGAAAGAAAGATCCGGCAGGTCATGCAAAACCGACAATCCCTCCGAATTCCGGATGGCAATCTTCCACTTGTCCATGGGCAAAACAATGGTGTTGTCGAAATTACGCGCATACTTGCAGAAGGTCTCCCAATCCTTTTGTGCATGGTTGCCCTCCGCAGATAACAGGACTCTCAATATGAACGTGTTTTCAAAAAATTCCTTTTTGATCTGTTCCGCGCACTGAAACAGGAAATAGAAGTTATTCCGCACCTGGAAATACTCGTTCCTCGTCCTGGTCTCCCAATCCTTGAATCTTGTGGGCAGAATTTCCTCCGCCTGGGCATAGGCTTTCTCAAAGTTCCGATAGATGGATTCCGTGCCGTTCTCGTCCACATAACGGAAAACCTCCCGATCAAAGTCCGCCAGGAGCCGCTGCCTGGAGGGAATTGCAGAAGCAACTTCCCGATCCCATTCGTCAAAACTGGGCTTTTTCCCATAGAAGTTCTGCCGAGCCTCCCAATTGCTCTGGCCCGTCTGTTCCATATACTGCCGATAGAGAATTTCCACGATACGGAGCTTGAGCAGCTGGAAAATACGATAGGTCAGATTGTTTCCGCCAAAATCCGTGCTGCCGTTCTCATAGCTGGTCTCAATGTCAATCTTATAAGCGACCCGCCGATCCTCCACCTGAAACACACAGGAGGAAATATCCATGGTTCCGCCGCCGCAATCGATAATGAGAGCACTGACCTTCTGGTTTTTCGGTACCTTGCCAGTCTCTATCATCTCACTGATGGTATTATAGAGCACCGAGACACCTTCATCGATCATGTCCCGCCGCTCAATGGCATACTCCGGCAAAACCTCCTGAAACAGCCGCTGGAACTTATGCTTCTGTTTCACCGGGCAGGAAAGATGCACATAATGGACCCGATGCTTGATACGATTTTCCAGTGAATGAATGATATAGAGAAAATACTCCCGAAGAATATCCTTCCGCTTGACAAAGGCCCTTCGGCCATATTTGTCGAGAAGTTCCTCCTCCTTTTCATAATCCGCAATCCATCGCTTGATATCATAGAAGAGACAGAATCCCTCCTCAACATAGCCAAAGAGCGCCATGTTTTGGGCCTCATACCCGAAACAGTACCTTGGATGGGCTGCATCTTCCAGGGACAGTACCCCGATGAGGCTTGGTACGAGATGCGTTGGCTGATAATCCTTCCGTGGATCGTAAAAGATCGCATATTGAACCTTCTCATGGTAGATCCCCGTCTGCCCCTGCCGCGTGCTCCCCAGATCCAGGATTCCCGCCACAGTGTTGGAAGTTCCAAAATCAATGGCCGCCGGCATCTTCAGCACATCCGGTTCCTTCACCGTGAAGTCCAAAAGTTCCTCAAAGACGGCAGGGATGTTCGACGGAACATAGGTAATCTCCCCATTGTAGAACCGGAAGATCTGCTCCGAATAGTAACGTTCCAGAAACAACAGCGTATAGCGCTTGACGGATGCCTCATGGCAGGGAAAGGCCGCCCCTTTCCTGAGATACAGACGGCTCCTGTCGCTCCCCTTCGATTCCACGCTGAAAACAGCGCACAGATTTTTCTCGCTATCCACCAAAAAAGCATTCGTCTCCCGAAATTCCGGACGATAGCTGATGGTGATCTCATCGTAATAATCCACCGCCAGCCCTTGATAGACCGTAATGCGGGCACTGCAATCCAGTTTCACGTCCTTCCGTTCCTGAAAGACCATATGATGGAAGGTCTCTTCCAATATCTCGTAGTCCTCTGCCCGATACTCACGGATGAGGAGCGCACTTTCCGCCCCCCGGTAGCGCAGGATGGTATCGACCAGCAAATCCTTGTCCAGCGGATTCACGATTCCATGAATGATGCGCTCCCGCTTTGCAATCTCCCGAAGCTGGTATACCGTCATGAGTTCCAATTCCTGCCGATGATATCGCTTTCCCTGCCCATCCGCGCTGCTGGGCAGACCATCCCTGCTGAGCACGTATCCGAGCCGCTTCTCCATACTAACGATCCCTCCCCGGGAACTCGGGACGTTCCCTATTGCAAATTCTTGTCAATGATGGCATCCATATCGATCTGGCTCATGAGGATATTCATCTCATCCACCTTGGACTGATCCCCCAGAGCCGCATACATCTGCTTCGCCGACAGGGCAGCCTGCTTTGCCCCGGCATAATCCTTGCTCGAATAGAGTGTCTTTGCCTTGGTCTCCATGTCCTGGGCATCCTGCTTGCTCTTCATGCTGTCACCCTGCTGCTGGACGGCATTGTCCAGCTTCGTCTTCATCTTCGAGGCCATATCCAGTTCATCCAGGGCAGTAAACTTGTCCATGGCACTCTGATAATAGATCTGGGCACTGAGATAATCGCCGCTGGTATAGGCATTGTCTCCCTTCGTGGCGGCATCCACTGCCACCTCGTACTGGCGGTTTCTCTCATCGATAAGCTGCTTCTCTGCCTCTGCGTCCTTTTGCTCTTTCTCAGCCTTTTCCACCTTCGCCTGATGCACCTGATCCATGGCCTGCATGGCGTCCGCCCGGCTGTTGGAGTCACCATTGGCGTTCGCGATGGCACGGGCCTCCAGATATGCTTTCTCCGCACCTTCGATGTCTCCCTGTTGCAGGAGCTCGTCGCCCTTCTTCATCGCATCGCTTACCGCAGCTTCTCCTGCCTTCTTGATCTTCGCATCGCTGTCAGCCTTCTGCTTTGCCTTCTGGTCATAGAGCTTGTCCAGTGCATCCATGGCAGCCTTGCGCCCACTCTCATCATGAATGACGGAAGCCTTGTCACGGGCCTTATAGAAAGCAGACTCTGCCCGATCAAAGTCCCCCGCATCCATGGCCTTGTTTCCAAGACTGATGAAATCCGAGACAAAGAGGAACTCCTCCGTCTGGGCCATGCGGCGTTCAATGTAGCTCATGCCCATGAGATCTGCATTCTTGGAATTTTCCATCGCTGTCACATAGCTGTCATAGGCCGTGGCATAGTCCTTTGCCTTAAAAGCGTCATCTGCGGCGAGAATGCTGTCCACCACCATGAGATAAGAGCGCATACGCGCCTCATCCTCACTCTTCTTCAGTTCCTTCGCCTGATCCATGGCAGACTTGCAGCTCTCCTGTGCTCTGACATAGTTGTCAGCCTTCAGGAACTCGATGGCCTCCTCCTCCGTCTTTTCCATGTTCTCCACTTTCTCCTGGTAACGATGGTACAGATAGAAGCCAATCAGGCCGACAATGAGCAAAATGATGAAAACAATGATTGCCATCTTGATATACATCTGCCGTTTCCGCTCCCGTTCCGGGTCACGGTAGATCTTGTTGACGAAGATGCTGGCAACGGTGTAGCTCTTGAGATTCTGGGGCTGACGGGACAGCAGGAGATCCTCCAGACTGTCCAGTGACTCCCTGGGGTCATTGGATGCCTCATGGAAGATTTCGTCGATCTCCTGTGCGTCAACATGCTCCCAAAACCCACTGGTATAGAGCGCAAGAATATCCCCGTCCCTCAAAGGTGTCTTATTGGACACAAAGGGATGGAAAAAATCCGGCTTTCCAAGATAGGCATACAGATTATGACGCTCCTCATGCCGGTCCAGCAGGGTGTCCGTCTCCCCCCGGTCCACAAGCTTCCTGGCCAGGGACATATCGGAGGAACCCATGTAATTGCGCCCCTGCCGGTACATGCGCAGGCGCACATTGCCCGCACTCACATAACGAAAATACTCATAGTTTGTGACGATGGCAACAATGGAGGCCTTGAGACGTTCCGTGGCATTTGCCGTCTCCAAAAGCCTCCGGTTCGTCTCTTCCATATATCTCGTCAAAGTCTTCATGCCCATGGTGGGCTTTTCCTGAAAACTCAGCACAAAATGCTCCACCGCCAGCTTGGCTGCCTCCGTGGACCGGAAATCCGTGATACCGGATGCCAGCACATAACAGGCATAATCATCCAGTTCCACATAGGCAAAATAATCATTGTTGGCAAGCTCGCCGCCAGCTTCAGACACGAAAGCTGTCTTGAATTCGCTGTTGGATTTTCTCACATTGGATACCTCGATTGGTTATACTAGAGACCGTTAAAATTTGCCGCAGGCAAAGCTTTTACGGTCTCTGCATATACCGCGTGCAAATGATAACAGGATAAAGATTTCATTGTTCGCGAGTATAATTCTGGTAGAGCAGTACGCTGGCATTGTCCTTATCTTCCACGGTGCTCCTGTTCACGGCTTCAATGATATGGCCGGCCATCTCATCCGGCGAACCGCCTCTCCTGAGGGTGTTCTCTATCTCCACCCATTTCAGGGCATGGGACACGCCATCCGTCATCATCAGCACCACATCGCCTTCACAGAGCGTCAATGGCTTGCTGAAGAACTCAATATCATGGAAGTCATCCTTGCCCAACACATTGTAGAGCCGCTGATCCTCCAGGAGTGCCCGCGCTGTCTGCTTGCTGATGCGCCCTTCCTCATAGCGGTGACATGCAAGCACATCAATCGTTTGCCCTTCACTGACAGGAATCAGGTCCCCATTGCGATAGACAGCAATCCGAACGCTGCCCACCAATGCATAGTAAAGGATACTGTTCCGCACAAGAGCCACGGCAGCAGATGCCATTCCCTGACGTTCTTCCAGCGTGTTCAATATCTTGTGGTTTGCCAGCTGATAAGCCCTGCGAAAATAATATTGCGGCTTGTCGAATGCCTGGTATTCATTGTAGAGATCCAAAAAGGTATCCACAGCAATACGGGCTGCAATCTTGCCGCCTTCCCTGCGCCCCATGCCATCGGCCAGCACCATGATAGCGCCTTCGTCCCCAAGGGCGCTGCCAAAATGATCCTGCTGCAGTTCCCTCTCCCCAATGGTCATGGAACTTCCGATGGGATTTGGGGCTCTTCTTTCAACCTCCGGCCGGGATTCCCTGGAACGGAGAACGAGCAGAATGAGAATCAGGATGGCCAGGCCGGCCAAAATCTCCTCATACATGGGCTATCCTTTCTGTGCCTGCAAAGTTTCCAGTTCCGTCTCCAAAGCGGGCTTGGTATCGGCAGGACTGTCCTCCCACCGGAAATGGTCGCCGCAAAACGGTATGAACAGGAATTTGCTGTCCCCAATCTCAATGACATCATAGACACTCAGAACCACAGGAACATAGACTGCATTGTCATTATGATAGACAAGTCCATTGGAATCTCCCGGCAAAAGCACCGTTTCATGCTTTTTGGGATCATAGACAAAAATCGCGTGGTTCCGGCGATTGATCTTGTTGTCCCCCAGGACCTGGATATCCATATCATCGGCGCGGCCCAAAAAGTTCTTTCCTTCATGGATCTTGTAGTCCTTCCCCTGCCGCGGTCCCTCGATGCAGACAATCCATCCGCAGACAGGCTGTATCTTGTTCATGAACAGCATCTCGTCCACATCCACTTCCGTCTGCTGATGTGTCTCCTTCTTTTCCTGTGTTGCCGTCTCTACATTGCAGTATGGACATACGGTTCCGTAACGGCGGGAGCTGAACAGATGCCCATTTTGGCAGCGTATCAAACCATTCATGCGTATTCCCCTTTACTTCTCTGTGTTTTTGATCATCAATGCAGCCGCAAGCGGTTCAAGCCGATAATGATGACATCCCCCGGGCGCAGCTTGCAGGGCTGGTCCGGGCTGATCCTGTACTTGCGCCCATCGGCTGCCTTCTGCACAAGGACGCCGTTCCTGCTCCCCAGATCCTCCACATACCAGTCTCCCCCGGCATAGTTCAGAACGGCATGATGGATGTCCACCAGGGATGCATATTCGCTCCGGCTAAGATCGATATCCACCTGGTTTTCCTTATAGTCCCTGCCGATGACTGCGCAGGTCTTCTCGTAGATATCCCAGGAAGCTGCCACCGTCTCCTCTTCGTTGATGAGGTCAATCCGGGTGATCCTTCGCCCCTGTGCGGGAGAAGCCGGCCATGACATCTTCTCCACCTCCCGTTCCTCGGCTCTCCACTCGAAATACAGAGTCAATGCCGCCCAAAGGAACACCATGGCTCCGAGAATCCCAAGAAAGAATCGTCCCGTTCCCGAAAAACCGCTCTGGACAGCCACCAGTGCGAACAGCACCCCAAGGACGCCAATGCCTGCGGTAAATAACTGTTTCCGGTACATGACGATCCCCCTATTTCTTGAATCCCATGAATCTCTCAAACATATCCGTCGTATCCAGCGGATTTTTCTTGCGGTCCTTCTCTACAAAGGTGTTGAGCTTCTCCTCATTGGTGACCTGTTTCGTCTTGGGGTCATATCCCCAAAAACTGGCAAAACTTTCATTGAGATGCTGAAAATTGATTCCCTGGGCAGATGCGCCCGGCGCCTTGGGCTGCGGCTTCCTGACCGGACCGCCCGCTGTCCTGCCCCTGGCCGCTGCAGTCTTCTGCGTGGCAGGCCCCTGTGCGAGCTGCCTGTCATATTCCGCCCTCGCTGCATCGTCGGAAAGGACACGATAGGCTTCCCCCACAGCCTTGAATTTCTCTGCGGCCGTCGGGTCGTTCTGGTTATGATCCGGATGGTATTTCTTCGCCAAGCGGTAGTATGATTTCTTGATGTCCTTCTTCGTGGCATTCTGCGCCACCTCAAGGACTTCATAATGATTTTCCATCGCATTCCTCTCCCCTGCATGGGAACTGGCCCGTTATCACCTTGACAGGAAACACCCAAAGGGAAAGGCATTCCTCCGCCTTTCCCTTTGGGCCGACAGCCAGGATTATTCCGTGAATCCACCTGTCACCATAACATCCTTCAATTTGTTCTTTCTCTGCTTCAGCACCAGCGTAAAGGTTCCTCCGCCCTCCTGATTGTCAAAGTCCTCGAAGTAGTCCACCACGAAGGCATCCGGCAATTGGTATTTTCTCGTGCTGATGCCGCCTGCCTTTACTGTTACCACCACATTTTTGTACGCTTCCTTTTTCTCTGCCGGGATCGCGGACCACTCCAGAAGCTTTGCCGTGCTGTCGGCAGGTTTTCCTACCTCGGCGGAATCCGACAGGATCTTGCCGGTGATGATCATCGTGACGCCCACGTCCTTGGTCCTTGCGCTGCTGTCCAGCGGGATGTCCGTCCGGAACTCCACCCTGCGGGTGCACTCCGGCTCAATCGAAATTTTCGGATCGTTGATATCTACATGGAATGACATTTGTCTCACGCCTCCTTGAAATTTTCAGTTTGTGCTTTCTTCTTTACGGTTCCTTACGACAATTCAAAACCGCCCTTGAGTTCCACTTTCGGGTTCAGATCCTTCTTCTGGCGCAGATGAAGATAGAAGTGTCCTACGCCTTCCTCGTCGTCCAGATTCTCGGAATACTCCACAATGAAAGCATTGGGAATGGTGTATTCCCTGACCACCTGACCGGAAGCCACAACCTGAATAACGGCCTTTCTGTAAGCTGTTGCTACGTCGGATGGCTGGAGTGCCCAGTTCGCCATAGTCACCGTGGAGTCCTCAACCTCCGCCCCCAAGGAGAAGTTGATCCTGCCCCAGATCTTCACGCCCAGTCCGATATCCGTTGCCCTTGCGTTGCCCGATCCCGGAGCTGCCGCATAATCAATGTTCTGGATGGACAATCCGTCTCTGCCTTTGCCGAAAGCCTTGCCTCCGCTCGGCGTGTTGGACAGGAACTGCACCTGCGTGAGCGCATCTTCCTTGAATTCAATCTTGCTGTCTCCATCGACTGTCAACCGAAAACCCATTTTTCATCTTCCTTTCTTGATTTACCTGCCGCCTTGCGGCTGTTTTCCTGCCTTCTGTCCCTTATATGCCGCAAACAGGAATCTGTTACAGCTTTTTGAGATTTTTATCTGTCTTTATTCATCAAGATCAGACATGAGTGGACGAAGTAGAGCGGCTGATCTCGATCTCCATGTTCTTCACATTGCCATTGAAGGTAATGCCCAGATCACAGATGCCGTTCTCCTCATCAATCGTATAGGAGAGATCGTCCCCGTTGCCGATAATGGCATTGATGCAGCCCTGCTTCGCCATCCACTGGCTCTTCTGGCTCTGCGGGTTGGTGCTGAAGAAGCGGACAAGACGATCCTGCTTGAAGTCGCCGGTGAGATTCCGCATGATGCGCTGGATGTAAGTAGTGACCTGTGTCTTGTAGATGGGCTCATAGACACCGAGATTGTCATCATAAAGCATGTTCCTGGACTTGTAGACCATGATATTGGTGATGGGAACACCATTGAAGCTTGCGTTCTCCGAGGAGAAGATGAAGCCGAAGCTCTTCCTGTTGATGTTCTCCTTCACGGAACCGGTGAAGCCCGTGATCTCCTTTGCCAGAGTCGTATAGACCTGCAGACCGTTGTCGTTGTTCTCCAGATCGAAGCGGACACCGGGAAGTTCCGTATCCACATTGCGCTTGAAGACCTGCTTGAGGTACTCGGGATCCTGATAGGCTGCCACAAGCCCCGCTGCCACATAGGCGGCTCCCACATACACGCCATCGATCCAAAGTTTCATGATGTCCTGCTTGGCATCGGAAAGCTGGGCAAGATTGTTCTCGTTCAGCGTCATCTTCGTGTCAAGCGCCACACCGGACTTGTCCTTGGGAATGATGGTGAAGTTCGGCAGGCAGGGAATGGCAAACTCGCTGTAGGGCTTCGCAGCCAAGGCCTCGCAGCGGTCCACATACTTGTCCACTCCCGTGGTGGAGAGGGAATTGAAGGTATTCTTGTCGCTGGACTCGAAGCTGAAGAAACACTGCACCCGGTAATCCTTCAGGACATTGAGAATCATGACCATGGATTCCATGGTATTGACGCTGACGTTGGTTGCCTCCTTGTTTCCCTGGAAGCGCTGGCGGGTGAGCTTCTTCCCCGAGGATGCGCCAAGGGCCACCGACGGGAAGATAGCATACCAGATGCTATGGGTGAAGTCATTCTTGTTGTTCACTGTATTGAGATAAGCGATGAGACGCGGGATGTTGGGCGTCTTTGCCATCATCTCGTTGCTGACGTTGGTGATGAGGAGCTTCGGACGCATTCCGCGGAGCTTCTTGGGATATTGCTCAAAGAACAGGCGCACACCCAGGATCTTCTCGATCAGGGGCTTCACCGTCTTGATGAAGTCATCCTTTGCATCCTTGTAGAACTGGAGATAGCTGTTATAGTTATCGATTTCCTTCGCCACATCGATATCCGTCACCATGGTGGAGGGCAGCGGGCAGAAGGTACGGACGACCAGGGACTTCACGTAGTCGTTGTGATTATCCTCGTTGAGTGCCTCATAGTCTTCGCCAATGACCTCGATGAGCCCTTCGTTCACCTGGTCGTCCAGCGTGACGAGAGCCGTGCTGCTCTCCTTCTTCGGAGCCTCGATGACCTTGAGCTCGCCCTCCTCGCCCATGGTCAGCACACCAAGTGCCAGAGGCGTATCGCTGGAGCCGTCGCCTCCGCCGGAGGTCAGGAGCAAACGGGTCTTGATATCCTCGATGGCGAGAGGCAGCATGGCCATGATGTTGTTGTAGTTGGTGCTGGCCTCCTCCATCATCACATTGAGCTTGTCACCGATATCCAGCTTCTTCGGATCATCGTCGTCAAGCTGTACATACTGGGAATAGACATAGCGCAGTTCTTTGCGGTTCTGCTTGATATCCTCCATGACCTTCTTGGGGGAAATCAGCTCTGTCAGGTTCTCGAATTTGAAATCCACATTGAGCATCCCCTGGGAACGCTTCGTATCCACCAGCGTCAGCAGCATGCGCAGGAAATCATTGTACAGGTTGAGATGGATCTCTGTCAAAAGGTCATCCGGAATCCCCTCCGGCTTTTTCAAAGTGTACATGACCTTCTGGTTGTTGGCATTGTAAAAGGAATAGATCACTGGATCAAACTTCTCGATGAACTCGTCAAAACTGGAAACGGAAAGCTTGTCCAGAATCTCCCGCACCTTTTCATCCGAAAGGCTGTCATCGGATTTGACATCTCCCACCATCGTCAGGAGATCCAGTTTCTCCGGATTGATTTCCTCGAAGAGCATCGTCCCATTGGTCTGGCTGATAATCTTTGCCACTAAAATCACTCCTTAAAAAATAGTTGTCACTTCTCATTCGGCTTCAGGCTCTTATATATCATAATCAACTCCGATTTCTCATCAGAGAATGCTATGTGAACCTTTTCATCATAATAGAGATCCACCTGCCTGCCCTTGAGCAGGATTTCGCCCCGCTTCATGATGGTGCAGTCCGACTTGTTCTGCAAATAAATGCCATGGCGCAAAGGGCCGACGATGATGTCCCCGGCTCCCGGGAACCGAAGCTCCACTCCGCACCCCTTGAGCAAATCCGCCAGGCTGATCTCCTGCCCATTGGAACGCCGGAAAAGATTGTAATCCATGGGCTGGATATCGCTGCCATCCGGCGTGGCCGTCACATAGAAAGCTAACTTGCCCCTGTAGCGGTTCGTTTCCTGCCCCTTCTGCATGGACTCCGGCTCGATTTCCTCCTCCGGCTCCGGCTTCTCCGCCACCGTCCTGATGATGGGCGGGGAAGTCGGTTTCTCCTTCTCCAAAGGAACCGGTGGTGGGACGAAATCTATCTCAGGTGCCTTTTTCTCATCCGGCTCCTCCTTCTTCCGCCGGTGCAGCCAAAGCAGGAAGCCAAGCAAGGCAATCCCGAGCCCTGCAAGGATCCATGGAAGAATCCCAGGCCTCGGCACGGAAGTCCTTGCCATATTCGACCCAAGGAAATGAAAGCCCAATTCCTCGAACCGAACGTCCTCCACAAGAATCTCATCCGAATCCGTCTTCGGCAGGACTGCACAAATCACACCGTCCTGCACCGTGCCTTCCGTTTCCTGCCCATTCAATGTGAGATGCACGGTCTTGCCATGGAAAGACGCATCCGACAACAAGGAAGCTCCGTCCGACTCACTGCCCATGGGCGTGATGCGAACCGTCACGCCTCCGCCCAGTCGGGAAGACTCCGCCTCCGCATTCAGTACCCCATCCACTGTTGGAACAACCACCAGCTTCAGCTCCGCGTCCGCCGGATAATCTGCCTGCAGATCCAGCGTATCTCCCTGGGCAGTGGAAAGCTGCTGTGACTGCACTCGCTCCGGTTTCTGCGGAAGTTGTCCGCCAAAGGCCACGCGTCCCGGCTTTGAAGATATGACCGTCGCCTGGAGGTGCGCCGCCCCCGGCACGGGAACCTTTGCCGTCAGGGAAGAAATCCTCCCTGACGCATCAAGTTTTTTCTCAACCTCAAGTTCCATGCCGCAGGTGTGCAGTTCGTCCCGCATGAGTTCCCAGGACTTCATGACGATCTGCCCGACAGGAACCGTCTCCCCTTTGGCATAGCCCCCATAGAGCTTATATTCCCAGTCATCCGGCCCATTCTTGATGGTAAGGATGTAAACGGGAATCCCGTCCCTGGATGCCCGCTCCATGCATTCCGCAAATTGCTGCGAGGATCGGAGCGTCCCCTCCGAATCCGGCATCATGATTTCGCCGTCCGTCACCAGGACAACACTGCGCTGTTTCTCATTGCTTTTCTCCAGCGCCGCCAAGGCCTGGACCATGGCATCCCCCGTGTTGGTGTAGCCCTGATAAGCCACACCCGAAAGCTCCGGAAGCTGCCCCGGCTGCACGCCGGTCAACGGGAGAACCGGCGTCGTCCACGTGCTATACGTGAGGATCCCTGCCCGATCCGAAGGCTCCAGTGATGCCATCATTGCCCGTATCGCATCTGGCACCGTCCTTATCGCATCGGAATCGTTCATCGATTGGCTTGTGTCCATGAGGAACATGACATCCTGGCAAAGGCCATGATGCATCCCGGTACCCAGCCAGGATGAGATGCCAAATGCCGCCGCCACCAAAAGCCGTGCCAACCGGGCACTCTTTTTACTGCTGATATGATCACCCCATCTCAATGATGGATAAAGATGAACGGATTTACGACTCTCCAGAACCGCCTTCCTGAGCAGCCCCCTGCTCCGCAGTTTCACCAGCAGAATCCCCAGCAGCTTCGCCGCCGCTTTCCTGCGCCGGCTCCGACTTATAGGCAGCCGTTGTCATCTCATAAAGCGGTTTCTTGAGATCTTCCACCGCCGTCTGGATCTTGTCGGCATCGCCGCCGTCAATAGCTCCTTTCAGCTTGCTGATGGCATCCCGTACCTTGTCGGCAAGCTCCTTGCCCGCCTTCTCTCCAAGATCCTCCAGGCTCTTCTCCGCCTGGCACACGAAGGCATCTGCCTTGTTCTTTACTTCCACGGCCTCCTGCCGCTTCTTGTCATCCTCTGCATGAGACGCGGCTTCCTTCACCATGCGGTCAATTTCCTCCTTGCTCATGCCGCTGGAGCCCTGAATGACAATCTTCTGTTCTTTGCCCGTGCCCATATCCTTCGCGGAGACTTTCACGATGCCATCCGCATCCACCTCAAAGGTAACCTTGATCCGGGGCACACGACGAGGCGCAGGGGGAATATCCGTCAAGGTGAATTTGCCCATGCTCATATTGTCTGCCGCCATGGAGCGTTCACCCTGGAGGACATGCACCTCCACCGAAGGCTGGTTGTCGACAGCAGTGGAGAATTCCATGCTCTTTTCGCAAGGAATGGTGGTATTGCGCTCAATGATCTTGGTGAATACCCCGCCTGCCGTCTCAATGCCCAGGGAAAGGGAGGTAACGTCAAGGAGCGTCAGCTCCGCCTTCACTTCACCGGAGAGCACGCCGCCCTGGAGCGCAGCGCCTTGCGCCACACACTCGTCCGGGTTCACGCCCTTGGACGGCTCTTTATCGAAATAGCTCCTGATGAGCTCCTGCACGGCGGGAATACGGGTGGAACCACCCACCAGAAGGATCTTGTCGATTTCATCTGCCGTCACGCCGGCATCCTTCATGGCCTGCTCCACCGGCTTCTTGGTACGCTCCACCAGGTCCTTGGTGAGTGCCTCGAACCTTGCCCTCGTGAGCGTCACATCAAGGTTCTTGGGACCCTCCGAGTCCACGGCGATAAAGGGCAGGTTGATGCTTGTCTCCTGCATATTGGAAAGCTCGATCTTGGCTTTCTCCGCAGCCTCCATGAGACGCTGCGCCGCCATGGGATCCTTGGAGAGATCTATGTCATTTTCCTTCTGGAAATCCTTGACCAGCCAGTCAAAGATCGCCTTGTCGAAATCATAGCCGCCCAGGAACGTATCACCGCTTGTGGACTTCACCTCAAAAACGTTGTCCATCAGTTCCAGGATGGTCACATCAAAGGTGCCGCCACCAAGGTCAAAGACCAGGATCTTCTCATCGCTGTCCTTGCCGAGGCCATAGGCAAGAGCGGCAGCCGTCGGCTCATTGATGATGCGAAGCACATCAAGACCGGCAATCTTGCCCGCGTCTTTCGTCGCCTGACGCTGGCCATCGTTGAAATAGGCCGGTACGGTAATGACCGCCTGTGTCACGGTCTCTCCCAGATAGGCTTCCGCATCCGCCTTGAGTTTCTGGAGAATGATGGCAGAGATTTCCGGCGGCGTGAACTTTTTGTCGCCAATGGTGACCGTATAGTCCTTCTCACCCATGTGACGCTTGATGAACTCCACCGTGCGATCCGGATTGGACACCGCCTGACGACGCGCCAGCTGCCCCACAAGGCGCTCGCCGTTCTTCTTGAAACCAACGACAGACGGCGTGGTGCGGCTGCCCTCCGGGTTCGTGATGACCGTAGCCTCTCCGCCCTCCACGACGGATACCGCCGAATTCGTTGTCCCAAGATCAATCCCAATGACTTTTGACATGGCATTTCCCTCCAATTTACATACCATAGTTTATGTCAGTGATTCTAAACATCCAGTGCAGTTTACACACACATAAATTTTTCTCCAAAAATATTCATTTTCCTGCTATCTTCCCATGAATATTGAATACAATTTTTCGCCTTTGCGCCAGTCAGCCCTATCTGGCTCATCTTCATTACATTTGCGCCCAAAGCCTTTGGTATTTCTCCATCTCGCCAATGACGTGCAGCAACATACGCCGTTGGATGAGTGGCTCGTTGTTCATGAGGCGGCTCATCTCCTCCAACGGAATGTAGAGAAGAACCGCATCCTCGCTCATGACCTCGACAGACAGGCCGAATCGACGGGCAGGCAACAGGCACGTCTCATTGACCCAGGAATTTGCTTTCTTGAGATCCAGCAGATTATACAGACCGTTTCCCAATTTGATGTTGCGGGACACAATTCCCTTAAGGACAAAAATGCAGTTTTCCTCCATTTCCTTCTTTGGGATACGCTCCCCCATAAAACACGCAGCAATACGGGGATGATGGATATCCCTCCGCAACGTGGCCAGGTCGATTCCCTCCATAAAGCTTATTTGTGAAATGAGGCTGTGGATGGGAGGCCTCGCTACGCTTTTTTGGTTGCTCAGAGAAAGTTTTGCACTTTCGTCACCGCAGTTTTCCCGTTCAAAGGTGGAGAACGGCTGTTTCCAATCCAAAAGCACCTGCTGCAGGATATGTGCATAACGCTTGGCCAAAAGTTCCATGCCATACGGCTTGAACCGGCTTTCATCGTAGAGCATCGTCATGGAGAACTGATCCCCATCGGCATGAAAATAGATGCCGAGGCCAATTCCTTGAACTGCCCAGACGTTCTGTGCCACGATGCTCCCCTCGGAGGAAGCTTCTCCCGTAGAATAGGCCCTTTCCCCACAGAGGAAATCATAAAAACCAAGAAGATGATTGAAACTCAATTCTTGGGATGGGACACATCTGCACTTCATGGACTCCCCAATCTGCACGAGTTGTGCGGCCACTGTCTTTTCAATGGATATCTCGGAAGTTTTCCGAAACCGGATTGGCAGCACACGAAGGAAGCCGCCTGTCGCATGAGCTGGCAGCAGCAGCGGGAAATAGGTATCAGAGCATTTATTGGTTTCCAGAAGCAAGAGCCCCCAAGCGCTTTCGAGAATCCCCATGAGAAAATCACGATTGCCGAAAGAAAACTTTTGGAGGCTAAGGGAGATATTCCGGGGCAGACTGGTGCGATAGAAGCCCTGCCGATATTCAGCTCTCCTGGATTTTTCGTAGGGAAGGGCCGGAGCAGAAGGAAGGTCTTCCAGCAACCAATCCCAATAAGAAGTCTCCTCCATCTCCATCCCGGGAGATGAGGAGCAGGGAACCTCCTCGGAAACCATGCCTTCCCCCGTCTCCCGGAAAACCTTGCGGAAATCAAAACAGCAGGCGACAACCTGGCTCGTGACGGCCATGACTGCATATTCTGACGATCCTGTGCGAAAAGCATAAAGGCGAAAGGGTGCACCATGCACGAGATCGATTTCCTGTCGCATATTTGCTTCCATGATCTGCTGCAAAGTCTTGTCCAGTTCTTCCCCCTCCAAGTGACTGAGATCCTGGAAGATGATGTCCGGCAGTTCTTTGGGCTGCACCAGGATAACTTTCCGTACTTCCCTTCCAAGACGGCAGTAATTGGTGCGAAGACACTCCGTGCGGCTCACAGCTTCCTGTATGGCCCTGCGGAAATCCGACTGTTCCAGTCGCCCTTGGAATTTGTACAGGGTCTGGACATGAATATTAGAGGAAGGAAGCCCATCAAGGAACAACGCCCTTCTCTCATTCTCAGAAAGGCTCTCCACGGCTTCGATTTCTGACTCCGGGTAAATGCGTCGCAATACGGACTGATCCTCCGCGGAAAGATCCTGGAAGGCCCAACGTAATGATCCTTGGCGCATTGCCGCACCTTCTCTCGCACTCATGCCCCTTGCCGGGTTCCCTTTATGTTCCATCGATTTGCCCGCCCTTTCATTATGCTGTGTATATAAATATTTTATCGCGTCTTCTCTCCTGTGACAAGAGATTCCTTTCCGCCGGAACAATGCAAAGACCGCCAGGCCGTTCCTTAACGAACGGCCTGGCGGCCTTTGTTCCACCTGCACTAAATCAGGCAAGCTCACGCCTATCCGACTCCTGGATATAGGCATCTTTCATCCCTGCCAGAGAAGCATCCTTCACAGAAATTGCATTCTTGGCAGACATCTCCTGCACAACTGTCTGCACCTCAGCCTCCGTAATCCCCTCCTTGGGATCCGCAAGGCTGTAGGTGATCGTCTTATTGTCAGAGAGAGACAATACTATCTTGAGCACATCTTTCATTCCTTCTCACCTCCTTTCCCGACAACCACCGCTAAACTCACTCACTCAACCCTGCTGCATCCGTGCGAGTCACAGACACAACATCATGAGACTGCAGCGCACCGAGCATCATGCCGATGGAATAGGCATCCTCATCGGAGAGTGCCGGACTGATGTGCGCAAATGTCCGCTGGCTGTAGGTAACCTTGCCGTCCTCGCCCACAATCTTGACCTTCAGTGCCAGCTTCGTCGCCGTTTCCTTTTTTACTGCCATGTTCTCACCCCCTTTCACTCCCCTACATGCAAAAAGGAGGCTGAAAATCAGCCTCCTGAAAAACATCAACGACAGCGGAAACGATTGTGTCGTTTTCTCGTCATATTACCTTGTAAAGTTATTTGAATATATCTTTCGCCAGAACGATGGTCTGGTCACGGTTCGGTCCCACGGACACGATACCCACGGCGATGCCGGTGGTCTCCGCCATGCGCTCCAGATATTTCTTCGCGTTTTCCGGCAGGGCATCGTAGTCGCGGATGCCGCTGATGTCGGTCTTCCAGCCCGGGAAGGTCTCGTAGACCGGCTCCACCTCGGCAAGGACCTTGAGGGAAGCAGGCATGCCGGGAAGAACCTCACCCTTGTACTTGTAGCCCGTGCACATCCTGATCTCGTCGAAACCATCGAGGATATCGAGACGCGTGATGGCCATGTAGTCGATGCCGGAAAGGATTCCCGCATAGCGCACGACGCAGGCATCGAGCCACCCCGTGCGGCGAGGACGGCCCGTCACCGTGCCATACTCATGGCCCGCCTCGCGAATCTTGTCCCCGATCTCGTTGAGCTGCTCCGTGGGGAAGGGTCCCTCGCCCACGCGGGTGCAGTAGGCCTTGACCACGCCGACGACCTTGTCGATCTTCTTAGGGGCAACCCCTGCGCCCACCGTAACCCCGCCGGAAACCGGATGGGATGCGGTGACATAGGGATAGGTGCCGTAGTCGATATCCAGCATGGTGGCCTGGGCGCCCTCGAAGAGAATCCTGCGGTCCGAGGCAATTTCCTCATTGAGCAGGGTGATGGTGTCGCAGACACAGGGGCGGATCCGCTCCGCATAGCCGAGATACTGCTCGTAGATATCCTCGTACTTGAGGGGCTCATGGCCGTAGAGTGCCTGCATCTCCTTGTTCTTCTTGGCAAGGTTCGCCTTGAGCTTCTTGGCGAATTCCTCCTTGTCCAGAAGGTCGCAGACGCGGATGCCGATGCGGTCATCCCTGTCCATGTAGCAGGGGCCGATGCCCCGCTTCGTGGTGCCGATCTTCTCCTCGCCGCGAGCCTCGTCGCCGATGCCGTCCATGACGCGATGGTAGGGCATGACCACATGGGCGCGGTCGGAAAGGCGGATGCCGGAAACGTCGATGCCGCGCTTTTCCATGGCATCCATCTCCTGCAGCATGACCTCCGGATCAACGGCAACACCGTTTGCAATGACATTGTGGGTCCCCTTGTAGAGGATGCCCGACGGGAGCAGGCGGAGCTTGTACTCCTCGCCCTTCACCGCCACGGTATGCCCCGCATTGCTGCCGCCCTGGTAGCGCACGACAGTCTCCGCCTGCTGGGCGAGATAGTCCACGATTTTCCCTTTTCCCTCGTCACCCCATTGGGTGCCGGTAATCACTACGGTTGACATGAGGATTCCCCCTTAGAGTCCAAAACGCTCCATGATCATGTCCACATGGCGCAGGAAATATTTGTAATCAAAGCAATCGTCGATTTCTTCCTTGGTGAGGTATTTCGTGATATCCGGATCCTTCTCCACATTCGTGCGGAAATCCTCCCCTTCCATCCAGCGCTTCATGGCGTTGCGCTGCACCCACTTGTAGGCATCCTCACGAAGCACGCCCTTGCTGACAACGGCGAGCATGATGCGCTGGCTGTAGATGAGGCCGCCCGTGCGCCCCATGTTGTGGAGCATGGCTTCCGGATAGACCAGGAGCTTGTCGATGATGTTGGTGAGCTTCCTGGTGCAGTAGTCCACATTGATGGTGCTGTCGGGCAGGATCACGCGCTCCACCGATGAGTGGGAGATGTCCCGCTCATGCCAGAGGGTAATGTCCTCCATGGCCGCAACGGCATTGCCGCGGACGAGACGGGCCATTCCGGAGACGCGCTCGCAGTTGATGGGGTTGCGCTTGTGGGGCATGGCCGAGGAGCCCTTCTGCCCCGGGGAGAAGTATTCCTCCGCCTCGCGGATGTCCGTGCGCTGGTGGTTCCGCACCTCCGTCGCAATCTTCTCCAGGGTGCTGGCAACGATGGCCAGCGTCGTCATGTACTCCGCATGGCGGTCACGCTGAATAACCTGTGTGGCAAGGGGTACAGGGGTGAGCCCCAGCTTCTTGCAGACCAGTTCCTCGATGCGCGGGTCGATGTTGGAATAGGTGCCCACCGCGCCGGAGAGCTTGCCCACGGAAACGATCTTCTTCGCATGTTCCACCCGCTCGATATCCCGCTCGATCTCTGCGCTCCAAAGTGCCAGCTTGAGGCCGAAGGTCATGGGCTCGGCATGGATGCCATGGGTGCGGCCGATGCAGGGGGTATGCTTGAATTCCTTTGCACGGCGGCGCAGCACCTCGCGGAACTTCCGGAGATCCTCCAGGATGATGTCGGCGGAATCCCGCATCATCATGCAGATGGCGGTGTCCTTGACATCGCTGGAGGTGAGCCCCTTGTGGATGTATTTGGAGTCATCACCGACATGCTCGGCGACATTCGTCAGGAATGCGATGATGTCATGATGGGTCACGGCCTCGATTTCCTTGATGCGGCTGACCTCGAACTTCGCCTTGGCACGGATGTTCTTCGCCGCTTCCTTCGGGATCTCCCCGAGCTCCGCCATGGCATCGCAGGCAGCCATTTCCACGTTCAGGATGGTCTGCCATTCGTTCTCGATGGACCAGAGATGTCCCATCTCCGGGTTGGTGTAGCGTTCAATCATGCGATTGCTGTCCCCCTTGTTTCAGAACCGAAAACACAAAAAAGGCACTCAAATTGGCTTTTATATGGAAGAAAAGCCTCATTTTGAGTCCGGGAATGAACCTTGTTTCCCTTGTACATCATACCATTTACCCCTTTGCCATGTCAATAAATTAACCCGCCTTCCAGCTACGAACTTTCGGGCGGGTTACCAAACAGCTATGAAATTTCCTCATGCCTTCCCACAGCAAATGACGATGGAACGGGGTTCCAGTGTCAGCGGGGCGCCGTAATCGGCGAGGATCTTCTTCTTGAGGAAGGACTGTTTCGCATGGGAGGTGTCCACCACGATCCGCCAATGCACACCCTTGGGGAGATCCGGCAGCCAGATGTCATGGGGTTCCCAATGCATGTTCATTCCCACGTAAATGAAATCGTCCTTTCCATTTTCCAGTTTTCCTGCAAACAGGACACAGACCACGCGGTTCTCATGGGACGCATCGAACTGCCAGGCATGAACCCCATGCAAGCTCACGGGAGGGAATCCCTCGGGCACGCCCTTTGAGGCATTGCGAAGCACGGGATGGTCCTTGCGGAAAGCGATCATGCTGCGGAAGAACTCGTAGATGTCACGGTTCTTTTCCAGAAGCGTCCAATCCAGCCATGAGATCTTGTTGTCCTGGCAGTAGGGATTGTTGTTGCCATACTGGGTATTGCAGAACTCATCCCCCGCCAGCAGCATGGGAATGCCGCGGCTCAGAAGCAGGACGGCCGCCGCGTTCTTGACGAGCTTCTTCCGGAGGGCAATGATCTCCTCGTCCTCCGTCTCCCCCTCGACGCCACAGTTCCAGCTGTAGTTATCATTTGCACCGTCGGTGTTCTCCCAGCCATTGGCCTCGTTGTGCTTCTCGTTGTAGGAATAGAGGTCCCAGAGTGTGAACCCGTCATGGCAGGTGATGAAGTTCACGGAGGCATGGTCCCCGCGCCGATGGCGGTTATAGATGTCTTCCGAGCCTGCGATGCGGGCAGCGGCAATATTGGCGTAGCCATCATCCCCCTTGAGGAAGCGGCGCATGTCATCACGGTACCTGCCGTTCCACTCCGCCCATCGGCCATAGGCAGGGAAGGTTCCCACCTGATAGAGGCCTGCAGCATCCCATGCCTCCGCGATAAGGATGGCATCCGCCAGCACGGGGTCATGGGCCAGCTCCTCCAGAAGCGGAGGATTGTCCAGCGGCTCCCCTTCCTGGCTGCGCCCCAGAATCGACGCAAGGTCAAAACGGAAGCCGTCCACATGATAGTCGCAGACCCAATAGCGCAGGCATCCACGGATCATATCCCGCACCACGGGATGGTTGCAGTTCATCGTATTACCGCAGCCGCTGAAATTATGGTACAGTCCCCCCGGCTTCAGCATGTAGTAAGTCTTGTTGTCGAGACCCTTGAAGGAAATGCAGGGTCCCTCCTCATTGCCCTCTCCCGTGTGGTTGAACACCACGTCGAGGATGACCTTGATGCCGTTCTCATGGAAGCGCTTCACGAGGCTCTTGAACTCGTCCATCTGCATGGACTGCCCACCGCTTGCGGCATATCCCGCCTTAGGAGCAAAGAAGCCTACGGTATTGTAGCCCCAATAGTTGTAAAGGATATTTCCTTCCTTGTCGCGCCGCGGATCCAGAAGGCCGTCAAACTCGTCGAACTCGAAGATGGGCATGAGCTCCACCGCCGTCACGCCCAAGTCCTTGAGATAGGGAATCTTCTCCCGCATCCCCGCATAGGTGCCCTTGTACCTCACGCCGGAGGACTCATCCTTCGTGAATCCGCGGATATGAGCCTCGTAGATGATCAGGTCGTTGTGGGGTGTTTTCAAGGGAAGATCGTAGCCCCAGTCAAAATCCTCCAGGGCTATCTTGCCGCGAAGCTGGAAGGGGTTCGTCTTGTCCGGGCGCATGCCCCAGACCTCCCGCCCCGACACGATGAGGGCACGGGGGTCCAGCAGGCTCTTCGTATGATCGAAGAGATTCCCTTCCTGTGGATCGTATTCCCCATCCATGCGGAAGCCATACTCCAGATCCTCGTAATCAAGATCGAAGATGAACATGGAGAAGACATTGCCGATACGATACTTCTTTCCAAAGGGGAGACTGGCGAAGGGATCCTTCTCACCCGCATGGTACAACACCAGTTCGCAGGACTTCGCTTCCTTCGAATACACGGAAAAATTCACGCCCCCCGGCAGGAGCGATGTCCCCGGCATCAGGAAAAAACCGGGACGGATATGGAATCCCTGACAGGTATCCATCGGCATCATATCAACACGCATAAGACTTCACTTCCCCAAATATACAGACATATACCTTCATATATTTATTACATTCTATATTTCACGAGAAAATCCTGCCTGATGTGGGCAATTTGTCCATTCAATTCTCGTCTTTCGGAAAATAATTATTTTATAAAGTATTTTTCGAAAGGATTTCTCCTTTCAGGAAAGAATATTCTATTCGTGAGAAAAAATCCTGCAGTAAGGCGTGTTGAAAAACGGAAACAAGGGATGGGATAGACATGGCAACAATTGACCGCTTCAAGGATATATTAAAGCAAGGCCGCTTGCCGGAGGAGCAGGGAGGGCAGCCCCTGACCGCCCAAACAAAGTACGACTTCCTGGCTGCCGCCCACACGATGGACCAGATCCTCGAACTCACGGCAACCCTGGAAAAACGGGCAAAGAAACGCAGCTCCCTGCGTGAGAAACTTTCCGCAACGAGCCGCAAGGCCCTCCAGAAACTCATGGAACAAGACAGCGGCTTCTCCCGCGTCAAGGATGTGGATGCTGCCATCAACGTCCTCACGGCCTGCCGCACAGAGCTCCTGGCACTGGAAGGCGAGGAACAGTCGGAAAAGGCACTGAAAAAGATCATCGCCGATGGAATCACGGCAAAGTAAGGACTTCAATGAACGGCGTCCCGCACGACACAGCGGGACGCCCTTTTGATTTCTATACCAAAACCTTGACCATGTAGCAAAGAAGCACCACCGCCAAGGCAAAGACATATTCTGCCACGGAGCCTACCTTGAAAAGGCGGAGTCCCCATTTCTGGTTCGGATAGAGGACAGGAACCTTGCCGCAGACGGCATCCTCTGCGATGTGCAGGAGCGCGCCAAGGCAAAGAGCGATGCCGATGCGCATGGGACTCGTCTCCGACAGGATGCCCCCTGCAGGAAGTTCCAATAGGGAGGACATTCCCTGCCACTTCAGCAGGAGGCCAATCACCGCCACATAGAGCAGCGGCCAATGGGACCAGCCCCGATGCCGGCTGCGCCAGCCCCAGCTCATGAGCCCCCTTCTGGGATTCCCCTCCACCTTGTCGGGAAAGATAGCCCCCGCCATGCCGCAGGCAGTGAGCAGGAGATCCTCCGTCGCCGCATACATGATGACCCCTGTCACCACCTGATGGTTGATCCACTTCATTCCTCCACCTCTTTTCTCGAACATCCTTTCTCTTATTCTACCATTGAATGGCCCCACAAGGAAAGATGTTGAAAATCTTCTTTTTTTCGAATACAATGGTAGTACGATTCTTATGAGATTGGAGAACTTGAATGGACGATTACACCTGGCAAAAGACCCTGCAGAAAAGACGCAGCAGCCGTCATCGCCAGAGCTTTTTCCTGTTCCTGCTGCTGGGCGCCATCATCGCCTCTGCCATATGGTACTTCGGCATCTACACGCGCACCCCGGAATATGCCCTGCAACAGGCAATGAACGCAATAAAGAACAACGATGCGGCATCCTTTCAGCAGAACGTGAACCTCGACCTGCTGACATCCAATGCCTACGATGACCTCACGGTGGATCTCTTCGCCTATGATGCCACCCTGACGCCCCAAACGAAGGTGCTCTTCGAGAAATTCTATGTGATGATCAAGCCCCAGCTCACCAATGGCGTAAAGGAGACCATCCTGAACCGCCTGAGCCGCGATGCCTGGATCCTGCCCGGGGGAATCGACATCCTCAAGGGGCGGCAGCTCGGCATCGACTTCGAGCGCTTCCTTGAGCGCAGCCAACTCCGCAACACCACCTTCGTCAGCATCGGCTCCATTTCCCACAACGGCACCACCGCAACAGCAGAGCTGAATGTCGTCGAGGACTACACGCAGACGCCCTTCACGCTGGAGCTCGTCATGGAGGAAAGCCACGACGGGCATTGGCAGATTGCCTATATCAAGAATTACAAGGACTATCTGAACACCATCGCCCCCCTGCAGAACAAGGATATCGCAGACTACATCGCTGCCACCCAGGACATCGTGGACAACAGCAACCGCGAATTCCTCCTCCAGCAGCAGCGCTTCAAGAACCTCACAAAGACATCTTCCGGCATCCTCTCCGAGGGACAGAAGAGCGAGATCCGCGCTCTTCTCTTAGACGAGGTCATCCCCTCCCTCAAGAAGCGCCAGCAAAAGCTTGACGAGATTCCCGTCCCCCCCGGCGCCTTCTACCTCGCCCGTCTGCGCCAGCAGTCCACGGAAATCACCATCAAGACCTGGCAGCATTACGTCAAGGCCCTCAGGGAGGACAAGCCCGTGGAATTCGAGACAGCGGAGACCCTCCACAAGCAGCAGCTTGAAATCGACCTGCGCATCGAGGACATCATCAAGCACACCGCCGTGAGCAAAAACATACCAAATATCCCATAAACTCTTGATGAATAGGCATAAAGGGTGTAAAATATAGGAAAACGGGCTTCGGAAAACTATCTCTATTCGAATTCCACATAAAGGCAGGTGAAATGCGCCTTCCGTGCGATTTCCACAAGGAAGCGCAGCGAATCATGAAGAAGCGACATCAGCTCATCGCCCCGGTCAGCGGTCGGACCATGGCTCTGGGACAGGTGCCGGATCCCATTTTTTCGGAGAAGCTCACGGGAGACGGGATTGCCATCCTGGCGGAAAGTGCTGTGGTTGTGGCTCCCTGCGACGGGGAAATCACCCTTTTCTTTGAGACGAACCATGCCTTTGCCATCACGACGGAAGAAGGCGTGCAGGTTCTCGTGCATGTGGGCCTTGACACCATCCTCATGGAAGGAGAAGGCATCACAGCGCTGCACAAGCGCGGCGACCATGTGAAGGCTGGAACGCCGATCTTGGAGCTCGATCTGGATTTCATGAAAAGACGCCATATCAACCTCATCTCCCCGGTGCTCATCGTCAACTACGACAAGGTCGTGGAGCTCCATCCCCACGAGAGCGGAGATGAAGTGGAAGCCGGCGAGGACTGCGTACTGGAATACGCAGTCTGATAACCCAAACTCCGTGCGAAACGGTGTTTCGCACTACGCCCTTACACGAAATCTAAGCGATTCTGCGCCCTTCGGGCTTGACTTGCTAAGATTTCATAGTAAAACTGCATATCCAAAAGAGGAGCGCATAAGTGGCAGCCCACCACTTATGCGCTCCTTCTGTCAATACTGCAGCATGGCATTGATTTCCTTCTGCAATTTGTTCAGGGAGTTGTTGAAGGGGATTGTCCCGTTGATGATCTTGGTCAGTTCTGTGTCCGCGTAGAGCATGGCCGCACGGTAGCCCTTGAACTTCGGAGGCATGACCGCCTCGTCCATGACCTCGCTGATGGCGGCAATGTCCATGTCTGCGCCATCCGTCTGGGCTTTCGCGGAAAGCACCACATCCCGCCGCACGGGAAGCCCCTGGGAATTCTGCAGGATGCGCTCCTGAAGCTCGGCGTCGTAGCAGAGCTTTTTCATGAAATCCCAGGAAAGCTCCGGCAGACGCGTGCGGACACTCATTCCCACCAGCAGAGTGTCCAGCTGTGAAACATTGCTTCCCCATGGACCGGCGGGAAGCTTGATGCAGTCCCACTCAAAATCCATGTACTTCTTGATGCGCCAGGGATATGGCTTATATGTCCGATACTCTGCGAAGGAGAAGGGACGGAAGGCCACCCGCCCCATATCGAAATCCTTTGAGGTGATCTCCCTGCCCTTCTGGATGCCCCTCAAATCCATCATGAAGCTCACGGCCTCCTCCATGCGCGCATCGGCGAAATAGGAGGCCCGCCCGTCCTCACGGAAAAGCGTCACACCATTCGTGATAGCTGCATGCTGCCAGGTGTAGTCATAGCAGCCGAACTGGTCGAGAACGCCGTCCCCATCCGTGTCCCGCGTCACCCGGCGGCAGATGTCCAAAAAATCCTTCCATGTCCAGTCATTCCCGGGCATGGGAATTCCCTCCCGGGCGAGAAGGCTCTTATTCACGAACATGAGCGTCGGCACGCCCTCACAGGGAAGGGCATAGGGCTGTTCCCCGTATTTTCCGTAATCCAATGCCGCCTTGTAATAATTTTCCGCCCGAAAATCCCTGTCCTTCTCCATGAAAGGAGAAAGGTCCATGAGCGCCCCCATGGATGCGTAAAGGTTGAAATCATCGGAAAGGATGAAGAACACGTCCGGCTCCCTGCCGCCCATCACCTGTTCCGCCAGCCATTCCGCATAATCCTCCTTCTTGATGCCGCTGACATATTCCACCCGGATGCCCGGATGTTCCTTCCGGAACCCCTCCACTGCCGCATCGAGGAGGGCATAGCTGTCCCCCTGAGGAACACCCCAGTTATTGCCCGCAAAGACGCCGATCCGCAAGACCCGTTCCTGCCCCTGCACATAGTAAGCCACTGCCGCCAAAAGCAGCAGGACAATGCCTGCCACCGCGAAAAAGATGCTGCGGCGCTGTCCCTTTCCCCGTTCTTCCATCAGCCTTCCTCCAATGAGGTCACCGCCAGTCCCGTCTGGACGGCCCAGATGGCCATCTGTGTGCGGTCACGCAGATCCAGTTTCGAAAGAGCCGCGCTCAGATTGTTCCGCACCGTGCCCTCCGAGAATTTGAGGCGTTCCGCGATTTCCTTGTTGGAGAGCCCCTGCCCCACAAGCCGCGCGATGTTGCGCTCCGTGCGCGTGAGCTCCTCGGCCCCGGTCTCATCCGCCTCCACCGCCAGATTGGACTGCGCCATCTGGTTGAAGAGCCTCACGACTTTCGTGACGACGCCGGGATTGAGCATGGAGCCGCCCGACACCACCGTGCGGATCGCCGTGGACAGTTCCGGCACGGAGACCCCCTTCAACAGGTAGCCGCTGGCCCCGTATTTCAGGGCATTGTAGACGTATTCATCGTCATCGAAGGTCGTGAGGATGATGATCTTCACACCGGGATACTTCTCCTTTACCGCCTTGGTGCAGAGCACGCCGTCCAGTTCCGGCATCCGCACATCCATGAGGACCACGTCCGGCTCCTTCCTGGCAAGCATCTCCAAAAGCAGCCGCCCGTTCTCCGCAAGACCGATGACCTCCATGTCGGGATTCATATCGAGGACGACCTTCAGGCTCTCACGTATGAGATCCTGATCGTCGGCAATCATGACCTTGATCATACAGCTTCCTCCTGGTTCATTGGAATTTCTGCCTCAACGATGAAACCAGCATCATTCCAGAAATTCAGGCTGCCGTGCAGAAGCTCCAGCCGCTCCTTCATGTGCCGCAGGCCGAAGCCCTGCTTCACGTCCTCGCAGCCCGTGCCGTCATCAGCGATGATGATGCGGAGCTTCCCCTCGCTGCAGCCGATGGTGAGGTTCACGGTCTTCGCCCTGCCGTGCCGGTTGGCATTCGTGATGCCCTCCTGCACCACGCGGTAGATGACCTCCTCCTGGTCTTCCCGCAAGCTCTCGGGCCAGCCCACCACGGTGAAATGGATGTCCATGCCCGAGGAAGCCGCAAACTCCTCCGTCATGCGCGTCAATGCCTCGCGAAAGGGCAGCTTTTCCAGATCCGCAGGACGCAGTTTCTTCACGGAGCGGCGGACATCCGTCATTCCCCTCTGGGCCGTATCGCGAATTTTCTCCAGCTGCGCCCGGGTGAAATCCGGAGCGGCCTCCACCGTGAGGATGCAGGCATCCAGCCCTGCCACGATGCCCGTCAGGGCATGTCCCAGGGTATCGTGGATCTCCCGCGCCAGGCGGTTGCGCTCCCTCGTCTCCGCCATGCGTTCCGCCTCAATGGCATAGGCCCGGAGCCGCTCGTTGGCCTCTCCCAGCTTCTCATTGAGAAGGCGGATGCGCTCCTTTTCCTCATGCTTCCCCTTCACCAGAAGCACCATGTAGATCACGAACAGGGCGATATTGACGGACACGAAGACATTCCTCGCTGCCAGGAGCACCGTCTGGGCTGCGGGATCATAGTAGGAGATGTACGCCTCGAAGGGAATGACCTTCATCTGGAACACCGCCAGATTGTAATTCGAGACGAAATACAGTCCCAGCATGGCCGCCACCAAAAAGTATTCCAGATGCCGTCCCCCATAACGGCACATGATATCTGCCACCACGAGAAGAACGACCCCGTCATAGGCGAGATTGATGCTGCGCATGAGGAGCACGCAGGAACCCACCTCCGCAAAGAAGACCACGAGCCGCCAGTGAGGCTTGAGCTGATCGGAATGCCGGTAGATCCACCCCAAGACCGCCATCAATGCCAGAGCAAAGACCGTCAAAAGAAAGCTCTCCGTTGCCGGCATTGGCAGTACCGGAACCTGTTCCAGGAAAGAGCGCGCTCCCATGGACTGGTTGATCTTCGTCTGTGTCACGCACATGAACCCCGACAGAAGGAGAACGATGATGCCGTTGTAGCTCCAGAGAAGCTTGTGCACTCCCATCTAATCCCACCTCTCGATCTCGTCCGGGGAGATGTTTTCCCGCGTCAGCAGACGCGTCCTCAATTTGATATGGGATTCTTCCACCCCATCCCCCGCAAGGATATGATAGGCCTGCTCCGCCGCAATGCGCCCAATGCGGCGGGGTGACTGCTCCGCCGTTGCCGTCATGTGCCCTGCGGCGATCATCTCCTTCGTCTCCGGCACGCCGTCCACGCCGTAGACCCGGACCTCGTCAAGCCGCCCCGTGCTCTGCAGGGCAGCGAGGGCGCCCATGGCCGCAGGGTCATTGAGGGCCATGACGATATCGATGTCGGGATGCCGTTCCAGCATTTCCTCCATGGCAGGCATGGCAAGCTCCAGCTGCCCCAGGCACTCCATCTCGTCCACGATAATGAACTCCGGATGCTTTGCAATGACCTCCCGGAACCCTTGGATGCGGTCCACGCCGGACCTGGCCTCGGTGTGTTTCAGAAGGGCAATCTTTCCCCCGGAAGAATTGGCCGCCAGATGCTCCGCGCACTGGACACCCGCCTGATAATTGTCGGACACCACGGTGCATGCCACAAGGCGGTCATCCTGGACACTGGTATCGATGGCAATGACAGGCACTCCCGCCTCATAGGCCATCTGAAGCGCCGGCTCCATTTCCTGCCAGTCCACGGGATTGACAAAGATGAGCTCCGCGCCGCTCTCGATGAGTTCCTTCACCTCTGCGATCTGCCGATCCACCGAGAGTGCGGGGTCCCGGGAAATCAGCACATCCCCGTGGTTCTCCACCACGGTGCGGATCTCCTCGTCGATAATCTCATAGAAGGGATTGTTGAGTGTCATATATACGGCGCCAAGCTTTCGCCGATGCTCGTTCTGCCGTGCCGAATAATCCGTCTCCACCAGCCGCATCAGCCCCTCTGCAAAAATGCCGATGAGCATCACAGCGACAAACAGCCAGAAAATCCTCTCTCGTTTTCTCATACTATGCTACCGCCTCATCATGATCCGTGATAACCATATATCATTTTGATACTTCGGCGCATGAACATCCATTCCCTCTTTTTCCGTGAAATTTTCCTTGACAAGTCCATCCTCAAATGGTATAGTCATTTCAGTTTCATAAAGCAAACCGTTGACGCGGAGATAACGGCAATGATGCCTCCACAGAGAGCCTGCGATGCTGGGAGTCAGGCGAGAAACAAGTTGTCAAATGGACCGCTGAGGGCGCAGTCAAATGTGGTCTGCCACAGAGTATTCTGCGACGTATGGGCATACGTGAGTTGCCGGGGATATGATAGTATCCTGCCAAGCGCACAGCATCTGCTTCTGCACTGCTGTGAATCCAAGGTGGCACCGCGGATGATGTAAATGCATTGTTCGTCCTTGATGGAATGTTTCATTCTGTCAAGGGCGTTTTTGTTTTACCTCCTTTGACAGAAAACAGTCAAAGGAGGTTTTTTCATTGAAGATTTTCCCATCCCTGGAGGAAGCCAAGCGTCTCCAGGCAACCGGCAGCTACGATATCCTTCCCCTCAGCTGCGAGATACTGTCGGATTTCACCACGCCCATCGAGACTTTGCGCATCCTCAAGAACGCATCCACCCACGCCTTTCTTCTGGAATCCGCCCAGTCCAGCGACAAATGGGGCAGGTACACCTTCCTGGGCTTCGAGCCGAAAATGGAAGTCACCTGCGCCAACGGCGAGTTCCATGCGGGCGAGCTCAAGACGAAGACGGAGGACCCTGCGGCGCATATCCGCCAGATCCTCGCAAAGCACCGCAGCCCCCGCTTCCCCCAGCTCCCCTCCTTCACGGGAGGTCTGGTCGGCTATTTCGCCTACGACTTTCTCGGCTACAGCGAGCCAAAGGTCCGCTCCCTCGCCAAGGACACGGAAGCCTTCCGGGATGTGGATCTCATGCTCTTCGACAAGGTCATCGCCTTCGATCATGTCCGCCAGAAAATCGTCCTGATGGTCAACATGCCGCTGGAGAATGTGGAAGCAGAGTACAAGAAGGCAGCCGACGAACTGGAACGCCTCGCCAAGCTCATCCGAAGCGGGGCAAAGGGAAGCGAGGCCGCCGGGCACCTGACGGGAGAGGTCACTCCCCTCTTTCAGAAGGAAGAGTTCTGCTCCATGGTGGAAAAGGCCAAGCACCACATCCATGAAGGGGATATCTTCCAGATTGTGCTTTCCAACCGACTGAGCGCCCCCTTCGAAGGGAGCCTGCTCAACACCTACCGTATGCTCCGCACCATCAACCCCTCTCCCTACATGTTCTACTTCTCCGGCATGGACGTGGAAGTGGCGGGAGCATCGCCGGAGACACTGGTGAAGCTGGAGGACGGCATCCTGCACACCTTCCCGCTGGCAGGAACGAGGCCCCGGGGCAAGACAGAGGAAGAGGACATGGCTCTGGAAAGGGAACTCCTGGCGGACGAGAAGGAGCTTGCCGAGCACAACATGCTGGTGGACCTGGGACGCAATGACCTGGGAAAAGTCAGCGAGTTCGGCACCGTGGAGGTGGAAAAGCTCCATTCCATCGAACGCTTCTCCCATGTCATGCACATCGGCTCCACCGTGCGGGGCAGGATATCCCCGAAGAATGACGCGCTGGACGCCATCACGGCGGTGCTGCCCGCCGGAACCCTCTCCGGTGCACCGAAAATCCGGGCCTGCCAGCTCATCGGGGAGCTGGAGAACAACAAGCGGGGCATCTACGGCGGCGCCATCGGCTACATCGACTTCACGGGCAACATGGACACCTGCATCGCCATCCGCATCGCCTACAAGAAGAACGGAAAGGTCTTCGTCCGAAGCGGCGCGGGCATCGTGGCGGACTCTGTTCCGGAGAAGGAGTACCAGGAGTGCATCAACAAGGCGAAGGCCGTTGTCCGCGCCTTGGAACTGGCAGAGGAGGATGACTTATGATCTTGCTGGTGGACAATTACGACAGCTTTTCCTACAACCTCTACCAACTGGTAGGGGAAATGAACCCGGATATCCACGTCATCCGAAACGATGAGATGACCGTGGAGGAAATCCGCAGGCTGTCACCGAGCCGCATCATCCTGTCCCCCGGACCCGGAAGACCGGAAAATGCGGGAAACATCATGGAAATCGTGACCGCCCTCGGGAAGGACATCCCCATCCTCGGCGTATGCCTCGGGCATCAGGCCATCTGCGCGGCATTCGGCGCCACCATCACCTATGCCCGGAAGCTGATGCACGGCAAGCAGTCCGAAACCCAATTCGATACAGACTGTCCCCTGTTCCACGGCTGCCCGAAGACGGCCCCTGTCGCCCGCTACCATTCGCTGGCAGCAGACGCCGACACCATCCCGGATTCCCTTCGGATTGCCGCCAGGACAGTGGACGGTGAGATCATGGCAGTATGCCATAAGGAATACCCCATCTACGGCGTCCAGTTCCATCCGGAATCCATCATGACACCGGACGGCAGGACCATGCTGCGGAATTTCATACAGGAATAAAAAGGAGAGACCACCATGATTGAACAAGCCATCGTCAAGATCGTCAACAAGGAAGACCTGAGCTATGAGGAAGCCTATACCGTAATGAACGAGATCATGAGCGGCGAGACCTCGCCGACCCAGAACGCCGCCTTCCTCGCCTCCCTTTCCACCAAGAGCGCACGGGCGGAGACCACCGATGAAATCGCGGGATGCGCTGCGGCCATGCGCGACCATGCCACAAAGGTGGAGACGGGAATGGACATCTTTGAGATTGTGGGAACGGGCGGGGACAACGCCCAGAGCTTCAACATCTCCACCACCTCCGCCCTCATCGCCGCCGCAGGGGGCATGAAGGTCGCCAAGCACGGCAACCGCGCCGCCTCCTCGAAATGCGGTACGGCGGACTGCCTTGAGGCGCTGGGCGTAAACATCCAGCAAAGCCCCGATCTCTGCCGCAAGCTCCTCAAGGAGGTCGGCATGTGCTTCTTCTTCGCACAGAAATACCACGCCTCCATGAAGTACGTGGGTGCCATCCGCAAGGAACTGGGCTTCCGCACGGTCTTCAACATCCTGGGGCCCCTGACCAATCCCGGCATGCCGACCCGCCAGCTTCTCGGCGTCTACGACGAATACCTTGTCGCCCCTCTGGCACAGGTGCTCATCAGCCTCGGCATCAAGCGCGGCATGGTGGTCTATGGGCAGGACAAGCTGGACGAGATTTCCCTCTCCGCCCCCACCACGGTCTGCGAGATACGCGATGGCTGGTTCAAATCCTACACCATCCGTCCGGAGGATTTCGGCATGGAACGCTGCCGCAGGGAAGACCTCAGGGGCGGCGCGCCCCAGGAGAACGCAGAAATCACCCGCAGGATCCTCAAGGGCGAAAACGGACACAAGCGGAACGCCACCCTTCTCAATGCGGGAGCCGCCCTCTACATCGGCGACAAAGCAGCAGACCTCAAGAGCGGCATCGCCCTTGCGGCAGAGCTCATCGATTCCGGCAAGGCTGCAGAAACCCTGGAGAAGTTCATCGAGGTCAGCAACCGCACAGAGGAACAGTCATGAACATTCTGGATCAACTTGCCGAACATGCCCGTGAGCGCGTGGCAGAAGCAAAGAAAAACCACCCCCTCGCCCAGCTCCGGCAAAAGGCCCTCGACCTTCCCAAGGGAACCTTTTCCTTTGAGAAGGCCTTGCGGAAGCCGGACATCTCCTTCATCTGCGAGTGCAAGAAGGCCTCCCCCTCCAAGGGGCTGATTGCCCCGGACTTCCCCTATCTTGAGATTGCAAGGGAATACGAGGCGGCAGGTGCGGACTGCATCTCCGTGCTGACCGAGCCGAAATGGTTCCTCGGCAGCGAGGACTATCTGGAAGAAATTGCCTCTGCCGTCTCCCTGCCCTGTCTCCGCAAGGACTTCACCATAGACGAGTACATGATCTATGAGGCAAAGCTGCTGGGTGCCTCCGCCGTCCTGCTGATCTGCTCCATCTTAGAGAGCGAACAGCTCAAGGAATACCTCGCCATTGCCGATACTCTGGGCTTGTCTGCCCTCGTGGAGGCCCATGACGAAAGGGAAATCCAGGAAGCCCTTGCTACAGGCGCCCGCATCGTCGGCGTCAACAACCGCAACCTGAAGGATTTTTCCGTGGATACAGGGAACAGCCTGCGGCTGCGGAAATCCGTGCCTGAGGATGTCCTGTTCGTGGCGGAAAGCGGCATCACCTCCGCCGGGGACGTACAGCAGGCAAGAAACATGGGGGCAGATGCCGTACTGGTCGGCGAAACCCTCATGCGCGCAGCGGACAAGCGGGAAAAACTGGCAGAACTGCGAGGCAATCCATGATTCCAACGAAAATCAAGCTCTGCGGCATGACCCGCCCCGCGGACATCGAGGCCGCCAATGAACTCATGCCCGACTACATCGGATTCGTCTTTGCCCCCAAGAGCAAGCGCCATGTGACGGCAGCACAGGCAAAGGAGCTGAAAGCACTCCTTGCCCCTTCCATCAAGGCCGTCGGGGTCTTCGTCAACGAAAGCCCCTCTGTGATTGTCCAACTGGCGAAAGGCGGCATCCTGGATGCCGTCCAGCTCCACGGAAATGAGGACGCCTCCTATATCGCAGATCTCAGGAACCATCTGGACATCCCCATCCTTCAGGCCTTCCGCATCCGGACTGCCGAAGATGCAGGAATTGCCCAGGGCAGCACGGCGGATTCCGTGCTGCTGGATGCAGGAGCCGGCACGGGAACGGTCTTTGACTGGTCCCTGATTGCCTCCGTGGCGCACCCCTATTTCCTGGCAGGAGGCCTCACCCCGGAAAACGTCGCCGATGCCATCCTCGCCCTCCATCCCCATGGAGTGGATGTCAGCTCCGGCATCGAGACAGACGGGCGGAAAGACAAGAAAAAAATGGCGGCCTTCGTTGCCGCTGTGAGAAATGTATACCTTGGAAAGGAAACAAGAAATGACACATGAAACGGAATCCCGCGGACGCTTCGGCATCCACGGCGGACAATATATCCCCGAAACCCTGATGAACGCCGTCATCGAACTGGAAGAAGCCTACAATCGCTTCAAGGACGACCCGAAGTTCCAGCAGGAACTGGAAACCCTGTTCAACGATTATGCGGGAAGGCCTTCCCTTCTCTACTTCGCGGAGAAGATGACCAGGGATCTCGGCGGCGCGAAGATCTATCTCAAGCGGGAGGACCTGAACCATACAGGAGCCCACAAGATCAACAACGTCCTTGGGCAGGCACTTCTGGCAAAGCGGATGGGCAAGACCCGACTGATTGCCGAAACAGGCGCAGGGCAGCACGGCGTCGCCACTGCCACGGCAGCCGCCCTCATGGGCATGGAATGCGTGGTCTTCATGGGCGAGGAGGACACGAAACGCCAGGCCCTCAATGTCTACCGCATGCGGCTGCTGGGGGCGGAGGTCATCCCCGTAAAGAGCGGCACGGCCACCCTGAAGGACGCCGTTTCCGAGGCCATGCGGGAATGGACCTCCCGCATCAGCGACACCCATTACTGCCTCGGCTCCGTCATGGGTCCCCATCCCTTCCCCACCATCGTCCGCGACTTCCAGGCCGTCATTTCCAAGGAAATCAAGGAGCAGGCCCTCAAGAAGGAAGGACGGCTTCCCGATGCGGTCATCGCCTGCGTGGGCGGCGGCTCCAATGCCATTGGGAGCTTCTACCATTTCATCGAAGATAAATCCGTCCGCCTGATCGGCTGCGAGGCAGCGGGGCGCGGCATCGATTCTGCGGAAACCGCCGCCACTATCCACACGGGCAGGCTCGGCATCTTCCATGGCATGAAATCCTATTTCTGTCAGGACGAGTACGGGCAGATTGCCCCCGTCTATTCCATTTCCGCCGGGTTGGACTACCCGGGCATCGGGCCGGAACATGCCCACCTGCACGACATCGGCAGGGCAGAATACGTTCCGGTCACGGATGACGAGGCGGTCAATGCCTTCGAGTATCTGGCAAGGACAGAGGGCATTATCCCCGCCATCGAGTCCGCCCATGCCGTGGCCCATGCCATGAAGATTGCCCCCACCCTTGGCGGGGACAAGATCATCGTCATCACCTTGTCCGGCCGGGGCGACAAGGACTGCGCCGCAATTGCCCGCTATCGGGGGGAGGATATCCATGAGTAACATCAAGAAAGCATTCGCCAAAGGCAAGGCATTCATCCCGTTCATCACCTGCGGAGATCCCAATCTGGAAACCACCGCCGCCGCTGTCCGCGCTGCCGCGGAAAACGGTGCTGACCTCATCGAGCTCGGCATTCCCTTCTCCGATCCCACAGCGGAAGGCCCCGTCATCCAGGGAGCAAACGTCCGCGCCCTCCGTGCGGGCACGACGACGGACAAGATTTTCGACCTCGTGCGGAATCTCCGCAGGGACGTGAGCATCCCCATGGTTTTCATGACCTATGCCAATGTCGTTTTCTCCTACGGCGCGGAACGCTTCATTTCCACCTGCCAGGACATCGGCATGGACGGGCTGATCCTGCCGGACCTGCCCTTCGAGGAAAAGAATGAGTTCGCCCCCCTCTGCAAAGCCCATGAGGTCGATCTGATTTCCCTGATTGCGCCAACCTCGGAGAAGCGCATCGCCATGATTGCCCGGGAGGCGGAGGGATTCCTCTACATCGTTTCCAGCCTCGGCGTCACTGGCATCCGCAGCGAAATCAAGACCGACCTGGCCTCCATTGTGGCATCCGTGCGCCAAAGCACAGACATCCCCTGCGCCATCGGCTTCGGCATCTCCACGCCGGAACAGGCAAAAAAGATGGCCTCCCTTTCCGACGGCGCCATCGTCGGCTCCGCCATCATCAAACTGCTTGAAAAATACGGAAAGGATGCTCCCCAATACATCGGCAAATACGTGAAATCCATGAAAGATGCCATTGTTTCCATAGACAAAGTATAGGGCAATCTTCATCTTGATACTCCACCTATAAAGGCGGGCTCCCTCAAAAGGAGCCCGCCTTTTTTAAACACTTGCGTTTTACTTTTTCACTACGGAAATGACCTCTGCCTTTATGTCATTGAAGAGGTTGCTGTCCTTTGCATCACGCTTCACCGCGGCAGGAATGACAACCGGACTGGCAGATCCATTGTTC
>Ga0256405_10002075_pt1 | contig 48964 bp, 40 predicted proteins | sample RumenRJG_02DNA_FD_189096 | JGI IMG/M metagenome (GOLD analysis project Ga0256405, IMG submission 189096) | Bovine rumen microbial communities from Lethbridge, Alberta, Canada - RJG_02 | ecosystem: Host-associated > Mammals > Digestive system > Stomach > Rumen | place: Canada: Alberta...
CCGGGAGTGTAAGTGCAGTAATGTATTGAGCGGACCGGTACTAATCCGTCGAGGGCTTGATTTAAGAATGCGAGTAAGGACAAGTTAGCAAGTGAGTAGTTTCTTCTGTAAAGTTTTGAAGGTCTGGGAAGACCTGAAAGAATGAATGAGGATTTTCAGTGGTTATGCAAGGAAGGCAAGGCGAGCGACGGGAGATGATACTGGCGTATATCGACCGAGCGAGCCGTAGGCTGACGAAGCAGAAACCTGAAAATACCATTCAGAAATCCGGTGACGATGGCTGAGAGGATCCACCTGTTCCCATCCCGAACACAGCAGTTAAGCTCTCACGCGTCGAAAGTACTAGGCTGGAAGCGGCCTGGGAGGATAGATTGTTGCCGGTCAGAGACGAAGCCCCCGTACTACACGTACGGGGGCTTTTACTTTGGGTTGTATACTAATCGGTTATAATCAATAAAAGTACTTTACAAAACAGTTTTAATTATGTATAATAGATAGGTATACAAATTTCATAACAGACAGTTCGTGACCATCCTGTCTCTAAATAAAACTACGGGCGCAGTGAACGGCGATTGTTTTCATATGACTGTATGATACAATTCCGCTTAATGCTTTTAACATTTACGCCTATAGTTATAGGCGTTTTTTTATGACATGGTTATTTTGTTTTAAGCAATTATAAATATGTCTTTTCATATTGTGTATGATTGTGCGTTTTTGTTGATATATGGTTGCGACCTGATGCTGTTCAAAAGATCATTTTGAAAAGGAGAAAAAATGAATCAGGATTACACGAAAACACAGAAATTGACAATCAGCGCGATTTGCATCGCTTTGTATCTGGTTGTGATGCTCTGTACTCAGAGCTTTGCGTTTGGACAATATCAGGTTCGTATTGCTACAGCGTTGTACGGTTTATCGTATATTTTTCCTTTTTTGGTTGTTCCCTTTGGGATTGCCAATGTTATCAGCAATCTTGTGATGGGCGGCTTGGGCCCTGTTGATGCAATTGGCGGTTTTTTCATGGGTGTGCTGACAAGCGGTGTCATTGCTATGGGAAGACGTTACGGTCTGGGGTGCTGGATCGTCGCTGTTGCAGTAACGTTACTGCCGGGTCTGGGAGTTCCTGTCTGGTTGTCCAGGTTATTGCATATTCCTTACGTTGTTTTGGTTGCAAGCTTATTGGTGGGGCAGTTCATTTCCGGTATTACAGGTATGCTGCTGGTCAGGGCGTTGGAAAAAGCGGATGTTGCAAACCTGTGTTTCAGAACTAACCGAAGCAGAAATTAAATGACAGAGTTCAACGAATCCATATCAGTCCGGCCAATACAGCAAGAGTTCCTCCGGAGAGGAAACAGGAATTATTACATTATATTTAATGGGAGAAAAGGATGGCAGCAGGAAGAACAGAGAAGGATTTACAGGGTGTAAGTTTATTGGGAAACAAGACAAAATACAGGGATGATTACGCTCCGGATGTATTAGAGTGTTTCCCTAACAAACATCCGGAAAACGATTATTTTGTCAAATTCAACTGTCCGGAATTTACCAGTCTTTGCCCAAAGACTGGACAACCGGATTTTGCGACGATTTACATTTCATATGTTCCGGATCAGAAACTGGTTGAGAGCAAATCGCTGAAATTATACTTGTTCAGTTTCCGCAATCACGGAGATTTTCATGAGGACTGTGTGAATATTATCATGAAAGACCTGATCGGGTTGTTAGATCCTAAATATATAGAAGTCTGGGGAAAGTTTTTGCCCCGTGGGGGATTATCCATCGATCCCTATGCCAATTATGGTAAAAAAGGAACCGATTGGGAAAAAACGGCTCATCACAGACTTCACTATCATGATATGAATCCGGAAACAGTTCAAAATCGCTAAGTGATTTGGCAGCCTGTCAGCTTTAAGACACGAGTGTTTTCCATGGATGCGTTTAAATCGGGCAGACGTAGAAACGAAATCCATTTTTTGAGAATTTACTGAATTCGAGATACGTTAATAACGAAATTTACTCTTCACTTTTGCAGGGTGCTATGTTACAATATCCTTAAGAGAAGAGTAAATTTTCTTTTTATTTAGGATTACGAAAAGACAGCATTATAGCGGCAATTATCACAGTGCTATCTACTGTGCGGTAAAGTTATTAATAACTGTCTAAATTATTTTTTTAAGGAGGAGTTTAGTATGGTAAAAGTTGGTATTAGTGGTTTTGGTCGTATTGGTCGTCTGGCGTTGAGAAGGATCCTGAGTCTTCCTGACGTAGAAGTTGTAGCTATCAACAACCGGACGGTCGGCGAAATAATGGCGCATCTGTTGAAATATGATTCCGTTCACGGGACCATGAAGGAAGATGTTGCATGGGAAGACGGCTTTCTTGTAATTGACGGAAAAAAGATTCCGGTTACCAGCGAAACGGATGTTACCAAGATTCCCTGGGGCAAATATGGCGCGGACATCGTGTTGGAATGCACCGGTAAATTCAAAGATTCGAAAGAAGCTCAGGCTCATATTGATAACGGCGCGAAAAAGGTTATCATTTCCGCTCCCGGCAAAAATGAGGATATCACCATTGTTATGGGTGTAAATGAAGATAAGTACGATCCGGCAAAACACCACATCATTTCCAATGCATCCTGCACCACGAACTGCCTGGCACCTTTTACCAAAGTATTGCTGGAAAAATTCGGGATTGAAAGCGGTCTGATGACAACGGTTCATTCCTATACTAATGACCAGAAGATTCTGGATGTAAGCCACAAAGACCTGCGCCGCGCCCGCGCTGCTGCCATGTCTATCATTCCTACCACCACCGGTGCTGCAAAAGCGGTTGCCCTGGTGCTGCCGGAACTGAAAGGCAAACTGAACGGCTTTGCCCTGCGCGTTCCGACTCCGGACGTATCCCTGACCGACCTGACGGTTAACCTGGAAAAAGATGCTACCGTGGAAGAAATCAATGCTGCGTTAAAGGAAGCGGCGGAAGGCGAACTGAAAGGCATCCTGGGTTATACGGATCTGCCGCTGGTATCCAGCGATTTCATCGGCTGTGAGGTTTCCTCCGTCATTGACGGTCAGTCCACCATGATGATCGGCAAACGCCTGGCCAAAGTGGTTGCCTGGTATGACAATGAATGGGGTTATTCCTGCCGTCTGGTCGACCTTGCCCGTTACGTTGGCAAAAAAGGTCTGTAATTGATTGGTAAGTCGGCGCCCTCTTTTTACAGGGCGTCGGCTTTGTTTGCATTTACAGGATAATCGTTTTATAAAATTTCAAACGGCGCTTTTTCGTATTGCAACAGGTATTTATATTTTATTAATTTAATTAAAAATCTTGAAATGATATCAGATTTTTGAAAGGAGCATGATTTCTTTGGATAAAAAAATCCTTTCCGATTTGGATGTTGCCGGCAAAAAGGTTCTGGTGCGTGTCGATTTTAACGTACCTCAGGATGCTGAAGGCAACATTACGGATGATAACCGTATGGTGGCCGCGCTGCCTACCATTCAGTATCTGCTTGACCATGAGGCGGCTGTAATTTTAATGAGCCATCTGGGCCGTCCGAAGGGCGAGCCTAATCCCAAATATACACTGAAACCGATAGCAAAGCATCTGGAAGAGTTGTTGGGAAAACCGGTTGCCTTTGCGGAAGACTGCATCGGGCCGGCGGCGGAAGAAGCGGCGAAAAAACTGGAGACCGGATCCGTATTGCTGTTAGAGAACCTGCGTTACCATAAAGAAGAAGAGAAAAACAATCTGGAATTTGCGGAGAAGCTGGCTTCCCTGGCAGATTTGTATGTAAATGACGGTTTCGGCGTATCGCACCGGGCTCATGCATCGGTGGAAGGCGTAACCCATTTCCTGCCCAGCGCGGCAGGTTTCCTGCTGGAAAAGGAAATACGTTTTATCGGCGATGCTGTGAATAATCCGGAGCATCCGTTTACCGCTATCATCGGCGGCGCAAAAGTTTCGGATAAGATCGGCGTAATCGTAAACCTGCTGGGCAAAGTGGATACGCTGCTGATTGGCGGCGGCATGGCCAATACATTCCTTGCGGCCAGAGGTATCCCTATGGGCAAGTCTCTGGTAGAAAACGATAAGATAGAAGAAGCTAAACGTATTATGGCAGAAGCTTCCGTGAAGAATGTTAAGATTCTTCTGCCTGTAGATCTGGTGATGGCAGCAGAATTCAAACCGGATTCCGTGTATGAAGTGTCTGCGCTGGATGATCTGAACCAGGATTACATGGCCCTGGATATCGGTCCGGAAACCTGCAAACTGTATGCAGATGCGGTAAAAGATGCCAAACTGGTAGTTTGGAACGGGCCGATGGGCGTATTCGAAATGGATGCGTTCTGTAAAGGAACGGAAGCGGTTGCCAAAGCCGTTGCGGACAGCAATGCAGTCAGCATCGTAGGCGGCGGCGACAGCGTAGCGGCTATCAAGAAGATTGGTCTGGAAGATAAAATTAGTCACATTTCCACCGGTGGCGGCGCTTCTCTGGAATATCTGGAAGGCAAAGTGCTGCCGGGTGTGGAGGCGCTGGATGAGGTGCGGCGCCCTTTTGTGGCCGGTAACTGGAAGATGTACAAGACCGTTGACGAAGCGGTCGAACTGGCCCAGAATCTGGTTACCGAAACGAACGGTACTGTCAATGAAGTCGTGATTTTCCCGCCTTTTACGGCGTTGGAAAGTGTAGCGGAAGCCATTGACGGTAAATCCGTGGGCTATGGCGCGCAGGATTTGTGCTGGGAAGACGAAGGAGCTTTTACCGGCGCTGTGTCCGGCGCACAGATTGCGGACATTGGCTGTGAATACGTATTGATAGGCCACAGCGAACGACGCGAAATTTTCAAAGAGGACAATGAAATCATTGCAAAGAAAATGAAAGCTGCGTACCGCAACCAGCTGAAACCGGTACTGTGTGTCGGCGAAACGGAAGCGGAACGGAAGCAGGGCGCCACTAACGCCAAAATTGAAGGACAGCTGAAGAGTGCGCTGGCAGGGATTTCGGCAGAACAGGCGAAACTGTTGACCATTGCCTATGAACCCATCTGGGCTATCGGCACCGGCAATACCGCAACGGCGCAGGATGCCCAGGAAGTCTGTCTGTTTATCCGTAAACAGCTGAACGAAATCGTTGGCGAAGACGTTGCAAGGCATATCCGTATCCTGTACGGCGGCAGCGTAAAAGACACCAATGCGGCCCAGTTCTGCATCAACGGCATTGACGGCGTATTGGTTGGCGGCGCCAGCCTGAAGGTGGAAAGCTTTGCGAAGATTGTCCGCAGTTTTTAATTAAGAGACTTTGAAGGAGAACAAATGGCAAAGAAGCCGGTAATGTTAATGATTCTGGACGGCTGGGGCATTGCCCCGGCCGGTCCTTACAATGCGGCGACGACAGCCCGTACCCCGCACCTGGACAGCTACTTTGCGGATTATCCCAACACAAAGCTGGAGGCCAGCGGGGAAGATGTAGGGCTGCCGGCTGGTCAGATCGGGAATTCGGAAGTAGGGCATTTGAATATCGGGTCGGGCCGGATCATTTACCAGGACCTGTCCCTGATTTCCCATGCCATCAAAGAAGGCAGTTTCTTTAAGAACCAGGTGTTGCTGGATGCGCTGAGGCATGCAAAAGAAAAGGACAGTTCTCTGCACCTGATGGGCCTGTTCAGTGACGGCGGCGTTCACAGTCACATCGATCATCTGAAAGCGCTGCTGGAGATGGCAAAGACGGCAGGACTGCAAAAGGTTTATGTACATGCTTTTCTGGACGGCCGGGATGTGCCGCCCCAAAGCGCAATTCCTTATGTGCAGGATCTGGAAGCCTTTATGCAGGAAGAAGGCGTTGGCTGTTTTGCAACGGTCAGCGGCCGCTATTATGCCATGGACCGGGATAAACGCTGGGAACGTCTGGAAAAAGCCTATCGTAATATGGTTTTGCGGGACGGTGCAGTTTTTGCTTCCGCTGCAGAAGGCATTCAGGCTTCCTATGAAGCGGGTGTGAACGATGAGTTCGTAGTGCCGTTCTGTGTAGCGCAGAAAAACGAAGCGGCTGACGCGGGAGAAAAATCTGCTGCCTGTATCCGTAAGGGTGACAGCGTGATCTTCTATAATTTCCGCCCGGACCGGGCCCGGGAAATTACCCGTGCACTGCATGATGAAGAGTTCCCGTATTTTGAACGGTCTGCAGAAGCCAGGCCGGTGCATATGGTCGGCATGACCCAGTACGATGCGACCATCGACATTCCTACCGCGTATCCGCCGGAGCATTACGAAGATACGTTGGGCGAAGTGCTGGCCAAGAACGGCTTGCAGCAGCTGCGTATTGCGGAAACGGAAAAATACGCTCATGTAACCTTCTTCTTTAACGGCGGCGTGGAAGAGCCCAATGCCGGGGAAGACCGTATCCTGATACCGTCGCCGAAAGTCGCGACCTACGACCTGCAGCCGGAAATGAGTGCGCCCCTGGTGACGGAAGCGTTGCTTAAAGCACTGGACGAAGATAAATACGATGTAGTGATCCTGAACTTTGCAAATCCGGATATGGTAGGGCATACCGGTATCATGGAAGCCGCGGTAAAGGCCATGGAAACCGTGGATGCCTGCGCCGGAAGAATTGTTGAAAAGATTCAGGCGCTGGATGGTGTGATTTGCATTACAGCGGATCACGGAAACCTGGAAAAGATGCAGAACGAAGACGGAACACCCTGTACGGCTCACACTACAAACAAAGTTCCGTTTATTGTGATCAGCAAAGAGAAAGTTAAACTGCATGAAGGACGGCTGGCTGACATTGCTCCTACGCTGCTTCAGTTTTTGAAGATTCAGCAGCCGAAGGCCATGACAGGGAAGAGCCTTTTGGAGTAGTTTGTATTTGAACACGGATTTCGCAAAACCGTGCGTGTTTTGTTCGAGCACTATGTGTTTTATAATTGCAAAAGTTTAAAAGAATTATTTTATAAAATCAAAACAGGTAAAGAGAAAGGATAAGGTGATAATCATGTCTATTATTACGCAAGTCTATGCACGCGAAATTCTGGATTCCCGCGGCAATCCCACTGTTGAAGTTGAAGTAATCCTGGAAGACGGTACTATGGGCCGCGCCGCGGTTCCCTCCGGTGCGTCTACCGGTGTGCATGAAGCGGTAGAATTACGGGATGGCGACAAGAAGCGTTATGTTGGCAAAGGCGTTATGAAAGCGGTGGAAAATGTAAATGACATTATTGCCGAAGCGCTGATCGGACTGGATGCTACCCGCCAGATTGAAATCGACGAGTTGCTGATTCGTTTAGATGAAACTCCCAACAAAGCAAAGTTAGGCGCCAATGCAATTCTGGGCGTATCCATGGCCGTTGCCAAAGCGGCAGCCAACTATGTAGGCTTGCCTCTGTATCAGTATCTGGGCGGCACCAATGCCCATGAACTGCCGGTTCCCATGATGAACATCCTCAACGGCGGCTCCCATGCGGACAACAACGTTGACATCCAGGAATTCATGATCATGCCGGTAGGAGCGAAGAGCTTCAGCGAATGCCTGCGCATGAACGTGGAAATTTACCATGCCCTGAAAGGCATCCTGAAAGCCAAAGGCCTGAGCACCGGTCTGGGCGACGAAGGTGGTTTTGCTCCGAATCTGGAATCCAATGCGGAAGCACTGGACGTAATTATGGAAGCGATTGCCAAAGCCGGCTACAAAGCCGGTAAAGACATTATGCTGGCCATGGACGTAGCTGCCAGTGAATTCTACAAAGACGGCAAGTATCATATGCTGGCGGAAGGCGCTCCCAAGACCAGCACCCAGATGGTCAACTACCTGGCAGATCTGGTTGCGAAGTATCCCATTATCTCCATTGAAGACGGCCTGGCTGAAGACGATTGGAAAGGCTGGGCTGCCCTTACCAAGAAGCTGGGCGGAAAAGTTCAGCTGGTAGGCGACGACCTGTTCGTTACCAACGCGGCACGCCTGCAGATGGGCATCGACAAGGGTGTGGCCAACGCTATCCTGATCAAAGTGAACCAGATCGGTACCCTCACCGAAACCTTCCGGGCTGTGGAACTGGCAAAACGCCATGGCTATACCGCCATTGTTTCCCACCGCAGCGGCGAAACGGAAGACGTAACCATGTCTGACATTGCGGTTGCGCTGAACGCCGGCCAGATTAAATCCGGCGCGCCGGCCCGTACTGACCGCGTAGCGAAATATAACCAGCTGCTGCGCATTGAAGAAGACCTTGGCCCGGCTGCAACATACGGCGGTATAGAAGTGTTCTACAATCTGAACAAATAAGCTGCAAACAAATTAAAACAGTTAGTTCGCAAATCATTCCAAACCATTCGTTAATTATTATAATCAAGGATTGAAACGGTAAATGTAGTGTGCAGTACAAAGCAAGTGAGGGGAACTGTGTAAAGCAGTTCCCCTGTTTTTACGTACTTCCTTCCGGCTAACACTTTCCCACCACTATATTATTGAAAAGCGACAAGGTTTTATAATATGTAATTATCGTTCCGTAAAACTCTGTGAAAAAAATTGACATTTATTATTGCCACAGTTGTCAAGTTGTGGTAAAATACTGTGGTACTGACACAGGAATAATTAGTGAAGGAGGTAAGTAAATGCTGGAAACTGTCTTGATGGTAGTGGACTTCATCGTCTGTGTGGCCCTGATTGGGGCGGTACTGCTGCAGACTGGCAGAGGCGCGGGCTTGTCCAGCTCCTTCGGTGGCGGTGATGGTGCCTTCTTTGGTAAGGGAAATGATCTGGATACGGTTTTGTCCAAGGCTACGATTGTGCTGGGGACGGCCTTCGGTGTCATTACGTTAGCTCTTGCCAAACTCAATGCATGACCCGGCGCTTTATTGAGAAGGAAAAGCGGCGGGCTGCCTGATCAGGCAGGTTGCATGACTGAGGTTGCGCATCAAAGAGGCGCAACATGGTTTCAGGCTTGTGGGTACAGACTCACAAAACAGTGTTAATAAAGGGCTTGGCCCTTTAAAAATTTTAAATTTTATTTTTATTTTGTCGAAAGGGGATTACATCTTGAGTAGTTTTATCATGTTATCCATTGGCGCCGGTATCCTCGCGCTTCTGATCGCTGCCATGCTGAGCAGTTCCATCATGAAAGCGGAAGCCGGCAATGAACTGATGCAGGAAATTTCCGGGCACATCCACGAAGGTGCTATGGCGTTCCTGTACCGTGAATACAAAGCGCTGGCTGTATTCATTGTTGTTGTTGCAATTATCATCGGTATCTTCCTGGCTCCCATGACCGCGGTATGCTTCGTGGCGGGCGCCATCTTCTCCATTCTGGCCGGTTACTGCGGCATGAACGTAGCCACCAAAGCTAACGTTCGTACCACGGCGGCGGCAGAACACGGTATGCCGCAGGCACTGCAGATTGCGTTCTCCGGCGGTTCCGTAATGGGTCTGGGCGTTGTTGGCCTGGGCATTACCGGCGTAGCGCTGGCTTTTGCCCTGTTTGGTGAAAACGGCGCTAACATGGACATCGTAACCGGTTTTGGCCTGGGCGCAAGCTCCATCGCGCTGTTTGCCCGTGTAGGCGGCGGTATCTACACCAAAGCGGCCGACGTAGGCGCCGACCTGGTTGGTAAAGTAGAAGCCGGAATCCCGGAAGACGATCCCCGTAACCCTGCTACCATCGCCGATAACGTAGGCGATAACGTAGGCGACGTAGCCGGTATGGGCGCCGACCTGTTTGAATCTTATGTAGGCGCTATCATCTCTGCTTTGACTTTGGGTGCGGTTGCGTTCAAAGGCGGCGAAGGCGTAGCTTATCCTTTCCTGCTGGCTCTGTCCGGTATCATTTCTTCTATTATCGGTATCCTGTACGTTCGTCACAGCAAATCCACCAACCCGCAGGGCGCGCTGAACACCGGCACCTACATCGCCGGCATCCTGACCATCGGCGCTGCTGCTTACCTGTCCAACTCCCTGTTTGGCAACATGAATGCTTTCTGGGCTATTGCTGCCGGCCAGGTTGTAGGCCTGCTGATTGGTAAGATCACCGAAGTTTACACCTCTGCGGATTACAGCTCTGTAAAGAGAATTGCCGATCAGGCTGAAACCGGTCATGCTACCGTAATCATCGCAGGTCTGGCAGTTGGTATGTATTCCACCTTCCTGCCCATCGTATTCATCTGCGTTGCAGTATTCATTGCATTCTTCGTAATGGGCGGCGTTGCCAATCCGGAAATGGGTATTTACGGTATCGCCCTGTCCGCAGTCGGCATGCTGGCAACCACAGGCATCACCGTTGCGGTTGACGCGTACGGTCCTATCTCCGATAACGCCGGCGGCATTGCTGAAATGGCCGAACTGCCGGAAAGCGTTCGTGAAATCACCGATACTTTGGACTCCGTTGGTAACACCACTGCAGCCATCGGCAAAGGCTTTGCCATCGGTTCTGCAGCGCTGACCGCGCTGGCTCTGTTCTCCGCTTACTCCCAGGTTGTGAAGCTGAAAGCTATTGACCTGCTGGATCCTGTCGTTCTGATCGGCGTATTCATCGGCGCTACGCTGCCGTTTGTATTTGGCGCTATGACCATGGAATCCGTTGGCGAAGCTGCTAACGAAATGGTTGTGGAAGTCCGCCGTCAGTTCCATGAAATCCCCGGCCTGCTGGAAGGTAAAGCTCGCGGTGACTATCGCCGTTGCGTTGATATTTCCACTGCGGCTGCTCTGAACAAGATGATCGCTCCCGGCGTCATCGCCATTGCATTCCCCATTATCATCGGCATGCTGTTAGGGCCTGCCGCTCTGGGCGGAATGATCGGCGGCGCGTTGGCTGCCGGCGTACTGCTGGCTATCATGATGGCCAATGCGGGCGGCGCTTGGGATAACGCGAAGAAGTACATTGAATCCGGCGTACACGGCGGCAAAGGTTCCGACCCGCACAAAGCGGCGGTTACCGGCGACACCGTAGGCGATCCGTTCAAAGATACTTCCGGACCGGCCATGAACATCCTGCTGAAGCTGATGACCATCGTTTCCCTGGTATTTGCTCCGGTGCTGGCTGCCCACGGCGGTATCCTGCTGGGAATGTTCAAATAATACGTTGCTGATTGACAATTGGATTTATAAATCATAAAACAGGACTGTTTCGGCAGTCCTGTTTTTGTTTTGTAAGTTCGCTTTTTATGTTATAATATAAATTAGAATATAGATTATCCACACAGTCTACACGGAGGCAATCATGAGCGGACAGGCACACCGGAACGCTGGCACGTTTTTCCTGCATGGCAGCCGGGATACAGGTGTATTGCTGGTTCATGGTTACAGCGGCGCTCCGGCGGAAATGCGCATGTTAGGGAACTTTTTGCAGGCAAAGGGCGGTTATACTGTGCTGGGCGTCTGCCTGTCCGGGCATTGCACAACGGTAGAAGCGCTGGAACAGACTACCTGGCCGGACTGGTACGAAGCAGTAGAAGATGGCGTGAAAGCACTGCACAGTCACTGCCGCCACATCTACATAGCAGGGCAGTCCATGGGCGGTCTGCTGGCCATTAAAGCGGCGGCGGAATTTTCCCCAACGGATTCTTCGGAAGAATTGTTTATAAATGGACACAGGGAGGAGCCGGCAGAAAACCGCGCAAAGGACTGTTCTGTGGAAAAACTGATACTGTTGGCAACGCCAGTGTTTTTGCAGGACTGGCGTATACCTTTTGTAAAACTGTTGCGTTATTTCATTCCGCGTCTTCATACAGGGCAACACAGTTACAATGTGCCGGAAGAATATATGCAGGGCTACACGGAAATGCCGACGAAACCGGTGCCAAGCCTGTTGGAACTGATCAAACTTTGTAAAGCGGAATATCTGGGAAAAATAAAAATTCCCACCCTGATTGTGCAGGGACAAAAAGACCATACGGTAAAAGCACAGAGTGCAACATATCTTTACGAACAGTTGAAATGTGTTCCGGAAACACAGAAAGAAATCCTCTGGCTACCGGAAGCACGGCATGTGGTGACGCTGGATGACGCGCGGGAAATGGTGTATGAAAAGTGCCTGGATTTTTTTGAAAAGCAGTATTGAGACGGGGAGGCTGTGTCGATGTTTTTTGATGTAATTGCTCCTACGCCGTTGATTCCCGGGACCCGGATTTTTGTAGACTGGGCGGAAATAGAAGAGACGTTTCTGGTAGTGGCACTGCTCACTGTTCTGATAGAAGTTCCTGTGTTTTATTTTTGCGGTTACCGCAAGCCAAAAGAACTGGCAGGTTTTGCTGTTGTTAATATTGTCAGCAACCTGCTGCTGAATGAGTTTTTGGAACAGGATCCTTTTGACTTGTATTGGATGGCTGTTGTCCTGGGAGAAATTGCAGTGATACTGCTGGAGTTTTGCCTGTGCTGTTATTTCATCCGGGGTGACAGGAAGAAGTTGTTCAAGACTCTTGTACTTGTGAATGTGTGCAGCATAATTTTTGGCGGCATACTGTTCTGGTTTTATTATTGATTAAGGATTCGTTTTTTTGCTGTGTGAACATTTTATGCGCCGCGATTTGGTGCAGCGGTTTATTCTGTAAGTATTAAAATAGAGAAGTAAGAGGCAAACGCAAAGGAGGTTTTTACATGAAAAAGTTTTTAACATTTCTTATGGCATCCTTTCTGCTGGTTGTATTTGCTTTGCCCGTTGGCGCTGCAAGCCGCGCAGAAATGTCCGAGGCATCCCGTGAAAAGCTGGATACATTCTTCAGCAATTTTGCGGAAGCGCGGGTGGGAAGTTTTGTGATGAACAATGAAATCCCCATGGATACGTTTGTGGATTTTGGCGTGCAACATAATATCATCAACCGCAAGTATGATTTGGTAAATGTGAACGAAGGCTACTGGGGCGTAAAAAAAGAAGCGGTGGAAAACGCTGTGTACAAATACTTTGGCCGCCGTATCAATGCGGTATCGTCCCGGCAATATAAGCTGACGAACAATTTATATCTGGTACCGAAGGCCAGTGGGGAAGGACTGGTCTTCGCGCAGGTTGCGGAATGGCATGAAAATGGAACCGATATCTTTACCGGCGTGGCCAATATTTACTCCGCATCTTCCGGTTTTACCGGCAATGTGCACGGCACGGCTGAGCAATGGAGGAGAGAAGCGCCGGAAGATGTTCCGGCCCTGATTGGCCGCTATATGTTTACCGTGACCCGTTCGCCTGCTGATGCGGACCGTTATGTGCTGGTGGACTGGCTGGGAAAATGATGGGATACAGCAACGATCAGGTGATTTAGTAAAGTAATAGCATAGGGAAGCGGGGGAGATGTTCATTGGGCAGCGGCGTTATGATTGTTCTTTCTGTTATTTGTTGTGTGGTTGGTTTTTTCCTGAACCGGACTTATGCTAAAAAATACGGAGAAGCAGCAGTACAATGGAAATTGTTTGTCCTTCAGGTTATAGGTATTGGCGGTGCGTTGACGCAGCTTCCCACTGACGAAATCTCATTCCGTTTTTTATTCTGGATAGTGGTTACTCTTCTTTCATATGGGGCAGGCCTATGGCTGTGCCGGCAACATGCAAACCGTCAGCAGGCTGAACCGGGCGACAACGTTGTCGCCATGGCTGCGCAGGCGATACTGCCCGTTGGTGCGGCAGTTGTGATTTTGTTGGCTGCGGGTATGATCGCGTTTGGTTTTCTTTGGGACCATTAAGGAAACACTCCTTAATTCATGATCAGTTGTTATAATATTTTATGGGGAGGCGAAAATTCGGTATGAGAAAAAGCGTGCAATTCGGTATGGCGGCATTGTGTTTCGCATTAACGCTGGCTTCTGTTACAGACACAGTAAGCGCGGCTCCTAAAACAGGGAAGAATGCGGAGCGGTCTGTGGCGAACTGGTATTGGAGCGACAGGGACGAGGTGTGGCCGCCTGCTGCCGGACGGTATGAACGGAAAAATGAAAACGGCGTGACGAATGCGTATATCAATGTCACAGTGCTGCCGGATCAATGGCCGGTGATTACACTGCACGCCTGTGATTACGACGGAACTGATGATAAAAAAGGCTGGGAAGTATTATCCCAGGCGCCAGCTGTTGTTTTGGGCGGACAGATTATCGGTCTTGCAATCACGGATTCTCCTCCGGAAAAGAAATATATTAAAGCCGGCAAGAAACCTGTCCAGCTCCGCCTGGGCGCCCAGTTTGCCACCGGCGCCGAAGTCCAGGGCATCCATAGAGGAAACGGGACCGGGGCCATGCTGGATGATGTACAGATTAATCTGATGCATGCCGGCGTCACGTCAGGAAAAGACGGGCTGATCCTGGACTATTTCGGGCATAATGGGCTAACCCTGCCAGATGTGCGCGGTGAATATGTATTGAATAAAAAACGTACGCCGAGGGCTGACGAGTTTGCTGCCTGTGCGTTGGTTGCCGCGCTGCCTGTTCGCGAAACCGACACCGACTTTACGGATAAGACGCTGCAAATCATACCGGAGGCTGTGACGGGCAGCATGATGCCGAAATACAAATACATCATTAAGAATTACGGCTTTGCCGTTAAAGTATTCCAAAATGGTAAACTGCTCCGCACTTTCATGGTGCCGAAAGATTTAAGCGCCGTGTACCGCTTCGACAGCGATGGCGGCGATGTGATGATTTACAATATTGACGGGTCGAAAGGATGATGAACAGATCCTCCGCATGGAATGGAAACAAGGGAGGATGTATTATTCAGGTTGTTTAAAATTTATATACATTTAAGGAGGTTTGTTATCATGGATCGGGCACGAAAGATCACAGCGCTGTGTCTGTCGGCCGTGTTCCTTGTAACCCTGACAGTCTATGCTGCTTCAAAAAGCTATTTTACCAAAGTCAGGTACAATGGAACCGTAGTCAATGTTCAGGTTACGGAAGGCAATTATGTTAAGGCAAGCCAGAGCGCGTATCTCAAAGACAGTAAGAACAAGGTGCTCCTGCGCTGGAAGGATCATAAACCGGCTAAAGCGTATCGCGGGAAAGACAGTAAGATTTACAGCTATTTCCCTTACAGCATCAATATGTACCGTTATAAACCCGGCAAATATAAACTGGTGACCAGTTCATTTAGCCGGAATATCACCGTTCCCTTTACCTATGCAGGCCGTACTTCCCTGCAGTATCGTTCCTCCAAGGTCGTACGCAATAATAACGGCGACCTGGTGCAGCGTTTTTATTTCAGACGCAGCAACGCCAAAGGCAAAATGATCCATGCCCAGATTTATAACAGTAAGAACCAGCTTGTACGTTCTTTTAAATTCAAGTCAGGCGCTTCCAACCAGTTGTTCACGTTTAACTGGAACGGCTGGCCTGGGAAAAACGCAGTCAATCGCTGCCCCAGAGGCGTATATACGGTGAAATACTGGGTTGACGGCGCTTCGCCCAAGACAGCGAAATTCAGGTTAGCGATTTAAGGAGGCGTAAGGACATGAAACGAAATTGTAAGATAACAAGATTAGTAGTTTTCATGGTAACGCTGGTCTTAACGCTGGCTGTTACCGCGGTTGCCCTGGCCAAAGGCGCCGATGAGTGGAAAAAAGCGGAAGGACTTTACGTTTGGAAACAGAGCGCCCAGTACAGCAACGGTTTCCTCTATGTGAAACCCATGGAAGAAGACCTGTTCCTGTTCGAGTTCAAAACCATGCGTGGCAGCGAAGCAGAAGACAGTTCCTATGATTACAACGTAGCCGGCATTTTACTGGTCAATGATAAAGGCGAAGGCGAAGCGGATTTTGATGTGGAAAAAAAGTCGGTGAAGCTGACGTTTACGCTGAAAGGAAAAACTATTGCCGTAAAACAAACCGGTGAGATGCCTGCCGATGTCAGCGGTGAATATGATTTCCAGGAGAAGTCTTACAACGCTACAGAAGCGGCGGCTACCGCGATTCTGGAAGGGATTGCCCCGGCAAAAACCAGTCTGAACAGTTCCAACAGACCCTACCGGTTAGTTTATGCCAACGAAACGGTCGGTGGTTGGTTCTACGATGTACGCGCTATACATCAGCCCAGCAAAAAAATGTTTGCCAGATTCCTGGTAGCGGCAGATCTGACTGCAGTTTACCGTAATGACGACGTGAAGAATCCCCAGCTGATCTACGGTTCTCCTGCTACGATGCTTACCGCGGAGTTCGCGCCTCTTTTACAGGAAGAAGAGGAAGAAGAGGAAGCTCCGGTTCCGGAAGGCGCCACTGAAGAAAAAGTGGAGAATAAAGGATCTGACAACGGAGGAGATCAGTCCAGGCTCAGTGCCGTGGTAAGTGTAGGGCCGGCAGACCCTGCTATTAAAGTAGGGGAAAGCAGCAAACTGAGAGTTACCATTCCCGGTAATCTGAAATATAAATTGTCCGATTTAAAATCCAGCGCCGATGACAAAGTCAGCGTGGCCGGTGACGGTACGCTAACCGCGAAAGCTGACGGTGTGGCGACAATCACCGGAAAATTTACCGTGGATAATGCCTCCCGTGATTTTAAGGTGGATGTGACCGCCTATGTCCCAAAGCTGGAATGTGATGCACTGCCGTCACATATAGACGTTAACGAAAAGCTGGAACTGTCCTCTTACATCACCGGGCAGGAAGGGGAAGTAAAGCCCCAGTGGAGCGTAAGCGACAGCAAGATTGCCGAGATTAAAGACGGCGTGCTTGTGGGTAAGGCTGACGGGTTGGCTGATGTGACTGCCAAATACGATAAAATGGAACGTACCTGGAAGGTTGCCGTAGGCAAGGCAGAACTGCCAAAAAAAGGTGATGCGGCAGAGGGAGACGATGGCTTTGATATATTTGATCTGCTGATCTTTGGTCTGCCGATTGTTCTGATCGGTGGCGGTATCTGGATGTTCATGAAACGGAAAAAACAATAAGCACAGGTAACCGTTACGGAGACGATGGCATAAATCCGCGTCTCCTTACAGAACCATTTACAGGAAAACAGAATCGTAATTAAAAGAGCCTTCGCTGCCTTTCATGACAGCGGAGGCTCTTCACTTTTAAGATCATTAACAATTCTGTGATGCGGTCGACTCTATCATCATATTTTATATAACACCACAGTCAAAGTTTTCAAATGGTATCTCTTTCTGTAAGTAAGCTGGCAGTTTTTTCACTATTCCTTCACGCTCCGCAACGCCTTAATAATCGCATCGCGCTTAGTTTCGTTGTACACTTTTTCCTCGTTGCCGTGCTCAATCTGGCGGAAATACACGTTGCGCATATTATTGGTGCGGGCGATGCTCTTCAGCTGCACATAGCGGTCTTTCGGGTCTGTGCTGGTGAAATACAGGAACTTTTTGCTGATCACTTCCAAAGGCCGCAGGTTGTGGGCGGTGAAAATCAGCTGGCCTACGCCGTGCTTGGCGAAAATCTCCAGCATCTCGCCCCAGATGTACTCAAAGATGCCTGCGTCGAATTCGTCGATGGCAAGGGTGAAGGACGGATCATTATATGCAGCGGTCAAAAGGCTCAGCATGGAAATCAGACGACGGATCCCGTCCGATTCGTCTCGCAGGGGCAGTTCTATTCCGTTGCGTACGGCAATGAGCTCTACAAGCTGACCGGGGGAACCGTCTTTCATGACTGTCCTGGCCAGGGGGTTCAGTTTAATGGAAAGGCCGGGAATCAGCTGCTCAATGACTGTGTTTATCCTGGGAATGTACCGGGAAACAATTTCATAGGTTCCCTGTGGCATATCGGTAGGCCGGTCGTCTGTCTGGATGGGGAAGGAACCCATGGGCGTGTGCAGCAGCAACGCCAGGTTCAGGCGGATGAGGCCGGAAGAACGGGTATTGACCACAAAGAAATAGTTTAATCCGAAAAAATTCAGTTCCAGCAATACCTGCAGATATTCGGAGTAGTTCCCGATGGTTTTCAGATACTCCAGCGTTTCACGCATAAAGATGAAAGACTGGGAGCGTTCCTGAGCCAGACGTTTGTTTACCTCTAACTGTAGCGTTTTCTGGCTGGTTTTATCCTGTCCGAGGATAAATTTGTGGCGTGACTTGGGGCCAAAGGGAAGCTCGTTGCTGGTTGTATCGATAATCGGGTTCATGCGATGCTCGCTGCCGCAAAACGGACCGGACATGCTGAGCACTTCGTCCAGGATTCGTACCTTGTTTTTGGAAAAGGGTGCTGCGATAAAATCCGGGGAAGCTCCCAAACCTGCGTCTGTATCAGCCGAATTCGCTACCGCTTTTATGCAGAACTCATACATCGCTTTGCGGACGCGTCCATCTTCATACTGCAGTTCAAACAGGAATGTCAGTTTTGCAAATTCCGCATTCTTATTGACACATTCCGCAAACAGATTCTGCACCTTGCTGCCCCGCAGCAGTTCTTTTAAAATATACAGCGCGTCAATCAGCGCTGTTTTGCCGGAACCGTTCTGTCCGTACAGGCCCAGGATGTCGGCTTTGGTGCCATAAGGTACGAAGTATTTGCCGCAGTGGAAGTCGATTTCGCCGTATTCCACATTTTTGAAATTCTGCAGGATTACTTTTGTGATTCGCACCATAGGCAGACGCGCGCTATGCTCGTCCGTGATTAAAGCGTTTTGGTTTTTGGCTTGCATTTGCAATGATAACTTCATGATGAACCTTCCTTAATAAAATTTAAAAAAGCAAATAAAATATTTTAAAAATAACCAAGCTGATTTTTGAATCCGATTATCAAACTGGCTTTATGGATTCTTTATAATATTATAAAACATTTAAAAAAAAAGCTCAACGTTTCTTTACGAGGATTACTCTGACTAATGTAAATATAAGTTGTAAATCACGCCGGAAGAAGTGGTGGCTCAGTGGATGCGTTCGCCGGGGCACCGCGCTAATATCCTGAACAAAGATTATAAGGAGTTGGGCGTGGGCTATTGCCGTAAAGAAGATACGGAGTATACGCATTACTGGATTCAGATGTTCAGGGGATAATTGCGGGAAACCCCTAAGTCTCCGCTCTCTAACAGTTTGGCAGTCGTATGTAACGGCTTTGCCTGTATGGACATATAAACTGTCACTCCTCTATATATTAAGAGGTAGTGGAACCAAACTCCAGTAACCATGCGTATTAGCGTTCTCAGGTTGGTCGTTTTAACGACCAGGTGGCGGGGAAGTGAGTGAATCTATAAAGACGAGAATGTTAATTGACGTTAAATATGACATCACATATAATAATTATAGTAAAGTGAAAATAAAGACAATAAGTAATTTGACAGTTAAGAATGCGGTAGTGGAAGATCAGTGAAGGTATCATGCAGAACTTATTCGGTTATACCCGTGTGCTGGCCATCGGTGACGTACACGGCATGTATGAAAAGTTAATAAAGCTGATGGACAAAATCCGATTCAACCCGGATGAAGATCTGCTGATTTTTTTGGGGGATTACATTGACCGGGGCCCGGATCCGGGCCGGTGTCTGCAATATATTTTTGCATTGCAGCAGCAGTATCCGGATGTTGTGGTCTGCCTGATGGGCAATCATGAAGTGATGATGTCTTCCTATTTTATGCAGAAGCGTGGAAGCTATAATAACCTGATTGTAGATTATGCGGGTTCCTGGCTGGACAACGGCGGATTGGAAACGCTGAAACAGCTGGATGAGATGGATGAGGGTACAAAGGAAGAGTTGCTGCAGTGGGTGATGAATCTGCCGGTTAAGTATCAGTATCAGGATTACTTTTTCTGTCACGCGGGGGTCGATCCCGATGTGCCGCTGACCATGCAAAATGAATTTGATATGCTTTGGCGGCGACAGCAGTGGTGGGAACAGTATAAAGGGGAGGAGACCCTTGTGGTGGGGCATACGCCGGTGCAGAAAGTGATGAAGCTCACCGGGAAGGAACGGCGGACACCGAAACCGCTGTTTTTGGCAAATCATGTTATCATGTGCGATACCGGTGCATATATGAGCGGCGGCAAACTAAGCTGCGTAGATGTGTTGGCCGGGAAAGTCTGGCAGGCGTAGCTGCAGGGGTGTTATCTGTAACGTAAAATGCCATTTAAAAATTTGAAAAATTTGAAAAATTTATCTTTCCTGTATTTGATATATATTTTTTTATAGGAAGATTATTTAAACTATTCGTTGATTAAAGCAATGAGTGGATGCTTGGAGGCAATATGAGACAGAATTTTACCGTCGCGGGGCCGTTTGGTGAATTGAGCGGCGTAATCAATTTGTGTGAAGTGGAGACAAAACGGCGTAACGTTTTGGTGATAGCACATGGTTTCCGTGGATCTATGGAAGGCGGCGGACGGGCTGCGCAACTGGCGGATGAAATCGGAGAATCCATTTGCTCTGTGGTTCGTTTTAATTTCAGCTGGTGCACCATGCTGACCAATCAAATTGCGGAGCTGAAAGCGGTTTTGGATTTTGTCCGTGAAGCGCTGCAGCCAGAGAAGCTGTTTCTGTTGGGCCGGAGTTTCGGCGGGGCAACCTGTATTGTTACAGCGTGTGAGGGAGACTGTTGTGCTGATGCTGCTGCAGAAAACTGCTGCAAAGGCAGTCATTCAATTGCTGCGCCGGAATGGTACAAGCGTAACACATACCGTCCTGACGGTATGGTGTTGTGGTCCGCGCCTAACAGTTTGCAAAAAACGTTTATACAGGTGCTGGGGTCGGAAGCATTTCAGGCTGCTCTGCAGGGTAAAGCGGTTGTACTGGACGATGAGCGCGGCCATGATGAAATTCCGGCAACGTTTGTTACGGACTTGCTGCAGTATGATGTGGCGGCTTTGTTACAGCGCTGGCGAAACGGTCCGTTGTTGATTATTCACGGAGCAAAAGATTGCATCGTAACACCAGAACAGGCGAAGATGAATCTGGAAATTGCAGGCGGAAACAAGCAGCTTCATTACATGGAAGGGGACAATCACCATCTGGACCTGCACTACAAAGATGCAGGCAAGTTGATTAAAAAATGGTTGAAAGAAAACAGTTAAGAGAATAAAAATAAACCTAAAAGTATTTGTTGACGTAAAAATAAAATCAAAGTGACATCATAACTGCTTAAGGTAAAAAACAGTTAAAAAATACGAAAACCGGAAGGATTGTTGTGGTAATGTTGAAAGTTAAGAAATCGGTTTTATCGGAAGAACTGCTGTTAAATGAAACGGAAAAAAAGCTGCTGGAAGAAGAAGAAAAGAAATATGGCACAAAACTGATGGAAATGCCAAAGGATCAGAAATATGGTATGTGTTTTGCCTGCGGGGAAGAGAATCCTGTGGGACTGCACTTGCACTTTTTCTGGATTCCCAACGGCGTGATGGCTTTCTTTACTCCGAAGCCGGAACATCAGAGCTACAATGGACGGATGCACGGCGGGCTGATCACCGTACTGCTGGATGAGATTATGGGAAACTATCTGTTTAAGAAAGAGGGCGTGCCTGCTTACACGGCCCGTATTGATTTACGGTTTCGCATGCCGGTACAGATTGGTACCACCATTCGATGTGAAGGGCATGAGGTTAAACGGAAAGGACGTCTGGTAGTGATGGAAGGTGTTATCATCAACCCGGACGGAACCGTGGCAGCGGAAGCAACCAGTACCCTGATGCTGGAAAAATATGCAGGAATGGAGCGTGAATGACCACGTTTCATAATGAAGTTTACGCTTTGCCACATTGAAAACAAAAGATTAGTTTATAATATATAAAAAACAGCAAAAGGATTATTGATTATGGCTACACTCTCACTGAAAGATAAAATTATGGCATTCATGCAGCGGGAAAGTTACGCTCCCATGACGGCGGAGGAGATGATCTTCGCCATTCCTGTCAAGGAAGAACCTATGCATGAATTCTGGGACGCCATTATGGAACTGGAAAAAGACGGTTACGTGGTGAAAACCCGTTTTGAGACCTACGGCCTGCCGGAAAAGATGGGACTGGTGGCCGGACGGTTCCAGTTAAGCAGCAAAGGATTCGGTTTCCTTATTCCCGACAACAAGGGAACGAAACCGGACGTATTCATTCCGCCCCGTAAGCTCCACGGCGCCATGAACAATGACCGGGTCATGGCCCGTATCGACAGCCATGCGCCGGGCCGTCGGCCCGAAGGAGAAATCATCCGTATTATCCAGCGGGCCAACACCAGGGTGGTGGGTGTATTCAAACGCACCATGGATTTTGCCTTTGTGATTCCTGACGACAAACGGATCGGCAGCGACATTTATATTTTACGCAGGAATTTTGGCGGCGCGGCCAACAATCAGAAAGTGGTTGTGGAAATTACGGATTGGCCCACGGAAGAACATAATGCGGAACGTCGCAGCGCGGAAGGCCGTGTGGTGGAAGTGCTGGGCTACGTGGGGGACCCGGGACTGGAAATTTTGTCTATCATCAAGCAGCATGATCTGCCTCTGGATTTTCCGGAAAATGTGAAACGGGCGGCGGCCCGGATTCCGGAAGAAATTCGGGAAAAAGACTGGCAGGGCAGGGAGGACCGGCGGGACTATCCTGTCGTGACAGTAGACAGCGAAGACGCCAGGGATCTGGATGACGCGGTGTATGTGCGGCGTCTGGATAACGGGCGTTACCTGCTGGGGGTTTACATTGCCGACGTCAGTTATTACGTGAAGGCGAAAACCCTGCTGGATCAGGAAGCACAGGAACGGGGTACCAGCGTATATCTGGTGGACCGGGTACTGCCCATGCTGCCCCAACGGTTAAGCAACGGCATTTGCAGCCTGAACGAAAAGGAAGACCGCCTTGTTATGAGCTGTGAAATGGAAATCGAAGCGGAGACGGGCCGGATTGCAAAATACAGGATATTCCCGGCGGTGATCCATTCCCATTATCGGCTCAGCTATAATCTGGTGCGTGCCATTCTGGAAGAGGGGGACAAAAAGTCCAGAGAAGATTATGCGGATATCGTTCCCATGCTGGAAGAGATGCGGGAACTCTGCCGCGTTTTGCAGAAGAAGAGAGCCCGGCGCGGCGCCATTGAGTTTGACCTGCCGGAGCAGAAAGTGATATTGGATGAAGCCGGTAAGCCGTTAGAAATTAAACAGCGTATTCACGGATTGCCGGAATCCATCATTGAAGAGTTTATGCTGGCGGCCAACGAAACGGTGGCGCGGCATCTTTCCATGCTCCAGTGGCCCTGCGTGTACCGGGTCCATGAATCTCCGGCGGAAGACAAGATGGAAGGACTGGCCAAACTGCTGCAAAGCTTCAATGTGAAACTGCGCATTCCCAAAAACGGGGAAGTGCGTCCCAAAGATGTGCAGGCAGCGTTGGCGGAAATGAAAGAGCGGCCTGAAGAACGGCTGGTGAACACGGTAGCCCTGCGCTGTATGCGGCAGGCCGTGTACCAGACGGAAAACATCGGACACTTCGGGCTGGCCGCGGAATACTATTGCCACTTTACGTCGCCCATCCGCCGTTATCCGGATTTGCTGGTTCACCGTATTTTGCACGCCTGGCTGAAGGATCCGGACCTGACGCAGCATTTGTCTGCGCTTTCGGAAGACAGTCTGGAAAGTATGGCGGAGCATTCTTCCGTACAGGAACGCAACGCAGCGGAAGCGGAACGGGAAACGGTAGATTTAAAGAAAGCCGAATACATGCTGGAACATATTGGGGAAACCTATGAAGGCGTGATCTCCGGCGTGACCTCCTTCGGTATGTTTGTGGAACTGGCCAATGGAGTGGAAGGGCTCGTCCACATGTCCAGCCTCACGGATGATTATTACGAATTCATTGAAGACCGTTACTGCCTGACGGGAACCCACACCGGCAACACCTACCGGCTGGGTGACACGGTGCAGATCGAAGTGCTGCAGGTGAACATGGAAGACCGCAGTATTGATTTCATCATGGCCGGGGAAAATGATGCCATGCGGGATTATATTAAGACACAGCTTGGCAGCACCGGGGACCATGGAAGACCGGAACGCAGGGGCAACGCCCGGCGCGGTAGCGGCAGAATGAAAAAGTCCGGAGGCATTGCAGGGCAAAGGGCAGAAGGTTCGGGTAAAACATATAAATCCGGCCACAGCAGCGTGGCCGTTTTACTGGAAGAAATTCGTCAGGACGCGGCCCAGGCTACCGGCGGCGGACACAGGAAAAACAAGCGGCGTCACGGCAGCCACGAGCAAGTCAACGGTGTGACACGTCCCTATGCCAAGCGGGGCAAGGGCGGCATCGGTGGTAATAAATACGCGGGCATGAATAATAAGAAAAAACGGAGACGGAGATAAAGGAACGTTTGCTTCTTTAGCGAATAGAATTACTGTAAGAAACAGGAATTTGTACGTCTGCCTGAGCATTGTAATTATAATTTGTGAAGTGTAACGTGATGCAGGCATGGAAAAAGCATGAGCAAACCATTGGAAGCGATTGCGTCATTCCGTGAGATGAAATGAGCCGCCCGTGGCGGAACTGTTTGAGAGGCGCAGCCTTGAGTTTTCCGCCACAGGCGAATGAATCCATGGAATAGCAATCGGTGACAGGTTTGCGATGCCTTTCCCTGCCGCATCACCTACGCATATAAACTTCAATTTGTTTTTCTGGAGACATCATGACGGAAACAAAAATCAAAATCATTACGGAAAACCGGAAAGCCCGCCACGATTACAATATCGTGGAAGCGATGGAAGCTGGCATGGAGCTGGTGGGCACTGAGGTGAAATCGCTGCGGGCAGGTAAGGTCAACTTAAAAGACAGCTTTGTACGGATTACCAAAAAAGGGGAACTGGTTGTAATGAACATGCACATCAGTCCTTACGATTTTGGCAATTATAATAACCACGATCCGTTACGCATCCGGCGTCTGCTGATGCATCGCAGGGAAATCGACAGACTGTTGGGCAAAGTGAAGGAAAAAGGATATTCCCTCATTCCCCTGAAGCTGTATTTCAAGCACGGCTTCGTGAAAATGGAACTGGCGCTTTGTACCGGCAAGAAGATTTACGACAAACGCCGCGATATGGCAGACCGGGACGCGAAGCGTGAGATGCAGCGGGTGATTAAAGAGCGGAATAAGTTTTAATCAACACCTCCTTAACATCGTTGTTTGCAAAGTTGCAAAGAGAAGACCCGGGCAAAGTATCGAGTGCGGTTTAGCGGGGTCTTCCCTTTGGGCATAAGAATACATATTTTCAATTATCACGTGAGGAACAAGTGAGACCAGGACCAAGTGAAATAGAAGAACATCAAATCGGTGAAATTGAATATCTGCTGCAGTATAAACGGATCCGGCGTATGTATCTGCGGTTAAAGCCGCAGGAGTCGAAAGTGTTTGTAACGGCACCCTATCGTACGCCCCTGTCTGAAGTGGAACAGTTTGTTTCCCGGAACCGGGAGTGGATCCGGCGGCAGAAGGAAAAACAGGAGCAGATGGCGCCAAAACCCGTTCGTCAATATGTGACCGGGGAAGAAGTGTATGTCTGGGGAAAAGCCTATGAACTGCTGGTGCTGACAGATCCGGAAATGGTGCGCCAGCTGTGCGGGGAAGAAGCGGCGGATGCCTTGCTGAAGCATCACATGGCTTCCGTGAAACTGGAAAACGCGAAGCTCCTGCTGGCCTGTCCTTCCGGTTTTGATGAAGCAAAGCGGGAACAATGCATCGATCTGTGGCTGAAACGCCAGATGGAAGCGTTCCTTCCAGCAATCTTTCAGGGGTGCCGTTCCGTGGTGGGCAAACAGGAATCCAGCTGGTATGTGCGCAAGATGAAAACTCGCTGGGGGACCTGCAATATCAGGACGGGGCGCATCTGCATCAATTTGAATCTCGGTCATCTGCCTCCGGAATATCTGAGCTATATCGTGATCCATGAGCTGACCCATCTGTGGGAAAAGGGACACGGCGAACAGTTCAAGGCGCGGATGGATCAGTATTATCCCCAGTGGCGGGAGCGGCGGCAGGATATTATCAAACTGGCATATATGTTGTAAGGAAACGCGAAAGAAGCCTCGTTTTCTTATTCTCTGCTCCAAAAGTATTGCGGCAGAAAACAGCGTCCGGTTTGAAATAATCCGAACTATGCATTTTCCAACGTCAGGTTCTATGATATAATATACGTGACAGGTTTGGTAAAACTTATCTGTGAAGGAAGGACTGGCAGATTCATTTTTCGGCAAACATGCGGGGGGATGAATTGGAGCAGTTCCTTAAACGTGTGCAGATGGTTGTTTTTTTGGTAGTTTTTACAGATGATTATGAGGAAAGGGGTATGCAAATGAAAAAGTATGTATGCAACGTATGCGGTTATGTGTATGATCCGGCGGAAGGCGATCCGGATAACGGCGTAGCGGCAGGCACTGCCTGGGAAGATGTTCCGGAGGAATGGGTGTGCCCGTTATGTTCTGCCCCGAAAGAGGATTTCTCAGAAGAATAACGATTATATAATTTCGCAGAGCAGAGGTGACGTGTAACATGAAATTGAAAAAAATTCTGTTAGGCGCATTGCTTTTGACGTTTCTGTGTTCCTGTGTGTCCGGAAAGGCGGTTCATGCCATGGAAAGCAAAAAAGTAGTTCTTAACACGTTGCCGAAATCGGCGGCGGAAATTAAACCTGCAAGTTCGCCGCAGCAGACTGCTGCCTATGCCATTGCGTCGCTGGTACGGTATACGGAAGATGCGGAAGCCGGCATTGCTATGCTGAACGTGTTGCGGGGGCCGCGTCCCCTGAACAATTTTAATAAACAGTTCCTTCGGGACCAGCTGCGGGGCAAGGAGTATACGGCAAGATCTTATTTTGACGGGGCTAATCCCGATAATAATTACACGCCGTCCACGCCGTATACGCTGACAGTTTCCGAAAATCCCTATTCTTACCAGAATGAAGGCTATGCCCGTCTGCTGCTGAAGAGCGGCGGAGCGGACAACCCGCGTTTCATTACACTTCGGCTGAAACCTTCAACAGGCGAGTGGTATCTGTGGGAGTATGAAGGACTGCTGGCGGGGATCCGGATTCCGGCAAAAGACGATCCGTGGAAATAAAAAAGTTATAAGGCTTTGGGAGATTCCAAAGAATGAAACAACCAGGGTTGTAGCACATGGCTGCAACCCTGTTTCCTTAAAGAAAGTCAAAAAAGTTTCGCATTTATTTCCATGCAATTACAATTGCATTGTGATATAATCAAAGAATAATAACATCCGGACAGTGTTTGCTTGATGTTTTAACGGTGAAGCTGAATGATTGAGGAGGTTTGTGCAATGAAAAAATTATTGTTGATGTTGTGTGTGTGTTTGTCTTTGTGTGCCTCGGCTTTTGCTGACGATGAGTACAAATCGGAGATCACGCCGGATTATCAGGCCGTATTGGGCGGCGGCCATGCTGTCGTGGGAATGACGGACCAGACGGTGATGGCGGCAGTGGCCAATTTAAAAATCTATCCGAAAACAAAAGGAATTATCCTGCCTGCCGGGTTAAAGAACTATTTTGTGATCCGTACCGGCAAAGAGCAGGCGTTCCTGATTATTCCTCATTATAATAAGACCCGTATGACGGTTAAAAAAGCCGCAGACAGCAAAAAAGAAGGATCCTTAAAGGGTGATATGGAAGGACGCTCTCTGGTTCTGTTCTGCAATAAAGGGGATGCGGCAATTGATATGCTGGTCCGCAGCAGCTATGGTATCCAGCTGGTAAACTTTACGCCGGAAGCAGAAGAGCTGCAGGAAAACGGACGGCCCGGCCCCATGATCCTGTCAGAGCGGCAGCAGCGTTTTTTGAAAGATGTGACGGCTCAAATCCGTCATGATGGAGATATGATTGCGGTTGAATGAGTAAAACGAGGTGAAGGAGAAAAATGCCGACGGTTGCAGAGCAAAATTTAACCCTGTTGACAGACTTTTACGAGCTGACAATGGGGAACGGGTATTTTCTAAACGGGTTTTATAAAAAGCAGAGCTATTTTGATGTGTTTTACCGCAGCGTTCCCGATAATGGCGGCTTTGCCATCGCCTGCGGCCTGACGGATATCATTGAATATGTAAAGAACCTGCATTTCACTGAAGCGGATATCGAGTTCTTACGCGGCAAGGGCATTTTTGATGAAAAGTTTCTGAAATACCTGCGTAAGTTTAAATTTACCGGAGATATCTATGCAGTGCCGGAAGGCACGCCGGTGTTTCCCTATGAACCGATCATTACGGTGAAAGCGCCGGCGGCGGAAGCGCAGCTGATGGAAACGTTTATCCTCCTGTGCGTCAACCACCAGTCCTGCATTGCCACCAAAGCGAACCGCATCGTGCGTGCGGCGAGAGGACGGCCGGTGATGGAATTCGGATCCCGCCGGGCTCAGGGTGTTTCCGGTGCAGTGATTGGGGCGCGGGCTGCTTACATTGGAGGCTGCGTGGCCACGGCCTGTACTCTGACGGACGAACTGTACGGCGTTCCGGCAGCAGGCACCATGGCCCATTCCTGGGTACAGATGTTCGATACGGAATATGAAGCCTTTAAGTTCTATGCAGAAACCTATCCTAACAATGCAGTGCTGCTGGTAGACACCTACAACACATTAAAGAGCGGTATACCCAATGCAATAAAAGTATTCAAAGAATATCTGGCAACAGGCAAAAAGTTTGGCAATTTCGGCATCCGCCTGGATTCCGGCGACCTGGCTTACTTAACAAAAAAAGCCCGTGTCATGTTGGATGAAGCGGGACTGACCGAGGCAAAGATCGTGGTTTCCAATTCTCTGGATGAATACCTGATCCGGGATTTGCTGCAGCAGGGGGCGAAGATTGATTCTTTCGGTGTAGGCGAACGGCTTATCACCAGCAAGAGCAGCCCGGTATTCGGCGGCGTGTACAAACTGGTAGCAGTAGAAAAGGAAGACGGGACCATCGTTCCCAAAATCAAAATATCCGAGAACACTGCCAAAATCACCAACCCTGGCTTTAAAAAGGTGTACCGTTTCTACGATAAGAAAACGGGCAAGGCCATTGCGGATGAAATCTGTATGCATGAAGAAGTTGTGTCCGAGGCGCTGCCCCATACTATCTTTGATCCGGAAGCAACCTGGAAGCAGCGGACGCTGACAGATTTCCGGATCAGAGAACTGCAGGTGCCCATTTTCAAAAAAGGCAAGCTTGTGTATAAGCAGCCTGGTCTGAAAGAGCTGCAGGAATACTGCGCCAGGGAAGTGGCCGGCCTGTGGGATGAAGTGAAACGGTTTGAAAATCCCCACAAGTACAACGTGGATTTGTCCAAAAAGCTGTGGACGCTGAAGCACGATATGCTGGCCGCGTCTGGGAAGAAAGAGATTTGACAATAAAAAAATTACAAGTGCACAGGGTTTAGCAAAACCGTACGTGTTTGCTATTCCATGACTTATGTGCCTGTGGCTTCGAAACTCGGGCTTTGCCCTCAAACAGTCTCGCCACCGCGGCACATTTCGTCTCATGGAATGACGCAAACACTCCCGACGTTTTGCTCAATCCCTGTGCACTTGCTTTTTTGTATGTAATAATGTTTTGATTACCTTGTTATAGCTCCGTCGTCTGCGGCAGGTCAGGAACGTTAGCTTATAACATCTTCGGCAACAGTTCAATCTTCTGCGGCAGGTCAGGAACGTTAGCTTACAGCATCTTCAGCAACAGCTCTATCGTCTGTGGCAGGGCAGGAACGTTGGCTTCTTCCAGTTTGCCATTGTCTACCGCCTCTGCCAGAAGCGGATCCACCGGCAGCTTATCCTGACAGACGACTCCATGTGCCGCCGCAGTTTCAGCCAGTCTGCTTTTGCCGAAGAGGGGATGTTCTTTGCCGCAGTCCGGGCATTTGAAATAGCTGAAATTTTCCACGATGGACAGCACGGGAACGTCCATCATCTTTGCCATGTTGCAGGCTTTTTCCACAATCATGCCTACCAGTTCCTGGGGGGATGCGACGACAATGATGCCGTCTACCGGCATGGTCTGGAAAACGGTGAGGGGAACGTCTCCGGTTCCCGGGGGCATGTCAACCAGCAGAAAATCCACGTCGCCGTAAATCACATCGGTCCAGAACTGCTGGATAGCTCCGGCAATAATGGGGCCCCGCCATACCACGGGGTCGGTTTCATTCTGCAGCAACAGGTTGATGGACATGACCTTGATACCCATGCGGGTCTCCATGGGGAACACACCCCGGTCTGTCATAAGAGCCTGCCCGTGAAGGCCGAAGGTTTTGGGGATGGACGGTCCCGTTACGTCTGCGTCCAGAATCGCTACCTGTTTGCCCGCGCGCCGCAGCGCCATGGCCAGCAGGGAAGTGACCATGGATTTTCCTACGCCGCCTTTGCCGCTGACAACGCCTATGACTTTTTTAATATGACTTTCTTTATGGGCCGGCTTTTTGAAAGAGGCCGGATCCTGCCGTTCACCACAGCTGGCGCTGCAGCTTCCGCAATCGTGATTACAATCTGCCATTTGAAAATCCTCTCCTGAATCGTATTATAGTTTGTAAATTTTGTTACCGCATTGACGCAGCATGGTACGAGCCGCAGCATGTTGGTATCTCGTTACGGCAACGCACTGTGAGTCGCATCAATCAGCTTCATTATAACGGAAAATGCCGGCAGAAGCAAGATTACAGGGAAGAATTACGATTCGTATAAATGTTCAATCGTACTTTTTTTGTAATGATTCATACCCTGGTCGTAAAAACGACCAACCTTGAAGCGCAAACCTGCATGGATACTGGGGTTTGGTTCCGCCACCTCTTAATATATTAAGGAGTGACAGTTTATATGTCTGTACAGGCGAAGCCGTAAGATACAACTGTCAAACTGCAAGAGTGTGGAGGCTTTGGGTTTCTCCGCCGGTTCTGCCTGAAATGGATGGGACACGGTTGCCCTGTCAACGCGACTTATAATATGTTATAATACTGCTATCTGCAAAACATTACCGCTTCGGAATCGTTATATAAGGTACGCAAGATGGATTGGGAACGAATACTGCTGGTGTTTACGGATATCCTGCTGCCGCTGGCCGCGGGATATCTTTTAAAAATTCATAATCTGATGCCCCAAAAAGCCTGCGACTGGCTGATCCGCTTCAACGTCGTCGTCATGGTGACGGTGCTGACGCTGATGAGCTTCTGGGTGCTTCCTCTTTCGGCGCAGCTGCTGTGGCTGCCGCTGATCGGCGTGCTGATTACGGCTGTGCCCGGAGTGATTGGCGCCCGTTGTTTTGCCGGTCAGTTTGACAATGAACTGGACCGGGGCGCTTATGTAATTTCCGCCATGCTTTCCAACATCGGCACCATCGGCGGCCTGTGCGCTTTTATTCTGTACGGGGAAGAAGGCTTTGCCTATGTGCAGCTGGTGGCCGCGCCCCAAAATATCCTCATGGTGGCGGCGGCGTTTCCCATGGCAAAATACTATTACGAAAAGCATCATGCGGCGCAACGGCAGGCCAAACTGCAGCTGAGCTTCCGGGAAATGTTCATCACCTGGAACCAGGTGGGGCTCCTGGGCATGACTGCCGGTATTCTGCTGCAGGTCTTTGGCGTTTCCCGGCCGCCTGCGCTAGGCATACTGTTTCATAACCTGGTTCACGTGCTGGCCTGGGTATCCCTGCTGCCGGTAGGGTTTCTGATTGATTTCGGCAGGGCGCGGTTCTATTACCGTAAAGTAATCAGCATGCTGTGGCTGCGCTTTGTCATTGTTCCCGTGTTGTTCTACCTGTTGTTCAAATTGTTGTTTACCGATCAGGTGCTGCTGGGCTCGTTGCTGCTGATGGCGGCGACACCGGCGGCCATCAACTCGGTGATCACCGCGCAGCTGTACAAATTAAATGTAGACATAACCATTGCGTCCTTCCTGCTGACCACGGTGGTTTTTGTACTGGTGGTCTTTCCTCTGTTCTTTTTCTATATTCACTTTGGAGGGCGTTTGTAAACATTTTGTGTCATGCGCTTGAGTTCACACAAGTTTCATTTTTTTCTCCCACGTTTATGCTATAATTGGTTTCGCCTGAAAAGGTATTATACGTTGCGCAGATTTGCAATACCTGCTGTTGTTGTGTGTATTAACGTAATGTGATTTTTGAAAAAGGAGAAACCATGGAACAGGTTTTGGCAGGGTTTTCCGGTCCGAATCCGTATATGCTGGAATGGCTGGCGGCAATTTGTCTGATTTTGGTTGCGGTGGCCATGTCGTTGTTCGATTTACCGGGCAATACGTTGATGGTGGGTTGCTGTCTGGGCTTTGCGTTTTACGATCCGTCCAAGTATTTTGATATCCGCATCATCTCCGCCGTGATTTTGATTTACGCCATGGGTGAGATATGGGAATTCGTGCTGTCGTTTTTCGGGATTAAGAAGCAGGTGAAGAGCATTTCCTGGTGGGGCGTGTTCCTGATCGGCTGTGGTACCTTTGCAGGTACTGTCATGGGGGCGACTACGTTTCCGGTGGCGGGCAGTGTGATTGGCGGTGCGATCGGCGCGTTTGTGATGGCGTATCTGTATGAATATATGCGCTCCCATAATATGCAGCATGCCGGAGCGCTGGCCTGGCAGGCTGCCAAGATGCAGTTCGTGGCCATGCTGGGGAAACTGGTGGCGACCTTTGCACTGGCGATCCTGCTGGCGAGGCAGATTTTCTTTTATGCCTGAGCAGTAAAATGAAAAGGTGGCGCAGATCACTCCGTGTTTCCCTGAATTTGTTTTTACGTGAGCGATAGAATTATAGAAAGAATGTAACAGATTTTTGCTGATTTTTTGAAAAGATAAAAAAATCAGCGGCAAAAACGCATCTTTGATTTGGTTTTTCTATACAGTGTGCTACAATGAATGGGACAGAGCAGTCTGTCCCGTTTTTATTTTTATCATTCTTAGCATTTTGTATGTTCGGTTTTACCGGACAGGATACAGAATGCCGTGCTGTTGAGAAAACAGAATGGGGCAATGCCGGTTAATTATTTTACAGTTATGCGGAAAAGGTCAGAGACTGTTTTGAAGTTTTGGAGGGCGCAACAATGGACTTAAAAGATAAAATCGTAATCTGCAACGGGAAGATCCGTCCCGTGGCACTGGAATATTTACAGGATAAGGTGACGCTGAAAAGCTGGCAGCAGCGGGGGCGCGTGCCGGAGGAACAGTGGGAGGAGTGGCTGCAGGAGGCGGACGCCCTGTATTCTACAGGAAATATCCGGATCGATGAAACGCTGTTGCAAAAAGCGCCGAAGCTCCGGGTGGTGGCCCAGGCTTCGGTAGGATATGATAATATTGATGTGGAAGCCTGCAATGCCCACAATGTAAAAATCGGCAACACGCCCGGTGTGCTGGTAAATGCGGTGGCGGATATTGCGTACGGTCTGCTGATCGACACGGCCCGGAACATCGTGCGGGGCCATCTGCATACGAAGAACGGGCTGTGGGGTGAAAGGAAGGCATTGGGTCTGGGCGTTGACCTGTACAATAAAACACTGGGGATCGTTGGCTTTGGCGATATCGGAAGCGCCATTGCAAAACGGGCCCAGGCCAGCGGCATGCGCATCATTTACCATAACCGCAACCGCAGGCTGAACGATGCAGCATTGGGTGCGCGGTATGTATCGTGGGAAGAGCTGTTGCAGACTTCGGATTTTATCGTGGTGGCGGTTACGCTGAATCCTTCCACTAGAGGTATGTTTGATGAAGCTGCCTTTGCCGCCATGAAGGATGGCGTACGGTTTGTGAATATTTCCAGGGGCAAAGTGGTGGACACGGACGCGCTGTATAACGCAGTAAAGAGCGGAAAAGTGGCTGCGGCGGGTCTGGATGTAACGGAGCCGGAACCGTTGCCGGGGGAGCATCCGCTGCTGACGCTGCCCAATATTACGGTAACTCCTCACATAGCTTCCGCTACTGAAGAGACCCGGGATGAGATGGCGCTGGTTACGGCGCAGAATATTATCGCTGCCCTGTCCGGGCAGCCCATGCTGGCACAGGTGAAATAATTTTGGCTTTGAAACTTTGCCTGCACGGTGTGCGGGTCGCCCATCCGGAAACCTTTACGGAAGATGTGGCGAAGCTGCTGAAGCTCACCGTTAAGCAGGGGAAACTGCGTGAAAAAGAATATGGAGAAAACCTCAGCGCCCGGTTTCGCCGCAGCAAACTGCTGGGGGGACCGTTGCTGCCTGTCAAAGTGCGGGTGATGGAAGGCATTTTGCTGGTGGATTCCCATCTTTCCGATTTACTGGATGTGGAGTTCAGTTACCGCGCCGGCAGTGAAGAACTGGTGCTGACGGCAGTGCAGCAGCTGCTGTCCGGCGGCGACGGGTTCGTGGTAGCAGAGCCGGATCTGAAACTGCGGCTGCTGGCCCTGGCAGGAAAACCCTATCCCCGGGTGTCCGGCGATGCGGGACGGCTGAAAGCGATGCGGCAGTATCTGTACTGGCAGGTCCTCATCATCAACTGGTTCTGGCATTTGCTGTACCAGGATCCGGCGAACAAACTGCTGGTACGTCAGCTGCGAGTGAAGATCCGCCGTCTGCGTTCCTGTCTGGTATTTTTTAAGGAAGGCCTGTCGGAGGCGCCGGTATCGGAATGGCAGGCGTTTTTCCGGGAAGAGGCGGACGCTCTCTCCAATATGCGGGAATTGGATGCGGCGGCCCTGACCTGCAGGCGGCGGCATGAAGCTGCAGGGGAAGAAGGAACGTCGTCCACGGTGCTGCTGGATTTGTTTTTGCAACTGCGGCAGGACGAACAGGAAAAGTTCTTTTTCCGTACTTTTTTGAACCAGCATACGGAAAAACTGGCGGAGTTCATGCTCTGGCTGAACCGGCTGCAGGGGGCCGGCTTTAAGGAGCTGGGGAAAGAAGCGGCCCGGCATTATGTGACGCGACGTCTGGACAACTGGTGCGAAAAGATGATTTCCCTCAGCAAAAAGTATCCGGACTTTTCCGATATGGATGATCTGCACGAGATCCGCATCAAGGTGAAACGCTTCCGGTATGTGACCCAGACCGTTGACCTGACCAATCTGCCGCTGGATCTGCTTCGGCAGCTGAAGCAGCTGCAGGATGTGCTGGGGCTGCTTCATGACGATTATATCAACGCTTATTGGGCCCGGGGCATTGCCCTGCAGCAGCCGGAAGAGGAAGAATTGCAGAAACAGGTCCAGTCATTTCTGAACTGGCAGAGCGCCCGCTCCGAGTCGTTGTTGGCGGTGGTTTCGGAAATGTGGGAGCATTTCCTGCAGATGCTGAAGGAAAAATGAACCGGGACACGCAAGAACGTCCGGACAGATTCCCAAAATTTTGGAATAAAGTGTAAAGAAAAATTGAAATAATAACCAAAATCATGTACAATAATAATATGTATGTACTGTGATGGTTCTAACATGAATATAGAGGAGGAAATGGAAATGGCTGTTGTTAAAAAGGGCGAATTACCAAGCGTGATTCACAATAATGAATGCTCTGAGGCAATCGTAAAATGGGGCAACGCAAACGGGTACCCGCTGATCAAGGCAAAAATGTTTGACGCGATGGGAACCTACGTCGGTTTTTCCAAAAACTATTTCATCAGAGCGGACCGCCGACCGCCTATCCCGGGAGGCTGGGATCTGACTGTGGAAGAATTTGAGCCGGAGACCCGCATCATCCCGCTGAACACGGACAAAGACGGCGTGGTAAACCGTTTCGTCCTGAAAATGGTGGAAGAGTTTGAAAAAGAAGGCCTGGAAATGAAACTGGCTGATACATGGTATGATTCCTATGGGTATGTGCTGCGTGATTTAAGTGTTACCGGACATCCGCTGCTGATTACGAATTTTGAGGATATCATTGAAAATATGCGGTAGCTGTTACCTGTTTAGAAAAGCGCGGCTTCTGTATAGCGGCGCTTTTGTTTTTTATGGTTTTGTGGTAAACTATCCGTAATATTATTTTAGAGCTCCAAAATATAATGGATGAGGGGTTTTGATTATGGGTTCAAATCTGTTTTATATTGTGGCGACCATCGCCTTTTACCTGATTTTTGTGTTGCTGATCGGGTTCTATTACGCAAAGAAGAATGAATCGGCTTCCGATTTTTATTTGGGCGGCCGGCAACTGGGCCCGCTGGTAACTGCCATGAGCGCGGAAGCTTCGGACATGTCCAGCTGGCTGCTGATGGGTCTGCCGGGAGTAGCGTATCTGTCCGGGTCGGCGGATGTGGCCTGGACCAGTATCGGTCTGGCGGTGGGCACGTACCTGAACTGGCTGTTTGTGGCGAAACGGCTGCGTATTTATACGCGCATTACGGATTCCTTTACGCTGCCCCAGTTCTTTTCCGCCCGCTTCCATGATAACCGTCATATCCTGACAGCTTTTGCGGCGGCCATCATCGTTATCTTCTTTATTCCCTATACCGCTTCCGGCTTTGCAGCCTGTGGCAAGCTCTTTAATTCCCTGTTCGGGGCAGATTATATGACGGCTATGATCATCTCGGCCATCGTTATCGTATCTTATACGGCGGCCGGCGGTTTCCTGGCGGCTTCCACTACAGACTTTGTGCAGAGCATCATCATGACCTTCGCCCTGCTGTTTGTACTGATGTATTCCATCGGTACGGTGGGCGGCGTTGACGAAGTGCTGGCCAATGCGAAAGCGCTTCCCGGTTACCTGTCCCTGACAGAAACCTATTCGGTGAAGACCAACAGCGCGGCACCTTACACATTACTGACGATTGCTTCCACCATGGCCTGGGGGCTTGGCTATTTTGGCATGCCTCATATCCTGCTCCGCTTTATGGCCATTGAGGATGAGAATAAACTGGCCATGTCCCGCCGGGTTGCTTCCGTCTGGGTCGTCATCGCTATGTTTATTGCGATTGCCATCGGTATCGTAGGCAAGACCATGACCGGCGCCGGTCTGGTGAAAAACCTGACGGATGCCAATACGGAAACGATTATCATCCAGATTGCCAATACCATCGCGGAACACGGGGCGGTTATGGCGATCGGGGCAGGCCTGGTCCTGGCAGGTATTCTGGCCAGCACCATGTCCACGGCTGACTCCCAGCTGCTGGCGGCGGCATCCAGCGTCAGCCAGGATATTATGCAGGGAACCATGCGGGCCAATTCGGATAAAAAGGCCCTGAGCAAGAGCCGGAGCATGTTCGCGGCCCGGATTACGGTTGTCGTTATTGCGGTTCTTGCAGTTATCATTGCCCGGGATCCGGGCAGTTACGTGTTTAAAATCGTGGCCTTTTCCTGGGCAGGTTTCGGTGCTTCCTTCGGGCCGCTGGTACTGGCGTCCCTGTTCTGGAAGCGTACTACCTTTGAAGGGGCTCTGGCCGGTATGGTGGCAGGCGGCGTGTCCATCTTTGTATGGAAGTTCCTGGTGGCGCCCATGGGCGGCGTCTGGGGAATCTATGAACTGCTGCCGGCGTTCCTGATCAGCCTGATCGTTCTGGTAGGAGTCAGCCTGATGACCCCGCCGGATGAAGAGGTTATGGCAGAATTTGAAGAGATGGAACGGTCCCTGTAAGATTGTAATTGTCAGTGCTTTAGTAAAGAATGGAAACTGTCATCGGGACATACTTTTTGCGTATGGCCCGTGACAGTTTTTACTATAACCGATTCCGGAGGCAGTATGCAAAAAGCAAAGATCACGGTGTCTGGCGTTTCCCGTAACAGCGAGGGGGTATCCCGGCTGGAAACGGTAAACACCGGGACCTTTACAGAAAAAAACGGATACTGTTATGCCCGGTATGAAGAGGCGGAAGCTTCCGGCATGTCCGGTACGACGACGACGGTGAAGTGGAACAGCTCGCAGGTTTCCCTGATCCGTCACGGCGCCTATGAGATGCAGCAGGAGTTTGCGGAAGGCGGCACGTATGCCGGCGATTACCGGACGCCTTATCTGATGATTCCGCTGGAGACGAAAACAAAAAAAGTACGTATCAAAAAGCTGCCCTATGGCTGGAAGATTCAGATGGAATACGATCTTGCGTATGGGGCGATGGATATGAACCAGATCATGACGACGATCCTGGTGGATTTACGAGAAAGATAGTTGTGCTATCTGAAAAAGCAAAATCGTTTTGCTGACTGCGCGGGATGGTTAGCGAGAGTGTTTCGCTGAAATATACGGAAATATGCGATAGAAACTGGAGGATAAAAAGCGTGGATATTAAAACAGTATTAACTGACGCGATTATAAAAACTGCGAAAAATGCCATTGCCGCCGGCGTGGTAAAAGACGGAACGCTGCCGGAGGTGCAGCTGACGGTTCCGCCGAAAAAGGAGTTTGGCGATTTTGCCAGCAATTTTGCCATGCAGTCGGCCAGAGCTTTGCGTTGCAATCCCCGGGTACTGGCCCAGTACATTGTGGAAAATCTGGACTGCCCCTATGTGAAAAAGGCGGAAATTGCCGGACCCGGTTTTATCAATTTTTATCTGAACCCGGACTGGGTGTATGACATGCTGGCCCGGATCGTGGAAGCCGGGGAGAATTACGGCAATCTGCCCAAAGCGTCTGACGAAAAGATACAGCTGGAATATGTCAGCGCCAACCCTACCGGTCCGCTGCATGTGGGACACGGACGGGGCGCGGCGGTAGGCAGTGCCCTGGCCAATCTGCTGAAAGCGGCCGGGTACGACGTGGAGCAGGAGTATTATATCAATGACGCCGGCAACCAGATGAACAATCTGGCCCGTTCTGTCAATGCCCGGTATCTGGAACTGCTTGGCAAAGAAACCGAATTCCCCGAAGACGGGTACCACGGCCACGATATCATCGACACGGCCCAGCGTATCATCAACAAGTACGGCGACCGTTTCCTGCAGATGGAGGAAGCAGAGCGGCTGGAAGAGTTCAAAACCATCGCCTATCAGGAAAAGCTGGCGGCGCTGAAGGAAGATCTGGAACGCTTCAACGTGCGCTTTGATGTATGGTTCAGTGAAAAGACCCTGCACGAAGCAAATAAAATCAAAGAAGCCTGCGACAGACTGCTGGATAAAGGTTACATGTATGAACAGGACGGAGCCCTGTGGCTGAAGTCCACGGCATTCGGCGACGACAAGGACCGGGTGGTGATCCGGGATAATGGCGTTCCTACTTATTTTGCGGCGGATATCGCGTATCATGCCAATAAATTCGGCCGTGGTTTTGACCGGGTCATCAATCTTTGGGGCGCGGACCATCACGGGTACATTGCCCGGATGAAAGCGGCCATGCAGTGCATGGGTTATCAGCCGGAACAGCTGGAAATTCTGATTTTGCAGATGGTCCGTCTGCTGCGGGACGGGCAGGAAGTGAAGATGTCTAAACGGACCGGCCAGAGCGTGACCCTGAACGAACTGATTGATGAAGTAGGAACGGACGCGGCCCGGTTCTTCTTTGTGATGCGTTCCATCGACAGTCAGCTGGACTTTGACCTGGACCTGGCCAAGAAAAAATCCAATGATAATCCGGTGTTCTATGTGCAGTATGCCCATGCCCGGATCTGCAGCATTATGCGGCAGGTGGCGGAAGCCGGGATCAAGGTGCAGGGGAAGGGTGATTACAAACTGCTGACGGAACCGGTGGAAGTGGACTTGATCAAAAAGCTGGGTGAATATCCGGAGATGCTGGCAACGGCGGCAAAGGAACGGGCGGTGCAACAGGTGGCCCATTATGTGTACGACCTGGCGGGACTGTTCCATTCCGCATATAACCAGTGCCGCATTCTGGGCGTCAATGAGGATCTGCAGCAGGCACGGCTGGCCATGGTCATGGCAGTGGGACATGTGGTACGGCATGCACTGTCCATTTTGGGCGTATCCGCTCCGGAAAAAATGTAACATACTGAAGGAATTTCGTACACATTTCACAGATTTTGCAAGCCTTAAAATTTTGACTTGAGTTTCCACGATTTTATTTTTATAATAAAAGGTAAGTATAATTAAAATAGATAAATATAATAAATCTTGTCGTTTCATTGCGGGTGGATGACCGGGGAACCGGTCAGTCTGGCTGTGGACAAGCAGGGCTTCATTCCGCCGGCAGAAGAACAGATTACTGAATCAGAAGGGACGGGTACAGTTCAATGGCAACAAAGTACATTTTTGTAACAGGCGGCGTGGTTTCTTCTCTGGGTAAAGGGATTACGGCAGCTTCTCTGGGGCGTTTGCTGAAGAGCCGGGGCTATAAGGTTACGGTACAGAAATTCGATCCTTATATCAATATCGATCCGGGAACCATGAGCCCGTATCAGCATGGCGAAGTGTTCGTGACGGATGACGGCGCGGAAACGGACTTGGACCTGGGCCATTACGAACGGTTTATTGATATCAACCTGTCCAAGAGTTCCAATGTGACTACCGGTAAAATCTACCAGTCCGTTATTACGAAGGAACGCCGGGGGGATTACCTGGGCGGTACGGTGCAGGTCATTCCCCATATTACCAATGAGATCAAGTCCCGGGTATTCCGTGTCGGCAACAATGACAATGCCGATTTTGTCATTACCGAAATCGGCGGTACGGTAGGCGATATTGAAAGCCTTCCTTTTTTGGAAGCTATCCGTCAGGTAAAAAAGGATGTGGGCAAAAACGATGTGCTGTACATCCATGTGACGCTGGTTCCCTATATCGGCGCGGCGGGCGAACTGAAAACAAAACCTACCCAGCACAGTGTGAAGGAGTTGCGCAGTATCGGCATTACCCCGGATATTCTGGTGTGCCGTAGCGAGCATCCCATGTCTGAGGACATGATTGCCAAGCTGGCCATGTTCTGTGACGTGGATAAGGAAGCGGTTTTCCAGAACCTGACGGCCAAGAGCATTTATGAAGTGCCTCAGCTGCTGGAAGAACAGCACATGGATGACATCGTGCTGAAGAAGCTGGATATGCCCTTAAAACCGAAGGATATGTCCGGCTGGCATGATATGGTGGCCCGTATCCTGAAGCATTACGACCGGAAAGTGACCATTGCGGTGGCCGGCAAATATGTGGAACTGCAGGACGCCTACATCAGTATTACGGAATCGTTGAAACACGCGGCGCTGCACAATGAAGCGGAGCTGGATATCCGCTGGGTGAACGCGGAGAAAATCGAAGCTCCTGGCACAGATCTGGACAAAGTCTTTGCAGGCGTGGACGGCATTCTGGTTCCAGGCGGTTTCGGAGACCGGGGCATCGAAGGCAAGATTTCTGCCGTTCGCTATGCCAGGGAACATAAGATTCCTTTCTTCGGCATCTGCCTGGGTATGCAGTGCGCCGTTATCGAATTCGCCCGGAATGTCTGCGGCATGAAGGATGCCAACAGCAGCGAGTTCAGGGCGGAGGTTCCGGCGGTCATCGACCTGATGCCGGACCAGGTGGATATTGAAGATAAGGGCGGCACCATGCGGCTGGGTCTGTATCCCTGCAAGGTTTACCCCGGTACGTTGACGGATAAGGCTTACGGACAGCCGCTGGTATACGAACGTCATCGCCACCGTTATGAATTTAACAACGAATACCGTGATGTTCTGACAGAACACGGTCTGGTGCTGGGTGGTATTTCTCCGGACGACCGCCTGGTAGAAATTGTGGAATTGCCGCAAAGCGAGCATCCCTGGTTCCTGGGCTGTCAGTTCCATCCGGAATTCAAGTCCCGTCCCACAAAGGCCCATCCGCTGTTCCGCGATTTTATTGCGGCAGCATTGCAATACAAAAAATGATGAAAAAAGTTGCCGGCGACGTTTGCTGGGGTCATGGTTCGATACAGCATAGCGCATTGCAATTTCACAATTACCGGGCGTGTAAAAGCGTCCGGTTTTTTAGCGGTTTTGCCTTGCTTTTTGTTCCGGCGTCGTTTACAAAAGGAAAGTGTATGAAGTGATGAAAGCTGATACCTATCTGTCCCATTGTTATGCAATACCGGAAACGCCGTCGGTCCTTCCGCTGGCCGACGAAGCGTTTGCATCGGTCTGGAAAGAGTCGGAGGGGGTAGCTGCGCGGGAATTTCTGGCAGAAATTGTTGGCCGGGATATTGCCTCGTTTCCTCTGCGGCAGGAAGAAACGCTGCGCATATTTTTTGCGAAAACACTGGGAGGACGTCTTCCGGTTATCGTACCGGGTAACCGCGACGATTTCCTGCGCGTGGAAGCGTTACTGAACGGGCGGGAGGATTTAGCGGATTTCCCCGTTACCGTGAATGCGTTTACCATGCAGGCCCGGGCAAAAAATATCCGGAATCACCGGGTGATCCTGCTGGGACATGCGCCTTACAGCAATGTTCCGGCCAATTTGCTTGGCCTTGATGAAGAAGAGTGGATAGAGCGTTCCTGCCGGTTGCGGTTTGCCCATGAGTGTGCCCACTATGAAACGCTGCGGCTGTTTGGGGGTATGCAGAACCACGCCCTTGACGAAATCGTTGCAGATGCCATGGGGCAGCTTGCAGCTTTTGGTAATTTCAGCGCAGCGCGGCAGCGGTTGTTCTTCGGACTGGAGCAGGGCACGGGCCGCTGTACCGGCCGGCTTTCCTTTTATTGCCGGAACGTGCTTCCCTGGGAACGGACGGAGGTGTACCGTGCTGTAGACGCGACGCTCGATTTTCTGGAAGACAGAATATATCGGTTTCTGACAGAGAATAAGAAAAGGACGGAAACGAAGGAGTCGCTGTCCTCTGCAAAAACACGGCTGTCAGACAAAAAATCAAAATATGAATTGCTTTCGGACCTGGCCGGAACCAGTATCGCGGAGAGATACAAGTCGTTGTTATAATAGTAATCGGGACAGTTGTATTTCCTGATAGTTTCGTGTACAATATACTCAGGATGCAGTATGATTCGGATGCATTTTTAGAAAGGGAGCATTGCGCTATGAGAGTGAGTTCGTATGAAATTATTCTGCCGCTGATCGGCAAAGACGACAAGGTCATTGAAGGGAAGGCGCTGTTGGTGAACGGACTGTACGGTGCACTGGACGTGGTGGATGAGACAACAGCGTCGAAACTGCGTGAAGAACGTTTTGCGGAGATTCCTTTTGCTCTGCGGGAACGGCTGATCCAGCGCGGCCATATCACCCGGAAAGACGAGGCGGGTGAACTGGCTGATGCACAGCTCCTCGGACGTGTATGGAGAAAACTGATTGGTCACAGCGGCAGGGGACCGGTGATCCTGCCCACTTACAATTGTAACTTCCGCTGTCCGTACTGTTTTGAGCGGCACCGTCTGACACGGGGACAGGAGTGGCTGGGCCATGAAATGAATCCCGAAATGGTGGATGCGGTCTTTGCTGCATTACAGAAGCAGCGGGAGCAGGGGCACAAAGTGAATAGCTGTTCCCTTTACGGCGGTGAACCGCTGCTCAAAGAAAATATGGCGACAGTCAGAAACATTTGTGAGCATGCCAGAGACATGGGGCTGGCGTCACCGACCGCCATCACGAATGGCTACGATCTGGATGCCTATATCGACCTGTTGGAAGAATTTGGTTTTTCCCATCTGCAGGTGACGATAGACGGTGTGGGCGAACTGAACGACCGGCGCCGGCTCCATCGGGACGGCGTGCCTACGTACGACCGCATTTTGAAAAATGTGGCGCTGGCTCTTGAACACGGTGTTGACATCAGCCTGCGGGTAAACGTGAACGGGGACAATATCGGTGGCATCAAGGCGCTGATTGACGACCTGACGGCCCGGGGGCTGCATGAGGCGAGCCGGGAAGAACGGATGCAGGCAGATAAAGAAGCCAGGGAGGCTGAGAAGGCCGGCAAACCGAGACCAAAGCGTAAAGGCTTTTTCTCCTATTATTTCAAGGCTGTATCGGAGGATCGCAATTCTCCCACAAAAGTAACGGAACAGCAGGTGATGGATGCCATTATTGCGGCAGGCATTCCGCCTATGGATGCGATCGAAAAACAAAGTCAGTATTCCATGCCTATGCAGGGCCTGTATGCTGCTATGAAAAAGGAAGACTTCCCGAGTTTTTCCCCGGCTTTCTGCGGCTCGGAGCAGGGCATGCTGGTCATTGGCCCCGACGGACTGATTTATCCCTGCTGGGATCTGGTGGCCATGGAAGAGGATGCTGTGGGCTTCACTGACGAAGCGACAGGCCGTTTCTTCTTCAACTTCGGCAAGGCGAAGTGGCGCACACGAACTTCGGACCTGATGAAGCCCTGCCAGACCTGCCCGTATATCTTCATCTGCCGGGGCGGCTGCGCGCCGGAAGCGAAACGGGTACATGGCAGTTATTTCCGTGAAAACTGCGGCGAAGCAAAGGAGATTTTCGCATTTGTGGCGCCCCGGGTTGTGGGGGCTAAGTGGGAAGAAACCGGAGAGGATGAACTTTCCATATCGTTGGCAGGGCCGCTCGCCCGGCTGACGGAGGCGGAACGGGAAACACTGATGACCGCCACCCACGAGAAAGAAATGTTTGCAATTATCAACGAGGCAGGCTTGCTTCCTGATGTGGCTTCGGAGGAAATGCAGAAAGCGTGAGTGAAATGACTATGAAGATTCAGGAATTGCCGGCGCGTGCATATCTTGCGCATTTGCGCCGCCACCCGGTACCGGAACTCATGGATGAGGAATGCCTGGCTGCCCTTGCCAATGTGGAGGCGCAGTTCGGCGATACCATCACCCATGGGGCAGGGCTGGAAGTGCGGCTGGGTAATCCGGCCCGGTTTGTGGATTATATTATGTGCGTGGATCAGGACTATGTCCCCGGTATCCAGTGCATCTGGTATGAAATCGACTACGCGGATTATCTCAGGGGCGGGGAGATTTCTCCTTGTCTCTTTATTAATACATCTGATTACAAGGAAGAAAAGGCGGATGAACCGGAACACACCGCTGCGGAAGACGACAATGTGCAGCGGCAGGAAAAGCCTTTTGTTCCTCCCATGGGAAAGAAGTTCTGGGATTCGGTGCTGCCTCCCTTTGCCGGAGAAAAACGAGCGGCCCGGCTCCGGGGACAGCTTGACCGGGTGCTCGCTGCATTGCCCCCGAACGCGACGATTAAGCAAATTGGTACCATGTCGCCCCGTGGTGAGTTGGATATTCTCCGGCTGGTGGTGATCTTCCACCAATGGGAGAGCATCTTTGCCTGGCTGCGGGACGTGGGCTGGCCGGGCGATACCGGGGCCATGGAGCAGGCGCTGCTCCCCTGGAAGGAGGCTCAGGGGTTTGCTGTCAACATCGATCTGAGCGAAAGCGGTCTGCTGGAAAAAACAGGGTTGGAAGTATTCGGACGCTGGCGTCATCCTTTGCTTGTAGACAAGTTTATCGAGCGGCTGGAGGATGCCGGACTCTGCCTTCCCTCCAAGGGGGCGGCGCTGCGGCGGTGGATTCGGATTCTGCCTGACGGCGATCCCTTTATCCAGACGCTGGTTACGTATTTTAAACTGAACTACGCGAAAGGTCGCGTTACGGAAGCAAAGGCTTATCTGGAACAGTCGCCTTATATTCATCATCACTATTTTCCGCATTACGAGCGGCCTGTCCGCCTGGATATGGAACTGACAGACGGAACGGCTGTTCTGCCGGAGGAAACGGCGCTGGCCCGGATCCGGGAATGCGGGGAAAACCGGGTGCGCGGGATCCGGTTCTTCAGCGGCGAAACCTACGAGCCGCTGGAACGCCTGCTGAAGGCCTGCGCTGCGGCCGGCCTCCGTGCGGAAGTGGTTCTGGGCCTGCCAAGGGCGCAGGAACAGGAGAGCGCAGCGCTGCAGATTGAGCGCAGCTGGCTGGCTGCTTTGGTTGCGGCAGGTGTGGATAGTTTCCTGATTGATTTGGAAAGCGATACCGATGAATATGCCCTGCATATATTGGCCGCCTTGAAGGAATTGGGGGCTGCTAATGTGCGGGTGCGCTGGTACATGCACCGTGACAACGCCGGGAAATTGGCGGCTGTGGCAAAGGCTGCGGAAGAATCCGGTGCGGTGGAACTGCTCGTAACCGGTATGAAGCTTAGCGCAGCCAAAAATGTCGGCACTGTTTTCCCAAGCCGCGAGCAGATTTCGGCGGCAGCAGAATTTGTAAAAGATCATAATGGATATAATGAATCGGCGGAGGGGTCCCAGGAAAGCGCAAGTCAGGAAACAGATCAGAATCAGGATACACAAAGCGCCGCACAACCGGTCGGGATGCAAATAGCTGTAGAATCCTGTTTTTCACCGTTACGGGCATATCTGGACGGTCCGGATCCGAAATACAATGCGAACCGGGGGATTGACCGCGGATGCGAGGCAGGACGTTCTTTTATAGCCATGGGAGCGGACGGGCGTTTTGTTCCCTGTCTGCACAGAAAGTCCGGTGAAACATTGCAACGCGAATTGCAGTCAGACCGGGGAGACAGGGATAATACGGAAAGTCTGGTCGAGTATTGGGAACATGCCCCGGCGTTACAGGCGCTGCGTGAAAACGGGGAAACCCGTCAACATTGCGCAGGTTGCTGCTACGAACGCCGCTGCCTGCCTTGCCAGGCCTGTGAAGAGGGCGTTACCGGTTGTCCTTTATCTAATTAACAAAATTTATATTTTAAATGAATTGTTTCCTGATAATAAAGTATTGAAATATTTGTTTTTACTTGCAAATACAACGTCAGCATGTTAAAATAAGAACTGTAGATTTTTTCAAATGAGGGGGGAATATTATGCCTGTTAACCACAATGAGCTTACCAAAGAAATGATCATGCAAGCTTTGAAGTGCAAAAATGCCGATGAACTGATTGCACTGGCAAAGACCGGCGGTATTGAACTGACGAAGGAAGAAGCCGAATCCTATATGACGGAACTGGCAGACTTTGAACTGGATGAAAACCAGATGCAGCAAGTGGCCGGCGGCGTCAAGACCTGCTACATGGTTGACGGCTGCGCCTTCAAATGCGGCACTTTAAAAGACTGCTGAGCAGTACGCTGATTTTTTCGCCTGCCTTAACCGGCAGGCTTTTTTCTATCATTTTTGCAATAAGGTCTGTCGATATATGTCGCAGCGGATGCGGGGATAGAGAGTGACAGGTTTCGCGGAAACGAAACCTGCAAACGAATTTTTCTGCAAACGCAAGGACAGATACGCGATTCCTTATAACGGACAAACTGAAGGAAGGCTGCTATGGAAATGAAACGGGAAGACGCTGTGGATGTGCTTTTTATTGCCATGCCTTTCTGCGACGAATATATGCCCTGCCTGACCCTGGCCCTGTTCAAGTCGGTGCTGGCGAGGGCGGGCATCAAAAGCCGTGTGCAGCATGAATATCTGTATTATGCCAACCGTATCGGTCTGGAAAAATACCGAAGCATCATGCAGGTATGTACCATTGGCTACGGTCACGACTATTTTGCCTGTGAAACGATTTTTGGCAAGGCGGCTCACGGCAAAACGATTTCTTCTTTTGAAGATTATATACGCTGGATGCAGGGAAAGCATCTACCGGGGAAAGTCTTTGCCGGCAGGCAGCGGGAGGATACCCTGCACAGCCTGGACCTGTTTCAGGAAGCCCATGCGATGGCAGAAGCGTACCTGACGGAAGCCTGTGCCCGGGTGATGGAGCAGCATCCAAAAATCGTTGCCTTTATCTCTATGTTCCAGCAGCACAACGCCATGATCGCCCTGGCCCGGCGGCTGAAAAAAGAAAAGGACGCCCCGCTGATTTTAGCAGGCGGCGCCAACTGCGAGGGAGATGCGGGGGCAGCACTGGCGGAATATGTGGAAGCTTTTGATTATGTTTTTACCGGTGAGGCGGATGAGATTATTGCGCCTTTGTGTTCGCGACTCCTGAAAGACGGAACCGTACCGGACAGCGAGCTTCCTCCCGGCGTAGTGTCACGCATAAGGAATAAAACAACTCCGGCGCGGGTCACGCAAAATCTGGACAGATTGCCTCTGCCGGATTTCAGCGATTACTTCCGGGAAAGGGACGTTCTTATACCTCAGCAAAAAGGACATTATATCGTTATGGCGGAAGGTTCCCGGGGCTGCTGGTGGGCGGCCCGGCACCCCTGTCGCTTCTGCGGGCTGAACGGCAGCACCGCTCATCTGTACCGGGCGAAAAGAACGGACCGGTTTGCGGATGAACTGGCGGAACTGGCCAGCCGGTACCCCGGCTCCCAGTGTTATTTTACCGATAATATCCTGAGCCTGAACCACCAGAAGGAGCTGCCTGCCGCCCTGTTGCAGCGGGACGCCTATCGTAACAACAGGCTCAGGTTGTTTACGGAAATCAAATCCAACATGACAGAAGAGGATGCAAAGCGTCTTGCGGAAGCCGGCTTTTTCTGGGTTCAGGCAGGAATCGAAAGCTTCTCTGACGGAATCCTGCGTCTGATGGGGAAAGGTGTCACTGCGATCCGTCAGGTACAGACACTGAAGCACTGCAATGCCCACGGGATCAACGTGCTGTGGTATATCCTAACAGGAACGCCGGGAGAAACGGAAGAACTATGCCGGGAAGTCAACGGGGTGCTTCCTAAGATCATGCATCTGTCCGCTCCCAACACTGTCACCCATATTATGTTCCATCGCTACAACGACTACATGCGGCATCCGGACGAATCTATCCCGGCCCTGCGGCCGGACCGTGGCTATGATTTTGTGTTTCCAAATGAGGACTTCATCCGCCGGACGGCCCATCTGTTTGCGCCGGTGGAAGAGACAGAACTGGCCCGGTATTATGATTACCGGCGGTTGGGGCCTGCCTACGAAACCCTGTATGAACTGTCCGAATCGTGGAACAGGAAGCGCCAGCTTCTGTATATGAAGGACAAAGGAGAGACAGTGAAAGTTCTGGATACCCGCCTCATTTCCCGGAAACCGTTGTATTACCTGAAGGGCGCCGAAGCAGAAGTGCTGCGGGCCTGCCGGAACGTGATACGGGAAGATAAGCTGGTGAATAAACTGTCGGAGGGTTATGAGGAAGCAAAGATTCGGGAAGCGATGGCATGGCTGGAACAGGAGAACCTGTTGCTTCACATCGGGTCGGAATACCTGGCCCTGCCCATAGATCGGGACACTGGAGACCAGAGGTCAGAAAGTGTGATAAGCGGGGCATAAATGCTCATGTACGGTAAGGAAGCAAGCAACCGAAAACAAGAGATAGACCGCCAGCACTACACTATTCCGAACCAAAGACCAAAAGATAAGCATTGTGGGAAAATCTAAACTTTTGGATTTTCCTA
>Ga0256405_10002076_pt1 | contig 48942 bp, 55 predicted proteins | sample RumenRJG_02DNA_FD_189096 | JGI IMG/M metagenome (GOLD analysis project Ga0256405, IMG submission 189096) | Bovine rumen microbial communities from Lethbridge, Alberta, Canada - RJG_02 | ecosystem: Host-associated > Mammals > Digestive system > Stomach > Rumen | place: Canada: Alberta...
AATTCACGATCTCCTTTGAGTTTTAATAAAACAGGAGCATCCACAGATTTTCCTAATGCGTCAAGTGGTCTTTGAACATTTTGTCCGCTCATTATATCACCTTATATTATTACAAATTTTAGTTTTTAATATGAATCGAGTAATTTATTACTCATTATTAGACATAATATAATCAAGTTAAGATAAGACAAAACCTAATTAAAACTAATACTATTAAATATAAATTATCTAGTATATAAATGTTACCTTATTTTAGGTGAAAAATAGGAAAAAACCAACATTAATTTTAAGATTAAACCTAAAATTACTTTTCAAATGCTCTCACACTATACTTAAAGCATATCTCATACAAAAATATTTCCACCCAACCATCACTGTGATATCAATGAGATTTAAACGTGAAAAGTATATCGATTTAATTCTATACATATTATCCAAAGCCAACCCAAAACCCAGTTTTGGAAAGACCATGCTTTGCAGCATATTATATTTCATTGATTTTAACCATTATGAGTTATATGGTGAATTATTAACAAATGAAACCTACATTAAATCAAAAAGAGGAATCAAACCCCTTCATTTTCGCGAAGTAACTCAAGAGTTGATCTCAAAAAATCATCTATTTTTTAGAAAGGAACCCTATTACAACAGAGTGATATACAAATACTACCCAACCATCATTCCAAATATAAAGTTTACCTCACAGGAACTTGAACTAATCAATTATTCAATAACAAAATTAGCAAACAATAATGCAAGCAGCATAACCAGATATGCAATTAAAGATCCTCCAATAATAATTGCCGATTTCGGCGAGGAAATAGATTTCAGATATGTTTTTTCAAGGAACAATGAATATTCCATATTAAACAAATAGATTTATTAATTTTAAATACAAAGTATTATTCAATAATATAATATTGGGATATCATGGCAATTAAAGTTAAAAAAAGAAATTTCTTGAAAAAAAAGAAAATTAAAGAAATAAAAGCGGAATTAGGAGAATATGGAGATTTACTTCAAGGCAAAAAGAATGTGGAAATACTTGAAGCTGAGCCTAATTCATTCATTTTAGTGGATGGTGAACCTTATATCATAATCATCGATGATAAACCATTCCCTACACTTAAAGCAGCCCTTAAGACAGATATTGATGCAAAAACAGTTACTGTAGATATGGGAGCCATTAGATTCGTGAGCAATGGTGCAGACATCATGAGCCCTGGAATTGTTGATGCATCCGAAGGCGTTGAAGAGGGGGACATAGTACTAATCATAGATGAAACCCATGGAAAACCATTAGCAATCGGAATAAGTTTAATAAGCGGCGAGGAAATGGTTGCAAACGATTCCGGAAAAGCTGTTGAAACCAAACATTATGTTGGTGACGATATTTGGAACTTTGAAATATAATGGTGATAATATGGCAGAGCTAAGATACAGAGCAGGAAATGTCAGAGACCCCGGAGTTCACAAAATTGGAATCATAGCACTTGGGTCACACTTGGAAAACCATGGACCGGCATTGCCTATTGATACTGATGCTAAAATTGGAGCCCACATCGCCTTTCAGTCATCCCTTTTAACCGGAGCCAAATTTTTAGGAATCATATTTCCCGCTTATGAATTGGATACAATTGACCATGGAGTCCATGTTTCACTTGAAGTTTTAAAAGAAAATGTTATCAGCACCCTTAACCAGGCTAAAGAATTTTTAGACATTGAAAAAGTCGTTATTGTAAACGCACATGGTGGAAACATACCTCTAATGGCGGAGTTATGGGATATTGAAGACCGAACCGACTTATCCGTTACATTTAACAATAAGGTTATTTCATCAGAAGGTCCCCACGGAGGCAGCGGTGAACTATCAATGGCTAAAGTTTTAGGCATTGTTAATGAAAAAGAACTTGAAAATCAGGCTAATGTTGATGAATATGAAGAAGTTGGCCTACATGGATTTAAACAGGCCCGCGAAGATGACCCTAACATTGAAGAGGGTGCAAGGGACGTTGAAGAAAATGGAGTTTATATCGATGAAGAATACGGCCAGAGATTATTTAACCTAGCTATAAATTCCGTTTTATTGGATGTTGAAAAACTACTAGATTTTTAAAAAAAAGAAAAGAGTTATCCAGTTGTAGTTTCAACTTGTGAATCACTACCACTACTACTGGATGAATCATCTGTTGTAGTTTCAACTTGTGAGCCACTTCCGCCACTACTAGATGATGAACTGGAACTGGAACTTGAAGAACTGCTGCCAGATGAACTTGAACTACTTGAAGATGAATCTTTACTTGATGAAGGAGATTTATCGACAGTAGTTTCCACTTTTGAACTACTACTATCATCAGATGAAGAATCATCACTTGAAGAATAGCTTTGAGAACTATAACTATTATCATTTGAAGTGTCTTCAGGAATCATTGAAATATTATCCAGCATATTATTGCCGGAATCAGTTTCATTAGGTAAAATTGATATTGGTCCTGTCATAGATGCAAAAACACTTGCTAAACAAAATGCCAAAACTGCAACTATAAAAATAACCAAAACTGTAGCTGATCTGCTTGCCAAATTTAACACCTTATAAAATTTATTAAAGTTAATATGTCTGATGAAATATATAAATATATTGATATAATGAAAACTATTAAAAAACCTGTGCAAAGCGAAATAAATATTAAAAAATCACAATTCATATGTGCCATTTATCCGACCAAAAATAAAAAGGAATCCAAAGAAATCATTCAAAAGATCAATCAGAAATATAGTGATGCAACCCATAACTGCACCGCATATATTGTTGGAGACGGAGAAGGGTTTGACGATGACGGCGAACCTGGCGGAACTGCTGGAAAGCCAATGATTAATGTTTTAAGAAAAAATGAGCTTCACAATGTGACTGCAATCGTTACAAGATACTTTGGCGGAATTAAACTTGGTGCAGGAGGATTGGTTCGTGCATATTCAAAATCCGTCATGGAAGCCATAGGCGAGGCAGATATTGTTGAGATTGAGGAATATGATGTTTACGAACTCATTTTTGAGTACTCAGATATTAAGATAGTTGATACGGAAGTTAGAAATAACTCTTTAGAAACAATTGATAAGGATTATTCAGAAAAGGTCTATTATCAAGTTGTATCAAAAGACAATCGGGATATAGAAAAAATATTTGAGAAATATCTGGGAAAAATAAGTATTAAATTTAAAAATAAACAGTTTTTAGAAAAAATTTAAAGTGAAGAACTTATTGTTCTTCGAAATTTGCTGCAGGTACGCCACAAACTGGGCATACATAATCTTCTGGTAATTCGTCTTCTTCTAAAACGAAACCACATACTTTACAAACGTAAGCCATTATAAAACAACCTTATTCTACTTTTTCGAACATGTCAGCGGTTGCACCACACATAGGACATTTGTAGTCTTCTGGGAGTTCATCGAATTCTTCGGTTACATATCCGCATAATTTACATTTAAATTTTGCCATAATAACAATCTCCTTAAATTTTTTATTAATATTATTTTATATGATAGTAATATATAAAACTAATCTATTTTTTCAAACATAGCTTTTGCCATTCTACATTTCGGACATTTGAATGAAGCAGGCAAATCTTCAAATTTGGTTCCTGCAGGAATATTTAATCCCTCTTCGATATTGTCTTCGTCAAAAATGTATCCGCAAATCTTACATTTGTATTGAGCCATACTTTAATCTCCATAATATATAATCTTTTGGTAACCAATTAGAATCTATTAGGAACTTTCAAGTGATCAGGAAGCGGTTTGATACGGGCTGGTGTTCCGATAGCCAGGTAAAATGGAGGTACTGAATGAATCACAATAGCTCCTGCCGCTACAATGGACCCCTCTCCAACCTCAACGTTTGATAAGAATGTAGTGTTACCACCAATTGAGGCTCCACGTCTGACTTTAGGTCCTTGAAGTTCATAATTAATCCTTACAGGATACTTATCATTTGTAAAACAAGCACATGGTCCGATAAATACATTATCCTCAATAACAGAATTGGTTGGAATGTACACGTTGGATTGGATACTGACATCATTTCCGATGATTACATCACCTTCAATTACTGTATTTGTTCCAATTAAAACATCATCCCCAATGTTGGTGTTTTCACGGATGACGACATTATGCCCTGTCCTGAAATTATCACCAATGACCACATCATTATAGATAATTGAATTTGACCTTATTGTATAGTTTTTACCGATGATTGGAGGCCTTGAATTTGGAGAGTATTCGACACCAAATTGAATATTCTGGTCTTTAGGGAAAGTTAATTCTGGTTTTGAGTAATCAGGCTTGACAGATTCACGTTCCACTTGAGGCCTTTCGTAAATAATTTCTGCTGGCTCTTGCCTTTGAGGCTGAGTGTAGAAATTATCCTGCCTTGGCGGTACTTCACTTTGACGATAAACTGGCCTTGGTGCTGGCTGAGGTTGTCTAGAGTACAAACGGTAGTCTTCTTCGTAGTATTTTTCTCTGTTTTTTGATGGCTTATCATCAAGAGTTTGTGAAAATCTGACCATATTATCAAACCTTAATTCAATTAAATTTAATTAGTTAATGAGTTTATTTATGTTGCTTATTAGTATATATATTGAATGGTTAATTTAAATTAGAAATCAAATAAAGTTTTCTGGACAATCCTTTTAACTTTCAAATCAACATTGGAATAATACTTCTTATCCAAATCCTCAACAATTCTGAAATAATCCTTATTATTCAAAATGTCTTTTAAATATTTATAACCGACATACTTCGAAACGATAACCTTTTCAAAATTAAATGAATCCCAAACAACAAAATAAGCTGAAATAATTCTGTTTTTGCCTAATTTATCATATAAGAACAGAAGGGTCTCATAATTATCCTGTGATATTCCTTCATGATTGTCCAAATCATCAAGTTTCCAGATAGGATTCAAATTAATGCAAAAAATCTTCAAAACATATTCAAGCATGCATTTATAGTCATCTTTTAAGAAAAAGTGTTCAGCCAAAACGGAATTGTTTATTGTAAACATCCTATGATCTTCGCCCTCGATAGCTTTATCAACATATCGATTAATGAAATCAACCGGAATCTTATCGGCTTTCTTTCTGAAATTATCCATATAATACTCATTGAAATCATTGAAATAATAAAAATCCTGAGGCAGACCGTTGAAAATATCTACTCTACGATTTTTATTCTGATAAAATATCCTAGATTTTGAAGACAGCTGATAATTGGCAAATAAGTTACTGTCCTTAACCCGTTCTATTATTTTATCTCTTTTACCTGAAGCTTTAAAGCCGTGTTTTTTAAGGAGCTTCTTTAAGGATTTGGTATTGAGCTTTTCAACCTGCTTTAAAAATTCCTCTTCACTGGATTTATTTAGGATATATTTATTTTCAATCAGATAATCCTTTAAATAATCCTCTGATAAGCCATAGTCATCGGAAACACTTTCAATAGCCTTATCTATATCAACATCACGTTTAAAAACTAAATAAATAAAATCAAAAATAAATTGAATATCTGAAATGTAATAATCTTTGGGCACTTCAGAGTATTTTAAGGAAAACTTTCCACTGAAATCATAAGAGTCAAACATTAAGTAATAATATGTGAATGATATTAATTAAATCTAACTAACGATTAGATTAACACCAACGCCAACATTATTACAACCAGCACAAGGATAATGATGTAATTCCACCATGATTCTTCATTATGCACCACACTGTCAATAGCTGTCGCATTAGCAATGGAAGTTGAATTTGTATCTGTAATATTGTTTAAAGAATGATATTTAAAATTATTTAATTTGAAATAATAAGTGATTGCAGAAGCCTTTCCCATCGCCATGGCCTTCAATACATCACCTAAAAGATACCATGGAGGAGTGTAATTTGCAAAGCTTTCGCTTTCATTCCATGTATAATTTGCACTGACATTACCATAATTATTCAGATAGAATATCACCATGAACTTCAAATAGCCTGTTTCATTTTCAGTCAGATTATAATCCTTGAATGTTGAAGTAATTGAGTCAAAAATCTTTAAATATGTTTGATATCCTTCACTGCTTTCATTCAATGTATAATTAGAAGGATTAATGAGATATGTCTGATATTCATTTAAAAATTCCTCACTTTCAGTCCAGTTATGGGATGAGCAGTTTCCATAGCTGTCCAAATAATAAGTAATCTTGAATTTGAGATAGTCAAAGTCTGAATAGTTGTAATCTGATTCATTGACATCAATGTCATCATCCAATTCCTCATCATCTTCATCGTCTAAATCATCATCATTTTCATCATCCAATTCTCCATCATCTGAATCATCATCGCCTTCATCATCAAAGTCATCTAACTCTTCATCCAACTCAAAATCATCATCAGGACTTTCAGTCAAGCTATCATTACCATCATCTGCAGCATAGACTGACCCAATACAGACTGCTAAAATCAATAGAACAAGAAAAATTTTAAGGATGTTTTTAAAATGCATGATGAGTTCACCTAAGTTATAATAGGTTAATAATTATATATAACTTAGATAAAGTTATCGCTTTACTCATATATAATGTTAATTAAAAAAAGAAAAGTGGAATTAGATTCCACCAACTAATGATCTGACCCAATTTAACAATCCATCAAGTGAAAATCCGCCTGTTGAATTGCCATCATTTAAAAAACCACTAACTTTGTCCTTGTAGTAGTTCACATCCCCCTGAACGTTTTGCACTTGTTCAATTGTGTCGGCCAGGTTTTCAATGTCAACGTTTGTAATGTTGATATTGTTGTTTTGGACATGATTGTTAATGATGTTTACAATTGTGTCGTGATCTGTTATATTGTCTTTAGAAACTTCGTCTTTTACTTGATTTACCAAGTCAGACAATTTGTTTGCATCCACACCTGAATTTTCAACGATTTCTGCTTGAGTGTAGATTTCATCGTTTGCCGCTTCTTTAACATTTTCTGGAATTTCAACATCAGTTACTTCTTCATAAGCATTCATTATTCCTGCAAGAGCAGATTCACCGGTAGCAGACACTGGACTTGTCACATATACGTGTCCACTGGTAATTCCTGCAGATTTTAAAGCAGAAATGTACATGTCACCAGTGATTGTGGTAATTTTTGATTTATCAACACTTACCTCTAGATTATCGTTATCGTTTAAATCGAGGAATGCTGAGGACAATATTTGATTTGATGAGTAAGATTTACCTGTAATTGAGCTTGAAACTTGATTTACTTGATCAGCTGTAATTACTTTTGAGTTTACATTATTTAAATCAACATTTGCTTGACTGACAAAAAATGAATCAACAATTGATTTATAATCGCTGTTTGCATTAGTTGTCTCACCATATGTTATTACAAGATTGGAATCGGTTGCAAATCCGGTTGGAAGTAACATGCCAACAAGGATCAATGCTATTATTACTATACCTATTTTACGCATAATTTTTCACCTCACTGAATTCCTATCTTAAATTAGTCGAAGTAGTATATAAATGTTATAGTTTTTTGAAATATTTTTAGTATTTTTCAAATAGAAAATTAATTGTAAAAAATAAACAAATATATAATAAATTATTTTAAAATTTGTTCAATCGTTCGGATTTTTTAAATTAAAAAAATACCAACCTGCAACATTTCAAAAAAACATATTAATCTCAAAATGAAATATAACCATAGAGGTAATAAATATGCAAAGCAATATATCAGAAAAACTTAAAATGAAATTTCCACCAATAGTTCTACTTAAAAGCGACAATGCCCCTGAAAATTACATCGGACCCAAAAAAGGAGGTTGTGTGATGAGTTTCATTGCACAAACAATAGCCAAAAGAACAACAAGCTGCTTTTCAAGAAAAGATGTGAGTTGTGGAGGATTGCCTGTGGCCTTTGGATGGGGAAGTGGATTTCAAAATGATGCAATGATGGACTTTCAGGCCACATTTCTCTCTTGTGGAGTGGATTCAGCTCCAGATAAAGAATCCTACCAGCAAAGAATTGACGCCATGCCAAAGCATTCAAGGGAAATGTTTATAGAAGGTGAAAGAATTTATTCTGATTTTGACACTGCAAAAGAATGCATTCAAAACAGACCAGTCTATGATGACGACAAATACGTAATATTTAAGGGAATAGAAAATCTTGAAGATGATGAGATTCCCAAATCTGTAATCTTTACAGTTAATCCGATGGAACTGACCGCATTGATTCAGATAAATTCCTCATTCAGAGTTGAAGATAATTATATATTAACTCCTCAGGCTTCAGCTTGTCAGGCCATTGGCTGTTTTGTATTTAGGGAAAACGAAAGCGATAATCCAAAACCAGTTTTAGGACCAATTGATTTTGCAGGCAGGCGCAAAATGAAGCATTTCATTCCAGATGAATATTTGAATCTATCCATGCCCTGGAAGCTATTCTTAAAATTGGAGGAATTAAGCCATAAAAGCGTTCTTCAGTCCCATCTTTTAAAAAAATTTATCTGATGTTAAACTAAATAGTTAATTCAATCATGAAAAAATTGTTAAAACCGATGAAGAATAAGATTCATTTAATCTTATTTATCTTCATTTTTCTTTTAATTCAGGTTTACTGTGACTTGACCTTGCCGCAATACACAGCAGATATTGTAAATATTGGTATTCAAAACACCAATTTCCAGTTTATAATAGATACCGGATTCATGATGCTTTTGATGGTTGCAATATCTGCATTGGCAACAGTCGGCGTTTCCTATTTTTCAAGCAGAGTATCATCAGGTTATGCAAAGGATTTAAGAAAAATCATCTACAGCAAGGTTTTAAAATTCTCAAATCATGAACTGAATGACATTTCACGCTCATCTTTAATTACCAGAACAACAAATGATGTCAACCAGCTTCAAGGGGTTTTGGGCTTTATTTTCACAACACTCATTTTTGCACCCTTGTTGGGAATTGGAAGTATTATAAAAGTGTTTGAACTTCAAACTAACCTTTCATGGATTATTCTAGTCAATTTCATAGCTGTAATTATTCTTTTAATAATCGTCATGGCAAGGGTTCTTCCATACTTTAAAATCACTCAGGAAATAATCGACAGAATAAACAAAACTGCAAGGGAAATTCTTATAGGCATACCAGTCATTAAAGCATTTGTAAGACAGGATTATGAAGAAAAGAAATTCCAGAAAGTGAATAAAGAGTTTTATGATGTCAATATCTACGTATTCAGAACCATTTTAATCATGCTTCCATTAATGACATTGATAATGAACATAATGGTTGTTTTGATACTTTACTTTGGAGCATATGATGCAATAAACAATGGAATTTTAACCGGAGACATTATAGCATTCATCCAATACGCCACCCAAATCGTCACATCATTTTTAATGATTGGAGGATTTTTCATCATGCTTCCGAGATTTCTTGTATCCGGAAGGCGTATCAGTGAAGTGCTAAACACTGAAATTACAATAACTGACGGTGAAATCACAGACATCTCATCCAACCCAACAATAGAATTTAAAGATGTTTCATACAAATATCCTGGAAGTGAAAAGGAAACTCTAAAAGACATCAATTTTAGTCTAAAGCCTGGAAAAACCACCGCAATAATTGGAGGCACAGGAAGCGGCAAGTCCACCATACTTAATCTGATTCCACGTCTTCAAGATCCAAGCTCCGGAGAAATTCTGATTGACGGTGAAAACATTAAAAATTTCAACTTGAAGAGTTTAAGAGACAGAATTAGTTTTACACCTCAAAAAGCTATTTTATTCCAAGGAGACATCAAATCCAACATGCAAATTGGAAAAAACGATGCAAGCGATGATGAAATTAAAAATGCATTATCAATTGCACAAGTTGATTTCGTGAAAGATTTGGCAGAAGAAGTCACACAGGGAGGATCTAACTTTTCAGGCGGTCAAAAACAGCGCTTGTCAATAGCAAGAGGAATTATAGGCAAACATGACTTTTATCTGTTTGATGACTGTTTTTCAGCTCTTGACATGAATACCGAAAGGAAAATCAAAAACAACCTCAAAGAATTGAAAGACTCATCACTTTTAATTGTATCACAGAGAATTTCAACAATAATGGATGCTGATGAAATCCTCGTAATTGACAACGGCCAAATCATTGACCGAGGAACACATGACAGTCTTGTGGAAAGCTGTGAAATCTACAGGGAAATCGCAAATATCCAAATTGATTACATGGAGGCGTTGTTATGAGTCCAAGGCCATTGAGAAGAAAGCCTCCTGAAAAACCTGTTGACAATAAAAGAGCGATTAAAAACATTTTAACATTGCTAAAGGACCATAAATGGAAGCTAATCTTAACCGTGATTTGTGCTGTAATTTCAACGGCATTTACAATTATCGCACCACTTCTCATCGGTCAGGCAACCACCTTAATATTTGATGGAATAAATAAGATTATCCACCACACCGGTTCAATTGATTTGAATGCATTAATCGATATTTTGATAATTGTATCCATCCTATATGTCGTGAGCTCCGTATTTTCATACCTTCAAAGCATATTCCTGATTGATGTGACCACAAAAATAAGCTATGATTTAAGGGAAAAACTGATTGAAAAAATCCTGCATTTGCCAATGGACAAGGTTGAAGAAAACAAAAGGGGAGATATACTCTCAAGAGTCACCAACGATGTGGATTCACTTCAAAACGGCATTACCCAGTCATTTATACAATTAACAACAGCGATAATAACCCTTATTGGAGTGTTTATCATGATGTTGTCCATCAACATTTGGATGACATTGGCAACAGTTGTTCTCATTCCAATTGCATTTATACTCATTAGTTTCATGACGAAATTCTCGCAAAAATATTTCCTAAGGCAATTGGAGTATAAGGGTTCTCTCAACGGCCAAATTGAGGAAACCTTCACAGGCCATGACATCATAAGAACCTTCAACCAGGAAGAAACTTCCATGGAAAAATTTGAAATGGATAATGAAAACTGGTTTACTCATGAATGGAAATCTCAATTCTATTCCAGTTTAAATGGACCTTTAATGAACTTCATTTCCAATTTCACATACGTGGTAGTTGCAGTTTTAGGTGCAGTGTTCGTGCTTCAAAGAGTAATTGCAGTGGGAGACATTTTGGCATTTTTCCAGTATACTCAAAGTTTCACAAGACCAATTCAACAGATTACTCGTGTCATGAATCAGATTCAAACTGCAATGGCCGCCAGCGAACGTATCTTTGAATTCCTGGATTATGAAGACGAGGAAAATCCATCCGATAAACAAATTACAGAAATCCATGAGGGAATAACTTTTGAAAACGTTAGCTTTTCATACACCTCAAATGAAAAGATAATCAAAGATTTGTCATTTGATGTTAAAAAAGGTGAAAAAATAGCTATTGTGGGCGAAACAGGAGCTGGAAAAACTACAATTGTCAAATTGCTCATGAGATTTTACGACATTGACTCAGGATCAATCAAAATCGATGGCACAGATATTGAAGAATATGAAAAAAACAGTTTAAGGTCTTTAATAGGAATGGTTTTACAGGATTCCTGGCTATTTTCAGATACCATTTCAAATAACATCCAATATGGAAACCTGAATGCAACAAAAGATGAAATTATTAATGCATCCACTCAAGTTTATGCGGATAATTTTATAAGGCAATTGCCTGATGGTTATGAGAGTAAATTAAATGAGGACACTGACAACGTTTCCCATGGCCAAAAACAATTGCTCACAATCGCAAGAACAATCTTATCAAAAAAAGAGGTTTTAATTTTAGATGAGGCAACTTCAAGTGTTGATACCCGTACTGAAAAATTGATTCAAAAGGCTATGGATAAATTAATGGAAGGCAAAACCAGTTTTATTATTGCTCACAGATTATCCACTATCAGAAATGCGGATAAAATCATTGTTATTGAAAATGGAGAGATTATTGAGCAAGGAACCCATGAAGAATTACTTGCCCTCAAGGGATATTATTACAATACCCTTAATAATCAATCAAAAGAAAATATACTTTAAATTTTTTCCAGACATTCATCCCAAATTTCTTTAGATGAACTGTCCAAAGAATCGATTGCAGATGCTTTTTTAAATTCCTCATCCGCTTTTTTATAGTCTCCTGATGCATAGTATGCAAGAGCTTTCCCTTTAATTGCTTCAAATGAATTTTCATCCTTTTCAAGCACTGAATCATACACGTTGATTGCATCTTCGTAATCTTCATTAAGGGTGTTTGCATTTGCAATTGCTATCCATACTTTAATATCATCTTCAATAGCCAGGGAATTGATGTACTCTTCAATTGCTTGAGAATATTTGTCCAAATTCACCAGTGCACGGCCTTTTAAATAGTAAGCTTCAGCATTTGAAGGGTTAACCTCTATTGCCTTATCACAAAGCTCTATGATTCTGCCATTAGCCTTATAGATATTAACTGAATCTCTTGAATTCTGTCTATCCAGTCTTCTTTGCGCTCTTCTTACGTAATCACCATCGCTGTTTAATGCTCTTTTAGCATCAAGAGAATATTCTTTTATGCGTTGTGGAAACTCGTCTGAATCGATAATTTCAGATTTAAATTGAGACAAATCGTCTGCAATGTCTGAAATTTGGTCTAAAGTGTTTTCACCAAACTCACGAACATCAACATCATCAAGCCCCTTAATGTCCAGTTCAGACAATATTTCCTTACTTTCATCTCTTAAAAAGTCTATTCCGTCAGATATTTGTTGAAGCAAGGTGGATTCGAAATACACCTTATCCCCTTTACGTCTATTGACTTTAATGTCTTCACCATCGTCTTGTTTTTTCATGATTATCACCTGAAAAAATATTATTTAATAATAGATTTAAAACATTTAAAAAGATTTCTATTTTTGAGCGAATTGCCTTTTTAATTTGAGGTTGAATAACCAGATGAAAACAAATCCTATAACCGAACCAATATTCATTCCAATTATTGCTCCCAGATACACTCCAAATACTCCCATATTCAAGATTATACCAAAAATATATGCACATGCCATGCTTAAAATTAATTCCCTAAATATTGTTAGGGCAAGGGATTTGAAACCTGACCCCACTCCCTGATATGTATATGCTGCAGTTGCTCCGAATGATATTAATATGTTATAGAATACCAATATCTGCAATATTTCCGCTGCCCTTCGAACCAATGCAGGATTATTTGCCTGGAAATTAAATAAATCACATATCGGATAAGCGAAAATGAAAAATATCGAACAGATTAAAACGGTTATCAACAGACTGATTAATGTGGAGTATTTTATTGTTTCATTGAAGTTTTTCCAGTTTCGAGCACCATATGAAACCCCGGAAACAGTTATCGTTGCAATTCCTACCGCCATGCAGGGAATGAACGCAATTGTTATTAACCTCCATGAAATGGTAAATGATGCAACCTCTGTGACACCAGCAGTAATCATGATTAGGAAATTGAGAATAATGGCAACCAATGCGAATATGATTTCTTCTGTTGCTGCGGGAAGTGAAACAACAAGAATTTCCTTATATATTTCAAGTTTGCGCTTGTAATAATTGAATTTGAACTTGAAAAATGTATCCCGTTTAATATAAATCCAGTAAAGCATCCAAATGTATCCTGTCAGTGATGCGATGACTGTTGCAAGTCCCGCTCCAAAAATTCCCAGATTCAAACTGTAAATCAAAATAGGATCAATAATCATGTTTAAAATGGCAGTTAGAATCAATGGGTTGGTTGCGCGTGCAACATTACCCTCAGCCCGAAAGATGCTTGCGGTCACATTGGGCAGCAAGAACACAATATTGAGAAAAAATATGATTTGTCCATAACTTAGGCAATATGCCCTAACACTTGATGCTCCTAATAATATCACTAAATCATCTAAAAAGAATACTCCTACAATCAAAACAATAATTGATACAATAAGTGTTAAAATTATTGAGTGCATAACTGCATTATTTGCCTCATCGATTTGCTTGGCTCCAACATGCCTTGAAATCAGGGAGTTGGCACCTGCACCTACACCAGTACCGAGACCAATGATTACAAGATACAGTGGAGAAATAAAACCAAGGGCGGCAAGAGCATCGGCATTGATGCCTGAAACCCAGAAACTATCAATCAAATTGTTTAAAAACATCAAAAGCATTGAAAAAATGGTTGGAAACGCCAGTTTATTAATGGCTTTTCTGGGATTGCCCATGATTAAGTCAATGTTGTCATTGGTTTGCATACAGAAATATATTTGTCACTAAAATATTTAAAATTTAAAAAAAAGTAATAAAATAAAATTTGAATAAAATCAATAATGATAACAGGTGCTGGTTTTGGTCCTATAGCAATTGTTGCACATCAGACATCTGGATTCACCTTCCCCATTTCTATTCCAATCTTTTAAAAAGTCACCCTGTGATACAAATGGCCTGTACATGGATAAAAACTCAATATTGGTGCTGTTTAAAAGTTCATTCATGTGCAGCATGTTGTTGAATCCACCACCGACAATGACCGGCACGTCAACTGAATCAATCAATTGAGTTGTATAATCCACCAATTCACCTTCACCAGACACTTTTTTAGTGAAATATAATGGAGATAATGGTCGTGTGACCTGTATTGAATCAACACCTACCTTTTCAAGCAGTTTGCATGCTTCGAGACTTTCATGTGAATTGAAACCGTCCTTTCTTTCATCAAAAGTGTTTACCTTGACTGAGATGTGCAGGTCAAGATTGTCCTTCATCACCTTAATCAACTCCAAGACAAGTCTCATGCGGTTGAATACATTTCCCCCATAATCATCATTTCTTTGATTATAATATGGATTGATAAACTTTGACAGAAAGAAATTGTTTCCAACGGACAGTTGTATGCCATCAAAACCCACAACCTGTAGTTTTTGAGCAGCTTCTATAATGTCTGATTGGATTTGGCGAATATCCTCCATGGTTAAATCATTAACACCAATGTCAAGGTCTATTCCTCGATTGTACTTTATGAATTCAACCTGACCTAAAACAGGAACCCCGTAGCTGTGAGTGATTTCAGCCACCTTGCGAGCCATGATCATGAAATTTGGACTTCCCATCTTAAAGGAATGCTCTGTAAACTTGTCTTTTGGATAAATTGAATATAATTCTGAAGTGATTAAACCTACACCGCTTGATGCAATCTTTTCATACCTGTTATATATTGCATCCAAATCGTTTTGTTGAGATTCCCACAAACCAGTTCTGATTATTCTGCTGTTAAGTTCCAAATCACCAAATTTGCATTTATCAAATATTGTTTTCATGTAAAGTAATTAGTAAAAAATAGTATAAAAAGAAATAAGTAATTCTAAACTTACCTAAATGCCATAAACTTCACGATATTCTCTTAAAAGTTGTTCCTTTTCCTCTTCACTTCTGGTGTCATCCAATTCATTGAAAAAATAAGAAGTTATCTCATACAATATCCTATTTGTTTTTAAACCCTTCTCTGTTAATGCATATTCTGTCTTGTTGTGAACCTCGTCAATTACAGTTTTAGTGACCATTCCCTGCTCCTCCATATATTTCAATGTCTGGGCAAGAACATGATTGCTAATTGTAGGATTCATTTGCTTAAACTCATTGAAATGAGTTTTACCATTGTAGATATTGGACATTATGCAAAATATCCACTTTCTGTTAAATACATCTAAAGTATTGCCTATAGGACAAATATTATTTTCCACCATAGTATCATGCAAGTAATTTATAAGTTACTTTATTATTTATTAACAAAATGTTTTAAATATTTCTTTGAGGTATAAACTATGAAAATTACATACTGGAGCGATTTTGCTTGTCCCTACTGTTATATTGGAAACACAAGATTGAAAAGAGCTATTGATGATTTGAATTTAGATGTTGAATTTGATATCCGTGCCTTTGAACTTGATCAAAACGCACCAAAAGATGTTCAGTCAACAACCGTTGATAGATTTGCCGTTAAATATGGTCTGTCAATTGATGATGCCAGAAAACAGGTAAATCAGATTTCACGATTGGGAGCTGATGAGGGAATAGACTTTAAATACGAAACAACACTATACACCAATACCCGTGATGCCCACAGATTAATGAAACTAGCACATGAAAAACATCCTGAATTAGCTGAAAAACTGGCCACACTGCTCTTTGATGCATATTTTGTTAAGAATCTTAAACTGGCAGACCATGAAGTGTTGCTTAAAACTGGGATTGAGGCAGGTTTAAGCGAAGATGAAATCAATGAGGTTTTAAACAGTGATTTATACAATTTGAAAGTGGAGGAAGACGAAAACATCGCACTTTCAGCCGGAATCCATGCAGTGCCTTTCTATTTATTTGACGGAAAATACTCAATTCCAGGGGCATTGAGCTATGACGATTTCAAAAGCGTATTATCACAGATAAATGCTGAAAATGAAGTTGATGACGATAAAGATGCCGATAATTGTGCCAATGGAGTTTGTGCAATATGAAACTTAAATGGTTGGGTCATTCAGCATTCGAACTAACCTCAAATAAGGGTTTAAATATTCTTGTTGACCCTTTCATACAGGCAAATCCTTCATGTCCCCTAAATGCAAGAGATGTTCATCCGGATGTCATTTGCATTACCCATGGACATGCAGATCATTTCGGAGATGTTGTAGAAATAGCTAAAAACAATCCCAATATAATTGTCATTGCAAATTATGAAATATCAATTTACCTGCAAAGAAAAGGAGTTAATGCAATCGGCATTAACTATGGAGCTCATGTTAAGATAGAAGATGTTGAAATAAGAATGCTTAAGGCAGAACATACATCAACCTTTGACTTTGAAATCGATACTAAATATGCTGGAAATCCTGGAAGCTTCCTTTTTACTTTTGATGATGATTTGAAAGTTTACCATGCAGGAGACACAGGATTGTTTTCAGATATGAAGTTTGTAATTGGAGAGGTATACAAACCGGATATTGCACTGTTGCCAATAGGCAATATTTTCACAATGGATCCGAAGGAAGCAGCCATTGCCGCCAGTTGGATAAACCCTGAATTTGTCATTCCCATGCATTACAATTCATTTCCTTCAATCGCTCAAGATCCCAATGAATTTGAAAAGATGGTTACAAATTGTAAAACATTAATCCCAAAAGTTTTACAAACACTTGAATTTTGAACAAAACTTTATATTGAATAATATTAATATTAATGTTAGGTGTTTAGATGAAAATAGCAATTAGATACTACACAAAAACAGGAAATACCAAAAAGCTTGCAGAGGCAATTGGTTCTGCAATAAACGTTGAAGCAAAAACCGTCGATGAACCATTAACAGAAGACATTGACATCTTATTTTTAGGAAGTGCAGTTTATGCTGCAGGAATTGACCAAAAAATCAAGGATTTCATTAAAAACATCAACGTTAATGTTGGAGAGGTTGTTAATTTCTCATCCGCTGCTTTGATTGAATCAACCTACAAACAAGTGAAAAAAGAAGTTGAAGCCAAAGGTCTTAAAATGAGTGAAAATGAATTCCACTGCCGTGGAGCTTTCAAGTTCGTTCATAGAGGAAGACCAAATGATGATGATTTAAGGAATGTTCAGGAATTTGCAAAAAGAATAATTAATTAATCTTCATTATTCTTTTTAATTAATTCTTCTAATTTATCAAATTTCTTATTGAAATGCCTTGTCAAAATAGCTGCAGTCAATGTAGCAGTACCTACACCTGATATCAAATAACCTCCCCATACAAGAAATAGGCTATTTATTTTACCGGGAATTGTATTACCTAACACTGCATAACCATTACTTGTAAATGCATTGGAAACCATCACAAGCGCATCTAAAGGATTTTCACTTTCAATAAATGCGGTGAAAATGAAACTGATGAATACAATAGCAAATAACAAAACGATAGTGATTCCCAAACTGTTGGTTTCAGTATACTTCTTGAAATCATCATAATAATACTTGATTAAATATAAAAATACAGGAATATGTATTAAATCGAGATAACTTACCAATGTTATTCCATAAAACAAATAGGTAATAGCTCCAAAAGGAATTAACAGGAATACCATTAATTTGTGCCAATTTGAAGTTTTATCTATTGTAATGGCTATATATAGTGATATAATAATATCAAATAGTGCAAAATATACTATATCTGATGAATTAAATGACATTGAATATAATACAACAAGGAAACATAATGCCATCATGATTAAATAATAAATTTGCCTAATTGAGTGAAATTCCTCAAGCGGAACATATTCAAGTGGATTTAAAAATTTATTATCATTATTTTTCAGTTTTTCAATTACCACAATGCCAATGCCTACAACAATTAAAAATACAACGGATTCTATAATAAATTGTAAAAATGATAACGATAAAATATCCATGAACTTCACCTAATATCTTAATGAGACAATAATCGAACGGACAATTGTAATCAAACAGCATATACTTATTGCAACAGGATAACCTACAAATGCAATGATTAACCCCACTATAAATATTATTAATGGAATATATACTGCATTTTTAAGATTGAGTGCATCTTTTAGGTATTCATTATCAGAATTGATTTTAATTAAATATTTCGCCATTAAAAACAATATTATGTTTATTATAATGAAATCAAGACCATATAATGACTGTGTCAGCAATGAATTTGGATGATTTGCCGTGAAAATTGTCAAATATGGAATTAATGAAAAAACAAACATTAAAATAATATTCAGCCAAATGACCTTAGCATCAATTCTTTCAACATGCTGATAAATCAAATGATGATATTGCCACAAATTTACACATACAAGAAAACTAATCAGATAAGCAAAGTATGATGTTTTAATGGCCCATATTGCAGCTAAACTGGCAGATGCAGGCTGAGGCAATTCCAAAACTAAAATTGTTATAATGATTGCAATAATTGCATCATAAAATGCTTCAAGCCGACCTGTTTCCATGTACTTGTTTTCTTCCATTATTAATAGATTGTTTGACATACTTAAAATAGTTTACACATTCTAAAAAAATATTGATATAAGGATTACTCGAAAAAAGTCAATAATTTAGATTTTTTGCAAATCCTAATCTTTTTTACGCAAAAAGTTCAATTATTCACTTCTAACTATTTTCAATCCAACATACTCATCTGCACACATCTCTGGAAGATGTCTGATTGTTTCTCTGTTTTTATGCTTAACTTTCCTATCAAGGTTATCCCATTCAACAAAATTCACATTTGATACTTCATTTAAGTTAAGTTTAAGCTTATACCAACTTTCGTGTTCTCTTTTAGCAAAATGTTCTATTTCATCATAATCAAATCCAAGAACAGCTTCTCTTGGATCATCAGTTGAAACAAATTCATAACCTTTATCCTTTAATATTAAAACTAGATGATTAGCTTGCTTAAAGTTGCAGAATTGAATGTGATTATCTAAAATCTTAAATTCTTTTTCACCACTGGAATTGCTGTCAAGCTCACCATATTCATAGAATTGATTCATCTTATATGTAAGTGCCCTTAACCTGCTTCTAATAATCTTTAAACCAATATTATCTAAAAGCTTAGGAATATTCTTGATTGCATCAATATCAAATTGTTTTGAGACAGGATCGAGTTTTGACCATTCAACCAGACACGGAGTTGTCTTGTTTTCGATTGATTTTACTCCACGAGTCCATCCTTTACCTTCTCTTTCATCACACCATTCATCATGCTCAAAAATAGCCAAATCATTAATATCCTTATCACTGAATTTCAAAATCCTGACAATTTTGGAGCTTTCTTCAATTATTTCATCGCTAACATCATCAACAGTTTTCCCCTTGCCGTATTTAGCATCAATAATCTGCTGGATTTTAGTGTCCAAATCATTATTATCCGCCATTTCTTCTTCTGTTTTATGTGCGATTTCACAACCTATTAACGCCAACTTTTTAGGAATTGATTTTGCCTGGCGAATGTTGGACATCTTTAAATCAGAACTCAATTCATAAAATGAAGGCTTTTCCTCTTTGGAAGTCTTCCTATACTGTTCATTAATTTCAATAGCTAATCTTTCAATATTCCTCATTAATACATCAGGAGCCTTAACATCTGCCAATAAACTATCTCTTTGAACATCATCCAACTCCACTTTAGGCAAAATGGACAATTTAGCCGGAAATATCATTCTAACATCCAGAACACTATTAATGAATTCATCTTTCATTTCTTCAAATCCAAGACCCATGGAACCATTTTTTAAAATGTATCTTACAATGATTTTCTCCCCATCAATTTCAACATCAAAATCGTTTACATGATTTTTCTGCTTATCCAGAACACCATAAGGTCTCCTATTCCATTCTTGAAGCTCATCACAAAAGATTAATAAATAGGAGATTGGAGAACTGGTTGGGTCCAATCTTCCAAGATTGAATAATTCGCCCTGCAAAGTTTTATTGTAATAGTTATGCAATAAAATTGCAGTTGCACTGTCTACAATTGGATAAAAGAAGAAATCATTATCCTTATCGACATATTGCTGAATTAGTTTTCCATATGCATTTAAAACAAGAATTGCTGAGAAATATCCGTGATCAACAAAACCGTTTTCATTCATATACTTAACAAAACTGTTTAAATGTTTAATCAATCTTTTAAATTGATCTTTGTTAAAATTAAAATCCTTAGCAATTTTATGGGCCATAATGTCAGTAGGCTTGAATAAGTCAAGAACTTTTGCTGATTTATACCTTTGTCTGAACTCGTCGGCATAGTCATAAGGTGGAATTTTAACAATTGAATTGAATTCATTGAAATCCCTATAATCCACATTTGCATCAACGTCATAATTTATGGAAATTGATTTAACTCCATCTTCAATAACCTTGTCTATTTGTTTTCCGATTATCTCAAATGGATATCCAATATCATGGAAAAGGGATGCAATACCCCAGCGATATAGGAATTCCTCATGGGAAAATTCATTTTCAGGAGTCCGGTAATATTTTTTATAGTAATCATTATCTAGAATATATCCCTTGAATATTTCCCTATAATTTTCATTTTGAGCATAAATGGCTAAACCCAGGACAAATACATTCACTGAGTGAATGAAATGGTCCCTTTGCCTGTTGATTAAATCCCCTGTGTTTTCCTCATATTTTTTCATTATATTTACCAAATCCAAAAGGGTATTCGGTTCGCTTATAAGACTATGGGGACTGTACTCATCAACTTCGCTTTTATCTTCAGGAGTGATTTGGTAAATCATTAAAAAATTCTCATAAACTTCATAAGCAGTATATTGAGATTCATAATCTAAAAAAACATCAATGGTGGCTTTTAATAAACCCTTATAATCATGCTGAAATTTCTTATCCGAATTGCGAGAATTGACATCTTCATACATTGTCAACATTTCAAAAAAGTTATCAATGTATTTATGTAAATTTGATTTTTCAATAACTCTTTCTCCATTCATTTTCTCCACCTTCATTCAAGTATAAATCATATTATTAACAATAAATTAGTTTAAACAGGAATTAAAAAATAAAAAAATATTAATTTAATTCCTAACAATTTTTAAATCAACATTCCGGCATAATTGTGGAAGATTTCTATAAGTTCTCTTATTGGAATCTTTTTTAGAAACATTCAGCTTATCCCATTCAACAATGTTTGGACTGAGTTTAGATTCCTCATCCCTGACTGAATCATATCTCCAACCTAAATTAACCTTAAGCTTGTACCATGCGTTATGTTCTCTTTCTGCTATGTATTCAATTTCATCTTCATTAAACGAATCAACAGCATTGAGCGGCGATATCACATCCACGATATCATATCCAAGTTCAGACAGAATTTTAACTAAAAAGTCTGCCTGTTTGTAATTAGAATATTTGATATAGTCTGGCAAGTCCTCAAAGTTTTGAGCATCACTATCTTCAGATTGGTAAAACTTATGCATCTCGACAGTTAACATTCCCATTTTACTCCTAACGATTTTTAAACCGATAGACTCAACCAACTTAGGAATATGTTTTACAGGATCGATATCATACTGTTGAATTTCAGGAGTTAATTCCTCCCATGGAACCAGGCAATCATGAATTAAATTATCATCATCCCTCACTTCCCCATATTTCCATCCTTGACTAATCTTTTCATCAACCCAGTCATCATGTTCAGAAATTGCAAGTTCAAGAATTTCCTCATCTGAAAATCTGGTAATCGCTTCACGTTTGTCAGCCAAATTTGCCAGTTCACATCCAATCATGTTTAATTTTTTAGGAATTGCCCTTGCTTGACGGAAATTAGCAATTTTGAGATGAGATGACAATTCATCAAATTCCTTTAAATTCTCATATTTTTCACGAGTGACATCATCGAGTTCACCGTTAGCCTTCTTTTCTTCATATAAAGCTGTAGTTGTATCAATATATTGTTGATGAATTTGAAGTGCTATTTTTTCAACGTTTCTAAGCAATATTGAAGGAGCTAAAATTTCCTCTTTAAAAATTTCCCTCATAATATTACTATCTTGGCGAACGTCTGTGCAAACGCTGAATCTTTTAAAAATACTGGATATGGATAAAACATGCTTAAGCAATTCTTCCTTATCTTCTGAAAATCCTAGGCCTAATGAACCTGATTTGACAATGTAATCAACTTCCAATCGAGTATTGTCTATAATTAAATTTAAATCATTAACATGACTTCTTTTTTTATCTTTTACACCAAAAGGAGTCCTGTTCCATTCTTGCAATTCATCACACAATATCAATAGGAATGCAATCGGGCTTTTACTTGGATGAAGAGCAGGTAAGTTAAACGGATTCTTTTGTAACACATTTCTATAGTAATTGTGCAATAGGATAGCGGTTGCACTATCTACAATTGGATAGAAAAAGAAATCATTATTTTTTGCGAATTTTTGTATTAGATAACCATATGAGTTCAAAACAAGGATTGCTGAGAAAAATCCATGATCAATAAAACCATTATCTCCCATGATTTCTACAAAATCATCCAAATGTTTTGCCACTTTATTTACATCAACATCCGGAAAATCAATGGATATTTTCTGAGCCATAATGTCAGTCGGTTTGAATAAATTTAAGAATTTAGCTTTAGGATAAAAATCAGTGTAATTATCAGCAAAATCAGTGTTAATTTTTATAATAGTATTAAATTCCGCAAAATCCTTAAAATCTATTGCAGTGTCTGCGCCATAAGAGCCTGAAATGGACTTGACACTATCATTAATGAATTTATTTAATTGTTTACCTATAATTTCCACAGGATAACCCACATCATGGAAAAGTGAAGCTACACCCCAACGGTATAAGAATTCTTCATTTGAAAAATTACCCTCTATTTTATAATATTTTTCATAAGGACTGTTAATCACATATGACTCAAATGCATCCCGATACTTCTTGTTTTGAGAATATATTGCTAAACCTAAAAGGAAAACATTTACAGAATGAACAAAATGGTCTCTTTGCTTTTCAATTAACTCTCCGGTATTTTCTTCATATTTTTTCATTATTTTAACTAGATCCAAGAGAGTGTTCTGTTCGTATACAATGCTTTTGGAAGTTACCTTATCTGATTTGTTTTCCGCAGTAATCTGATAAATCATGAAAAATGTCTGATAAATTTCATATGCGTTGTATGCATTTTCTGTTTCTAAAAATACATCAATCCCTGCTTTTAAAAGAATTTTATAGTGATGATTATTATATTTGTCATCATATAACTCCAAATTATCAAAAAAATCATCGATGTAATTTTTCAAATCCTTTTCACTCATGCTTACACCTAAATCCTAATTAAAACTATATCTCAATTTATAAATAAATATTCACCAAAATGTAAACTATTTATTACATAGGGACTTATCCACATCATTTAATGCATTTATAATTTCACTTAACTCAAAAGGGTAAGTAAAATCCAAAAATCCCTCCTCATTAGTTTTGCTTAAAACGACTGTAGCATTTATATCTGAATCACTCATAAAACTACCTCCTCACGTTCATCAAGCCCATATAATCTGTTAACAATTGAAAATAATTTCTCATAATCCTTAGTATTCAAAGCCGCTTGACCCTCTTCAATCAAATCATTAGCGGCATTTTCATCAGGATAGATTCCATCAAGTTTTAAATTAAAAAAGCATTCTCTAATAACATCATTTTTGTTTAACAAAACATATTTTTTCATTAGATTACTGTAATATTCCTTTAATTTATCCAAATTCCTATCTTTTATAATCTCGTCTGCATTTTCAATTTCAAATAAATTGTTCTCTTTAACAAATTCAATTTTTCTTAAAACATTTTCACAGAGCATAGAAAATTCCAAATCAATTTTTGCATCCTTTACAATTCTACTTAAATGACGAATATAAATATCAATATGATTTAAAGCAATTCCATCTCTTTGAGCAATTTCAAATAATATTTCAAGGTAATGTAAAATTTCATGTTCACCAAAATGAGCATAATTATTTAAATATTCAATTTCTTTAAGCAACTCAGAGTAATCCTTAATCAAATCCCCATACATTAAATCGTTTTGAAGATTGAATTCTTGATTAAAGTAGGGTATGAAAACTTTTTCATGATTAACTGCAACAGGAGACATGTCATTTAATTTCACTAATTTTTCTTTCTCATAAATAAGAATCTCATATTTAGATTCAGTTGGTGTAAATTTGAATGTGCCATCAATATTCAACGGCATCTTCACTGAGGAGAATTCGTTTTTAAATTCAATCGAATATCCTAAAAATGATAATTTTAAATCCTTTGAAAACACCTTTCCTTTAATTTGGTTATTTTCATATTCAATTAGAACTGACAACAGGTGCTTTTTAATTTTCATATTCGGTTTTTCCAAGCTTCCAGCATAAATTGCCGCTCCTCTTGCAACAACTGTTAAAGGATTGATTCTTGATTCTATTTCAATATCGAATTCATTTGAAATAGATTGTTTGACTATTGGACTTAAGGAGGATCCTCCAACGAGAATAATTTTGTCTATGTCCTTTTCTAAAAGAGATTGCTCATCTAATAAATTTCTACACAGGTTAAAGGTATATTTGATTAAAGGTTGAATAGATTCCATCAACTGATTTCTGGTCAACTCATAATTAAAGTCATAGCCATCAAAAAGGTTAGAAATAAACACTTCTGTTTTTTCATCTTTACTTAATTCTATTTTAGCGATTTCAGCGGCATTCTTAAGTTTTGCAAAAACTTTTACATATTTTTGATTATCCCGTCTGAAATCAGCCAAATTCAATTCATAAGCAATCTTTGGTTTGAATAAATCATCAACAATTTTCCAATCAAATGAGTTTCCTCCGAAATTTTCCAAACCATCGGTTGCAAGTTTTTCAATCTCACCTTTATTATCCTTGATTAATGTAACGTTAAATGTTCCTCCGCCCAAATCATAAATCATCCATATACCATTATCTTTTTTAAGATTATATGCCAAACTAACGGCAATAGGTTCCAATATAAGACTGTGTGACCTGAATCCGGCAAGTTGTGCAGCTTCATTAACAGCTCTTGTTTTCATAGGATTTGAATTTGCCGGAACACAAATAACTGCATGTTCAATATTGACGCCCTTATCATTATAAGCTGAAACCCTTAAATCCTTTAAAACCTCAGCTGATAACTCTTCAGGAAACATTATTTTAGATGAATTTTCAAAGAGGTATGGAACAGAAAATCCCATATCATTTTTAAATTCGGATACTGCATTAGGATTATCCTCTAAAATTTCATTTCTTGCAATGGAACCCACTTTCAAATTATTTAAATCATCAATTAAAATAGCTGAAGGAGTGAAATCCTCTCCAGTCCTATGGTTTTTAATCATTATTGGATTTCCTTTGTTAAAATAGGATATTAAAGAATCTGTTGTACCTAAATCAATAGCATAATCGATTGCATTATCTTTAGATTCACTTGATTGCTTGAAATGCATCTTCATATTCTGTTTCCATAAAGACAACCTATATTCATATTTTTCTCTAATTTGCCCATCACAAATTACGGCAAACTCCATTAAACTAGAACCTAAAGACAATTTATTCAAATTAATGAGATGCAGAGACTCTGCAACGATTTCTTCAATTGAACAGGTCTTAAGTGTAGGAAGAATATCCTGATAAATTTCTTTCATTTCCCTACTATCTTCCATAAGATTTTCAAGCAAAATTATCGCTTTAAATATACTTTTATGCTTTTCTAAATCCATGAAAATTTTCCACAAGTCAATATATTGCTTATATTTACCTTTTAGTGATGGATTATAAGCGATAGCTTCCTTCAGTAAGTTACATGCAATAAGATAATTTTTTCCTTTAAGAGTAACAGTAAAAGCTTTTGAAATCAGTTTCAAATCAGGACGTTTGGATTTCCAAATTCTAAGAGTTTCTGAATAAAACTTACGAACATTAAAATCTGACAAAATTTCCTTTTCTAAAATTTCAATAGCTTCATTAAGTCTGTTTTCACATTTGGCAAGTTCAAATGCCTTTTTTAAAGAATCATTAAGAATATAGTCATCATAATCATCGCTGTAATCTTCAATAATGTTGCTTTTTGAAATAATTTGAGTGGATTTATATTTATCAATGACACGCAAAACATCTTCTAGAAGGTCACTTGCATCACTATACCTGTTTTCTAAATCAATATCCAAACATTTTAATACAATATCATCTAATTCATCGAAAACATGATTATTGTAATGGCTTGGAGGTTTTAAATCTTCCCGCCAAGGTTTTAAATCAATCAAATCATCATTGCCGTATTTATCAACATCATAAGGATAACGGTTTGTTAGTAATTGATAGAATATTACTCCAATTGCATAAATATCACTTTTGGTTGAAATGGACTTTTTAAATAATTCCGGAGCCATATAAGGTCGAGTGCCCTCTATATCAATGTCAGAAATGCTGGTAGTTACCTCTTTTGCAAATCCGAAATCGGATATTTTTATGATAATTTCCCCACAGGAATTAAAACCGAGCAATACATTATTAAGTTTCAAATCATGATGAACAATGGGAGGATTTGCAGAATGAAGAGTGTCCAAACCCATTAAAATTTGCTTTATCAAATCCATGCTGCGATCAATTGACATGAAAATATCATTTTCAATGAATGAATTCAAATATTGTTCCAAATCTCCTCCTGAAACATATTCCATCAAAAAATAAGCGTGATTCTTTCCATCTTCCATAGATATTTCAGCGGCATCGTAGATACTTATAATGTTTTCATGCCTCAACTGACAGGCAAGAGTCACTTCCTTAAAAACACTCTTTTTATTAGTTGATACACTTAACGGTTCTTTAATAATCTTCATGGCCATCAAAGTGTCCAGATAGTTGTGGTTCACTAAATAAACCTTTGCAAAGGATCCCTCGCCTAGAAATTTTTTAACTTCAAATTTACCATTAAAGAATGTTTCAATCAATCGTTTTGTTTCGTCAAAGTCCACTAAAATCACCAAATTAGATTTAAAAATCTAATCAAAATGAACAATAAATAACTGCACCACCATTTCCCTTAGATAATTTTAAAAATGAATTAGCCTTAAGTTTTGTAGGAACTCCCTGAGAAACCTTTCTATCAGCGATATATGTTCCATTGGAACTATTTTCATCGATAATATACCATCCATCATTCTTATAGAATAACTTTAAATGAGGTTTAGAAACATTGGAAACAGTCGAATAGCTATTATCCAAAAGTATGGTAAATGAAGCCAATTCATGAGCATTGAAATTAGCTTTCCTTCCAATTAAGACAACCTCATCTTTGTGAACTTTAAATGTTTTGCCTTTATCTTCACCATTAAATATTGTTAAAACACAGTGTTCTCCGTCATGAAATCTTTGATTGGTTTTATACAAATCGAAAAAAGTGAGCAATTCATCAGACAAGAAACTTATATCTAAAAAGAGGTCTTCGAATGCATCCTCCTTTAAAATAAATCCTTTTACACTTCTTCGCCCTATTTTATTAGGGACTTCCTTTTTAACAACCGTCTCTTCTATCAATTCCGCTTCAGACAGTTGCTTTAAGTGTTGACCCAACATTTGAGTAGTAATGTTAATATTATAATTATTTAAAAGAATCGTATTGATTTCACGAGAATACAAGGGTTCCTTTTTAAATGTGCCATCTTCAAGCTTATTTCCCTTTTCAAAGTCCCTTAAGATTTCTAAAATAGAAAACCTAACATCATTGTTAACCGCAGCTAATTTAGTAGACAATATCTCAGAATCAGAAGCATCTAAAATAACTGTTTTGACTGTTTTTAAATCGCTCATAACAAAACTCCATATTTAATTATATCTTACAAATGAATATAAATAATTTGATATAATTCTTTCATTATACTATACTATCTTTAAATATGAATATATAAGTCAATTAAATAAATTCATTTAATCAAAAAAAAACTATAAAAATCTATTTTAATTATAAAAGCATAGTTAAATATATAATTAGGAGGTGAGCTAAATTTCACTCAAAGACTTCAGACACAAATGCGAAGACAACATTGAAAAACTTCTTTACGCCAGCAGATGGGTTCTATCTCCAATGTATTTTATATTAATTTTAGTATTGATATTAATATTATTCAAATTCATAAGTGAAGTAATAAGCTTTATCCTAATAATGAACACCTTAGGATATAATGAATGGATAATGCATGTTTTAGAGCTATTGGATTTGACACTAGTGGCAAATTTAGTTTTAATAGTTGCATTTTCAGGATATGAAAACTTCATATCAAAAATTGATGTTGCCGAAAAACATATCGACCGTCCATCATGGATGGGAAGATTAGACTTTTCAGGGCTTAAATTAAAAATTATCGGTTCAGTTGTTGCCATTTCACTTATCGAATTATTACAAGACTTTTTAAATGTTTCATCAATTGATCCTAATGTTGAATTTTGGAGAATAATGCTTCATTTAACATTTGTAGTCACAGGAGTAGTGTTTGCTACAATGGAAATACTCTCTGAAAAAAGACACACAATGAAAAGTGAAGAAGAATTAGTTAAACTTGAAAAGAAACAATTTAAAGATTTATAATAAGGATTTAACCCTTATTATATAATCGTCTATTTTTATATATTCTACTTTTCTCAATGAAAGCAATTGCTTTACAAATAACTTCTTTATGTGATTTAATAACAATGTATTATAAAATCATTTAATATGTGTTAAAAATAGCTAAATGGAACATATTTTATAAAATGATAAAATACCTCAATAAATTTATTTTTTACAAAAAAATATTTTCCAAATTTTAACAAAAAGCTATTTTCACATGCTAATTAATTTTAACAAAAAAATGGCGGAGTATCATGAAAAATAAAAAAATTAACATGAAAATTGAAAAAGCATTAGATTACATGCAAAATGATACTTTAAAAGCTATTGAAATATTTGACCAGATTTTAGAAATCGAACCTGAAAACATTGAGGCAATCAATGGAAAAGGATCATCATTGCTGAAACTAAACCAAATTGATGAAGCTGAAAAATATTTTGACTACTCAATATCAATCAGGGAAACATCTTCCGCGTTAATTAGCAAAGGCATAATCAATAAAAATAAAAGAAAATACGAAGAAGCACTAAATTATTATGATAAAGCCATTCAAGCAAATCCGGACTTAAACAATATTGTAACTTTACTTAAAAATGAGGTTATAGAGTTGATTGATGAAGATATTGAAGATGAATTTAAAAACAAAAATCCGGATATAAAAGAAATCATTGAAAAAGGATTGGAATATAAGAATTCAAATAAACTATGGGACGCACTGTATTGCTTTGAAAATGCAATTAATGCAGATAAAACTTGCATAAACTATGTTAAAAAACTAATAAACGAAATTAAAACAATATTAAATCATGAACTAATGATAAAAACTCCAGAATTAGGAAATTCAAAAACAGACCAATTAAAAATACAAAGCTTAAGACTATTATTAATTGAAGACAATCCTGAACAGTCCTTAAAGATTATTAATCAAATTTTAGAAAAAGAAAATGATGATGTTGATTCTCTAAATCAAAAAGGATGCATATTAACCTTTTTTAACGAGTATAAAAAGGCTATTGAATGCTTTGATAAGTGTTTGGAAATTGATGAAAATTACAGTTACGCAATTTTTAACAAAGCATTCCTATTAAGAATGACAAATAAGCTAGAAGAATCCTTGAATTATTTTGATAAGCTTTTAAAAATAACTAATACTCCTAAAATCAAAGCATACCAATTAGAAATATTAGATAAACTCCACAATAGACAATGATCTAATTTTCAATGTATAACTCATCTAATCTATTTAAACAAGCTTTTTTAACTGACTTTTCTTCATCATTTACAATAATGCCTGATAAAACATTAGGATTTTCTATTTTTTTAACCGCTGCAATTCTGACATGAGTTTCTGGATGATTTAAAGCTAAATCAATTAATGGCTCTTCATCTTTTCCGGTTGTGACTTTAAGTTTAACGACTTTAACTTCTTCTTTTTCAACATCCTCACTGGATTTATTACTGATTTGACCATCACCGGCAATTTCACGTTCGACGATAACTTCTTCGCCTTCTATATAAGACCAGTTAGCATCATCACATGTTAAATGGTCATAAATAGATTCATTACCCAAATATTCGTCTTCTTTTGGCCAATGCACATGAACTTTATTATCCAATACTTTAGAGATAATTTTTTGACCGGAATTCACATTTTTTATAGAAGTCTTAACTAAGTCAATACGTCTTTCATCAAAATCCATCAAATCACCATTATTATATTTAATTTTAAATGTTAAAAAAGTTTTTTAATTTTAAAAAAAGAAAAGATAAAATAATTAAATTTTATCTAATGCCTGACCAACATCATTTAAAATATCCTCAATGTCCTCAATACCAATTGAGAATCTGATTAAATCCGGTGTTACACCAGTAGACAATTGTTGTTCTTCAGTTAATTGAGAATGAGTAGTTGATGCAGGATGAGTCACCAATGACTTTGCATCTCCGATGTTTGCTAAAAATGAGATTAATTCAACATTTTCAATGAATTTTAAAGCTCCATCATAACCCGCTTTAAGTCCGAATGACACTATTCCACCGTATCCCTTTTCAGCATATTTTTTAGCCACTTCATGGTTCGGTGAAGATTCAAGACCTGAATAGGTTACCCATGCCACTTTAGGATGAGCTTCAAGATACTCAGCTACAGCCATTGCATTTGAAGCATGCCTTTCAATCCTAAGACCTAATGTTTCAAGACCTTGGAGAAGTAAAAATGAACCGAATGGAGAAGGTATTGCACCAGTGTCCCTTCCGACTACTGTTCTAAGTCTTGTTGTAAATGCGGCTTTGCCAAATGTTTCAGCAAATACCAATCCGTTATAGGTTTCATCAGGTTCAGAAAGTGTTGGGAATTTACCATTCATCCAGTCAAAATCCCCTTTTTCAATTACAATTCCACCTAATGTTGTTCCATGACCTCCAATGTATTTTGTTGCAGATGATGCGATAATGTCTGCTCCATGGTCAAACGGCCTGACAGATCCGATACCTACAGTATTGTCTGCAATTAATGGAATTCCATGAGAATGTGCAATTTCAGCAAGTCTATCAAAATCTGGAATATCCAATTTCGGATTTCCAATTGATTCAACATAAATAGCTTTTGTTTTATCATTGATAGCTTTTTCGAAAAGTTCAGGTGATTGAGAGTCTACAAATGTCACTGTTCTTCCCAATTCTTCCAAGGTATTCTCAAATAATTCATATGTTCCACCATATAAATTATCTGCTGAAACGATATTGTCACCAACAGCAGTCAGGTTGATTATTGCATAAAAAATTGCAGCCATTCCTGAAGCTGTTGCATATGCCGCAGTTCCACCCTCAATTGCGGCCATTCTTTTTTCAAATGCTTCAGTGGTGGGATTATTCAATCGAGTGTAAATGTTTCCTCCTTCTTTAAGTGCAAAACGGTTCGCAGCCTGTTCGGGAGTGTCGAATACATAAGATGTTGTTTGATAAATTGGTGTTACACGAGACCCGGTTTCATCCACTTCCTCCTGGCCTGCATGGACTCCAATTGTTGATATATTTTTTTTGTTTTTAATTTCATACGCCATAATAATCAAATAAAATATTTGTCAAATTAATTATATTAAATTATTTGATTGGAAAAAATAAAAAAAGAAGGATTTAAAATCCGAATAAATCCTGTGCGTCAAGCATTACATCTACAATGTGAACATTGAATGGGCATCTTGGTTCACAGTCTCCGCATGCAATGCATTCAGTGGCATTAAATTTTAAGTTGTTGTAATGCTCTTGAACACTTGCAGGCACTTCATCATGGTTTTTAGCCAAATCATATAACTTATTGACCATTGCTATATCAATTTCTGAAGTGCATGGGGCACAATGGCCACAGTATGTGCACTGTCCTTCAAATGAATGTTTTGGAGCGTTTTTCAAAATATCAGCATAATCTTTTTCGGCTTCTGTTGCAGTGCAATATTTTAATGATTCTTCAAGTTCAGCAACTGTTTTTACACCTACAAAGATACTGCTTACTCCTTTTTGTTCCAAACAGTAATGTATGCATTGAATTGGTGTTAGGGCAACTCCGAATGGTGAAGTTTCATCTGAAAGTAGGTTTCCACCGGCAAATCCTTTCATTACTGTTAATGCTGTACCGTTATTCTGGCATAATTCATAGATTTCTGCCCTTTGAGGATTTAACCCAAACATTGTCTCGTCATATGCATCATCTTTTCTGTACTCTTCAATGTCTGGCATTGATCCGAACATGTCATATGCAGGGTTGATTGAAAACATCAGCAATTCAATTTCAGGATTCTGTGCCGCTAGAAGTCCAATATCCGGATTGTGAGTGCTGAGTCCAATGTGAGCAATGGTTCCCTCATCCTTTAGTTTTCTCACATATTCAATGAACGGCCCGTTCATTATCTCATCATAATCCTCGATTTGGTCCACATAATGAATCATACCGAAATCAAGAGTGTCAATCTGGAATCTTTCCATAAAATCTTCAAATGCTGGAATTACCTTATCCATTTCACGGGTCCTTACATATTGATTGTTCTGCCATGTCGCACCAATATGGCCTTGTATCACCCAGTTTTCACGATTTGGCTTAATGGCCTTTCCCAAATGTGACCTTACGTCAGGTTCGCTCATCCAGCAGTCAACGAAATTTATTCCCGCTTTTTCACAGGCTTTAATCAATTCTTCAGTATCCTCATAAGGTCTTTCAACTAAAAATTCCGCACCAAAAGCAATCTCAGATACTTCAATACCTGTGTTACCCAATTTTCGATATTCCATAATACTATCTCCTCACTAGTATTTTGGTATTTGAAATTAAAAAAAGTAATGGAAATTATCATTTCCTGAAATAAATCATAAAAAGTTTATTATTTAAAGTAGTTTCATCATAATTAACATTAATGTATACTAAAGAGTCCATCCTAAAAGAAGTTAATGCCATCCGTGAGGAAATAGGTCACGAGAAGGTAAACATATTCATCGAAGAGTTATACTATAACGAAAATACAAATGAATTATGGATTATAACAGAAGACCGCCCTGATAAATCTGCAATCATAGGCAAGGGAGGATGGGTTGTTGGAAAGCTTAGAGAAAAATTGAGATTGGAAAGTATACATGTTGAATCGTATGGCGATTTTTTAAATAAGAATTACAAGTTGAAGCTGTCTGAAAAAACAATTACAAATCTTGATTTGGATTTGATAGGCCTTAATAATTTAAGGGCAACAATTGACTACAAACTAGATAACATTTATAGTTTTGACTTTGAAAATTTCTTTAATGAACATGAATTTGAAGAATCTTCAAGCACAGAAGCTGTTGTTGCACTATCTGGTGGTGTTGACAGCAGTTTTTCACTTATTTTAGCAAAAAAACTTGGTTTTAATCCTGTGGCGGTTACAGTTGATCCTGGAACCATCATTTTACCTAACCAATTCAAGAAAAACATTAAAATTTTAATTGAATCCCAAGACATTCAACATGAGTATATCAAGACAGATTACAGTGAAGTTATTAAAGAGTCCTTTACAGGAAAGCTTCACCCATGCGGAAGATGTTCGAAAAATACTGGCGAACTGGTAAAACAATATGCAAAAGATAGAGAAATTCCAATAATTATCTTTGGTGATATGCTTGCAACAGGTAGTCAATGCATAAATCTGCAAGAGGATTCATTATATCGCTTGAACCTTCCGGCAAGTTTAAGTGTTGGCAAGCAAGAGATAAAATCCTTAATCAAAAACTATGATTTAAACACATTCAAAGGATTTGGATGTCCTCTATTGTATGAGGTACACAAGAAATTCCCATATATGAAGAAATTTTCAATACAGAGAATTCTTAGGGAAACCCGCTCAGGCGCACTTGAACCTGGCGAGGCACTTGATTTGATTTGGAGTTTCTATAAAACCAACTAGTACCAAAACTTTAATAATGACTTTACCAAAATTAACAATAGACAACAAAAGTTGTCTAAATACTGATTTTACAATGTAAAGTGGATTTTCCATTAAATATAAAAAAATCAGATTATGATTGTTGTGATGAGAAAATAATGGAAGCTGAGCTCTACTTATTGAATTCATTGAGGAACAATTAATAAGTTTTCCATTATATCTCATTTCACAACTATCATGCTTCAATAATCTAAAGATTATATCCACAATTACTATTTTGTTCATTGAAGTATATAAAGTTTAGGTATACCTAAACAATTTAAAAAATTAAAAAAATATAGGAATAATTAAATTCCCTTCTTCTCAAACTCAACATTTAAGAAATCTTTAATATTATCCCTAGCAATTTCAACCATTTCAGGTGCAGGACCACCCGGAACAGCCCTAATTCTTACATTTTCACGAGGATTTAAAGCCCTTTGAATCAAATCGTCGGCCAAATTCAACTCGTCAAAGCCCAATTCCACTGCAATATCATCAATGAATTTGGAAGTAATGTCCTCTTCAGCCATTTCATTGGAAGTTGCCTCATTGACAATTCTTCCAACAATCTTGTGAGCAGTTCTGAATGGAATTTTCTTTTCACGAACCATGATATCAGCTAAATCAGTGGCTGTAGCAAAGTTCTTGCCTGCAAGTTCAGCACACCTGTCAACTTTAAATTCAACGGAAAGCAACATTTTAGTCACAATTGACAATGTATCCTGAGTCACCTTAATTGAATTCCATAAATGAGGAGTTATTTCCTGCAAGTCCCTATTATAAGTATAAGCGATAGCTTTAAGAATTGTTAAAATAGTGACCAATTCCCCATTAACGATTGCACATTTTCCTCTTGCAAGTTCAGCAACATCAGGGTTTTTCTTTTGAGGCATAATAGAAGATGTTGATGAATACTCGTCTGCCATTTCAATAACGCCAAATTCATAAGTACTCCATAAAACTAACTCTTCACAGATTTTAGATAATGTGGTGCAAAGACAAACCATATCAAAAACCGCTTCAGAGATAAAATCACGTGCTGAAACTCCATCCATGGAGTTTTCAAGATATGCATCAAAACCAAGTAGATCAGTGGTTAATTGTCTGTTAATCGGAAAACTAGTGGTTGCCATAGCAGCAGAACCTAACGGATTTAAGTTTACACGTTTATATGTATCTTCAAAACGTTCATAATCCCTTTTAAGTGCCTGTACATGAGCCATCAAATGATGGGCAATTGTAATCGGTTGAGCGTGCTGCAAGTGAGTAAAACCAATGAAAACATCTTCCAAGTGTTCTCCAGCCATCTCATTTAATCCTTCAATGAATTCCAAAATGCCTATTTGGATTTCAGAAATCTTTTCCCTTAAAACCAACCTCACATCACATGCAACCTGGTCATTACGTGATTTAGCAGTGTGCATAAAACCAGCTTGAGGCCCTATTTTTGAGGTTACATAGTTTTCGATAGCCATATGAACATCTTCAACAGACGGATCAAAGACCAATGCCTCATAACCTTCTTCCTTAAGATTATCCAATGCACATAATATATTATCAGCAATTTCCTCATCAATGATTCCTTCATGCTTTAACATGGAAGTATGTGCAAAATTAGTTTTGATGTCCGCTTCAAAAAGAAGTTTATCCGCTTCAAGTGATGAAGTATAAATAGCAGCTTCATCAGTCATTCCAGTTTTAAAACGACCGTTTCTAATATTATCCAAGAAAATCCCTTCTTAAAAATGATTAAAAATTAAAAGTTAAAAATAAATAAAAAAAAGAAATATAGATTTGAAAAATCTATTTTTTCATTTCAGTGTATCCGCATTTACCACAAGCAACTCTGTCACCATGGTCAGCCATGAATACACCTTCACCACAACGAGGACAAATTTGGTTTTTTCTTACAATTTTGTCTCCATCTACTTCGTATAAATCAGATTTTTTTACCATTCAAATCACCTATTCTTCTGCTTCTGCGTCTTCTTCGCTAGCTTCTTCTTCAGGTTCTGCATTTTTAGCAATTACATGTTCAGTTTCGATGTAAGCTAAATCATCTACAGTGTCATAAACTTTAGCATAACCTAATGCTCTAGGTTCACCGTAGTGTGGTTGAACGTTGTCAACAACGATTAAATCTTTTTTAGTGTTTAATAAAGCAACTAATTTAGATTTAATGTCTAATACTTTAGGAGTTGCTTCTCCTTCATAATCAACGTAAAATTTGATTTCTTTTCTATTAAATAATTTGTTTTCTTTTTCTTCAATAAATTCGATTTCCATGATAAAACCTCATTCAGTTATTTCAATAAATCCGTCAATAAGCTTTTGAGCTTTATTTTTTAAATCACCAGCTTTTAAAAGTACCAATCCTTCATTAGGTTGACCATATAAAATTGTGGTTTCTGGATTTACCATTAAGATGCAAGGAAGAACTGCAAGATCTTCTTCCCCTGCTACTTCAATTACATAACATTCGCCATTGTTAGATAATTCAAGAGCCTCGCCTATGGTTTCCCATAGATCATCAGTAATAGTTCCAGCAGGATTATCCGCTTTTAAAATATGATTTGCACGTATAATTTCATGAGTATGATTTTTTCTTTGGATTAAATTGTCAATTATACCAATATTAGGATATAATTTGTATTTGGTAAGATTAGCAAAAGTTGCATCGCCAACAGAAATTAAAAACTCAGAAGATTTAATTTCATCAATAGCATCTTCAAAGTCAGGATATAATTTGCCTAAAGGCATTTTAAGACATTTAATTAAATCCTCATTTTCTGTATCTAATTTTAACACTATAACACCTATCTTACTCTTAAACAATATTCGCCTGGAATTTCAATATTTAATTCTTTTGCAATTTTAGACTCTTCAGGATCAGTTATAATTAAAAGACCACTCCAATTGTCTGAAGTAGGATTTCCACAACTAGGACAGTGATCTTTACTTGAAATCATTTTACAAACAGTACAAGCTTTCATTATTAAACCTTCTTACTTTTTTGTTTAGCTTCTTCAATCCATTCAAATCTACCTAAATTATTTTGTCTCATTGTAAGTGGAATTTTAGAATTCCTGTTATTGTCAATATTATTGGTAGACTCATCTTTGATGGAAACACTAACTGCTCTAGCTCTAACCAAATCCCCTTCATCTAAGGTTTTGTTAGATTCTTTTGCTATTAATGCTCCTCTTTTAGCATCATAATTAATATAATCATCAGTAACTTGAGATACATGAATCAAACCATCCATAGGTCCGATTCTTACAAAAGCACCATAATCTACAATATCAATTACTTCACCATTAAAGATTTCATGTTGTTCTGGCTTAAAGAAAATTGCTTCGAAAACAACATTATGATATGAAGCACCATCACCCATAATGAGTCTTCCTTCACTAATTTCATTTATTGCATTAACACAAATAAGTAAACCAAGTTTTTTATCTAAACGACCCTCGTAAGTTTCGTTTAAAGTCTTAATAGCAACTTCTTCAAGAGGACTTTCAAATCTGTAAGGTGGTATTCTTACAGTATCCTCAATTTTTGTTTTATAATACAAAATAATCCCTCATTTTTTTAATAAGTTTAATTAATATTATATTTTACCTTCAACAGCAATATATTTTTTTTGCCTTAAATACACGACCGTAATTCCTTTATCTTTTGCACGATTTTTTAATTCAATATCATTTGTAGCTAAAACTTCTGAAACTCTAAGCAACGCATCATCCACAGTTTCATTTTCAAGTAATGAAATATCCTTTATTTCAACTTTTGAAGAATTAGCTAATTTTAAGGCCAAATTCGCATTCAACCTTACTTTCCCTTTATTATTTCTTTTTAAACCCTTCAATTCATTGATAACAAAGCTTGGAGTAATTAATTTGTAAGAAGGTAATTTATTTTCAAGTTCAGTGATGATATCCACATTGAACTGAAAAGGAACCATAAAAAAATTGGTATCAATTACAACTTCTTTAGAGTTCATTATTTACCTCTACTTAATAATACCGTAACCAATTAATCTCCAACGAGCACCGACTCTACGGCTTAAAGCAACCCTATCGCCTGGGCTTGCACAAACAGGCAATTTAAGAGTAACATCTACATCATTTTTCTTAGCGGAAGTAACAACACCAATAGTGGTTGTAGTACCACAATTAATCATTAATGGTTCTTTAATTTTAATTGGAGCAACTTCACGTTCTTCCTTAGTACCGACAACACGATCAAGCAAGTTAGCTTCCATAGTAAAAGCGTCCAATACTTCAGGCAAAGTACCTTCTTCACCAGCAACAGTTCCAGATAATGAATCTGATTTGGTTAAAGATGGATCCAATTTAGTTGCAATACCAACAAGTCCACCAGGACCGATTTCCTTAACTTGTTTACCATTAGCTTCAAGACCAATGATTTCTGATTTTAAGGTAACCCTTTTACCGTTGTTGGTAGGGCCAGGTCTAATTTCAATGGTATCTCCAAGTTTGAAAGTACCTTGAACCAATGTACCTCCAATAACTCCGCCTTTTATTTTATCGGCACCGGAACCAGGTTTATTAATATCAAATGACCTTGCTACATGCATTAATGCAGAATCATCAACATTCCTTTCAGGAGGTTGAATTTGCTTAAGCATAGCTTCAATTAATATATCCATGTTAGCGCCTTGTTGAGCAGATACTGGTATGATTAAAGCATCTTCAGCACAAGTACCTTTAACAAATTCCTTAATTTCATTATAACTTTCAATAGCTCTTTCTTTTGAAACAATATCAATTTTATTTTGAACTACAATAACATCCTTAACACCTATTACATCAAGTGCCATAAGATGCTCTTTAGTTTGTGGTTGTGGACAAGACTCATTTGCAGCAATTACTAACACTGCACCATCCATAATTGCAGCACCAGATAACATAGTTGCCATAAGAGTTTCGTGACCTGGAGCATCAACAAAAGATACTTTTCTTATTAATTCTGTTTCGCTTCCACAGTTTTCACATTTTTCAGAGGTAGTGTAACATTCAGGTTCATCACATTCAGGACATTTTCTAAATTCAATGTCTGCATAACCTAAACGGATTGAAATACCTCTTTTTGTTTCTTCACTGTGAGTATCAGTCCATACACCTGATAATGCTTTAGTAAGAGTAGTCTTACCATGGTCTACATGACCAACTAAACCTATGTTAACATCTGACTGTACGTTCACAGATAACCACCTTTCTTTTAATTAAATTCAACATAAAGTAAAATAAGAAAAATAGTAAAACTATTCTTCCTCTTCTTCACCAGCACCAAGAATTTCAGCTATTGATTTGCTTCCAGCTTCAGTAACTACAGTGTTGATTTGTACGATATCATCAGCAATAGTGTTTCCTCTTACGGTTTTTCTTCTTTTAACACCATCTGCTTTAGGATGATAACCGACACCACCAGTTAATAAACTTTTGATTCTTCTAGTGCCTGAAACATCTTTTTTCATGGTGAAACCGTTTTTGTCACTACCACCAGTGATTTTTAAAGTGTAACCATCTAAACCAACAATAGCACCATCAAATTCATCACCGATAACTAAACCGTTAAGTGCTTTAGTATCATCGACTTCCACTTGATGAGTTTCAGCTTTTTGAGACACAACAATTTTGAATGCCATGGTATTCCTCCATAATTTTTATAACAGTAACTTTATTATTCAAAAAGACCAAATTTACCCCAATCTGGATCTTGTTTACGTTTAATTTCTACAAATTCATATAAAGTTTCAAATTCATCCTCTGTTAACTTGTCTTTAAACTCCCTTTCAATGAACTTATAATGTTTTTCTGGAACATCAACAAATAATTCATCACCTTCATCAAAATGTTTTCCGACAATAGCATCTTTAATAGCCATAGCCACCCTTTGACCTCTAGGGATTGAAGGCAATGTTTCACCTTTATCTTCCATACTAGCTATAACACCAACATATTCACCATTTTTGTTAATTAATGTTTGACCTTGCTTGATTGTACCGCTGATTGATTCAATACCAATAATGGCAGGTTTACTTTGACGGAAAACCAATTTAGGCAAAGACATGAATTTAGCTGGTTTAATGATAGCATCATAAAATGCTTTCTTCTTAGCTTTCTCCATCTCATCAATCCAGGCTTCGTAATCTTCAATGATTTGATAAATCACATCACCTTGGAATAACTTAACATCTGAATTTTCTAAATCTTCCTGAGAGTTAGGATTAACATTAACATTGAATGCAATGATTGCACCATGTGCATCATCCTCATTTAAAGCAATAGATGAATTAATAATATCTCTACGATTCACATCACCGATGTCCGCTTCACGAATAGGAATTTCCAATTCCCTGAGCAATTTAACTATAGCTTCAAGAGAACCTAATGTATCGGCTTTAACTAAAACACCCTCATCTTCAGTATTGATAGTAATATCTTCAATTTCCTTTAAAATCTCTTCTTCCACATCTTCCTCATCATTCAAGACTCTTAATGGAGAACCGGAAACAACATCATCTAAATTAGGAGCAGCTATCTTGATACCTGCAGCTGCAACAACTTCATCGAATTTTTGGAATTTCTTTTTAGAATCTCTCATTTCCTCAAGTGGAAGCGGCCTTAAAATAGACCTTATTTTAGTAGTTAAAACTTCATTTGAAGATGTCATTAAAGCTATTTCATCATTAGTTCGCAAAACACCATCATAAATAATACTATCAATAGTGAGACCTAAACCAACTTCTTCTTTAATTTCCAATACTGTACCTTTAGCCGGAGCATCTTCATTGATTTCCAATTGTTCGGTCAAATATTCCTGAGCAAGTCCTAAAAGCATTGCTAGAACTTCAATAATACCTTCACCAGATCTAGCACTAATCGGAATAATACTGATTTGTGAAGCGAAATTACTGATTCTATCAAACCTTTCAGACTGGAATCCTTCCTTGTGAAGAGTACCTACAATTTCATAGACTTTGGTGTCTAAAGCTTGCTGTACGCTTGCAGCCTGTTGGTTAAAAGATTCCTTGAATGAAGCACCTTCATGTGTTTCCCAACCAAAAATCATATCGATTTTGTTTGCTACAACAATGAAAGGAGTTCTATACATCTTAAGAATATTTAAAGCCTCGAATGTTTGTGGTTTAAAACCATCATTAATATCAACAATTAAAACAGCTAAATCCGCTAAAGCACCACCACGTTTTCTTAAACTAGTAAATGCAGCGTGACCCGGAGTATCGATAAAGAATAATCCTGGAATTAAATCTTTGATAGTTAATTTGGATATAAAATTCCCACAGATTTCTTCAATAGTATCATTTGGGATTTCTGTAGCACCAATATGTTGTGTAATACCGCCAGCTTCTTTATCTGCGATAGTACTTCCTCTAATATAATCTAATAATGTTGTTTTTCCATGGTCTACATGTCCTAAAACTGATACAATTGGGGATCTGATTTTCATAATATCTTCTTTAATAATAAAATTTTCAAACTCTAAATTTATTCGTAAATTAAATCATTGTCAACGATTTTGTAATCGCAAATTTCATCTTCATTAAAGAAAAGGCCAATTTCTCTTTCTGCAGATTCAGGAGCATCTGAAGCATGAATAATGTTTCTACCGGTATCCATACCAAAGTCTCCTCTGATAGTTCCAAGATCTGCTTCTAAAGGATTGGTTGCGCCAACAATTTTTCTGATAGTAGTAATTGCTTCTTCTCCTTGAATTACCATTGCAAGGGATGGTGAAGAAGTAATGTATTCAACTAAACTTGGGAAAAATGGTTTTTCAGCGTGTTCCCCATAATGAGTTTTTGCTAAATCTTCATCAATTTGAATTAATTTACATGCGACGATTTGAAGACCTTTTTCTTCAAAACGGGATAATATTTTACCCATAAGACGTCTTTGTACAGCGTCTGGTTTCATCATTACAAAACTTTTTTGAATCATTCTTTAACCCATTTAACTTTTCTTGGAACTCTTCCGAGTTTAATCATATTTTTTTCGCATTTGCTGCTACAAAAGAAATAAATTGAACCGTCTCTTTTGACGTACATTTTTCCTGTACCTTCTTCTATTTCTTTATTACAGAATGAACAAGTTCTCATGCTCTTACACCTTCTTAAGGAGTTCTAATTTCCTTAGCTTCTCTAATAGTATCAAGTAACATTAAGATATCGCCTTTTCTTACAGGACCCATAATGTTTCTTGTTAAAATTCTTCCTTTATCTCTACCATCGAGGATTCTGCATTTGATTTGCATTACCTCACCAGTCATACCAGTTCTTTTTAAAACTTCAATGACTTCAGCAGGAGTTCCTTCTTCCATGTTATCACCGTAAAAATCCTTAAAAGAATTTATCTATTCTTTTAATTCAGCAACTTTTTCTACGATTTCAGCTACAGCAGCTTCAGCGTCACCAGCATCAACAATACAAGCGGAAGCGGTACCAACGGTTAATCCAGCAGCTACACCAACTTGTTCTTTGGTTGGTAAGTATACGTAAGGAATTTCTTTTTCATCAGCGAGAACTGGGATGTGTGCAACGATTTCAGCAGGATCAACATCTTCTGCGATAACAACTAATGCTGCGTCTCCTCTTTCGATGAATTTAGTTACTTCGTTAGTTCCTTTTGCTACTTTACCGGTAGCTTGTGCGGTTTCTAATGCTTCTTCAGCTTGTTTAGCTAATTCTTCTGGTGTATCAAATTTTACATAAATGTTTGCCATAATATATACCTCCTTTTTCATCTGGCTTTAGCCATCCATCGGTAAATAATAATTTAATGTAATATATATAGTTATATTATTTTTTAACTATAGAAATTACCCAAATTATCCAATAGATGAATAATTTAATATAGTTTTTAATAATACTAATTCTTGAATAATTCATATATCACTAAATATAATCCCGTAAGAAAAAATAGAGGGATTAGACTTTCAATACAAATACTTCTGAATTCCATATAATTTTTAGCAAAACTAAAAATAAAAATTTAGTAATTAATGAAATAATTCTAGAGAACTAGACAATATTAAATTAGTTTGCATAGTATATAAATGTTTGTAAAAAATAAGGAAAATAAGACATTTTTGAACTTAAAAAAGTTTATTATAAATTAATTGTAAAAGAGATAGTAAATAAATACTATCTCAAAAATGATCAACTAACAAATCTATTTGATTGCTAATTTTACATCTTCTGCTTTTACAGTTTTTCTGCCAGCGTGACGAGCAAATCCGACAGCTTTTTGTGCGATTTCGTTTCCGTAATCTTCAATTGCTTCGGTTAATGCAACTTTTGCATCATCACTTACTCTTTGTGCACCAGCATTTTTGAGAACTCTGCCCACAGGAGCAATTGGTAATTCACTCATTTATTACACCTCACATTTAACTTGTTAATTATAGTTTTAATTTGCTTATATATAAATCTATTGGTAATGCATCGGTGATTTGGCAAAATTTCAACATAACAATGCATATTATTTTAACATAAATATTGACATTAATATAATTAAAAATGTTTTTCACAAAATTGCTCAAATAAAAAAAGTGTAAATTTTGTTTGAATATAAAAGAATTAAAAGAAAAAATAAAAAGTATAAGAGATTTAAAGCAATATTTATTTGCTCATCAAAATCTCTCTTAAAGTGTCTATATCAGCATCAACCTGAGTAGGTTGAGTACATGCATCAATAGCAGTATTAGGATCTTTAAGTAAGTGTCCAGTAACTACACAGGTTATTGTTTCGCCTTTATCAACTACACCTTCATCGACAAGTTTTTTAAGACCTGCAATGGAAGCTGCTGAAGCCGGTTCAACACCAATACCCTCTGTTCTTGCAAGTAATTTTTGTGCATCAAGGATTTCCTCATCAGTTACTGTTTCTGAATAACCATTAGAATCATAGATTGCATTGAGTGCCTTTATGTCACTGACCGGTGCACCAATACGTATAGCGGTTGCAATAGTTTCAGGATTTTCCACAGGTACAACACGTTTGTCACCTTTTTTAAATGCATTGGTTACAGGGCATGCGCCTTCCGCCTGAATACCTGTCATCATAGGCAAATCCTTAATGAATCCTGCATCATAGAATTCCTTAACACCTTTCCAGATAGCTGAAATATTTCCAGCATTTCCAACAGGCAATATAATTCTGTCAGGAGATTGCCATCCCAAGTCACGGACAATTTCATAACCTATTGTCTTTTGTCCTTCCAATCTGTAAGGGTTGATTGAATTTAATAAGTAAAGATGTTTTTCTAATGCAAGAGCAGTCATAGCCTCTAGTGCCTCATCAAAGTTTCCATTTATAGACATTACTTCAGCACCATGGAACATTGCCTGAGCGAGTTTGCCTAAAGCGACCTTTCCTGAAGGTAAAAATACAATGCAACGTAGACCTGCACGGGCAGCATATGCTGAAAGTGATGCGGAAGTGTTACCTGTTGAAGCGCAACCTACGGTATGCACTCCCAATTCCATAGCTTTGGTCATACCAACAGTCATTCCCCTGTCTTTGAAACTTCCTGTCGGATTGGAACCTTCAACTTTAACGTATAAGTTTACACCAAGTTCTTCACCAAGCTTGTCACATTTGCAGAATGGAGTTCCTCCCTCATCAAGAGAAACTATTTTAGTTTCATCTACAGGAATGCATTCCTTAAATTTCCATAAATTATCTCTTCTACCATCAAAAATGTCTTTAGAAACATCAATTTCATTGACGAGTTCAAGTACAGATCCACATTTTTCACAAGTGTAGATCACTTCATCGTCGTCATATTCTTCTCCACAAGAAACACATCTTATCATAAAAAATCACATGTATATATTTTTAATTAGTTTTATTTAAAATTTAACTTAAAATTGAGGTTATAAAATTTGCTATTGGGATTGTCAAGTAAACCTCTATTGCACCGGCGATTGCCATTAAAACTGTAGCCAGCATCAACAATATTATTGCCTGCTTTAATTTATCGAAGTTCAATACATAAGAGTCATACAATGACATGTTTTCCTTTCCAAACCATGTTCTAATAAGGTTATATGCAAATCGAAACAGAACAATACCTGATGAGCAGGCAAGGATGCATGATGAAAATTCGAAAATTCCATGAGGAACCAACAGCAGCAGAGTATGGAACAAGTCTCCAGTAGTTGCCGTAAAATAACCCACAAAAAATCCATTGAATGCAAGAATCAGTGTGGAAAAACAAAACAGCAACCCAAAAAGGAACATCAAAAATACTATTCTGATATTGTTGGAAAAAATGCTTTGAAACGTTAGTTTAATGGCACCAGATTCTATCTGTTTTGAGAATTGTTCAACAACAGGATTTAAATAGGCATGCAGGTAAGGCTCCAGAAAATAGCCTAAAATTAATGAAATAACCAATATGGCTATTGAAACTCCAATAGCCAATTTATTTTCACTAAACGCCAATCTAATTTCTTTTTTGAAATCAAGCATTATATCAATGTCTTAGCAATTTCTGCCGCTTCAACCTGTTTTTCATGCAGGTCATCCATGAACTCTTCCATTAACTCGGCAGTCTTCATTTTACAGTCTCCACAGCGGAGAGTTCCATTTAAGCAGTCCTGTCTGATTTGTGCAAGCTCTTCGTCATCATCGATGAAATGATACAGCAACATTTCATATATTACACATTTATCGACTTCTCCACCTAATTCCTCTTGCTCTTTTAGGGTCTCTCTTCCACCGGTTTTAGCGGATTTCACTTTTTTAACGGCACTTTTAGTATCATCATTTAGATAAATTGCAGTGGCAGGTTTTGAACTGCTCATCTTATCTCCTGTCAGGCCTGTGAGGAATCTGTGATATGTGGAAGCAGGCTGGATGAACCCTTCTTCTTCATGCAATCTGTGTGCAATGTCTCTGGTTAGCCTAATGTGAGGGTCCTGATCTATTCCTACAGGAACTACAACCTTTTTTGGACCTCCAAACTCTTCAATCTGTGGAAGCAAAATATCTGCAACCTGCATTAATGGTGCTTGAACGTGAGCAATATTTGTTGAGTTTTCAAACCCGTAAATTGCTTTGAGCTGACTGAAGTTGGTTTTATTTGCAGATTTGAATGCCAATGTCTGCAATTCCTGATTTTGTGATTGCAAATAAACGTTAACATTGTCCTTTTCAAGGTCTAGGCCCAATGCAATCCAGTTTGTCAGGTATTCATTGACGGCTATGTCACGGCCTTTTTCAAAGCCGATGCCCCTTGCGGCATATGCTTCAAGGTCAGCAATTGGTAAGGAAAGCATTGCACCCATATCCTGATACCATTTAAGCTGGTCAACCACCATCTTGTGACCTATATGCATTTGTCCGCTTGGCATCATTCCTGAAACTACTGCAAATTCTTTATTCTGATTTATCAATTTACTTATTTCATTGAATTCCCTGTGTCCGAAAATAACTCCCCTTTGCATTAGCCTTTGGGGATTTTTCACATCTCCAATGATGTCTGAAATCTTTCCAATACCGAACTGATTAACTAACTTATCATAATCTAGGCTAAATGATGCCCATGGATCAATTAAATCTGCCATTTTATCACCGTCAATATCATTAAATTAAATTATTAATTAAAAATTATCATAGTTGTCATGAAATTATATAAAAATATAAATGATTTCTTTAATTAAACTTATGGTCTAGTCCATTCCACATTATAGTATGTTATATCGAAATCCTCATCCACAATTGCAAGCAGAAGCTTTTTATTAACCCCATGAGAAACCCTCACATAACTTGCAAAATCAAGTGCATTAATATCATAGGTTTCAAAAATTATTTTAACCAGATAATCAGAATGCCCCTGTCCCGGACCTCCTCCACGATTATATAACCTAAATTCAGAACCGTATTTGAAACCTGTTTTAATAACAAAACCACGGTCTTTCAAATCACGATATACAATATATTTAGCGTAAAGATCCTGTTCTTTAATAAGGTCAATCAAATATCCCACGCTACATTTCACGTCATCCTCGTAAATATTTAAACGACCTTTTTCCTGCAAGTAACATGCCTCAATCAGTGAAAGATGTAAAAAGTCTGCTTCAATTTTACCAAATTTACTTTTTTCATGTAAAGCGATTGGCCTTTTACTTCCTTCCTCGATTTTAACTGAAACTATATCATTCAACAAATCTCCACGCATTAAAACACCCAAAAAAGAAATAAATTATATTTAATGCTTATAATTTTGAAAGAAATATTATATAAAATTTTTGTAAAAAAAAGAGGTTAAAAAGTTAAACTCTAATAAAAATGTTATTAGCCATTTCAACTGGAATGTTTAACTCTTCATCGTCAATAGCAACCAGATAATGATTGCCTACACGGTTTTCGTTAAATTCATATTTAAGATGTTGACCTACTTTAATACCATAATCAGTGATTGAATCTAAAAGCTCATTATTTCCACGAATGAAGGAAATGGTACCTTCAGTATTTGCAGTTAATTCAGAAATAGACAACAAATTGAATTTTCTGTTGATAACTTGGTCAAAGTCTTTTTGTGAAAAACATTCCTGACAACTGCCGAAGTCAAAGTCACATGCAGGAATCACATTTTCATCAGGGCATAAATCCGGGTGATGCATCATTGTACACAATGCTCTTTCAGCCTCATCAGATAAGGTGTGCTCCATTTCACAGGCCTGGTCATGGACATTTTCCTCTTTAACTTTTAAAATGTCCAACAAGAATTTTTCCAAAATCCTGTGTTTTCTTGTAATTTTTTGAGCTATTCTCATACCTTCATCTGTTAAAACAGCACCCTTATATGGAGTGTATCCAATATAACCTAAATCCTCTAATTTTTTAAGCATCTGAGTTACACTGCCCGGAGCAATGTTCAACTCTTTTGATAATTGTGTTGTTGAAACTTGTTCTCCATTACTACCGTTACGATAGAGAACCTCTAAATATTCCTCAATATTTTCACTAATTTTGCCTTCAGCCATGAAAGTCACCTTGATTTATAATTGTTTAAATATTTATTGCAAAGACTATAAAAAAGTTTTGGTAAACCTAAATGGAAATCTTGAATGAATGAAAAAATAATTTACAATACGAGGATGTGACGCAAAATTTTTAATTGAATTTTGTGTTTTTGATTTTTTTTATAGTTTTTCTTATTTTTAGTTGTTTTTTCTGTTTATTTCGTTGTATATTCTTTTTAA
>Ga0256405_10002077_pt1 | contig 48938 bp, 52 predicted proteins | sample RumenRJG_02DNA_FD_189096 | JGI IMG/M metagenome (GOLD analysis project Ga0256405, IMG submission 189096) | Bovine rumen microbial communities from Lethbridge, Alberta, Canada - RJG_02 | ecosystem: Host-associated > Mammals > Digestive system > Stomach > Rumen | place: Canada: Alberta...
CAAATGTGTATATATCGTCGCCAATGGCGAAAAATTATATGGAAGAAGAAAAATTTAAGGAAGCAGGTATAGAAATAGAGTGGATGGATTATAGCGGATATCCTGAATACAACCAGCAATATCCTCCATTTGAGATGGGAGTAACGATATTAGATTTAATATTTAATGAAGGTAAAAATTCCCGCAAATTTATGAAGAGTATGTAGCTGAGGGTTAATTTTATGTGTAAAAATTTTGTAGATAAATTAAAAAAATGGCATATTTTAAAAGATTTAGGATGTATTTTTGTTTCTCATATGCCAAAATTTTTTGTTAAAAAGAGTGATACTTTTGACTTTATATTAATTACATATTTTAATTGGGGAAATAATCCTCTTGCTATAAGCGAAGAATATCTTGATAAGAGATTTAAGATTTTTGACAAATACACTTTTCCATCTGTAAATGCTCAAACAGATAAGGATTTTACATGGTTTATACTATTGAATGATAAAACACCTCAAAAATATAAAGATATATTTTGTGAATACACGCAAAAAGCTTCAATGATTTTTATGCCTGTATATGTTGATAATTTTGATGATTCTATTGGTGAGTCTGGGAATTTGAATATTGCTTTAAAAAAATATTATCCTGTAACATCTTCAAAATGGCGATTGACATGTCGGTTTGATAATGATGATATGCTTGCAAAAAATTATGTAGAAAAAATGAAAGAAAATTTTAGACCTGTAAATAATATGTTTATAAATTTCGATAACGGATTTAATTTAGATTTACAAACAAATGCACTAAATAATTATGAGCATAATTCATCTCATTTTATTGGGTATGTGGAAAAATCAAAAAGTCTTGAAATAATGAAAACTGCATATCACTTTCAACATTCAATATGCAAATCTTACGGATTTGTAAGAAGAATAAGAGATAACAAACCTATTTGGTGTGAAATATGTCATGATACAAACAGGCTGAATTATTTTAGAGGAACGTCTGCATCCGATAGCGATATGGAATATTTTAAAGAATATTTTGTAACTAAAAATCAATAAAAACGAATTGAAAATCGAGTTCAAGTAATTTTTGCTAAAAACGTATAACAAATTAAACACATTAACGAAAATACTTTGTATGCAATTTTAACGTGTTTATTGATAATTTTGCTTAAATATGTTTGATTATTTAACGTATTCTTTTATTGTCTTGCAAATATAATCAACATCATTTTTAGTTAATCTCATGTGCATAGGCAGAGAAAGAATAGTTTCAGATGCCTTATGAGCATTAGGACAAGTTCCTTTTGCATAATCGTACATTCTGTATTCGGTATTATCTCTATAATGAACTCCCGGATAAATTTCTGATTCATTTAACGCAAGGATTAGTTCATCTCTTTTTTCAACTTTTATTTGATATAAATGTCTTGAAGATTCGCAATTTTTAGCGACAGGGACTGTTTCAATATTTTTACAGTTTTTTAATCCTGCATCATACCAATTGGCAAGTTGTCTTCTGTAAGCATTATCTCTATCTAAATATTTTAATGATACAAGACCGATTGCTGCCATAATGGAGTTACCGTGATTTTTAAATCCTACATATTCTACATCATATTTCCATTTGTAAGCCCCTTTAGCACTTACAGAACGGGCATAAGTATCTTTGTTTATTCCAAGCCATGCAATTTTACGGGCAATTTCATCATATTTTTGTTCTTTAAAGCATATCATTCCGGAATCTGCCGTAGGCATGTTTTTTACAGCTTGAAATGAAAATACCGCTGCATCAGTATCGAAACCGGCATGTTTTCCGTCAATTCTGGTTCCTGACATATGAGCAGCATCAAGAATAAGTTTCAGATTATGTTTTTTACAAATTTTTCTTATTTCATCTAATCTTCCTGAATTTCCGCCAAGTCCTACAAATATCACAGCTTTTGTTTTATTAGTTATTCGGTCTTCAACGCTTTTGGGGTCAAGACATAAATATTCATCAACATCTGCAAATACGGCTTTCATATTGTTATACAAAATTGCATGATTTGTCGAAATAAAAGTTAATGGTGTTGTAATAATTTCATCATTATCTTTCCAATTATTTTCCATTTTTAAAATTTTTACAGCCATATCAAGTCCTACTGTTGCTGAATTAAGATAATGTGCATGTGGCAGTCCTGTATATTCTTTCCATTTCTCTTCCAGTTCAACAGTTTTAAAACCAAGACCTGTCCAACCTTTTTCCAAACATTCTTTAATTTCTTCTAAACATTCATCTACTCTGAAGGTTGGCACAAATAATTGAATTCCCATAGATAACTCTTTCTTATTAAATATTTTGTTGTAAAACTTTGCACTTATTATATAGTGGTCTTTTTTACAAGTCAAGATTGCATTCCTGGTGAAAAATGTTATTAACGGCTTAAAAAATCGTATCTTAGGGGATTTAGCCTGTATTTTAGTTTCTAATATACCAAAATTTGTTATTAAAAAATAGGATTCTTTTGAGTGTGTCCTTATAACTTGTTTTAACTTAGGAAAAAATTCTTTAGGAATAGATGAAGAGTATTTGAATAGGCGTTTTGAAATTTTTGATAAATATACTTTTTCATCTGTAAATGCACAAACAAATAAAGATTTTACATGGGTTATATTGTTAAATGGAAAAACTCCGCAAAAGTTTAAAGATAAGATAACAGAATATGAAAATTCTGCAAGTATGCGTATTAAACTCGTTTATGTGGACAATTACGATAATATTATAAGTAAAATAAAAAATATATCTAATATTCTTAGCGATGAGTTTAAAAATTACAAATCTAAATGGCTTTTAACATGCAGATGCGATAATGATGATATGCTTGCAAAAGACTACGGATATATAAGAAGAATTGATAATAAAATAAATCATTTTCAAGGTAGTACAGCAAATGAGAAATCTTTAAAGTATTTTTATGAGTTTTTCAAATATGTAAAATAATTGATAGCCATTTTATGTTATTAAAATTTTGCGTGTTATTTTTGTTAAGGTTATTTTGTGAAAAAACAAATAATATCTAATTTTTACATGTAAAAATATTATTTATGCGGTATTTGTATGAAATATTCTTTATAATAATTTAAATCTTTTTTATTTGCAGTTTCCCCTTGAAAAGAATTTATTTGATTAGTCTCATGTATAACTTCACACCAAAGTGGATATTTTTTATTATCAATTCTTCTTATATATCCATAATCTTTTACCTGTGCGTGATTATGATTTAGTACAGTTTCAAAATCTCTTTTTTCTAAATTTTCTACATAACCTAAAAAATGGCAGGAACGGTATTTATAAGTATTAATTATATTATCTTTTTCATTAAAACAATAACCTCTAATAAAATCAATATACGTATTGTGTATAGGTCGGAAGTTTTCTTTCATCTTTTCGATATAATTTTTTGCAATCATGTCATCGTTATCGCATCGACAAGTAAGTATATATTTTGTTTTTACATTTATATAATTGCGTATTACTCTTGCCGGAAAACCCTTATTTTCATCAGTATATGCCAAAACTATATTAATTTTTGCTGTTGATTTGTAATGTTCTAGAATGTTCTTAAATTTTTGAGGTGTTTTATCATTTAGTAATAGTATCCACGTAAAATTTTTATCAGTTTGAGCATTTACAGATGGAAAAGTGTATTTGTCAAAAATCTTAAATCTCTTACCAAGATATTCTTCGCTTATTCCAATAGGGTTATTGCCCCAATTGAATTCTGTTATTAAAAAACATTCAAAAGTATCACTCTTTTTAACAAAAAATTTTGGCATATGAGAAACAAAAATACACCCTAAATCTTTTAAAATATGCCATTTTTTTAAACTGTTAAATATGTTTTTCATTAATGCACCATTTTATTTAATATGGTGTAAAGTACCAAAACCCTTGATACATAAGCAAATATGAACATCTAAAAAAACTTTTTTTCTGTTGACTTAGAAAAAGATGTTTATTATAATTTACTTTGAACAGTTTAAATCATATTAAATACTTTGGTGCAAAAAATGAAAAAATTATTGATATATCAGTCGTATTACATCCCATGGAGGGGGTATTTTGACATGATAAATATGGCGGATGAATTTGTAATATATGATTCATCGCAGTATTCAAAGAACGGATTTTATAACAGAAATCAGATAAAAACTCCGAACGGACAGCAATGGATAACGATACCGGTTAAGAATAGTCATCATATATCAGAACACCAAAAGATAAGAGAAACCGAAGCGGTGGATGATATTTGGAGAAGAAAGCATTGGAATGCAATATGTTTAAACTATGCAAAAGCCCCATATTTTAAAGAGTACAGAGAAAAATTTGAAAATCTGTATTTAAACGGAATGGAGAAGAAATTAACCGAAATAAATATGTCATTTTTCAAAGTAATATTTGAGATATTGGGAATAGAAACAGAGATAAAACAAGATTACGAATATGAACTTATGGGAACGGATAAAAACGATAAGTTAATAAATATAATAAAGCAATCCGGAGCAAATGTGTATATATCGTCGCCAATGGCGAAAAATTATATGGAAGAAGAAAAATTTAAGGAAGCAGGTATAGAAATAGAGTGGATGGATTATAGCGGATATCCTGAATACAACCAGCAATATCCTCCGTTTGAGATGGGAGTAACGATATTAGATTTAATATTTAATGAAGGTAAAAATTCCCGCAAATTTATGAAAAGTATGTAGCGTATAAATTTAATTAGAGAGTAATGTCTTTATGAACACAAGGTTTCTAAAATTATTAAATAAACAAAATATTTTAAATAGCTTAGGAAGTTTAGTAGTATCAAATTTGCCCAAAGTTTTTATAAAAAATTCAGATACATATAAATGTATCCTTTTTACATATTTTAATTGGGGAAATAATCCTCTTGGTATAAGTGAAGACTATCTTGATAAGAGATTTAAGATTTTTGACAAATACACTTTTCCATCTGTAAATGCTCAAACTGATAAGGATTTTACTTGGATTATATTGTTAAACGGAAAGACTCCGCAAAAGTTTAAAGACATTATGACAGAATATAAAAATTCTGCAAATATGTGTATTAAATTGGTTTATGTGGACAATTATGATGATAATATTGATGAATATGATAATTTTAAACAAATAATGAAAAAGTATTTTTCCGATTATAATGATAAATGGGTATTAACATGCAGATGTGATAATGATGATATGCTTGCAAAAAATTATATTGAAAAAATGAAGGAAAATTTTAGACCTGTAAATAATATGTTTATAGATTTTATTAGAGGTTATAACTTTGATATTTGTAATTCTGATTTAAATTCTTATAAATGTCGTTCAAATCATTTTATTGGGTACGTGGAAAAATTTGTTTCAAAAGAAAAATTAAAACTTGTATATCATTGTAATCATGCATTTGCAAAAGACTATGGATATATAAGAAGAATTAATAATAAAAAATATCCTCTCTGGTGTGAAATAATTACAGGTACAAATAAACTGAATGAACTTCAAGGCAGATCTGCAGATTCTTATGAATTAAATTATTTTAATCAATATTTCGTTCAAAAATATAATTAAAAATTTTACCTATTTTCAATTTAAATAGTCTTTATGCAATTTTTAGAATAATTTATTATACCTCGGTTTTGTTATAAGTTTAGTTTGTCTAAATGAAAGAAAGAGAGGTATGTATGAAAAATTTAGTAGAACCGATTCGTAGCAAATCCGAAATTCACGCACTTGAAGAGTATTTAAGACAAAAGAATAAACGAAATTGTTTAATTTTTGTATTTGGTATTAATACCGGATTAAGAATTTCTGATATTCTGGGGTTAAATGTTTCAGATGTCTTAAATAAAAATTTTGTTGAAATTAAAGAAAAGAAAACAGGTAAATATAAAAAATTTCCTTTAAATGACAAATTAAGACATATGATAAAATTGTATGTTAAAAATAAAAAACCTGAAGAACCTTTGTTCGTTGGTAGATTTAATAAACGTCTAAATCGTTCACAAGTTTATAGATTTTTAAATGCGGCGTGCAATGATATTGGTATAAGTTCAAATATCGGAACGCATACCATGAGAAAAACTTTTGGATTTTTTTTTATAAGCAATTTAAGGATATAGCTTTGCTGCAAAAAATATTTAATCATTCCACTCCGGCAATAACATTAAGGTATATAGGTATTGCTCAAGAAGAAATTAACAATGCTTACAAGGATTTTATTTTATAATAGCTTGTAAGTTTTTAATTACTCTTTGTTTTTAAAATATATTTAAGATTATTCAAAGAGTATTTATAATTTTGTAATTTATGTTTTATTGTGAAATTTAAACCTAAAGTTAGAATAGTTAATAAGGTGTATTCAATAATGTGTTTTCGTGTTCTTTTAGTATCAAAAAGTTTTTCTAAATCTTGTTTTTTTAATTTATCGAATGGAGTCTCCTCAAAAAATTGTCTCATACAATTTAAGACATTTTCTGAAACAGGAAATGAAATTTCATATTTAATACTTTCTATAATTTTTGCAATATAATTTTTTTCGAATTTATCATATAGATTTCGTTCTAAAAATTCATTGTAAATCTCTTTAAATACTTGTATAGAGCATGCAAGTTTTTTTTCTCTGTTTTTTGAACTTGAGCATTTTCCTTGATATCTGTATGTAGATAAATCTTTGTCTACTATTGCAATTTTTTTTGCAAGACATAATGCCACCATTCCAAATTTTAAGTCATTAATAATTTTTGTTCCTGAATATTTTAAATTATTTTGTTTTATAAAATCCAATTTATATAATTTATTACAAGGTCCCGGATTTGATATTTGAAGAATGTTTGGAACTGACTCTGAAGAAAAAACCTGATTTATCATTTCAGGCTTTATATTTAATCCCTTATTGCCTGAAATTCTATTTGTAGTCATATTCCAAGTTTTGTATTTACAAACAGTTATATCTGCATCAGTCTCAATAGCTCTATTATATAGCTTTTCTGCCATATCATTTTCATAAATATCATCAGCATCAATACATATAACATATGGGCTTTGTGCGTTTGATATTCCTGTGTTTCTTGCAATTCCTCCGCCTTGATTTTCCTGATAAATGTATTTAATTCTGTTATCTTCAGGTAAATAGTTTTTTATTATTTCTTCCGAATTATCAGTAGAACCATCATTAACAAATATAATTTCTATATCTGTTAGTGTTTGTTTCTTTAATGATTGTATAAGTTCATCTAAATATTGTCCGCAATTATAGCAAGGAATTATAATAGAAACTTTTGACATTTTACATACTTTCTAATCTTATTGTTTGTAATGTTTTATAAATTAATTACGATATTCATCATTTGAGGTCTTAACAACAGATAACATATCATAAAGTTTACTGTCTTTTACAAATTCTGTAAATGCATTTACATCTTTAGGAAAACATTTTCCACCGTAACCGAATTTACCGTCCGGTCCGGGAACAGCGGTATGAGGTTCATTAATATATCCGCTTATTAATGTACCTTGTTTGACATTTTCGTAATTACAATTATATTTTTGACAAAGTTCATAAATTCCATTGAAATATGTTACTTTTACGGCTCCAAATACGTTATGAGAATATTTTGTAATTTCCGCTTCGAGATTGTTCATTTCTATGTAATGTTTACCATTGAATATTTGTTTTAAAAGTTCTGTTTCTCCTGTGAAAATCATCGGCTGATTGCAAAAATCTTCATAAGCTGTTCTTTCTGTTAAAAATTCAGGCATGAAGTAAACTTTTTTATTAAATTCTTTACTCAATTTATCACAAGTTCCGGGAAGCATTGTTGTTCTGATAAAGATAGGTTTATCAGGAAGATTTTTTATTATTGATTTTAACAAAGTTAAATCTTGTGTTCCATCAGATTCTGTAGGTATATGCAAACTGATAAATATAATGTCGGCATTTGATAAATCATCATTAAAGCCTTTTGGCGGGTCTGAAATTAAGAAAGAACAAGCAGGATTATTTTCTTCCAACCATTTTTTCATAACTCCTCCAATAACACCGCAACCTACTATACCAACATTTATTGTCATAAAACCCTCTTTAATATATCTATTCCTTGCGACTAATTCTATAATAAAAAAACATTATCGTCAAATTATGATATCTTTATTTTTATTTCAAAAAGCTTTTATGTTATACTTATTTCAAATTTATGCAAAATCAATCAGAAACTATTATAAAATTAAATGGCAGATTAGCAAACCAAATGTTTGAATGGGCATTTGGCAGAGCCTTGAATGAAAAATACGGACTTAATATTATTTTTGATGATAGTGAAGAAACTTTAAAGCTGGGTTGTTTCAATTTAATTTCAAATTTAAAAACTGTTAATAAACCTTTATTTTATAAAGTCTTACGAAAAATTATACCCTTTAGAAATTTAAGAAATAAGCTGACGGCATTAAAATTTAGCAGATTACCTGTTATCATAGAAAAGAATTTTTGCGGTTTTGAGCAAAATTTATTGGAAATTAAACCTCCTTCTTATATTATGGGCTTTTTTCAAACAGAAAAATATTTTAAAAATATTAGAGAAGATTTATTGAAGGATTTTTCTTTAAGTATAGAATTAAACGAAAAAAATAAAAAAATACTTGAAAAAATTAAAAATACTAATTCTGTATCAATTCATTTCAGACGAGGAGATTACACAAAGAAAAGAGTTGCGGATAAATACGGCAGTTGTTCGGTTGAATATTACAAAAAAGCTGTTGAATATGTTGCAAATAATACCCAAACACCGATTTCTTTATTTATTTTTTCTGATGACATTGATTGGGTTAAAAATAATGTAAAATTTGATTATGAAACTATTTATGTTGATATAAATACAGGAAAACAAGGTTATTTTGATTTGGAATTGATGAAAAACTGCAAGCATAACATAATTGCAAATAGTAGTTTTTCTTGGTGGGGTGCTTGGTTAAATGAAAATAAAAATAAAATAGTCGTAGCACCAAAATGGTGGATGAAAGATATTGATACAACAAAAGAAAATATTGATATTATTCCTGAAACTTGGACTATTTTTAATAATAGAGAGTAGGTAAAAATAATGGGAACAAGTTTGTTTCAAAAAATTATAGATAAATTTAGAGGAAAACCTGTAAGATTTTTTGCAATTGATAAGAAAATACATGTAGGAAGAGGTTCAGAAGTTGATTCTGACAGTATTATAGGTGATTATACCTGTTTGATGGAATATGTTCAAGTAACAAAATCAAAAATAGGTAGATATTGTTCTATAGCTGATTTTGTAACAATAGGTGCAGGTGAACATGATTTAGAAGAAATTTCAACATCCGGCTATCTTTCAATGAATGCTTCTACTTATAAAGATTTAACAAAACTGCCTTGTGAAATAGGTGATGATGTTTGGATAGGTGTTTCGTCAATTATTCGCAGAGGCGTAAAAATTGGTATTGGTGCCGTTGTAGGAGCAAATTCTTTTGTAAATAAAGACGTGCCTCCTTTTGCGATTGTTGCAGGTTCTCCTGCAAAAATAATTAAATATCGTTTTAATGAAGAAACGAGACAAAAAGTTTTAGAGTCTAAATATTGGGAAAAAGAACCTGAAACTGCACGAAAAATCATAGAAGAACTTACTAAGTTTTATAAAAATTCAAAAGAAAATATTTAATTTAGGTAATTATATATGATATTCAGCCAAATTCACATAAAAATAAGAAATAATATTATTCAAAACATTTTTTAGAATAGGATGTTTGTTATGTGCTGTGGAAAATAAAACATTTTTACAAAATTAAATATTTCGGAAAATTTATTCAATATTACAAGTTGAGGGCTATTTAGCAAAAATATATATCTGATTATCTTGATTTATTTATCAAGTTCTTTAATAACTGCTTGTGCAACAAATGTTCCTAATTTGTAAATATTGTCATTAGAATTTTTTAGTAATTCTTCTTTTGAAAGGAAAATTCTTTCTTTAGAAAGAGTTTCTTTCATTTTTTCTACAAGGTCATTTACATCAAGGGCTTTAAAATATGTAACAAGGGGATGTCCTTGAATTTCTAAATTTACTGAAATATCAGAAAAAATACAAGGTACACCAAGAGATATAGCACTCCAACCCGCACCTGCCCCTGGATCACCTTCAAAAAGCGTTGGTTGAATTAAGGCTTGTGCATGTTTCATAATCTCTAACTGTTCTGCTTTTGGTATCATACCAAGACATCTTATTGTTTCTTCCAGATTATTATTTCTTATAAATGCTTTTAAATCTTTAATATGTTCAGGTGCTCTGTCATCTTCCATAGGACCTGTGCATATTAATTGTATATTTTTATATTTTTCATCTTTTACAAGATTTTTTATCGCTTCAAATGCTGTTTTATGATTTTTATGCTTCCAAAATTGATTTGAAATCATAAAGTATTTTTCAGGTAAATGATATTTTTTTATGTCTTCGGAATAATCTTCCAAATATCTTTCATTAATCTTCGGAGAAAATGGTAAAACTAAAATATTTTCATCTTTAGCCTTGTAAAATTTTAGAATATCTTTTTTTGTATCATGAGAATTTACTACTATTCTTCTATTGGTATCAAGATTTTTTTGGAAAAATTTTTCAGTCTTTTTGATAACTTTTTTTGAGAAAAATTCAGGATAATATTTACACTGGCAATCATACAAATATCCGATAGCAGGAATATCAAGTTTTAAATATTTTGTAGGCAAACAAGGGACAATTATATCTATTTCGAAGTCCTTAACAACTTTTTTTAGTTTATTCGGAGAAAAAGAAATAAATTTAAGTTTTTTGAATTCTTTAAAATCCTTATTTTCACGATGTTCTTTAATTGGTGTAAAAAAATTGCTTTTTAATTTTTTTAAAACTCTTTTTAAACCTTTAAAATTTCTGTAATCTTTATTTGGTGCTTCAAGCAGATATAATTCAAAATTAAATTCGTCCGCAACCGCTTCAAGACCAAGAATTATATCTTTTAAAAAATCAACACCACCGTTCCAAGTCATAAAATCAGCTGCCGCAATTCCAACTCTTATTTTTTTATTATTCATTTATTTTTCCTCAAAAAATTTTCTTATTACAGAACAAATTTCCTTAACATCATCATGTTCTAATGCAGGATATGAAGGTAAATTCATTCCTCTTAATGCTATATTTTCCGCAACCTTATGCTTAGAAAATTCATGAACATATACAGGCATTGTGTGAATAGGATAAAATGTAGGTCTTGTTTCTATACCGTTAATTTTTAAATATTCTCTTAATGTATCTCTCAAATTGGCTTTTTTAACAAGACAAGAAACCATCCAATAAGTATGGAACATATCTTTACCTTCTTTATTAAATTCAAGCGGTAAATCTTTTAATTCTTCCATATACCATTGAGCTATTTGTCTTTTTTTAGAAATAAATGTTTCAACTTGTTCAAGTTGTGCTAAGCCAATAGCAGCTTGAATATTTGTCATTCTGTAATTGAATCCTAAAATATCATTCCAGTATTCACGATATTTGGCATTTCCCTGATTTTTATAGCGTCTTAATCTGTCAGCAAGAGTTGCATCATTAGTTACAACCATACCACCTTCACCGCAGGTTATTGTTTTGTTTCCAAAAAATGAAAAACATCCTATATCTCCAAAACTTCCGACAGTTTGACCTTTATATTTTGTTCCAATTGCTTCTGCACAATCTTCTATGACATATAAATCATGTTTTTTTGCAATTTTCATTATTTCATCCATATCACAAGGATGTCCGTATAAATGGACAACGATAATAGCTTTTGTTTTATCAGTTATTTTAGCTTCAATATCTTTAGGATTCATTTGCCATGTATCTTCCAGGCTATCAACAAATACAGGTTTTGCATTAACAACTAAAACGGGATTTGCAGATGCAATATATGTAAAAGTAGGAACAATAACTTCATCCCCTTCACAAATACCTAATGCTAAAAGTGCTAAATGGACAGCTACAGTGCCGTTACAGACGCTTGTTGCATAATCAACTCCTATAAACTTTGCAAACTTATCTTCAAATTCACCTAAAAATTTCCCTTTTGATGAAATCCAAGTAGAATCAAGACATTCATTTACATATTTTTTCTCATTACCGGTTAAACTTGGTTGATAAACAGGATACTTCATTGATTTTGGCTTTAAATCGTTTGTTTTATCCATTAGTATTTCTGATTCAGTCATAATGCATTTCCTTTTTAACTATAATCATCCTATCACAAAATTATTTTTATGCTATTATGTTCTTATATTAAAAGGGGTTAGATTTTATAAGGAGAAAATAATGAAAAAAGCCTTGATTACAGGGATTACAGGTCAAGATGGTTCATATTTGGCAGAATTATTACTTGATAAAGGTTACGAAGTTCACGGTATAAAAAGACGTTCTTCATCTTTTAATACATCAAGAATAGACCATTTATATCAAGATATTCATAATAAAAATTCAAAATTTATTTTGCATTACGGGGATTTATCTGATTCGTCAAATTTAACAAGATTAGTTCATGATATAGAACCTGATGAAATTTATAATTTAGCGGCACAATCACACGTAAAAGTATCATGGGATTGTCCTGAATATACGGCAGATTGTGATGCATTAGGCACGTTACGACTTTTAGAAGCAATAAGAATGAATAAACTGGAAAAGAAAACAAAATTTTATCAGGCATCAACATCTGAATTGTACGGTTTAATACAAGAACCAATCCAAAAAGAAACAACTCCATTTTATCCACGTTCTCCTTATGCAGTTGCAAAATTATATGCATATTGGATTTGTGTAAATTATAGAGAAAGTTTTGGAATGTTTGCTTCTAACGGAATTTTATTTAACCATGAATCTCCAAAACGTGGTGAAACTTTTGTTACTCGTAAGATTACAATGGCGGCAACAAAGATAAAAGTAGGATTACAAGATAAATTATATTTAGGAAATCTTGATTCAAAACGTGATTGGGGACATGCAAAGGATTATGTTGAAGGTATGTGGAGAATACTTCAACAAGATCATCCTGACAATTATGTACTTGCAACAGGTGTTACTACCTCAATTCGTGATTTCTGTCGTATGACTTTTGAAGAACTCGGAATAGAACTTGAATTTGTTGGTGAAGGTGTTAATGAAAAGGGTATAGATAAAGCAACCGGTAACACTTTAATTGAAGTTGATTCTCGTTATTTCCGTCCTGCGGAAGTTGATTTACTTCTTGGTGATAGCACTAAAGCACGAACAGAATTAGGATGGAAACCTACATATGATTTAAAAGCTTTAGTAAAAGAAATGGTTGAAAGCGACCTTGAACTTGCGAAAAAAGAAAAGACTTTAAGAGATAGCGGATATAACATTTTAGTACCACAAGAGGTTTAAACAAAATAATATATTTAGCGGTCGTTGTATTGCCGCGACTGCTATTAAAAATGAAAGAGGCATTATAGATGGAAGAGTTGAATAAAAATTCAAAAATTTTTTTAACCGGACACAGAGGGTTAGTTGGCAGTGCTATTTATAGAAGATTACAAAAAGAGGGCTTTACAAATATACTTATAAGAACTCATAAAGAACTTGATTTATGTAATCAAATGCAAGTTGAAGAATTTTTTAAAAAAGAAAAACCTGAATACGTCATTCTTGCTGCGGCTAAAGTTGGTGGTATAATGGCAAATTCCACTTATCCGGCAGAGTTTATTTATCAAAATCTTATGATTGGAACTAATGTTGTTCATTCTTCATACAAATACGGTGTTAAAAAATTATTAAATTTAGGCTCTTCTTGTATTTATCCAAGATTAGCTCCGCAACCAATGAAAGAAGATTATCTTTTAACTTCAGAACTTGAAAAAACAAATGAAGCTTATGCTTTGGCAAAAATATCTATTATAAAATTATGCAGATATTATAATCAGCAGTATGGTACAAATTTTATTTCTGCAATGCCGACAAACCAATATGGTATAGGTGATAATTTTAATATGGAAACGGCACATCTTTTGCCAATGATTTTAAGAAGATTTCATCTTGCTAAGTTGCTGAGAAATAATGATTTTGATGCGATAAAAAAAGATATTACCAGATATAAACTTGGCTGGGGTTTAGATGAAAAGGTTAATGATAACAACATAGAAGAAATTTTAAACCAAATAGGTGCATACAGAGATAAAGTTGTTCTTTGGGGAGATGGTTCTGTTTATAGAGAAATGATGTGCTCAGATGACCTCGCTGATGCTTGTGTTTATCTTTTAATGAACAAAGATTATGACGAAGTTGGGGAACTTGTTAATATAACAAAAGGTGAGGATATTCAATTAAAAGATTTATTTGAAATAGTAAAGCGTGTTGTAGGGTATGAAGGTAAAATTGTTTACGATGAAACAAAACCTAACGGAACTCCAAGAAAATTAATGGATGCTACCCATATTAAAGAACTCGGCTGGTCTCCAAAAATCGATCTTGAGCAAGGAATAAAAGATTTTTACAATTGGTATATAAATTTAAAATAATTTATTAAGGTTTGAGAATTATGATTGCAGAAGATAAAATTTATAAAAACTATTTATTTGGATTAATTCAAGTTGAATATTTTAGATATACTAAAACTTATTTTTTATTTGGTTTTATTCCTGTTTTGCAGATTACTAAATATCCGAAAGTAGAGGCTTTTAATGCCAAAGATTAGTGTTATAGTGCCGGTTTATAATGCTGAAAAATATATCCCCAGATGTTTGGATAGTATTATTAATCAAACTTTTTCTGATATTGAAATAATTATTGTTAATGATGAATCTACGGATAATTCCCTTAATATTTGTCAAGAATATGAAAAAAAAGATAGTCGAATACGACTTATTAATAAAAAAAATGGAGGTCTTGCAGCAGCACGAAATACAGGGCTTAAAAATGCTTGCGGTGAATTTATAAGTTTTATTGATGATGATGACTGGGTTGAAGTCGATTTTTTGGAAAAATTATATAATGCAATAGAAAAGTATAATTGTGATATTTCATTTTGTGAAGTTGTAAGAAAAAATGAGAAAAAACACAAAATTAGATTAAACCTAAAATCAGTTGAAATAGCAGAAGATACAGATAAAAAATTAGAACTTGCAAGATACAATTCTCATAGAGGGGTTTGGAATAAGTTATACAGAAAAACTCTTTTTGATAAGGGTTTAGATTTTCTTGAAGGTAAAGATTACGAGGACGGTTTATTTACTCTTCGAGCATTAACTGAATGCAAAAATATTGTTTCTGTTCCTGATACTTGTTATTATTACTATATTAATCCTACATCTATTGTTAAATCAAAACCATCTTTACAAAGAGTTCAAGATAAAAATTTAGCAAGAATTAATGTTTTAAACTATGCAACGCAGCATAATATAAAATTATTTGATAAAAAAAACTTACCAAAAACATTTAAACTGGTATCTTTAGGCTTAACATTGTTGACTATTAAAGAAAGTCAATTTGAAAAAAGATATTATTTATTTAATGCGATTTTAATTTTTAAACGCAAGAAATAATTAAAGTAACTATACATATCTTTATTACAAATATCCCTCAACCTGTCTTGCTGAACTTGTTTTATCATATAATAATACAGACTTTCAAAACAAATTTAGAATGATAATATTACCTGTTTTATGCAAATTTGGCGGAAAGTTGTATATTATTACCATAATTAATTTTTAAAAATTATTTTTTACTGACAAATAAAACTTGTACATTAATTCAGTTAATTTTTTACTTTTATTCATTGATTTAGTCATTATGTCTATTAATGTTTTTTGATTGTCGTTGTACTCGCAAAGAAACAATTCACTTGGCTCTATTTCTAAAACTTCTAATATTTTGTCCAAATTTTCAGCTGAAGGAAAATATTTACCTGTTTCAATATTGCTAATGCTTGGCGTTTCAATGCCAATTAATTCTGCAAGATATTCTTGTGTTATTTTCTTTTGTTTTCTAATTTCTTGAATTCTTTTGCCAATTAACTTTTTTATATTCAAAATTTTACCTCGCACAATTATTATCAAAAAAATAATAAGTTATTAAAATGTAGTAAAGCTTTAATTTATAATTGAAATATAATGTTTTACATGAGATTATATAAGTGTAACAATATAAAACTATTAAAATTTAAAGGTGCAGTTTATGAAAATATTTAATATAGATACCAAATCAAATAATACGTATATATTAATTACATTTTTAAGTAAAATAATAAGATATAGAAAAACAGGATATTCTTATATTTTTAAAAATAAGTTTTATGATTTTATATTTTGGCTGTATAAAAAAACTATTAAAATACCTTACAAGATAATACCTATGGGTACATATTGTTTTGCACGGCTTATAACAACATTTAATAAGTTTAAACCTACAAAAGAGCAAGGCGAAAAATCATGTCCTTTTGATTTTGTTAAAATTGATGATTTCAATGTAATACTTAATTTATTAGGGTCTAATTTTGATGGATTTTATGATGATATTTATCACTACGTTTATAAATCAGGAAGCGAAACTTACTTGAGCAGTAATTTACAAGCAGATTTTTGTCATGATGGAGAACTTTCTAAAGAAGATTTTATAAAAAGATATGATAAAAGAATTCAAAACTTATATAATTATTTTAATGATAAAACTTTCCACAAATATATTTTAGTTGCAACATATCAATTCATTAATAATGAACAGATGGATAGATTATATTCTATTTTAGAGAAATATATGGATAGAAAAGATTTTGATATTATTTTATTAAATCAATCAGATACAGAAATAAACTATATAAAAGAACATGTACATATAATAAATCATAATAAATTTTTTAAAGAATATACATTTATACGAGAAAATCTAAATTGGGCAGGCGACTTTAAAACGAGAAGACGACCTGAAGCTCAAAAGATATATAACGATTTTACTTTTGAATTAATAAAAATTCTAAAATCCAAGTAACTTATAAACTTTTTCTAAAACGGTTTCAGAATTTGGTGATAGCGTACATTTGTTTTTATTTTTACCTTTTAGCGGACAATTTCTTTTATGGCATGGTTTACAAGTTTGACTTTGTATTGCAACGTATTTATTTTCATCTCCAATTGGTGCATAGAAAGATTTTGGTGTTGCACAATATATTGATATGATTTTTGGTTTTTGTGTTGCCCATGCAAGGTGTGTACTTCCGCTATCAAGAGAAATAATCAAATCTCCTTTTTCAAATACAGCTCTTAATTCTTCTTGCGATGTTTTTCCTGCAAGATTTATGCCAACTCCGTTTGAGATATATGATATTAAATCATTATCTTTTTCCATTCCTGTAAAAACAATGTTTACTTTGTCTTTTAAGTTTTCAACAACAGCTTTAAAATTATCTTTATCCCAGTGTTTATCTTTCCAAGTTGTTGCAGGACAAATTATAACTGTCTTTTTCGTGTTGTCAATATTTGATAATAATTCATCAGCTTTTTTTAAAACGTCTTCTTTTAGCGGTGGAAGTGTAATTTTTATATTATCAGTATTTAATCCTAAATATTGAGCATATTTAAGATAAGTCTTTACAACGTGCAGATTATAGCCTTCTTTTATAGCTGGTATTATTTCATTTCCTCCAAGTTGTGAAAATTCTCTGGCATCTTTTGCAATAAGTCTTCGTTTTGCACCACAAAATTTTGTAAATCTAAAACTTTTCCAAAGCATTTGATTATCTATCGCTATATCAAATTTTTCAGCCCTTAAATTCTTTATTATTTCCAGATATTCTTTAAAATTTTGAATTTTATTTTTACACTTTTTCCATTTTTCTAAAGGTGCAAAAATAACTTTATCAACACAAGGGTTATCTTTTAAAATTTGGTATCCTTTTTCTGACACAAGCCAAGAAACTTCGTATCCGTTATTTTTTAGAGTATTGGCTAAAGGTATTGTAAACATTACATCACCTAATGCACTTAATCTTATTATTAAAACTTTTTTAGTCATTTATTCTCCTAAAATTGGAAGTATAAAAATTCCGAAACTCTATTTATAGTTATAATTGATGCTGTTAACATCAAGAATGTACATAATGCAAATATCCAATTCGGTCTGAATTTTTTTGAGAGTTCAACAGAATTTGGAATACAAAATACAATTATTATTGCAGGTATGATTAAGAAAAAGCTTAATTTTAAATCTCCGTTTTCAAAAGCAAATCTTAATTTATTAATTTCAATTGGTGCAAAACCGTTAAGACCTATCATTGATTTGTAAATATCAATTGCTTTGTGAATATTTACCGCTCTAAAAGGTACCCATGTTATATTAATAAATCCAAACATAAACAAGGCAGCTAAATATTTATTAAATTTCCATTCAAATTGAGAGAAAAATCTGTGAATACAAGATGCGAAACCATGTAATACACCCCACAAAACGAATGTCCAATTTGCACCGTGCCAAATACCACCTATTAAAAATGTAAGAAATAAATTTTTATAAGTATTAAATTTACCTTTTCTGTTTCCTCCAAGAGGTATATAAATATAATCTTTTAACCATCGTGATAAAGTCATATGCCATCTTCTCCAAAAATCTTGAATATTTGTACATTTATATGGAGAATTAAAGTTTTGAGGTAATACAATGTTGAATAAATAACCTATACCCATTGCCATATCGCAGTATCCAGAAAAATCAAAATAAAGTTGGAAGGTATAAGATATTGCCGCACACCATGATTCAAAACAAGTTAAATGAGGGATAACATCAAATGTTTGCTGAACGAATGGTGAGAAAAAGTCCGCGATAAGTACTTTTTTAGTTAAGCCAACTGCAAGCAAAAATAAGCCTATTGCAATATTTCTATGATTTATAAATCTGTTTCTTAAATTTGCAAATTGAGGCATCATTTCTTTATGGTGTACAATAGGGCCTGCAATTAATTGAGGAAAAAATGTAACAAATAAGGAATATGTTAAAAAATCATATTCTTTAGTTAATCCGTGATAACTATCTACAAGATATGCAATCTGCTGGAATGTGAAAAAACTTATTGCCAGTGGCAAAACTATGTGCATATAGTTAAAATCTGCTTTAAAAACCATATTTAAGTTGTAAATAAGAAAGTCGAAATACTTGTAATATCCTAATAAAAGAACATTTCCTGCAACTCCGATTATCATTAATAATTTTTTGTCTATTTTGAGTTTTGATTTATCTGATAATGTTCTTCCTACGGTATAATTAAAAACCATAGATAGCAATATTAAAGGCAGATAATCTATTTTCCAATACGAATAAAAAAATAAAGACGCTAATACGAGCCATCCTGTTGCCAAATTTATAAACTTTTTTTTATTTAAAAAGAAATATACAAAAAATGTTATAGGAAGGAATATGAACAAAAACTCAATGGTATTAAACAGCATTATAATTTACCCTCCGCTTTTAATTTTAGATATACATTTTTTTGAGCCTGAATTTTTTTAATCCATTCAGGATTATTTCTTCTCCATTTTAAAAGATTATATGTATCTTGTTTTATATATTTATCAATATTTTTTGATGTATTTAATCGACCAAATCCATTGTTTTTAGATTTTGTCATAGTTTCAATCATCATTTTTCCTGCTATATCTGAAGCGTGTGCAGCATCTGTAAAATATTCCATATCAGGCTTTACTTCACTGGCTGTAACTTTGTTATAGTAGTAAAAATCCCATACATCAGAAACATTTGTAAGGCCTTTTTTCCAATTTGTAAATGTTTTCCACATATTATTTTCATAAATAACATCTATATCTGTAATATGTCCCGGAGTATGAAACATTATCAGGTCTACACCCTTTTTCTTCAGATTATATTTTAGCAGTCTTAATTTTTCATAGTTTTCTTCGTTGAAAGAGTAATTATCATAATGTTCATAATACTTTCTGAAAGCGAAATCAAAATAAATCATTATCCCCTCATTAAAAAATCTATGAGTAGTTCCCATTCTTGTGTATAATTTTGTTTTATCTTTTGTTGCGAATGTGTTTCTGGCTAATGTAATAAAACTTGATACGGTTGTATCACCCGCAAACAAAACGGTTGCAAGTTCTTGAGTTGTTATGTGGGTATTTTGACTGAATGGAATATGTTTTTGATTATCTTTATAATTTTTATTAAAAGTATACAAATCAAGCCCTAAATAAACTTTTTTGATTTCAGGATGAATTTTTACACATAAATCTGCAAGTTCAAGATATTCATCAAACCCCATTCCGACAACAGCCATATTTTCCGCATTTTTGCCGGTTATATTTTTATAATCTGCTTTACTGATAGGCCAATCAGTTCTGGATGTACCGACAAAAACAGCATCAAGTTTTCTTTTATCCATTTTTAAACCGATAATTTTTGTTAAACGTTCTTGTCTTTTTGCATCAGGTTTTAGGCTGTTAAATCCAAAATCAGGTGTTCCAAAAACATTGTACGGATCCATTATGATATTAAACGTTGCAATTATTGTTAATACTGTAAATAAGCTTATTAGAATTCTTCTTGTATATTTTTTATATTCTTTTGCACTAATCTTTTTCATAATAAGTTGTTATCCTTAATTAAGTTTAATATATCACAAGGCTGTATGGATTTCATGCAAGGAGTAAATTTTTCACCTTCTTTTAATAATTTACAACTTTTTTGACCACAAGCCTTACATTCAATATTCGGTTCTGCCACATAACTTTGATTGCAGTACGGTCTTACAATGTACTCAGGCATTGAACCAAGTATTGCTAAAACTTTTATATCAAGTGCTGATGCTATATGTAAAGGTCCTGAATCCCCTGAAATAAATAAATCACTCAAAGAATATAATGCTGTACTCTCTATTAGTTTCAGCTTTCCTGTTAATATTACGGAATTTTTAATATTTCTATACTGTTCGTGAAGTTCAATCTCTTTTTCTGAACCGCAAATAAAAATAGTTCCACCATAAGATTCAATAATTGAATTTCCAAGTTCTTTCCAATAATCATCAACCCAAATACGACCTTGTCTGTCTAAATCATTTGCACCTCCGGGGCTTAAAATAACCCATGGTCGTGGGTAATCTTTATATTTTTCTTTAATCTCATTTGCTAATTCTTCTTTTACAAATATTCTCAAACTTTTGGGTTTTTCTATTTCCCCGAAATTGTTTACTGCCGTATTATAAAAACAATCTACTGCATGAACTCTTTTTTTACTGCGTTTGATTATTTGTTTTGGAAACATAAAAAACATCATTATGTAATTTCTAATAGAATTACTCAATGGAAATACTGCATCGTACCTTTCAAATATCAAGCTTAAACCTTTAAAAATAAGATAAGGATAATCGTTTCTTCTGTGTCCAGTAAACCAAATAACCTTATCAATATCAGGATTATTTTCTAACAAAGGGGTTATAAAATCAGAAGTCATAAAATGTACAATACAGTTTGGGTCAGCTTTTTTGATAGATTGAGCAAGCATTGTTGAATGAATTACATCTCCTATTGCTCCCAATTTTATTATTAAAACTTTTTTTAACTTCTTCTTCTTTTCCATTAAAATCTCTAATTCATACTTAAGATGAATTTATTATATCATAAATTACTTAGCAGAATTTACAAAAAATAAGTAAAAATAAGTTTACAAAAAAGTTGTAAATAAAGGTGAAATTTCCTTTAAATCTCTACGAAAAATTTGTAAAATTAATAAGTTGTACGATTTAAGAAGAGATATAAATGGCAAATTTAAAAAACAGAATTTTGGGTGTGTTAAAAAATTCAGAAAATATAATATTAAGAGGCGGAATAAGTTATAACAGATATATTTGGCATTCAGAAAATGGTGAACACACATGTAATGAGTGTAGTTCATTGGACGGACAAATATTTGACTCAATAAATGAAATTATTAGATGATATAGAGCCATGTGGCGAAAATTGTGTTGCATATTTAACAGGTATGGCTGTAAACATTTCGGATGATAAAACTTTAGAAGATACAGCTGAAAAAATATTTAATTTAACAGAGGAGTCAAGACAAGTCTACCAAATATTTCTGGAACACAAACATGAGATGGAAGAAACCAGAGATGGAATGGATAAATATTATCATGCAAAAGCTAATTGTACTGCTGCTGAACTTGGATTAATTCAAGAATTATGGGCTGTGCTTCTTAGTATTTCAAAAGAAGTAAAAGATTTTGTCTATAAAGTTTTTAAATATCATATGGCTTTCAAATATGTTGCACAAGATTGCCTGCAAGATTTAAAGGCTGATTGGTACGGAATTCAAAAAGCAAAAGAGCATGGATATTGTTCTGATAAAGTAAAAGATGTTTCTAAAGATGTATTTAATAAATATTAAAATTAAAGGTTTATAGCCGCCAACAATAATGCCAAATAAATATATCCAAAAAATATTAGTGTAACCAGGTTAAATAAAATTATTAACCAATCTTTCATCTTTCTGTTTTTTGAAAATATTTTAACGAATAAAGTAACAATTTGAGTAATTAAGCAAATAGGAACTACTAAAATGTAATTTATTACAGCAAAAATAAAAAAGTTTCGGATAAATTTTCAATATTAAGTTCTATCGCTGTAAAAATTAATAATATCGGTAAAAATATGGATATTATGAGTATTATCAGCGACAGGATAAAAATTTTATCGGTTTTGTTAAAAAATATCTTCTGCATAGTTCCATCATAATACAAAGAAGAAAAGGCCTTTAAATCTCTATGAAAAATTTGTAAAATTAATAAGTTGTACGATTTAAGGAGAGATATAAATGGCAAATTTAAAAGGCATATATATTACAAATTTTAAAACAAATTAAAAATTACTATGTTATAATACCGATAAGATTTAATTTATAGGTTTAATATATGTATAATATTTGTAAAAATGTAATTTGCTTGTTACTTATACATATTATAATATGCATTGTATGTACTTCTGCTATACACATTTTTGCAATAGTCATGTTTTCTGCATTAGGAGATAATATTGCACCTATAATTTATTCTTTATTGGACTTTTTAATAGTAGTATTATTAATTGGGCGATTATTCATATTACCGATTGCGTACAAAATATTAGAAAATTCTAAAAATTTTAATTTAATATCAAAATTTATTAAAATTTTAAAAAAATCTCTTTTTTTTAAAATAGTAGTTTTAATTTTATCTTATTATCTACCTTGTTTTAGTGGTATTCCGTCCGATTATAATGATTTTTACAAAAATTTTATTTTTAGTTTATGTGTAGGTTTTCTTGGGAATTATCTGGTATTATTTGTTTATTGGTTTGTAGAGGGTAAAATCAAACAATTAAAAGCAAAATAAATACTTTACACAAACACGTATAAAAATATTTTATACCACTCAAATACGGAGTAATTTTTTGTCGATGATTAAATATAAAGATGTATTTGGGAATTGTTTAATCATGTTTGGTATTATCGTTAGTATTATGCTACAATTCATCTATGAAAAAAATTCTTGTTGTTGCACCTCAATATGTCGGAGACAGTATTCTTGTTATCCCGTTTTTACGCCAGTTGAGAAAGGCCTATCCTGAATGTTTAATTGATGTTGTTACAAAAAATGCAGGAAAACTTGTTTTAGAGGGTTGTCCATATATTGATAATATCTGTTTAAAAGATGATTTGAAACCAAATTTTTATGAAAAAGCATACATCTTAAAACGTTCGCTTTCTGCCGCATTACTTGCTAAAAATTTAAAAATAAAAGATACGGTTGGTTTTGGCGGACAATTTAGGGAATTTCTTTTAACAAAAATAGTAAAGTACAAAGGAACATCAAAACATGAATTGGAACATTTTATGGATGTTTTGCAGGCAGATGATATTGATATAACAGATGAAAGTTTGGAATATTGGATAAACGATGCGGATGTTAATTTTGTTCAAAAATATTTTACTGAAAACAAAAAGAAAGCTCTTATTGTTACTTCGTCTTCTACTTATGTTAAAAATTGGACTATTGACGGGTTTAATGCTGTTATAAAGTTTTTAAATGAAAATAACTTTGAGTGTTTTATCGTTGGAACTGATAAAGAGAAATATTTTAACAATCAATTTTTCGGTGTAAAAAATTTGTGCGGAGAATTAACATTTAATCAGATTTCAGCACTTATTTCACAAATGGATTTAGTTTTTGGAATAGATAGCGGATTTTGTCATATGTCTTCAGCATTTAATATTAAAACGGTGGCATTGTTTGGCTCAACATCAGTTAAACAATGGGAATTAAAAGGTAAAAATTCTCATACTCTTTCATTAAATTTAGATTGTTCACCATGTAAAAAAGCAAAAAAATGCAAAAAAGATTTAAAATGTATGAAAGATTTTTCTGCTCAATTCGTGATAGAATATTTGAAAAACAAGGAACTTATTTGATTTTATGAAAAAGTTTTTTTTAAAAAGTTTATACAAAAGAATAGTTAACATAATTTTTCATCCCTTTTTAGGAATGAATATAAAGCCAATACCTTTTATTTTAAAGGATACAGATAAATGTTTAGTTATAGCACCTCATCCGGATGATGAAAGTATTGGCTGTGGTGGAATTATATCTCGTTATACTAAAAAATTTAAGGTTATTTGTCTTACACACGGTGATGATAATCGTCAAGCTGAATTTGATAATGCTATGAATTATCTAAATGTTGAACATGAAATTTTAACACTTAAAGATAAACATATTATAGAAGGTTATGAAGAATTTTCAAAAATTGATTTTAGAGAATTTAACTATATTTTTGTTCCTTATATTTTTGATCAGCATGATGACCATAAAGCAGTGAGCATTTTGCTAGATAAATATTTAAAACAAAACAAAATTTCAAACGAATTGAATATAGTTTTTTATGAGGTTTGGTCTGCCATGAGTATGCCAAATTACTTTGTTGATATTTCTCGAGTTGTTGAGAATAAGAAAAATGCAATTAACTTTCATAAAAGTCAAGTTAATGAAAAGGATTATGCATCCAAAATTTTAGGATTAAATCAATATAGAGGGATGATTATAAATTCAAAATCTGTTGAATGTTTTACAGTTTTGTCAGTTAATGAATTTAAAAAAGTTATAAAAGTTATAAAAGGATTTTAATAAATGAATGAAAATAATAGTAATAATCCATTAGTGTCAGTGTTAATTCCTGTTTATAATCACGAAAATTATGTCAAAACCACAATAAAATCAATTATTAATCAATCTTATCAAAATATAGAATTGATAGTTGTTGATGATGGGTCAAAAGATAGTTCTTTTTCAAATGTTTTGGAATTAAAAGAAGAATGTGAAAGAAGATTTTCTAATGTGATTATGGAAACAAAAGATAATGAAGGAACTTGCAAAACTTATAATAAACTCATTTCAAAATCAAATGGAAAATATATTTATATAATCGCTTCGGATGATATATCAAAACCAATGGCAATAGAAAAAGAGGTTACTTTTTTAGAAAATAATCCGGATTATGTTCTCGCCGTTGGTAATCAAGAAAATATTGATAAAGACGGTAATGTTATTTATTTTGATAAAAATGGTGAAATAACTTATAATGAAGCTTTAGCGGTATATAAAACTACAGAATTTTTACAGGAAAAGAGAAAAATAGATTATAAATCAGAAGATTTTGGCGAATATTCAACGTTTTTAGCCGTAGGGAATTATATTCCAAACGGATATTTAGTAAGAAAATCTGTTATTGATAAAATAGGAACTTTTACACAGAATGCACCGCTAGAAGATTATTGGGAAATGATGCAGTTGTCAAAATACGGTAAGTTCAAATATATTGATGAAATTTTATTTTCTTATCGTTTGCATGGTGCAAATACTGTTACTCAAAATAAAAAAATGAGAATGATGGCAAGAAAAACTTTTAATTATGAATTTGAAATACTTAAACATATTGATTTTAAAGAGTGTTTGCCAAATATAAAAAAGACATATTACCTTTATAAAATTTTCGGTAAACTTGCAAAATTTTACAAAAAATATGAATTAAAACAAAGATATAGTAATTTAAAAACAATTTAAAATATTATCGACAAAATTTTTCCAAGTATATTTTTTTGAAGTAATAAAAGCTGTTTCTGCCAATTTATTATATTCATCAGTAAAATATATTTTATACATTGTTTTTAATTGTTTTACAAAATCCCAAAAAGAATTTCTGTTAAAAATTAATCCGTTTTCTTTGTTTTTTATAATTTCGGCAACTCCTGTTGTAGAAGATACAATACAAGGCTTTCCACAAGACATAGTTTCTAAAGCAACAAGTCCGAAAGCTTCATTTTTACTTGGTAAAACTAAACAATCTAATAATTTATAATATTCAACAATATTATCTGTTGGTTCAATAAATTCTATGTTTTTATAAAGTCCGATAAGTTTAAGTAAGCTGTTTAATATTTTGCTATTTTTAGAGGATTTTGAAATAATTTTGGCATCAAAATTTTTAAAACCTAGTAATTTTAAAATCCAAAGCCCAAAAATAAATAAATGACCGCCTTTATTTATTGAATTATTTGCGACACATCCAAACGTTATAAAATCTTTTTTTATAATTTCAGGCATGAATTCGTAAATTTTATTACAACCAAGATAGCAAACATAAACCTTATCAGGATTAAGATTATAATTTTTTACATAATCAGTTTTTACTTTGTTTGATACTGCAAAATATTTATTTTCCGTTGGTAAATTTTCAAATTGGCGATTTTGATTTTGAATTTTTCGTTTTCCAAAGTATTTTTTAATTAAGTTTACAGGAAAAATTTCATTATTACATCTGTGTATAAAGGATTGAGATTGTAAGATAGGATTATATTTTAGACATTCAAGGTTTGTTGTTAAAATTATATCATATTTTTCTTTTTCTATGTTCTCAGACATTTTTTCCATCAAACCTTGTAATTTGTTATACTCGGTAAAATTTATGATTTTGAGTCCTTCAATGTTAATATCAGGACTTCCTTTACAAAGTACAGTAAGTTCAATCTCAGGGTTTTGGGCAAGTTCTAAAATTAGGTTTTTGCTAACAACGCTTGCTCCTCCGCTTTTCGCTCCGCCTGAAAATATCCAATCTAAATCAAATGTTAGTATTGCAACTTTTTTCATTAATCTTTTAAAATTTCCTCTAACATTTTATAAATTAATTCATTTTTACCTTTGCAGTCAATCCATTCTGATGCACATTCCGTATGAAGCCAAGTTCTATCGAAAAAATACTGAATCATAGATTCTTGAATAACTTTACCCTCTCGTTCATTTTCGGTTGCAGGTCTGTTTTCTCGTATGTTCCACAATTCTTCTTTTGTTTCATTAACTTTGCTTCTGTCATATTTTGAATATAGAGGGTACCAATTTCCACTGCCTGTATCTGCACCTTCTGCTTTGAAAATATTGAATATTCTGTATCTTCTGAAATTTAGTTTTAAATTTTTTAAATAATCATACTTAAAAAATCCAAATCCTGCCCATGGATACCAAATATTTGCTCTTTCTACAATATAACCTGCTATATCTGTATTTTTAAGATAATCTTCAATAGTAAGTTCCTTAATTGGTAAAATATCATGATCAAAAAATGCAAAATTGTTTTGTCTGACTTTTACTATGTTTTTATAAATTCTATTTAATGCCCTGCCGTGTGAATCACTAAAACCGCTTGCTTTTTCTGTGCCGGTTATATTTATATATGTCGTATCATGGCTTTCACAAATGTTTCTTATTGCTTTTGCTTTTTCTTCATTATTAGAATTGTCGCAAATTATTTGAGTATAAGAACCTTTTATAAACTTTTTAAAAAGTTTTATTTGATACTCAATAATTTTAGGATTGTTAAATGCAACGGTAATTAAGTCAATAAAAGTTTTGTTATTATAATTTGTTGCGAAATATGGTTCTACATCAATTTTTAACCCTGAAAGGCTTTTTGCCTCAGCTCTTTTTTGTCGTCTTTTTTTTGTTTCTTCTCGTTTCTGTTTTATTTTTTCAAAAAACTTTTTCATAGGTATATTTTACAATAAAATAACATTCTTGCATAGAATAGTTTTTTTTGATACCGTGAAAGTATGGATGAACAAATATTTTTAGTCGTTAATTTATCTTGTTTTGGTGATGTTTTACTAACAAATTCTTTATGCCAAAACTTAAAAAATACTTATCCTTCTTCAAAAATAGTTTTTTGCGTAGACAAACCTTTTGAGGAAGCTGCAAAGTATCAAAAAGATGTTGATGATGTTATAGTTTTTGATAAAAAAGGAAAAGATAAAGGTTTTATAAATCTTATAAAATATGCTTTTAATTGTTCTTATAAAAATAAAATTGACACAGCTTTTGTAATTTATGGCAATAGCAGGGGGTTAATATTATCAAAATTATTAGGTGCAAAAAGAATTGTTGCGGGAAGTTTTAAAAAAACGTTTTTAGTTAATACTCCTCAGCCTAATTATTCCGGAGTGCCTCAAAAACGTTCAAATGAACTTTTAGCAGAAGTTATTACCGGCAAAAAAAGTTTGGATTTGCCGATAAAATATTATATTGATAATGATGAGAATTTTAAATCTGAATTTTATAAAGATAATAATGTTGCTATTTGTTTTGAAGCAGACAACGAAACAAAGGATATGCCAATAGATATAGCCGTTGATATTATTCAAAAATTAAATGAAGACGGAAAAACGATATATTTTGTAGGTGCCGGTGTTTCAGCATCTAATTATGCAAACCAATTACGAATGAATGATTGTATTTTTATTGATTTATCGAATAAAACTACAATAAATGATTTAGCTAAAGTTTTAAAAATGACAAAAGGTTTAATATCTATAGATACAGGAGTTATGCATCTGGCTTGTGCTTTGGATGTACCTGTTTTAAGTGTATTTTTTAATACTTCTATAATGGAGAGATGGGTACCTTCAAAGGAACTTTATAAAACAGATGTTGTATTTGAAAATTATACGGCAGAAAATATTGTGAATAAATTTTATAATCTGGTGAAATATGAATAAAACAGAAATAGATTATATTCTTGTTGCATGTTGTACATGTCTTAGACCTGAAACTCTAAGAAAATCTTTGGAAACATACAAAAAATTAAAAAAACCTGAAAATATAAAAGTAGATTTACTTGTCGTAGATAATGATAAAGAAGCTTCGGCTTATGATGTTGCAAGTGAATTTGAAGCAATATATTTTGTTGAAGAAAAAAGGGGTATTGCAAATGCCAGAAATAGAGTTTTAAAAGAGGCAGTGAATCTTGGGGCTACTCATATTGCAATGTTTGATGATGACGGATTATTGGATGAAAACTGGCTTATAAATCATATTGAATTTTATAAAAATAATGATGTAAACGTTATTTCAGGCCCTCAATATGTTCATTTTGATAAAGAATATCCAAACTATATAACTAAGAATAATATCTTTAAAACAAGTACAACAAAGAAAAATGGACAAATTTTAAAAAGTTGTGCTACAAATAATGTTTTTATGCAATTAGACATCGTAAAAGAATATAATATTTTGTTTAATTCAGAAAAATATGTTTTTATGGGAGGAGAAGACGGAGATTTCTTTTCAAGAGTTACAGATGCTGGATTTATTTTAAGGTTTAATAAAAATTCAATTGTAAAAGAATTAATAGAAGATAATCGTGCTAACATTGATTGGATATTAAACAGATACTATTATAATGGGTATTCGGGCGGGTATTTAAAGTTTGGAGAATGTAAAGATAAATTTAAAAAGTTTGTTTATCTTTTTAAAACGGCTTTAATTTTTGGTTTTGATACTGCCTTTGTTGCTCCGTCAAAATTATTTGGTAAAACAGTCTATTACAATGTTTTGGGTATGAGTTTAAAAACAAAAGGTAAATTAGAAGGTGCATTTTTTGCAAAACCATTGAATTATTATGAAAAAATAAACGGTAAATAGGTTTAAGGGATTATGTCAATAATTAGATTAATAAAAAACAAAATCGCAAGAAGAAAAAGAGTAGAAGAAAATTGTTATGATAATATTATTTCGCTCGGATATAATTGTGAAGTTACATTTAGATTTTTAAAATATTTTGGATTTGAAAAGACAAATCTTTTTAATTGGACTTATTCTTATTCGATAAATGATTTAATAAATGCACTAAGTAATTTTGAAAGTATATGCTCAGGTGAATTAGAAAATCCTAATCCTCTTTGGGAATGTAAAAATACGCATATAAGATTTCACGGTAAAGCCGATACTCGAATTTTTATGAAAGGCAGAGAAACAGAAGAAATTTTAAAAGTTGATAAAGAAGATTTATTGGGCAGAGTTGCTCATTTAAAAGAAAAGTTTTTGAATATTTTAAAAGATGATACTAAAAAACTTTATATCTATAAAATAAAAAAAGAAGATATTGACGAAAACGTAAATGACAAAATTTTAAATTTGTTAGATGCTCTAAAAAATCTTGGCGGAAATCATTTTAAACTTTTAGTTGTTGCTGAAAAAGAAAATGAAAAATATTTTGAACAAAACGAAAATTATATTGTTAGATTTGTAAAATATTTTGCACCTGATAATTGTTTGGTAAGGAAAAAATACTTTAACAACGGCTGGGATGATATTTACAACGAATTTTACGTTCAAATTCCCGATAAACAAGAAAAGAAAAATAAAAAATACAAGTTTGATTAAAACAAATTTATGTTAAAATAAACTAAAACAGGTAAAAATACTATGAGTATGAACTATAAAGTAATTAATACAAAATCTTTTGGTGATGAAAACGGTAAATTAATATCGTTTGAAAAAGGCGTTAATTGTCCGTTTGAGGTTAAAAGAGCATTTTATATATATGATACAAAAGGCGAAACTGCTCGTGGTTGCCATGCTAACAAAAACTCTGAATTTTTGTTAATAGCAATAAGCGGTAGCTGCAAAATAAAAATTAATGACGGTAAAAATGAGGAAATTGTTGAACTTTCAAATCCCTATACAGCCTTGTATTTGGATAAAATGCTTTGGAAAACAATGTATGATTTTTCGCACAATGCAATCTTACTTGTCTTAGCAAGTACAAATTATGATGAACATGAATATATAAGAGATTATGATGTTTATTTAAAAGAACGAAATTCTATAATATAAATTTTAAATTCATGTTTAATTTTTAATTTTAATCTTTGCAGGGTTTCCTAGAACAGTCGTATTAGGTGGTACGTCTTTTGTTACAACACTACCTGCTCCTATCATAGCATTTTTTCCAATAATTAATCCTGGTAATATAGTAGCATTAGCTCCTATACTTGCGCCTTTTTTAATAATTGTTTTTAAAAATTTATCTGGATAATGTTTTGAACGAGGGTATTTATCATTAGTAAATGTCGTATTTGCTCCGATAAAGACATCGTCTTCAATTTCAATTCCATCCCACAATTGAACATTGTTTTTTATAGTTACGTTATTTCCTATTTTTACATCGTTTTCTATGAAACAATGTGAACAAATATTACAATTGTTACCTATTTGTGCGTTTGGTAAAATTACACAAAATTGCCATATATTTGTGTTTTCTCCAATATTTTTGCTTTGAACATCTGCTGAATTATGTATCATTTTGTAGTTATTCCTATACTTTGTACAACATTTTTGCTAAAAAGTTGTGTATAAAAATTATATCAAAAAATCTTAAATAAAGAAATTATTGTAACTTTTAAAGATTTCTTCTTGTTCTATTCCTATATATTTTAAAGTGATTTCGGGCGATGAATGATTAAAAATTTTTTGCAGCATTGCAACATCTTTGAATGTTTTATAATGAAAATATCCAAAAGTTTTTCTTAATGTATGTGTACCAATATTTGCTTCGATATGCACATTTTTACAAACTTTATTAATTATTCTATATGCTGTTATTCTATCCATTCTATTATCATAAACCGTTTTAAATAAAGGTAAACTTTCCTGTTTATCTTTTGTATAAGTTTTAAGAATAACTTTTAAATATTTATTAATCGGAAATTTTTTTATTTTTCCGGTTTTTTGCTCTTTTATTTGAATAAAATTTTTATTTTTTACATCTTTAACATCCAAATTTAAAATATCTGAAATTCTTAATCCTGTATTGATTCCAAATAAAAATAAGACATAATCTCTAAAATTGGTTTTTAATAGTCTGTTTTTTATCTTTTCTAAATCCTGTTTGTTTCTTATTGGTTCAACTGTTGTCATAAAACTCCTTTCTGTTTGTTTTTAATGCAACTTTTTAGCAAAAATGTTGTACGAAAAATTTATTTATGAAAGGACAAAATGAGATATTTACTTACCGCACTTGGTACAAATCACAATTCATCAATTTGCACTTATTTGAAAAACTTTGAAAATAATTATCTGGTTGGTACAGATATCTATCCAGCAAAATATATTCCTGCAAGTATTGGTATTAATGCTTTTTATCAAACAAAAAGTATTTATGAAATGGATACTTATGCGGAACAATTATTTGAAATATGTAAAAAAGAAAAAATTGATATTTTAATTCCTATTATTGATGAAGAAGTTTTATATTTATCTGAAAATATTAAAAATTTTAACAGTATTGGCGTAAAAATATTGGTATCAAATGCAGCAGTTGTTAAGTTTTGCAGAAACAAGATGCAAACTCAAGATTTCCTAAAAAAATATTTCCCTCAATTATACATAAAAACAGAATTCCTTTGTTCATTAACTCAAAATACTTTTCCGTTATTTATAAAACCAAATAATGGTAGAGCCAGTACAAATTGTATAAAAATTAATAATGAAAAAGAATTAATGTTTTATAAAGAATATTTTGACAAAAAAGATTTTATCGTTCAGGAATACATAGATGGAGATTTCTATACGGCGGACTTTTTTTACGATACAAAAAACGATTATTTTATAACTTTGATAAGACAGGAATTGGTAAGAAATAAAAATGGCTGTGGAATAGTAATAAAAATAGTAAAAAATGAATATTTAGAAAAAATATTAAAATCATTGATCTCAAAAATCGGTTATAATGGTATTGGAAATTGTGAGTTTATCTGTAAAAATGATAAATTCTTTCTTGTTGAAATCAATCCGAGATTTTCGGCAGGCATTGATTATTCTATAAAAGCAGGTGTTAATTTTTTACAAATTGCAATTGATACTTTAATGGGAAATAAACCCGATATTTTAAGCATCAATCCGAAATGCGATACCATATTTGTCAGAAAATATGAAACTTATGAAATGTGAAGAAGGGTATAATCAAATCTAAAAACTTAAAAATTAATGATAAAAAATAATATGAAAAAGTTAAAAGAAAGAATACATTATGATTGAACCGTTAGTATCAGTAACAATATCTGTGTACAATAATGAAAAATTTATTAAAGAAACTATAAATTCTATTATTAACCAAACTTATAAAAATATAGAAATAATTATTATTGATGATGGTTCTACTGATAATTCCTATCAAAAAGTTTTGGAAATGAAATCTAAATGTGAAGAAAGGTTTGTAAGAACAATAATAAGGACAAAAATGAATGAAGGACTTTGTGTAACTGATAAAAAGCTTTTAGAAGAAGTTTGTGGAGAATTTGTGTACATGATTGCATCAGATGATGTTGCAAAATCTGATGCAATTGAAACAGAGGTATCATTTTTAGTGAATAATAAGGATTATGTATTAGCTGTCGGTGCGAGCGAAATAATAGATGAAAATTCTAATATTTGCTATATTGATAAAAACGATAATATCGTATCAAATATAAATGATGCAAAATTTAAAACAATTTCAGATTATTTTCAAAATATACGCAAATTGAATTTTAAAGGGAAATATTTTGGTGAATATTCTACATTATTGGCTTTGGGAAATTATATTCCGAACGGTTGTTTATTTAGGAAAGAAATTTATGATAAGACAAGCGGATTTACAAATAAAGCTCCTTTGGAGGATTATTGGCTAAATTTACAACTCTCAAAATACGGAAAATTTAAATATTTTGATAATATACTGTTTTCATATCGTATTCATAAAAATAATACGTTCTCGAATTCAAAAAAAATGAGAGCAATTGCAAGACAAACTTATAAATATGAATTTCAGCTTCTTAAAACAATGGATTTTTCTGAGTGTTTAAATAATATAAAAAAAACTTTTTTGTTATATCTGTTTTTCGGTAAATTAGTTAAATTTGCGAAAAAAATTGAACTTAAAATGATTTACAAAAAACTAATATAAATTAAGAAATTTTTTTATGTTAATCTGGTAATAAAGGAGCAAACATGTTTTTAGTAAAATTATTTATTAAATTAAAAGCATTGTTCTTTAGATATTTTGTATCTGAAAACAAACCTGTTTTGGCTAAAAAAATAAAATTAAAATATCCTGTTTTGTTTATGGGCAAAGGCATAATTAAAATAGGCACAAAATCTGTTCTTGGATATTTTCCATCTGCAAAATATTTTGGTACAACAGGTTATATTGAAGCCAGACACGAAGAATCTATTATAGAAATTGGAGAACGGACAAAAATAAATAATGATTTTTCAATTATTGCAAACAATACACAAATAAAAATAGGTTCAGATTGTGATATTGGAGTTGGTTTTAAGTGTATTGATAGTGATTTTCACGGAATAAAGCTTGAAGATAGACACAATGAAGAAAAAGTTGTAAATAAACCTGTCACAATAGGTGATAAATGCTTTATCGGAGATAATGTAACTGTTTTAAAAGGTGTAACTCTTGGTGAAAATTGTATTGTCGGAGTAGGCAGCGTTGTGACAAAATCTTTTGAAGCAAATTCTATTATTGCTGGTAATCCTGCGCATTTGATAAAAAACATTTTAAAGGAATTATGATTTATGAGTAAAATTTTAAAAGATATTATGGGTCTTCCCATTAAGGCTCTTTCTTATGATAAAACCAAATTTGATGCGCCGTTTGTAATCGTTAGAGTTGACGGAGGAATTTGTTCACAAATTTGTTTTTACTCATTAGGTAAATATTTTTCAGATAAGGGTTACAGGGTTAAGTATGACCTTACCTGGTTTGACGAATTTGGAATGGATATTGATAATAAGTTTCAACGAAATTTCGATTTATTAAAAGCTTTTAAAATTAATAATTTTGAGATAGCAACAAAAGAAGAGATTGAATATTATAAAAAAAATTTTCCTTTAAAATCAAAAATATATCAGATAGCAACCCCCCCTGTTTATGTTGGTAGATATTATGATTATACAAATTTATTAAAAAAATATAAAAACGATTTTATAAATATATTTAATCCTGAACTTGATGACGATAATAAATTATGGCTTTCAAAAATCCAATCTCAAACAAGTTGTGCTATTCATGTAAGACGTGGTGATTTGAGTAATTGCAAATTCTCTTATTATGGTAAAACCGCAACTGCAAATTACTTTATTAACGCAATAGAATATGTTAAAAACAAAAATTCGGAAACAAAATTTTTCTTCTTTTCTGATGAGATTGATTGGGTTAAAACTGAAATAGTTCCAAAATTGAATAGTATAGATTATGAAATAGTTGAATGTAATGGTTCTAATAAAGGTTATCTTGATTTATATTTGATTTCAAAATGCTCTTCATTTATAACTTCTTTAGGCTCTCTTGCAAAAACAGGTGCATTGTTATCAAAAAATCCGATTAATACAAATGACAAAACAGGTGTTATAATAGTTAGCACTCAGGATAAAAATTTGCATTCTCTTAAGGCTTGTAATGGGATGAAAATAATTAAAATTAAAAATGAATAAATTTTAAAATATAAAAAGTACAATTTAAATAGGATTATATAGAGTAAAATTTTATGATTAAATTTTTAGATTTAGAAAAAATAAATAACAGATTTAGAGCTGAATTTGATGAAAAAATAAAAGAAATTTTGGATTCGGGTTGGTATTTATTAGGTAAGAATGTAGAAAGTTTTGAACAAAATTTTGCAGATTATTGCGGTACAAAATATTGTGTAGGTGTCGGTAACGGACTTGATGCTTTAATTTTAATTATTAAAGCTTATGGATTTAAAGAAGGAGATGAAATAATCGTTCCTGCAAATACCTACATAGCAACAATTTTGGCTATAACTTATAATGGTTGTACTCCGGTTTTAGTTGAACCTGATATAAATACTTACAATATAAATCCTGATTTAATTGAAGAAAAAATAACTGAAAAAACAAAAGCTATAATGCCTGTTCATTTATACGGTCAAGCAGTTGAAATGGAAAAACTCTGGGATTTAGCTAAAAAATATAATCTTAAAATTATAGAAGATTCGGCTCAAGCACACGGTGCAATTTACAATGGTAAAAGAGCCGGTAATCTTGGTGATGCATCAGGTTTTTCATTTTATCCCGGTAAAAATTTAGGTTGCATCGGTGATGGCGGATGCGTTACTACAAACGATAAGGAGCTTGCAGATAAAATTAGAGCTATAAGAAATTATGGTTCTAATATTAAGTATCATAATATTTATCAGGGTGTTAATTCCAGACTTGATGAAATTCATGCTGCCGTTTTGAATGTAAAATTACCTTATCTTGATAAAGATAATCAACGAAGACGTGAAATTGCTGAATATTACTTAAATAATATTAAAAATGACAAAATTATTACACGAAAACCCTATTCGAAAAATGCAAATGTTTGGCACGTGTTTCCTGTAAGAACCGAAAATAGAGATGCTTTTCAACAATATTTGAATGATAATGAAATCCAAACTCTTATTCATTACCCTATACCTCCTCATAAACAGGAATGCTATGGGGAATTGAATAATTATATTTTGCCTGTAACTGAAGAAATTCACAGAACTATAATAAGTCTTCCGATTTCTCCTGTTATGTCGGATAATGAAGTTCAAAAAGTTGTTGAAGTAGTTAATAAATACTAATTAATAAAGGAATCTAATGTTTTTTAATTCATTACAATTTATATTTATATTTTTACCTGTTGCTTTAATAGTATATTTTTTGTTAAACAAGTTGCGTTTACTAAAACTTGCAACAGGATGGCTTGTTGGTATTTCGTTATTTTTTTATTCATATTGGAATATAAAATATTTGCCTCTAATTTTAGCAAGTATAACTTTTAACTATCTTATAGGGCAAACTTTAATTTCGCAGGAAAGACTTAAAATAAATAAAAAAGCCTTATTAATTTTTGGTATTGTTGGAAATGTCGGTCTTCTTATTTATTTCAAATATTTTAATTTTTTGATAGAAAACATAAATATCGTTTTTCATCAGCAATTTGATTTTATGAAATTAATGCTTCCTTTAGCAATAAGTTTTTTTACTTTCCAACAAATATCTTATCTTGTTGATACATACAAGGAAAAGGCTAAAGATTGTGATTTTCTGACTTACGCTTTGTTTGTATGTTTTTTCCCTCACTTGATTTCAGGGCCGATTGTAAGATATGAAGAAGAAGTACCGCAAATTTTAAATATAAAAAATAGAGTTGTTAATTGGAAAAATTTATCCGGAGGTTTGTTTTTATTTGCTATCGGGTTATTCAAAAAGGTTGTTATAGCTGATTTACTCGCAAATTCTGCTTTGGTTGGCTTTTCGGATGCTTATAATCTTTCAATATTAGAGTCTTGGATTGTTATTTTTAGTTATACATTTCAAATATTTTTTGATTTTTCAGGATATACTGATATGGCAAGAGGCATTGGCTTAATGTTTAATATTAATATTGCCCAAAACTTTAATAATCCGTATATTGCAAAAGATATACAAGATTTTTGGCGAAGATGGCATATGACTTTGTCAAGATGGTTAAAAGACTATGTATATATTCCTCTTGGGGGTAATAGATACGGAAATTTTAATACATACAAAAATTTATTCTTAACTTTTTTGATTGGCGGAATCTGGCATGGAGCAAATTTAACATTTATTGTTTGGGGGCTTATGCATGGTATTGGTTCTGTCATAAATCGTTTTTGGAAAAATCTCAATAAGTCGATACCTAATTGGTTTTGTTGGGTATTAACATTCCTTTATATAAACGTAGCTTGGTTATATTTTGGTGCTAAAAAAGTCGCTGATGCAAATAACATATTGATTACAGCGTTAAATCCTTTGACTTTTGATGTTCCAAAAATTTATTTTCCTGTTGTAAAATTCAGAGAAACAGGACATTCTTACGGCATTTTGACAATAGTTGTTATTGTTTTCGCAATATATTTTATATTTAATGATAGTTTTAGGAATTTTATGGATAAATTTCAGCCTAAAACAAAATATATGTTATTTATTGTGTTTTTAATGATTATTGTTATTTATAATCTTGTAAAACCAGATTATTCATCATCATTTATTTATTTTAATTTCTAGGGGAAATATGAAAGAATACAAATTATTTTTTATAAAAACTATAATTATATTTTTAGGACTCATAATACTAATTCCTGCAATATTTATAAACATAGGGGAATGTTATATCGGAAAGCATGTTTATTCAAAAGCTGCTGCACATGTTAGATATTGGATTGATGCAAAATTAATCAGAGCAAATGAATTAAATAAACAAGGAAATAAAATTGTCTTTTTATCCGGTTCAAGTCTTATGTATGGTTTTAATTCCAAATATGCCTATGAAAAAACGCATTTGCCGGTGCTAAATATGGGAATACATGCCGCATTTGGAAGCTATATTTATGATTTGGCAAAATTAGTCTTAAAAGATGGAGATATAGTAATATTAGCTATTGAATGCCCATATTATGAAGAAGAAAAAGAAACAAATATTCAAGGCCCATTTGCTGAATATATAATTTCTTATGATAATAATTATTATAAAAAATCAGATGTTCGTAAGAAATTTGGCTTATCGCTATTTTTAATTCAACAATATTTGAAAAATCCTTTAATTATATATGAAAAAGAATTAGTTGATGAAGATTATAAAAAACAAGTAAATGATTTTGGTGATTTTGTAGGAAACAAAGGCACTGCAGAGCTATTTAAAGCACATGCAAAACCTCAAGTTATTACTGAAAATATTCCTGAAAAATATGAAAATTTTGAGCTGTATAAATTTATAAAATATTGTAGAGAGCATGATATTACTGTTTATGCGATTATGCCTGTTATGTATCATTCAAAGACATATACTCCTGAAGAAGAAATAGCATATAATCATATAAATGACTTTTATAAAAAACAGGGGGTATATTTTATCGGTGATATAAAATCTGGAAGCATGTATGATGTAAACCTTTTCCATGATACATCTGCTCACCCGAATACAGATGGAGCAAAGATAAGAACAGACTGGATAATTGAAAATGTTCTATTGAGACCTGAGATTTATTCAATCAATAATATATAAGGTAAAAATGAGTATAATAAAATTTATTAAAAATTTAATAAATAAAAATGGCTGTAAAACAAAAATTAGGGGTATCAATAATGTTGTAGATTTCCCTGAAAAAGCTGAATTTGATTTAAAAATTATTATATATGGAGATAATAATTTCGTAAAAATTAAAACAAAAGGTTACTATTCCGGTCGTATTTACATAGGAACTTCTGATTGTCCTGTATCAGGGAGCAGTGTTGTAATAGGAGAAGATACCACATCTAATGGTACTGAAATATGGCTTTTAGAAAACAATTCAAGTGTTATTATCGGTAAAGAGGTTATGTTTAGTGATAATATCTATATTGCGTGTTCTGATACGCATTCTATAATTGATGAAAATGGTAAACTTTTAAATATTGGAAAATCTATAGAAATTGGTAATCATTGTTGGATTGGAAAATATGTTAGAATTCTAAAAAATACAAAAATTGCGGATAATAGTATTGTAGCACTCGGCAGTATTGTTACAAAAAGTTTTGATGAAACAAATGTTGTTCTTGCCGGAAATCCTGCAAAAATCGTGAAAACAGGGGTTAACTGGGACAAAGAACGACCAAATAAATATATGGATAGATAAAGGTTTATACAATATTTTTTAAAACCTTAAAGTCTTGTTCGTATTCATTAAAACATTCTTCTAAGTCTTTACGAGTTTCAACTGTTATGTTTTTCTCTGTATCAACAATATCAAAAATTTTGTCTAAATCCCAATCACATTCTTTAAAATGTAAATGTCTATCTGTTAAGCTATCAAGTTTATTACCGCTTATATGATAACAGGTTGGATTTAACTTTTGAAATTCTTTTAAATAGTCATATGGGTTTTTATTTAAAGCATTTGCCGTAGACATACAATGTGAGATATCAAGACAAAAACCACAATCATAATTTTCTTTTATAAATTTAATTTCTTCAACTGTTGCCCCTCTGTATGTTGGTTTCATTGTCTTTTTGGAAATAAGAGGCTTGTTTTCTATTACCATTCTTTTAGGCTTAATTAATTTCAACTGACGTATAGTTTCTTCTATATTAAAGCCTTTACCGGGATGAACTACAACATATTGTGCATCCATACTTTCTGTATATATATCAATTTGTTCTTTTAAAATTTTTCTATTAAATTCTTCCTGATTTTTATCTGCTAAATTAATATTATAAATGGAATGAGGAGCATGTAAGGTAAAAGGAAGATTTATTTTGTTTTTAAATTCTTTCCATCCTGCAAGATATTCTAACGAGTTTGGATTTACAAATAATTCTATATACGAAAAAAGATTTTGTTTTAATATTTTAAAAACTTCATTTTCATATTTTCCGAGTTCATCAGAGTACATTTTAAATCCAAGTCTTAAATTTCTCATTATAACCTCACATAAATTTTACTTTAATAATATTTTTCCCAAAGTTTTACATTCATCTATAAGTTCTTCCTGTGTAAATTTTCTTATATATTGATGAATTTTTGTACAATCTAAAATGAATTGTTCGCTTTCAATTTCTTTTTGAGAGTAGTCAATATATTCTTTTGGCAAAATAGATTGTAAGAGATTTTCGGTTGTCAGTGCAAAGTTTGCACCAATATTATAAATTCCGAATAAATTTTCTTCAATTGCAGATTTTAATGCTTCTTGAAAAAAAGATTTGGTAATAAAATCCTTTTTTGCGTTTTTATTTATAGTACAAGTTATTTTACCGTTATTTTTAAGTTCGGATTCTAACCATCCGATAAATGTGCCATAAGATATTTTGTTTGACGGCTTACCTATAATATTTCCGGTTCTTAGTATTAAAAGCTGAGAAGGATTAATTGTTTCTGCTAGTTTTTGTTCTATATTACATTTATTTTTTGAATAAAAATCAAATGGTTTTAGTTCGGAATTTTCATTATAAATTTTTAATTCAGTACAGCTTCCGTAAACTTTTCTAGAAGATAAGAATACAAATTTTGTTTTATTATTGTCTATATATTTTGCAATATTATAATCAATCATCTCATTATCTGATAAAAGCCGATTAAAGTGTTCAGGTTGAATACAAAAATTTATTATATAGTCATATTCATTATATTTTTCAAAATGTTGTGAAAAAGGACGTTTTATTCTCTCAATTAAAAATATATTGTCTTTTAATTCAAAGTCAGATGCAAGATAACTATTTTTACCTATAATTAAAACTTTTTTCATTTATTTCTCTTTTCCAAATATATTTACAAATATAATAACATACAAAATAATATTTTAAATTATGTTATAATCAATCTATGGGAAAAATAAAGTCAAAATTTGTATGTCAGCAGTGTGGATATGAAAGTATAAGATATATAGGAAAATGTCCAAATTGCAATTCTTGGGGTTCATTTACGGAAGAAATCGAATCAGATTTAGTTCCCAAAACAGAACATGCAGAAATTTTTCAAAATGATACAAAGCCTACATTAATTACAGATATAAAAGTTAATGATGAGTTTAGAACAAGCACTAAAATATCTGAATTTGACAGAGTTTTGGGTGGAGGATTTGTTCAAGGTTCTTTGGTTCTGCTTGCAGGAGATCCCGGAATAGGAAAATCTACTCTTGTTCTTCAAACCAGCGGAAAACTTTGTGCTCAAGGTAAAAAAGTATTATATGCTTCTGCGGAGGAAAGTGCTTCTCAAATAAAATCTCGAGCTGAAAGATTGAATATAAAAACAGATTCTTTATATGTATATTCTCAAACAAATATTGAATGTATAAAATCTCAAATAAGTGAATTAAAACCTGAATTTTTAATAATAGATAGTGTTCAGGCCGTTTTTACAAATACAATAACAAGTTCTGCAGGAAGTATCTCACAAATAAGAGAATGTTGTAATATATTAATGCATATTGCCAAGTGTGAAAATATAACTGTAATTGTAATAGGACATGTTACAAAAGAAGGAAATATTGCGGGCCCTAAAATGTTAGAGCATATGGTTGATGTGGTTGTTCAGTTTGAGGGAGATAAATATAAATCTTATAGAATTTTAAGAGCAATTAAAAATCGTTTTGGCACGACTTCTGAAGTTGGATTGTTTGATATGAAAGACTCAGGTCTTGTTGAAATTACTAATTCAGGAGATATCTTTTTAGATATCAATCATGAAAATGCTACAGGAAGTGTTGTTATTGTAACTAATGAAGGTACAAGACCAATTTTGGTGGAAATTCAGGCTCTTGTGGGGTCAACATCTTATCCGGCTCCAAGACGTGTTACAAACGGCGTTGATATAAATCGTGTCTTACAAATTCTTGCTGTTCTTGAGAAAAGGGTAGGGTTGAATTTTTCGAAACAAGATGTATATGTAAATGTTATAGGCGGAATTGATATAAAAGAACCTGCTGCTGATTTAGGTATTGCTGTTGCTATTGTTTCTTGCTTTACGGATAAGCTTGTTGATAATAAAACTGTTATAATTGGTGAAATAGGTTTGTCAGGTGATATTCGTTCTGTAAACAACATTGAAAAACGACTTATTGAGGCTCAGAAACTTGGATTTAAGACTGCCATTATCCCTAATTTGAATGATAAAAGTTTGTTAAAAAATTTGTCTATTAAATGTATTGAAACATCTAAAGTAACAGATGCTCTAAAAGATTGTTGTTTTTAGCTTTTTTTATAATATAATTTAGATATGAAACTGGAACAAACAACAGCCAAAAATTCATACAGATACGGATGGCTGATAAAAAGAATATTTCCGTATATAAGACCTTATATGGGTCGAATATTTTTATCACTAATGGTTGCAATTCCTTTAGGGTTGCTTGACGGTGTTACTGCTTTTGCTCTAAAACCTTATATGGATTATGTTGTAGGTCAACAAGATTTGATTATTGATTGGAAATTTATTCATATAGATTTAAAATATACAATTTTGGCATTTGCACTTCCGTTTGCAGTTGTAATTTTTGCGGCTATTCAGGGACTTTTAAGATATTTAAATGAATATCTTACTCAATGGATTAGCCAAAAAATAACTATTTCCGTTAAATCAGATTTATTTACCAGAATGGTAAATATGGATACAAAATTCTATGATGAAAATTCATCAGGAATAGTTATTTCAAGATATATGAATGATCCTCAGGCAGCAGCATCAAGTTTAGTAGATCAATTGACGACATTGATTACAAGCACATTTGGTGCTATCGGTTTGATTGCTGTTATGTTATACAGCTCTTGGAGATTGGCAATTGTCGGTGTTGTTGTTTTAACAATTGCTTTTTTACCAGTCGCTTTAATAAGAAATGTTATTAAACGTACGTCTAATCAGAGTGTTGTTATCGGCGGTAATATTACAACAAATATTAATGAAACTTATATAGGTAATAAAATAATTTGTTCATATGGATTGCAAAACAGACAGGATACAAAAATAAAACAACAGTTACGTGAGTCATTTGATGTTTCGATGTCATTATTGAAACGTGCTGCTTGGATGTCTCCAATGATGTATTTAATTGCCTCTGTAGGCATTGCTATCGTGTTATGGTATGGTACAGATTTAATTTTACGCGGGGTTATGACTGCAGGTGGGTTTGCATCTTTTGTTACTTCTTTGCTTTTATTATATAAACCTGTTAAAAATTTAGGAAGAACTCTTCAATTCTTGCAAACAGTTTTTGTTGCTCTTTGTCGTGTTTTTGAATTGTTTGATTTAGAACCTGAAGTTAAAAATCTTCCTGATGCTGTTGCAATGAATGGTATTCAAAAAAGTGTAAAATTTGAAAATGTTAACTTTTCTTATACTGAAGGTGTACCTGTTTTAAAAAATATTAATTTTGAAGTACATAAAGGTGAAACTGTCGCTATTGTCGGAAATTCCGGTGGTGGAAAGTCTACAATTGCTAATCTTATTCCAAGATTTTATGATGTCCAATCTGGTGCTATTAAGATTGATGACATTGATATAAGAAAATTTACATTAGAGTCTTTAAGACAACATATAGCAATGGTTTTTCAGGATAATTTTCTTTTTTCTGCAACAATAAAAGAAAATATAATGCTTGGTAATCCTGATGCAGGCGAAGAACAAATAAAGGCTGCTGTACAAGCTGCACATTTGGAAGAAATGCTTGACGAAATGCCTGACGGTATAAATACTGAATTAAGTGAAAGAGGTGTAACTCTTTCAGGAGGTCAGCGTCAAAGAGTTGCAATTGCAAGAGCTATTATAAAAGATGCACCGATTATTATACTTGATGAAGCAACTTCGGCTCTTGATAATGAATCTGAAGCTATTGTTCAAAAAGCGTTAGATAATTTAATTAAAAATAAAACCGTATTTTTGATTGCGCATAGGTTTACTACAATTAAAAATGCTAATAGAATAATTGTTATAAATGAAGGTGAAATTGTAGAATCCGGAACACACGACGAGTTGATGAATATAGAAAACGGACACTATAAGCATCTTTATGAAATGCAATTTAAACATCAAGATAAAACTAATGTTTAGATAAAGATAAATAGATAAAGATAATTAGATAATAAAAAGAAGGTAAAATAAAATGAGTAAATATTTATTGGAAGTGGGCGTAGAAGAATTACCGTATGTGATAATTCCGACATTTATAAGTCAATTAAAATCAAGTTTTGAAAAGCTTTTATCAACTTCAAATATAAAATATAGCGATATAAAAGTGATGGCAACTCCCAGAAGGCTAGCTGTAATAATTGATGGTATTGCAGAGAAACAGAAGGATGAAGAAAAAATTTTGAGAGGTCCTATAAAAACTGTTGCTTATGACGAAAACGGTAACTTAACAAAAGCAGGTGAAGGCTTTTTGAAGAAAAACGGTTTAGAAGCAAAAGATGCTTATTTACAAGATAATTATCTTCATGCAAAAGTTTTAATAAAAGGTAAATCAGCAGAAGATGTTTTAAAAGAGAATATCCCAAGTCTTGTTCTAAAGCTTCAGGGTTCTCACTTTATGAGATGGGCTAATCATAGTGAAAAATTTTCAAGACCAATTAGATGGATAGTATCTATTTTAGATAATAAACCACTTGAAATACAAATTGTTGATGTTAAATCTTCAAATGTTACCAGAGGCCATAGATTTTCAGAACAGAATGTTGTAATAAATCATCCTGATGAATATGTTGAAAAATTGAAAAAAGCTCATGTATATGTAAATCAAGATGAAAGAAGAGATTTAATTGTAAAATTGGCGAATGAAGAAGCAGAAAAAATTGGTGCAGAAGTATATTATAAGGATGCTTTATTAGAAGAAGTTACATATCTTTGTGAATATCCTAAAGCTGTTGTCTGCTATTTTGATGAAAAATATCTTGAATTACCGGAAGAAGTTCCTATTACCGTTATGGCTCACCACCAAAGATATTTTGCATTGAAAAAAGATGGTAAATTGTCGAATCAATTTATAACAATAACTAATTTTATAGGTGATAATTTTGAAAATATAAAAGCAGGAAATCTAAGAGTTGTAAGAGCGAGATTGGATGATGGCGTATTTTTCTTTAAGGAAGATTTGAAAAAACCTCTTGAAGCTTATGTAGAAGGCTTAAAGGGCATGACCTTCCAAAAAGGATTGGGTACAGTTTATGATAAAACTCAAAGATTGATAAAATTATCTGAAAAAATTGCAAAAGAATTAAATGCAGATGTTGATAAAGCAAAAAGATGTGCATTGTTGTGTAAGGCGGATTTAGTAACTAATCTTGTATATGAATTTACAGAATTACAAGGTTATATCGGTGCTGATTATGCAAAGCATTCACATGAAGATGCTGAAGTTTGTGAAGGAATAAAGGAACATTATTTTCCTATAAATGCAGATAGTGAACTTGCAAAAACTAAAACGGGTCAAGTTGTTTGTATAGCTGATAAAATAGATACTATTTGTGCAGTATTTACAGCAGGTAAAAAACCTACAGGTTCTTCAGATCCTCTAGGTGTAAGACGTGCTGCATTGGGTATTATAAAGACTGTTATAGCTAATAATTTAAAATTAAATCTTGAAAATCTAATTATAGATACGATTAAATTGTTGCCTGTTCAAAGTGATTGTGCCAATGATGTTTATGAATTCTTTAACCAAAGATTAGCAATATATCTTGCAGATACTTATAAAAAAGATGCTATTGAGGCATGTCTTTGCGTAAAAAATCCATTAAAAGATTTGACTGACTTTATGAATAGATTAAAAGCCGTATCTGAACTTGATGCTAAATCTGTTCTGGAAAGTGCAAACAGGGTTATAAGAATATTGAAAACAAACGTTGATGCTGATGTAAATAGAGATTTGTTTAAGGATGAGTCTGAGAGCATGCTTTATGATCAAATAGTCAAGATTCAGTCAGAAAACATTTCTGATTATTTGAAGTATTTGTCGGAAATTACTGATTTAACTGCATATATAGAAAAATTCTTTGAAAAAGTTCTTGTTATGGATAATGATGAAAAAGTTAAGAATAATAGACTGGCAATGCTTACAAAATTGAAAAAAATCTATGAAAAAATAGCTGATTTTAGTAAGTTGCAATAAGTCTAAAATATAAAACCTTGATATTACTGCGTTTGTGGTGTATAATGTTAATAATTGTAAACAATCTTCTAAAAAGAGTAAATTATTTTTTTCAGGACGCTTTAACATAACATAAGAAACAAAACAAAGGTTAGTAATCAAATATAAAGGTAGGAAAAATGAACAATAGACAATTTAAAATCCAAGAACAAAAACAAACAAATGTAAAATCACAATTTTTAAATTATGTTCAAGGACAAAATAAGTCAAGTGAAGAATATATAGGAATGATAACCTCAGATGCAGGTTATAGACAAAAATCTGGCATAGTAAAGCTTGAAGCGATGGTCAGAGCACAATTAAAACGAGAAATTCCAAATGTTGAAAAATCAGCTTCTTATGAATTTCTAGTTGATGCAGTAATGCAAAATTATATGAAAAAACAACTTCAAGCAACAGATGGCGAAATAGCTTAAGACTGAAGGAAGGTAAGAGCAAGAAACGCCACCACGATTGGTAGGGGGTCTTTAAATTCAAAAAAGACTTAAACAAAATCAGAAAGAATGGTTTTTATATGTAAATATGGAAGCCATTTTTTTTATTTTTTAATTTTATATAGCCGTGAGTGGAGTTGAAAAAATATTCAATTAATAAAATAATTAACAATTGTAAAAAATAAAAATTTTAAAAATTAAATTTGAAAGGAAGGAAAAAACATGCCGACAATAGTAGGATTAAAAGTAAATAATAAACAAGAGAATGCGTTAAAAGTGCAACAAATACTTACGGAAAACGGGTGTAAAATAAAAACGAGAATAGGCTTAAATGTTATAGAATCAAATGAATGTTCGCCTTCAGGTTTAATTCTTTTAGAGATAGTAGATGAAAAAGAAGCAGAAAAAATAGTGGAAATGTTGAGTAAAATTAACGAAATAGAAATACAACAGATGAAATTTTAAAATAAGTATTGCAAAAAAAAATATATTCTTATATAATAAATTTGTAGGCAGGACGGGGTACTCCCAAAAGGAGAAAAAGCCCGCTTGCCGAAACCAAAGAAAAGGATATTCTGAGGTTAAGAGTAAAATATATAAAGGGCTTTAAACCAGTTGCTCTTAGAACTTTTTAAAGAGTTCAACCTAAAAAAAGTCAGATAAAACAAAAACTGGTATATAATTGAATATAATATGGGATTGTAGCTCAGTTTGGTTAGAGTGTCTGCCTGTCACGCAGAAGGTCGCGAGTTCGAGCCTCGTCAGTCCCGCCATTAAAAAGAGAGCCCGTTAGGGCTCTTTTTTTAATGGCTGAAATGATAGTGTCGAGAGTCGCTTTTGGCGAGTTCGGCGGATTTTGGCAAGGCTGAAGTGAACGGAAGTGAACGGAACGCCGTCCCAGTGAGGAAACTGTAATGAGTGGCTATTTTGCGTAAGCAAAATTATACGAATGAAAGTTTACGAACTGCCAATAATCCAAGACGAGCCTCGTCAGTCCCGCCATTTAATAAAACAGCTTCGTTGTGGGGCTGTTTTTTCAGTATTTATGCGTGTTTGTGTTGGTTCGATAGTTGCATTATTTTTGCTATTTTTCAACATACCATAAAACACAGGTTTTAGCTCTATGTCTAGCTTTTTAGCGATACTAAAATCTTTGTTATAAATCTTTTATCTGCGTTACTTCCATTTTTAAATGTTTTGTAAGAAGTTTAACACAACATCAGCTTGATAAAAAAGGCTTAAAATGTGAGAGTTCGCAAGGAAAATTGAGAGAAATAGAAACAGTTGCAGGCGGAGAGCCTAAAACAATAACGGCTTATGATTTTAAAAAAGGTGGAAAGAAAATAACTATGTCTGCCGAAGCTGGTTGGAATACTAATTTAGGTATGTTTGAGT
>Ga0256405_10002078_pt1 | contig 48893 bp, 42 predicted proteins | sample RumenRJG_02DNA_FD_189096 | JGI IMG/M metagenome (GOLD analysis project Ga0256405, IMG submission 189096) | Bovine rumen microbial communities from Lethbridge, Alberta, Canada - RJG_02 | ecosystem: Host-associated > Mammals > Digestive system > Stomach > Rumen | place: Canada: Alberta...
ATATGGGATATTTACCATTGAGGGCTTCTACCTCTTTTTGATTTTTACCATGAAGAATAGTAGCTATACTTCCGACATTCCCGATTTCCCATCCCTCTTTAGGTGTAAGCATTTCTTTGAGGGCGGACTGAAAGAGATCTTTGGCGGCTTGGAGTTGGGACGCGGCATTGGCTTTAAGGGTATCAATTTTCGCAAACTGATCATCTAAAAGAGCCACTATCCGCTCTTGCTCGGAGAGAGATTTCGGATATGAAATAGGCATAGTGCAAAATTCATCTACTTTTAAATTTCTTTGAGCCGAACCTCTACCATATTCATATATATTATCATTATTGGCCGATAATATGGTATTCATAAAAACCTCACTAAGTTCAGAATCTTCCTTCGGACTTAGCGTGAGACCACTATCATTTAAGAAGAACTTGCCACTTACAAATCTTGTGCATTTAGGAGACATAGCAAAACGCGAAACAACAAGACAATTCTCTCGGTTGTAAGTATCCATCTTAAACGTTGCACCACCTCCGCCATATACGTCATAAATAGTGCCACCATCTCTTTTACGGACAACTCTCGTGCCGTAATTGATATTACAACTCTCTCCTATGGTGGAATATTTCCAATCTTCTCTCATAGCAGTTCACGGATTTGGTTGATAAGTTCAGCTGAGTCCGCGTTGAGAGACGCGATGGTATCAAGGATCTGCGACGGAGTGCGGTCGTCGATGATCTCGGGCTTATTGGGGTTCTTGACGGACAGGTCGTAGTCCTCGCCTAAAGTAGAGACATCGAGCAGCCATGAGTTTTCCGTCTCCGGTTTGGTTTTCTGGAGTTCCACGAACTCTGCCAACTCTTCTTCTGTAAGCGGGTTGGTCTTACCGAGTGTACGACCTAAATTGAGTTGATAATACCAAATCTTTTTGGTAGGTGTACCTTTGGTAAAGAACAGGACGACCGTTCTAACACCGGCTTGGAACACACCGGCAGGTAAATCCAAAATAGTGTGTACATTACATTCCTCCAGCAGTTTGCGACGTACAGCGGCTGCATCACCGTTGGAGAGGAAAGTGTTCTTGATGACGATACCTGCACGACCGTTCACTTTGAGCATCTTGATGAAATGCTGCATGAACATATATGCCGTTTCGGAGGTCTTGATTTCGAAGTTCTGCTGTACTTCGGCACGCTCTTTACCGCCGAAAGGAGGATTCGCAAGGATGACATTCTTGCGGTCTTTCTCCGTGATGTTGGTGAGGTTTTCTGCGAGGGTGTTTCCATGTATGATATTCGGTGCCGCGACCCCATGGAAGATCATGTTCATCGTAGCAATGATATACGGCAGCCCCTTCTTCTCCTTACCATAGAAAGTATCGTTTTGCAGGGTTTCCACATCACCAGAAGATTTGATTTGATCCTTCATGTATGCAAAAGCCTCACAGAGGAAGCCGGCAGAGCCACAAGCAGGGTCATAGACCGTTTCACCTATTTGCGGGTTAACGACCTTAACGATCGTGCGGATAAGCGTACGCGGCGTGTAGTACTCGCCACCATTACGTCCGGCATTACCCATGCGAGAAATCTTATTTTCATAGAGAACGGTCATCTCGTGGCGGTCGTCGGCTGACTGAAAAGCAAGCTGATCCACCGTATTGATCAATTCGCGCATGTTATAGCCACTATTGATCTTATTACGGAGTTCCGAGAAAATCTCGCCTATCTTATATTCCAACGTATTGGCAGAAGAAGCGATATTCTTGTATCCCTTGAGTGCCGGGAAGAGTTTGTTATTAACGAAATCCACCAAGTCGTCGCCGGTCAGAGCGTTAATAACATCCAATTCGCCCTTAGCATTTTTAGGAGCAGCCCATGCCGACCAACGGTACTCGCCTACTATAAGACGCTTATAGGTTTTGCCGGTCAGTTGTGCCTGCAATTCCCGTTCGGTCTCGAGGTCATCGAGGTACTTGAGGAAGAGCAACCACGAGGTTTGCTCAATATAGTCTAACTCGGTACTACATCCCGCCTCATTGCGCAGGATATCGTCAATGGCATTAAAGGTAGATTCGTATTTCATATTGTGTGATTTTATAGTTCTTCGGGTAAAGAGTGCTCCCAAAGCCCTACCTGTTCCAGATAGCGGATGAGGCGGCGGGCATCGGGGGAGCCGAGGGATGAGGCATGGAGGAGCATGATGGCGGCCTCGTCGAGAGGAACGACGGAGAGGGTGTCGAGGGCGGCGGTGTCGCCTAAATGGAAATAGGCGGCGGCACCGGTGATACACAGGGCATCCATGTCGTCCTCAAGGTATGCGCGACGCGCGTAGAAAAGTAAGGAGTCATTGCAATAATACAATGAGTTAGCGAAATACGGAATGGTATCCGGAACGGGAGCGTCTCCCTTAGAAGCAGAAGACGATCCAGACGTGCACGCGGTGAGCGTGCAAGCAGTTAATACTATGTAAAATATGCGCCTCATAGGGTGGTATCGGAAAACTCTCCCTTTTTTCTTGCCCATGTCAAAAAATTGTTGTACCTTTGCACCCGCAAAGGTTTTTGGCAAAAATAAGTGGGATCAATAAAAGGGACCTTTTTTTGATACCACCCTAATTTTTTTTGAAAACAAACGGGCATAAAAAAAGCACAACCTTTCGATTGTGCTTTAGCCAGATGAGCTAATTCCCCTGTCATCCCATTTTACGTCTCAGATCTGACGGTTTTATATCATTTTAGCTTAAAATTAGTCCCAATTGGTCAAAAAAAAGTCAAAAAGAAACAAAAAACGGTCGCCACAAACGTGACGACCGAAATAGGGGGGGGTAGTATAAAAATCCGAATAGCCAAAGAGGAATGCGATTCTTGTAACCGGTTTCTGTGTTGTCTATAGCCAAGAAGGAGTCCGGCACATCTTTGATTTGTTCGAAGGTTTTATTAGCACCTCCGACTTCAAACAAGTATTTGTTACCCACCAGAAAATCACCTTTTGCCGGGTAACAAACAGGTACAACTTTTTTATGATATATGCAAGTGTTTTGCGCAAAAAAGTGTTTGCAAACACTATTTTTTGCCAAATTTTAGTGTTTGGAGATACTAATGCTTGCCTACTACCGCATCGGGCTTGCTGTAACCGTCAGCGTCACATTCGCCGCCTGCACAAAAAGTGATTATTGGAGATTGTTATGGCGGTATTGGAGAGGTGTCTCGCCGGTAATCTCCTTGAAGACGCGGTAGAAAGTTTGGTCGGAAGAGAAACCGCTTGACGTCATGGCATCCATGATAGCCTCTTTATCGGTGCCATAGCCGGAATCGCGGAGTATCTGTTGTGCGTGCTCCACGCGGTAGCGCGCTACGTATTGGGAGAAACTGAGTCCCGTGCGGCGGTTGATACATTGGCTGACATAGGTGCGGTTCGAACCGATGGCTGTGGCCAGATCCTGAATCGTCATATTCGAATTAGCGAACAGTTTGTCTTCCCGGAGCACGGTCGCGATCTTAAACATCAGTTCATCGGTTTCCGCCGTGGTCGCCTTGTCTTCCTCGTGGTTCTCTTCCTGCGAAACGGTCTCTATAGGCAGCGTGGTATGGGCTGCCACGTAACCGAGACTGAACAGCAGCACCGACATCAGTACCGCCGGGATATAGACCAACAGACTGCCGTCAAACAGTTCCCTTCCCAGCACGTTCAGCGCCATCGATACCATCGCCGTGATACCGATGAGGATGAGCATGGCGTGGGTAGGTTTGAGGATATGACTGCGGTCATCGGTATAGGTGTTATCCATCCGATTCCGGGTAGCACGCAGCAGTCGGAAACCGCAGATCCATACCCATACCACTTGTATCGCAAAGAAGATACGCGTAGGGAAATAAAGATTAAGCGGGAAGAAGATAGTTAGCAGCACCGCCGGAACAAAGAGCGCATAGTTATCCCAGGTGTATCTCGTACGCGTCAGTGCACGTAAGTACATGTAATAGAGCGGATAGACGCAGAGGTTCGCCAACAGATAGGTATAAGTACCGATTGTAGTCTCATGATTGGAGAAGAACAACCAATGGTTAACATAGAGCACGGTGGAAGCGAAATAAAAGAGAAGGATCGTATATTTGACACGGGGTTCATCCTCTCCACGAAAGGCACGCACCGCAAAGAAGATGCACCAAAACAGGCACACCATCATCGGCAACGATATGATCCATTGGTATAACATAACTGTCTATCGGCTGCAAAATTACTGCTTTTTTATGACATATGCAAATGTTTTGAAAGATTTGTGTTTTTCGAAATGTTACGAAATGAAAAAGAACGAAACCATGCTTGTTTGTAATATGCTGATTCTATACGGTTTATGCTAATTTCTTTTATTTTTATGTTTTTTAACATATACGCTTACGCATGCACGTTCAATATATTTTAGTAATTTTGCACCCGATTTTGGGTTATAGCCCAACCGAAAAGCGAAACAAACATTTAAACTTTTTATATCATGAGAAAATTATTCTTTTTAATTCCGGCATTGATCCTCTCAATGATGATGAGTGCAACAAGAACGGAAATCAGCACCTCTACCTACGGTACTGACAATGTTCGAAAAGCATTGTATTACTCGAATGAAGGTGACACTATCGTTTTGACAGATGGTACGTATGAAGAATCAAATTCAGGCTACATCGCTTGGAGAAGAAGCAACGTGGTTATGGCAAAGGAAGGTGACAATGTCATCATTAAGCCGCATGTATCTTTCCGAGTTATAAACGGTGCACGTGCTGAACTGATTGGCGTGAAGATTAATGCTAGTGAATTAACCAGTTTAAGTGGTTATGAGGATATTTTCCAAGCTGGCGATGCAAATGACGGCAACCGTTTGATTTTAGAGGGTTGTGAGATTTACGGCAATGTTTCAAAGACAATGCTTCGTTGCGCTTCCGATAAAAAATTGGATTCTCTTATCATCAATAACTGCTATATCCATGACAATGCACAAGCAACTCTTCGAATGCAATCTACATCTCTGAAAGGTGTAATCATTACTAATACGACCATCGCTAACGTAGCCAACGGTGGATCTTTCTGGTGTGCCCCTATGGATATTTCGAGCACAGCTACAGACGCCAAAGTGATTGTTGACCATTGTACGTTCTATCACAACACTTCTATTAGTTCCAGTTATGCAGATATAACCGTTGGTTATGATGGTAGTGCTACCAGTGACGTTACGGTTACCAATTGTATTTTTGCACAACCTGCAAGTTACGACGGAAGTAGAGCTATCAACCTTGTAAATGGAGGTACAGTACGCAACTGTCTCACTTTCAACTACACCAAGAGCACCAATGGTATTCAAGGTGCAACTGTTAAGGAAAACTGCATCGCTGTTGATCCTCTCTTTACGGATGCTGCGAACGGTGACTATTCTTACCCCGGTAACTGGGTAACGCCGTCTATCTCTCCGGCACGTGGTGCCGCTACCGATGGGTCGGACCTTGGTGACCCGCGTTGGTACTCTGCTGAAATACTGCCTGCTACCTGTTTTGCTTCCGACTATAATCTCCTCCCAACGAAAGCTATGCTTTCTGGCAGAATTGAGTTGAACGCAAACGACAAGATTCACTTTAAACACAATTCAGTTGAAGCGAATGGAACTGCAAAGTGGAAACTGCATGTTGAGAAATCCTGTATTGTTAGTGCTTTGGTAGACGTAGAGGCAGAATGCACCAGCGGAAGACAACTTACACTTACTGTAAAGGACGCTGACGGTAACACCATTGCTACCCTTGCTCAAGCTTCGGCAACCTACAACGATAACGATATTGATCTCGGACAAATTTCATTCTCTGAAGAGGGAGACTATACATTCATATTAACCAATAGTTTATTTGACTCGGGCGTTGTATTGGAGAAAATCACCCTTTCTTACGTAGGCGGTGACGTACAAGCTATGCCGGGCACAACCAAAATCAATGACGCTTGGTTCTCCGCTAACGGAACTCGCGCTGACGGCAAAATCTCGTTCCCAGGTTCTACTATCCAAGAAGGTTGGGTAAAATGGAATGTGAATTTTGCTAATGCAGCCAACTATAAGGCTAAAGTGAATATCAATTGCGAGAACGGACATAACTACACCGTTGCTCTCTATGAGGACGAGGATGATCTTACTCCTATTACTTGGGGCGAGGGTGGACAAACAGAAGATGAAAGCCCGCTGGATTTAGGAGCAAAAGAAGTTCCTGCGGGTAATTATATTCTGAAAGTGACCAACGCTGTTCAGTATTCGCATGCTGAGTTGGTTAGTGTACAATTTGTTAATGCAGGTGGTGGATTGGTAAATATCCCGGGAGACATCACTTTGACAGAGGCAATCCTCAGCTCTCGCGCTTATATTGACGAAAATGGCGAGATCCGCTTTACCAGTGATGCAGAACATGGTCATGTAACAGCAGAAAGTGTTGCATGGAGAGTAAATGTTTCCAAAGCCGGATATTACAAGTTCACGACTAGCGTTAATAGTAACAACGGACATAGTTACTTAGTATCTGTATATAATGCAGATGAAACCGTACTGAAAGGTTCTGTACCACAGAGTGGTGACGATATCTGGGGAGCATCCAAAACGTTCTCTACTGATAATATCTATTTGGAAGAAGGTGAATATCGTGTCAAAGTACAAAATACCACCAACAACTCCAATGGTCGTATTGTAAGCATCTCTGCTTCCTACGAAGGCGGTGCCGTTGACACGATCCCGGGTACTATTGATTTAGCAGACGCGCTGCTCAGCGACCGTGCTTACCGGGATAACGAGGGACTCCATTTCACCGATGCCGACCATTACAGCACTATTGCTAACGAATCTGCCACATGGAATATCTATGCCACCGCTGGTGTTTATAATTTTACCCTCAATGTAGTCGGTACGAACCACGGCATCTATCAATTAATCGTAAAAAACAGCCAGGATAACGAGATTGCGAACAAAGAGAAAGGTAGAGACGGTTCAGGATCCGTAGAAATCAAGTCTGTATTCTTCCCCGCTGACGGCAATTACACCATCCGCTTAGCGAACGTCAATAACCACGCAAATGGTTACCTCACCGCTCTCTCTGCAGCAAAGCAAGACGTCGTTGTTCTGGATGAAGCAGCTACCAATAACAGTGTTCTCACGGCTAATTACAACGTGAGCAAGAACTTTATTCTCAAACGTACCTTCAAGGGCGGCATGTATAACACGATCTGCCTGCCGTTTGAGATCGGTTCGCAAGGCACGATGGAGAGTATCTTTGGTGTAGGATACGAGTTGGTTAAACTCAGCGATGCAACCATCAGCCCTGCCGGTGTACTTACCGTGGAGGTGGAGAATTCTGTCACCCTAGAACGCGGCGTGCCGTATTTTATCAAACCGGCGGCAGATGTAGTGAATCCTGTGTTCAACACCAGAAAGATTAAAGTAACGGAGATGAGTGATTTCTCTCGTGGAGATGTGGACTTCGTCGGTACCTTTATCAAGTCCGAGATTCCGGCAAGCGAGTACAACCTCTTCCTCGGAGAAAACAACTTGCTTTACTTCCCGATGGCGAACACGCCGATCAAAGGTTACCGTGCTTACTTCCGCATCAACAACCCGAATAGTGCACCTGTCCGCCAGGCACGCATCGTGACGCGTGAGCAAGTGATCACAGAGATCGACCTTGTTGGTGAAGAGAATAACACGGTTAAGACGATCGAAAACGGACAACTCATCATTATTAAGAACGGTATCCGTTACAATGTAATGGGAGCCAAAATCCAATAATAGTAAATAATAGTAATTATATATAATAGATTATGAAACGCAGTTATATCATTCCAAGCACAAGCTGTTTTGCTTTCCGCACAGATCTCATCTGTCAGACAGGCGTAACCTCCCTTCAAGGTAACTTTGACGTGAACCTTGGCGGTGGTACAGACCCGGGTTCAACGACTCCTATTGATCCAATGTAAAAAATCTAACAGATATGAAACGACTCGTTCTTTCTCTTTCGTGCGCATTGTTATGCGCTGCAGCGGTGAGTGCCGCTACTATCAATGTGTCCCCCGGTTCGGGAACGATTAGCACAGCCATTAAGAATGCTTCTGCCGGTGACGTCTTCGTACTGGCAGACGGTAACTACACCGAGTCTTCGGTTAAACCGACCGTTGCCGTTACGATCAAAGCCGCAAACGGTGCGCATCCTGTTATTACGATGTCCAGCCGCTTTGAGGTGAAAGCGAACTTCAGTCTGGAAGGTGTGACGATTAACGGATCGTCTGAGATCATCCGTTTAGAAGTAGGCAGCAGTGCATACAATGTCACGGTTAAGAACTGCGATCTGACTTCATCGTACACCAAGTTCCTGCGTGTTTATAATCAAGATCAAACCGCTCCGTATGTGAACAAACTGACGGTGGATGGTTGCGTCTTCCATATGCCCAAAAGTGCTCGTGCTATCGAAGCGGTTAAGACTCCTCTCCAGTTGAAGAGCCTTGAAGTGAAAAACAGCACCTTTGACGGAGGTACAGAAGGAACCGGTCGTATCATCTATCTCCATTCCGGATCTGATGACAGCGTGATACCATTGGAAGGGTCCGTTACTATTGACCATTGCACCTTCTATAACAGTGCAGACACACGTGGTGTCTATCTGGCAAATATCGATGGTTCTCGGGTGACCAACTGTATCTTCATGAACACGGAAGAGCGTACCGGTGCCGTCAGCTTTGCTATTTATGGCGCTAACTCATCGATCAGTAATTGCGTTGTTTACAATGCACCGATTAAAGTCGGATCAGGTTCTCCTCAACAAATCGCTTGCGTCGTTCGCAACCCCTTCTTTGTCGATGCAGCAGCGGGTAACTTCCAGCTTTACGCCAACAGTCCGGCAGTCAATGCCGGCACAGACGGTTCTACCATCGGTGATCCCCGTTGGGGCGTTTCTCAGGAATCGTATAACACCGACAATGATCCGTACGTTCCGTACAAAATGCCGTACTCCATGGCTCCGACGACGAACTCGGTGAAGGTGCTCTGGCAGATGAATGAAGAGACCGAACCGACCGAGGCATTGGTTATGTACGGTACCGATTCGACAAATCTGAACATGCAGATCACTACTTCTGACGGTTGGTACGCAGACGGCGAAGGATATGTACACGTTGTTACGCTGCCGAACCTGCAACCGAACACCCGGTATTACTTCACCGTAGGTGCCAATGCGAACCGCCGCTGTCCGAAGATCAGTTGGACCAAGACCGCTCCGGAAGCCGGTACCGCTTACCGTATCTTCTCTATCAGCGATATCCACGGTAATGCATGTAATAACTGGTCAAACATGCAGGATTTCATCTGTAACCTCAACTGCGACATAGCCCTGATGAACGGTGACTTCGTTTCGTCCAAGGGTAATGACCGTAACTGGAATAACTATTATTTCAAACCGGGTGAACAATTCCTCGGCCAAGTGCCCTGTATGTCCTCTCCGGGTAACCACGAGACCGGTGACCCACGTGGTCTGCGCTGGTCGTCGTTCTATGACTACTTCCACCAGTTCCCGCATGAAGGTGTATCGGAAGGCGACACCATCGATCCCCGTGGAGAATCGTATTTCCACTTCGTATATGGTAACGCCGATGTAGTGGTGCTGAACCTCAACTTCGATGAGTCGAGTCCTAAGTTCCAAAAGGGCTGCAGACAATACCAATGGGCGGACTCCATCTTAAACGCATGTACTCGTCCGTGGATCATCGTTTGTCACCACGTAGGTATCTACACCACCGGTTATCACGGCCAGTGGTCAGAAGAACCGAAACGTGCGGCACCGCTGCTGGAGAAATATGCGGCACAGGGAAAACATATCATCTCCCTTTCCGGTGACGACCACTCATTTGAGCACCTATATAAAGACGGTGTGCACTACGTACGTCCAGGTTGCGGCCGTGACGCCAATTATAACCAGCAGAAGCAGTTGGTCGACTATAAATACTCGCTTTTCTATCGTCGTGTATCCTGTTTCTCCACGCTCGACATGGCCGCTGATGCATCTTCGATTCATCTGACTGCTTATGACTCGGTTGGAACACCATTCTACACGTACGATTTCCTGCTGGAAGGCAACGTGATCAATCCGTCGATAAACTTCACTGCTCCTTCCGGTGAAACAAGCGTAGAAGACTCCATCCAACTGCGCTGGTCCGCCTATGATCCGGCCGGTGATGCAACGATCTCGCTGTATTATTCCCAGACCGAAGGTGCGACATCGACCGACGGATTAACGCCGATCGTTACCAACCTGAGCGGTAATACAGAGAAATATATGTGGCACACACGCACCATCATGCCGAAAGGCAAATACTATGTCTATGCCACCATCACTTCCGGCGGACAGACCTTCATGAGCTCCAACACGGTCGTGATTAACCTGATGGAAGATACGACTCCTCCGCCTGCACCGACCGGAATGACGGGATATAAGAACAACAATAAGTACCTTCTGGTATGGCAAAACCCTACCCGGCTTATCCATATCGATAACCCGCTGACGGATTTCAGTAACGGTGTGGATAAGATGGTGACGGAAAGTGAATCCGGTGCAACCATGCAAATCAGCAATGATAACGGAACACTCAAATGCGACTACAGCATCACTACCGCTTGGACGACTGCTGCGGCTGAGTATGCGTTTGACGTTCCGGCAGATATGCATCAGACACCTGTTCTGACGTTCAAGATGAAAGGAAACGGTACGTCGACTGCGATCCGTCTGGTATGCAAGAACATGTCGAACGGTAACGAAGACTGGTGGTACACGGAGAAGTTCACTCTCTCCAAAAGTACCTGGCAGACCTACACCATCGATCTGCGTACTCTGAAGGCCTTTGACTGGCATGCCAATACCGATGAGAAGAACCATTGCGAAGGTATCACCCGTATCTCCTTTGGTGTTTCCACCGGCAATCAGGTTTCCGGTACGTTCTACCTGGATGACCTGAGCTTAAGCGGAGACGTCTATCCGGCACCGGATTATACCCAAACGGTCATCGTTCGTAATGACAACGCCTTCCCGACTTCTCCTACGGACGGAACGGAGATCTACCGCGGCACGGAAGAGCACTGCGTGGATCAAACGGCCATCGTAGGACAGATCTATTACTATGGTGCTTTTGCGGCTGATGACCGCAATAACTGGTCAACACCGGAAGCCAGCGCACAATGGAAATCGGAGAACGTGCAGGAAGGAAACGATATCGACATCGTGGAATCCAATGAAAAACCGCAGAAGTTCATCCAAAACGGACAAATCTTTCTGCGGCGTGCAAACAACACCTACTCAATATTAGGTACTAAAGTAGAGTAATCTCTCCAAAGAATTGCGGACAATGAAAGTCCGGCTTCGGTAAACAAATCGGCTGCCAACTCAAGAAGTGCGGCCGTTTTGTTTTATCGGCACATTTGTAGAAATTGGCTTTTAGGGTCAATGGAAATTGGAGATTGGATATTGGAGATTGGAAAATCAGGTCCAAGGGGATACGTTCTTCCACTTCCCATTCAAACAGTCCGTCTTTCTCCTCAAACGCTTGTCTGGGGAAGGTACATTTGCGTTCAATTCTTCCCATTTCATCGGAAGAAAACGGCACCACATCCTCTGCTCTTCCTTTGCGTCGGGAACCCACCATTGCACCGATACAGTTGCACTCAAAATTGCAATAATGATCGTCTCCCGGTTCCTGGCAGAAAAACTCCACACACGAGTCTTCCCATACCGGTCCCTGATCCTCCGTCGTCACGGCACGCAGTTGTTCTCCCTTCACGTGCCATTTTAAATACAATGCCTCATGGTCATTGCTTACTTCCACCGTTACTTCCGGTTTCTCCGGAAAACTATCCGGCCAATTGACCTTATTTACTGCACAAGTCATGGATGATCTTTTTCATTTGAGGTTCCACTTTCTCTTGCTCTTCCACTAAGCGCAGCTGTGCTCTCGTACGCACGATATTATGCTCCGGATAGGCGGTCTTATAATAGGTATCGCCGTTTAGATAATCTGTAAAGAACCGCACTGTCTGCATATAACTCAACAAACGGCACCCGTACGGTAACAACTCTTTCTCCAACTCCGTCAGGAAGGTCGCTTCCTTCAGATATCCGCGTGCATAAGCTTCAAAGATCTCCAGGTCCACATGGATATTATCCACATTCGGATCATCTTCCAGACCCGTGTTAGCCGCCGTACGCATGAAGTCCCCGAAGTCACTGAACACAAAGCCCGGCATGACAGTATCCAGATCCACGATACAGGTCGGTCGGCCCTTCTCGTCAAAGAGCACGTTGTTCACCTTGGTATCGCAGTGGTTGATATGTTTCTTCAGTTTGCCTTCCCTAAACAGCACCTCTGCCAGACACATCATCTCTCTCCGCTTGTCGATCCATTCGATGATATCCTTGCACGCTGCTTTACGACCGGCTCGGTCAGCTGCCAAGGCCTCATCCAACTCTTGCAAACGGAACTCCATGTTATGGAAATTCGGAATCGATTCGCATAAGGCGTTAAACGGCAGATCGGCCAACTGACGCTGGAAACGACCAAACGCCTGACCGGTTAGTTCTGCCGACATAGGCGTCACTTTTTCTTGTGACGTCGCCGGTTCTACCAACACGTATAACCGCCAATAATCGCCTTCCGGACTCTTGTAAAAGAGCTTGCCTTCCTTGGTCGGAATCAGATGCAGCACTTTCCGCTCGATGTTCTCTTCCCGGGCAATGAGTAACTTCTCCCGGATATGGGAGGTAACGATCTCAATATTCCGCATCAGACCTTCGACGTCCTTAAAGATCTTATGGTTGATCCGTTGCAGACAATACGCCGTTTCGCCTACACGCTTAGCCGGCACGACAAACGAATCATTAATAAACCCGATCCGTAGCGGTTGCGGTTCTTCCACTTCATTCCAAATCGCAAAATGCTTTAGTATGGCTTTCATATATAATGGGTTATGGGTTACGGGTTATGGGTTATGGGTTATGGGTTATGGGTTACAGGTTACGGGTTACAGGTTACGGGTTATAGTTTTTAGTTCATCAATAGATGCACATGTTTGCCAACCGGCGAATTGCTCACCTGCCTTGCGGTTTTTTTCCAAATCATCCACATAGATCGTGTGTGCACAGTCCACTTTTGCTTCCCGTACTACGTGATCGAAGATCTCCTGATTCGGTTTCGCCATATGCAGTTTCTGCGATGCAAAGACCGCATCGAAATAGCTGCCTAAGTTATATTCAGCCCATATCGGTTGCCAATGCAACTCATTGGAATTAGACAATAAAATCGTGCGATATCCTTGTGCTCGTAAATTCCCGATGAAATCGAGTCTTTCTTGCGGTAATTCATCCAACATACTGAGCCATGCATCCTTAATCTGCTCGATCGTGGTACCGGGATAGCAGTACTCCTTCAGGGTTTTCAGAAATTCCTCCGTGGAGATATTTCCGTACTCATAGTCGTGCATCAACTGTTTGGTTGCTGCACTGACGGCGACCACACCTTCTCCTTCATCATCAATACCTAACACCGTGCGGATATATTCCTCACTCATCAGTTTCTTGAAGTTCCCTACACACCGCGGCACATTGAGGTTGATGATCACCCCGCCTAAATCAAAGACAATAGTATTTACGTCCATTAGGCATTAAAATATAAAAGATTCCGTCTTGTATTACTTTCTGAGGACCACTAACCTCTAACCGATCACCGCTCACCTCTTCTATCCCTTCCGGCAGTTCTCCCGGATTCATCGGTGCATTTCGGTTGATAACGATAGATGCATTCAGGTTGTTATACCCCGTGTTGCTGTCCCATACATCGGTGTTGGCAAAGCGCACGGCATAGCGCGGGTCGTTCTGGATGGACTCGTACTTATCCGGCAACCACAGATAGAGCCGGTATATACCTTCCGGAGCGTCGGCAGGGATATCCACCTGCTCGTTGATCCAACTCACAAAACCGTTCGGTGCCCACCGTCTCGGGTCCGCTTTCAGTTGTATTCTGAAGGTGGATTGCTGATTGCGGAATACGATATACGCCGGTCGTTCGTTGTATATGGGCGCATAACCCGCGTTGCGCACGCGAATGGTGATATTCGCCTTGCCGCCCGGTGCCGCCTCGTTGCTGAACTGCGCATCGAGCAGGTTGTACCGGTAGCCCATGTACACGTTCAGCGTATCGAAGATACCGCTGTTGCGCCAACGTCGGATAACCGGCATCGCATAGGTCGAACCGCAGAAGGACCAGTGGTAGGTGCTCATCTCGGACGGGGCCTTGCTGTACATCCGTTCCGCCAGGTTATCGTCGTCGTCGATATTCGTCTCTCCGCCGTTCGGCGTGTAGAGGCACTGGGTCGCTACGTACTGACGTTGCTTGGGGTCATCGTCGTCATCGTCGCTGGCATACGTGCCCATGTTACCCCAGTTATGGAGAAACGCATCGTTATGACATCCCATCCGCGATTTCTCCGTTCCGCTGAACGCCTCGGTAGCTGTCAAAGGATTCTTGTCGTGCAGATAATCCTGTTGGATCATGGGGTAACGGAACAGGATGAAACGGTCCGTCGGTACGTTAGCAAACAGGTTCTCGATGATCGTGCGCCGGTTCGCGGTCACGTGCTGCGTCTCGTTGCCGTAGTTGTTGGAGTAGTACCACTCCCCCCACACGCCGACGAATCCCGCTTCCAACACATAGATCACATCCGCGTTGGCGGCCAGATGGGGTTTCAACTGCTCCATATGCCGGATAGCCCATGCCGGCTTGGCGTCCTCTTTGTCGTTCTCCCGCTCGGTATATGCGAAGCGTAACACACATTTCAGACCCATGTCACGCAGCACCTGCATGTCTTCGTCAAAACCGTTCAGAATAGCGTCCGGCAGGTCCTGAGTCTTGAAATTGCCGAAGTTATACAGCACAACCGGCATGGTCATCTTGTCGGAGTTCCCCCAGTTGGAGCTGATATGGTTCTTCACGCGATAGGGATTGCTAACCGACACCTTGCCGTTCAGTTCTTCCGTGAACCCGCGTTCGGGGTTCTTGAAGATCGTCGTATTGTCCGGGGTATAAGTTACCTCTACGGCTTGCGCCGTGATTATGGAAGCAGTGAGCAAGCTCGCCATCAAAAGAATACTTTTTCGCATACTGATCGTGTTTTATGGTTTCGACTGCAAAGGTACAACAAAAAAATGACATACGCAAATAAAAATAAAAAATTAGGACAAATACTTGCATATGTCAAAAAAAAGCAGTAATTTTGCACGCAAAATTGGGGTAAAGATGAAAGCAAGTTGGTTATTGGGTGGCTTGGGCTTTGTGTTAGGTGGTCCTATCGGGGCACTGTTGGGTGTGGTATTGGGCTCGATGGTGTCGGTGACGACCAAGGTAAGTAGCGCCGCAAGCGGAACGACGACGGGTGATATCCATGTGTCGTTGTTGGTGCTCGTCGCCTGCGTGATCAAAGCGGACAACCGGGTACTGAAATCCGAGATCAATTATATCAAGCCGTTTCTGCTGAAGACCTACGGTGAAGAAGGTGCCAAAGAAGCACTGCAGTTACTGAAACAGTTACTGGAAAAAGACATCGATGCCGAGGAGGTGTCCCGCCAGATAGCCAAGCACGTCAACTACTCCACCCGTCTGGAGATTGTGCACTTGCTGTTAGACCTGGCGAACGCAGACGGAGAGTTTGTGACGCAAGAGGAAGCGGTGATCAAAAAGATCAGTGACACGATGGAGATCAAGTCGGAAGACTACAAGTCCCTGATGGCGATGTACCGGAAAGTACAGGATCCGAATTGGGCATACACGATTCTGGAGATTGAACCGAGTGCAACGAACGAAGAAGTGAAGAAAGCATACCGCCGTATGGCGATGAAATATCATCCGGACAAGGTAGCGAATGCCGGAGAAGAGATAAAACAACAGGCTACCGAGAAATTCCGCACGATCAATGAGGCATATGAGCATATCAAGCGTCTGCGGGGAGAGATGTAAACAGAATAAATATGGGATTATTATTATTGTTTTTATTCGGTGCGATGGCCGTCAGTTTTCTATGTTCCGTGTTGGAATCGGTACTGATGTCCACCTCACTCAGTTATATCAACTTACGGGAAGAAGAAGGTTACGCGCCGGCGACACTGATGGCGCGATACAAGGATGACACGGGTCGTCCGTTAGCGGCTATTCTGAGTTTAAACACCATCGCCAACACGATTGGTGCAGCAGGTGTCGGTATGCAGGCGACGGCTGTGTTCGGTAGTGCCTGGTTCGGATTGGTATCCGCCATCGTGACGCTGCTGATCCTGATCTTCGGTGAGATCATTCCGAAGGTGATCGGTACCAGTTACTGGCGGCAATTGATGGGTTTCACGGCACGTACGATCCGGGTACTGATCATCGTGCTGTATCCCTTTGTGCTGTTGGTGGAATTGATCACGAAGATGTTCCCCGACAACGAAGACGAACCGTCGGTGAGCCGGGAAGAAGTGCTGTCGATGGTGAATGTAGGAGAAGAAGAAGGTGTGGTCGATGAAGACGAGAATAAGATCTTCTCTAACCTCATGCGACTCGATACCATCCATGCGTACGACGTAATGACGCCGCGGGTAGTAGCAAAGATCGCACCGGAGAACATGACGCTCAGAGCCTATTACGACAACGATGAGTACGACCATTTCTCCCGTATACCGCTGTATAACCCTACCTCACCGGAGTATATCACGGGCTATGTACTGCGTAATGATGCGCTGGAGGAATTGACGGAGGACCATTTCCGCAAGACCTTAGGCGGCATCAAACGTCCGTTACCGGCTTTTGACCAAGACCTGACACTTGGCACAATTTTTGATAGTATGCTCAAGCAGAAAAGTCAGATCGCCCAGATTATCGATGAGTATGGTATGTTCGTCGGTATCCTGACCTTGGAAGATATCATCGAGACCATCTTTGGTCTGGAGATCATTGACGAGAACGACACCGTCATCGATATGCAGCAGTATGCTCGTGATCGTTGGGAACAAAGGCAGAAGAAGTATCAAAAGGTAACGGTGAAAGGTGAAAGGTTAGAGGTGAAAGGCAATGAAAGCGAAGAGTGACGTCAAAATAGTAAACAAGAAGGCGAAGTTTGAGTACATCATTTTAGACCGATACACGGCGGGTATTCAGTTATTCGGCACGGAGATCAAGTCGATACGGGAAGGGAAGGCGTCGTTAGTCGATAGTTACTGTGCGGTGGAGCACGGGGAGATGTACGTCAAACAGATGCATATCGCGGAATACCGTTTTGGTTCGTACGCCAACCATGAGGCGAAGCGGGATAGGAAACTGTTGCTGCAACGGAAGGAGATCCGGAAACTGGAGAAAGCAACCAAGGACACGGGAAAGACGATCGTTCCGCTGTGCCTGTTCATCAACGAGAAGGGTTTGGCGAAGATGGAGATAGCGCTCTGTCAAGGTAAACATACCTATGACAAACGGCAGAGTCTTCGTGAAGCAGATGACAAACGACAAATGGATCAAGTAAAAAAGATATGGCAAAGATTGTAGTATTTACAGGCGCAGGAGTGAGTGCCGAGAGTGGTTTAGGCACCTTCCGGGACAGTGACGGTTTATGGGAACATTACCGTGTGGAAGATGTGTGCACGCATGAAGCGTGGTTACGTAATCCGGAGTTGTGCGTGAAGTTCTACAACGACCGTCGCCGGGATACCTTAGCTGCTCAACCGAATGCCGCACATATAGCGATTGCTAAGTTACAGCAGGCCTTCCCCGACACCGCCATCATCACGCAGAATATCGATGACTTGCACGAACGTGCCGGTGCCAAGCACGTGGTGCACTTGCACGGTGAGATCACGAAACTCCGTTCCGAGAACAATGAGTTAGCCACTGTACCCTTAGAGGGTTGGGAACAACATTACGGAGATCGTCATCCTGACGGATCGTTACTGCGACCGTATATCGTGTTCTTTGGTGAAGGCGTGCCCTATTTCGATGAGGCATGCCGCATTGCCAGCACGGCAGATATTATGATTGTAGTAGGTACCAGTCTGAACGTCTATCCTGCGGCTTCGTTATTGCATTATACGCGACCCGGAATACCTATCTACTTCGTTGATCCGGGTCAACCCGAGTTCGGGGTATGGGCGGACCATATCACGCATATTAAGAAAAAAGCCACGGAGGGAGTGCCGGAGTTGGTAAACCAACTCATTTCCAATTTGTGATTTTAGATTTAAGATTTTAAGATATGAGTAAAGCATTATTGATGATTTTGGACGGATGGGGAATCGGTAACAAGAGTAAAGCCGATGTCATCTCCGTCACACCGACACCGCATTGGGATGCGCTGTTGGCTAAGTATCCGCATTCGCAATTACAGGCAAGCGGTGAGAGCGTAGGTCTGCCCGACGGACAGATGGGTAACTCAGAAGTGGGACACCTCAATATCGGTGCCGGTCGTGTGGTTTATCAGGACTTGGTGAAGATCAACCGTTCCATTCGGGATAACTCGATTATGCAGAACCCGGAGATTCAAGCAGCGTATAAGGCTGCGCAAGAAGCAGGCAAGAAACTGCATATCATGGGTCTGTGTTCGAACGGTGGTGTTCATAGTTCGTTGGATCACCTCTTCAAACTGGTTCAGATCGCCAAAGAGTACGGCGTAGCCGATAAGACCTTCGTGCACTGTTTCATGGACGGTCGTGATACCGATCCGAGAAGCGGTAAAGGCTTTATCGAAGAACTGCAGGGTGTGTGTGACCAGACCGGCGCACATATCGCATCGATCATCGGTCGTTTCTACGCCATGGACCGTGACAAACGCTGGGAGCGAATAAAGGTTGCTTATGACCAATTGGTGAATGGAGAAGGGCGCAAAGAGACCGATATGGTAGCAGCTGTTCAGGGTTGTTATGACCGTCACACGGAGGAGCATAAGGACACCGATGAGTTCATGGAACCGTTGGTAAACGCTACCTGCGACGGACGAATCGCAGAAGGTGATGTCGTCATCTTCTTTAACTACCGTAACGACCGTGCCAAAGAGATCACGATCGTGCTGACGCAGCAAGACATGCCGGAACAAGGTATGCATACTATTCCGGGTCTGAAATACTTCTGCATGACGCCGTATGATTCTTCGTTCCAGGGTCTGCATATCCTCTTCCCGAAAGAGAACGTGGAGAACACGCTCGGTGAGGTAGTCAGCCGCTTAGGTATGAAACAGCTGCGTATCGCCGAAACGGAGAAGTTTGCACACGTGACCTTCTTCTTCAACGGTGGTCGTGAAGCGGAGTATGAGGGTGAAGAGCGTATCTTGATTCCGAGTCCGAAGGTACCGACCTATGACATGAAACCGGAGATGTCTGCGCCCGAAGTGACGGAAGCTTTAGTAGCGGCTATCAAGACGCAGAAGTTCGATTATATCACGCTCAACTTTGCCAATGGTGACATGGTAGGTCATACGGGTGTTTATCCCGCTATTGTGAAGGCCGTGAAGACCATCGACGAGTGTTCGAACAAAGTCATCGAAGCAGCTCTGGAGAACGGTTACGAAATCATCGTGATCGCTGACCACGGCAACTGCGACAATGCTATCAATGCCGACGGAACACCGAACACGGCGCACAGCCTCAACCCGGTTCCGTTTGTCTATATCAGCAAAGACCATGTGAACGCTCACGTGGAAGACGGAATCTTGGCAGACGTCGCTCCGTCTATCTGTCATATCTTAGGCATTGAGCAGCCGAAAGAGATGACCGGTAGGAACTTAATCAAAGATTAAGTATTGGAGATTTGAGATTGGAGATTTAAGATTTTTGAATTGTGAAACCCATCGATTGGAAAAAAGTAGGTAAGGGAACGCTGTTTGTGGCGGGTAACTTCGCAGCCGCAGCGTTAGTGATTGGTCTTCTGTTATGGGGACTGACATCTTACTTACGCAGTTACACCCACCACGGTGTAGAAGAATCCGTACCGGATATCCACGGTATGGTGGTAGGCGAAGCGGAACATATCCTGGCGTTACAGGAGTTGAAGATCGAAGTGATCGACTCCACGTACTCGGACAAGGTTCCCTTCGGCACCATCGTGGAGCAGGATCCGACACCGGAGAGTCATGTCAAACAAGGCCGAACGATCTACGTCACCGTGAACGCTTCCGGTAAACGGCAGATCATCATGCCGGACCTGCATGATATCAGTTATCGTCAAGCCGAGACCACCTTAGGCGGTATCGGTCTGGTAGTGGACGAAGAGTATGACTACGAACCGTCCGAATACCGGGACCTGGTATTAGACATCAAGGACGAGGAAGGATTGAGTATCGAACCGGGTGAGAAGATTGCTGTAGGTACCAAAGTGCGTCTGGTGGTCGGTTTCGGCAGAGGTACGGAAGAAGTGGAAGTGCCGAGTGTGATCGGTATGACGTACCAGGAAGCACGCAGCACCTTGTTAAACTACCGTCTGACCGTCGGTGCAGTGAACTATGACGAGGAAGAGATTCCCGAAGACGAACTGTTGGAAGGCGAAGAGTTACCGAAATACGTCTATCGGCAGATTCCGCAGGAGGGTACGATTGTGATTGAAGGTGAACCCGTCACGCTGCGGCTGTCGTCAGATATCGAGAAAGCAGCAACAGACAAGGGGGACGAAGACGAAGAGAATTGGTTCTAGAAGACGAAGAAATATGGGAGCGTTGGCGATGTGAGGTGGATAAGGGTCAAGGCAAAGAGCGCATTGACAAGTACCTGGCAGAGCATATGACCAACACGAGCCGTAACCGCATCCAGACGGCTGCGGATGCCGGCAATGTGTGGGTGAACGGTAGCCCCGTCGCTTCCAATTATCGCGTCAAACCCGGAGATATCATTCAGGTGCTGCTGGATCATGAACCGCATGACTACACCATCACACCGGAGAATATCCCGTTGAATATCGTGTATGAGGATGAGGACCTGCTGGTGGTCAATAAGCCTGCCGGTATGGTCGTTCATCCCGGACACGGAAACTACGAGCACACCCTGCTGAACGCTTTAGCGTACCATTTTGGAGACCAACTGGACATGAACAATCCGGATATCGGTCTGGTACATCGGATTGACAAAGACACGTCGGGATTGCTGCTGATAGCCAAGACACCGGAAGCGAAGGCGCATCTGGCCAAGCAGTTTTTTGACCACACCACGGAACGAACCTACAATGCGCTCGTATGGGGAACGTTTAAGGAACAAAGCGGTACCATCGAAGGTGCGCTGGCACGAGATAATAGGGACCGCACGATCTATCGTGTATGGGACATCGAAGAATGTCCGCAAGCCAAAGAAGCCATCACGCATTGGCGAGTGTTGGAATCCTTTCCGTACGTGACACTCGTGGAATGTAAATTAGAGACCGGTCGCACCCACCAGATACGCGTGCATATGAAGCATATCGGTCATCCCCTTTTCTGCGATGAGAAATATGGAGGATGTGAGATACTGAAGGGTCTGCGCACCCAGAAATACCGGCAATATATCGAGAACTGTTTTGCGCTCTGTCCAAGACAAGTCTTACACGCGCGTACATTAGGATTCACGCACCCACGTACGGGCGAGCGCATGTTCTTCGATTCCGAATGGCCGGAAGACATGACAAACCTAATCAATAAATGGAGAAACTATGAGCCGAATAATGTCGTTTGAACGTAGTGAAAAAAGAATACTTTGGGTTGATGACGAAGTAGATTTGTTACAACCGTACATCATCTATTTGAAAGAAAAAGGATACGAAGTCATCACGGCTACCAACGGTGAAGACGCATTGGATATGCTTTCTCAAACCATACCGAGCATCGTCTTCTTGGACGAAAACATGCCGGGTATGAGTGGATTGGAGACGCTGCAGGAAATCAAACGGATTCATCCGGAAGTGCCGGTAGTGATGATCACCAAATCTGAAGAGGAACATATCATGGAGCAGGCGATTGGAGAGAAGATCGCCGATTACCTGATTAAACCCGTTAACCCCTCTCAGATCCTGCTGTGCCTTAAGAAACATATCCATCAGCAGGAGATCGTGACCGAACAGGTACAGCAGAACTACCGCCAGGAATGGAGCGACATCTCCTATATGATTGATACAGCCACGACGATCGAGGAATGGCAGGCTATCGAACGGATGTTAACCAAATGGGATATCGAGTTGGAGAACCACCCCATGCGCAGCCTGATCGATGACCAACGCACGCAGGCGAATGCAGCCTTTGCGAAATGGATTGCGAAGAACTATGAGAGTTGGTTTGACAATCGTAGATCGTCAATCGTCCAATCGTCAATCCCATTGATGTCTCCGGACATCATGAAGCATGCGGTATTCCCTCTATTGGACAAGGGAGAAAAAGTGCTGCTGTGCGTGATCGATAACTTCCGGTATGACCAATGGAAGACTATTCAACCGCTGATCAGTGAGTTCTATTCCGTGGTGCATGAAGAGCAATACACACCGATCTTACCAACGGCTACCCAGTACGCCCGTAATGCCATCTTCTCCGGTTTGATGCCGCTGCAGATCCAGGAGATGTTTCCGCAGTACTGGGTGGAAGAAGGCGATGAAGAGAGTAAGAACCAATACGAGAAAGAGTTGGTACAGACCTTACTGGACCGTTACCGCAGACGGGAGAGTTTCAATTACTGGAAGATCAACGAGAGTGATTTCTGCGAACGGGTGATTGGTCAACTCAAAGGCGTACAGGCACCGCTGAATATCGTGGTGCTGAACTTCATCGACATGCTTTCCCATTCCCGTACGGAGAGTAAGATGATGCGTGAGTTGGCGAACGATGAAGCGGCTTACCGCAGTCTGACACTCAGTTGGTTTAAGCATTCTCCCACTTACGAGTTACTGCGCCGTGCCGCTGAGTTGGGCTTTACCTTGGTGCTGACGACGGATCACGGTACGACAAGGGTAAAGAACGCTGTGCAGATTGTGGCGGATAAGAACACCAACACCAATATCCGATATAAGGTAGGCAAGGCACTGAACTGCAGTTCAAAGAACGTGTTTACGATTGACCAACCCAAGCGCGTCGGATTGCCTTGTCCGAATGTAAGCAGCAGTTATGCGTTCTGTACGGGTAGCGATTTCTTTGCTTATCCGAATCAGTTTAACTACTATGCGCAGTACTATCGCAACACCTTCCAGCACGGCGGTATATCGCTGGAGGAGATGATTATTCCGCTGGTCACTTTGGTTCCCAAGAGGGTTTGAAAGTTTGAAAGTTTGAGAGTTTGAAGGGTAAACGGCGACATATCTTCCGGTATATCTTCCTGGCGATCCTGTTAGGAGGACTGATCTTCTGCTTTCTAAAACTGGTCAGTCACGGTTCCGGTTTGAGTGAGTCGCAGTTAGCCCAACTGCCGCATCGTCTGTCGGTACTGACCTGGAACACGGGTCGTATGGGTGGGTTTGTCAAACCGGAGAAGAACGAAGTGCTGCAGTACTTGTTGCGGCAAGATGCAGATGTGATATGCTTGCAGGAAGTGGATGTATATAAAGATGCCAAGTACCTGACCTTACCGGACGTCAAGCAATGCCTCAGCACCAAGTATCCGTATTCGTACATCGATTTCTCGATCTATAACAAACGCCATCAGTACGGCTCGATGGTATGGTCCAAATACCCGATTATCAACAAGGAGTGTATCCATTATGAGTCGCAGGGAAACCTGTCGAACCGCTGTGACTTAGTGGTAGATGACGACACGATACGGTTGATCAACAACCATCTGGAGTCGTATAAGTTCACCAAGCAGGACATGGATGACATGGGTAACATGAAGGAGAAATGGGAACGGGCGACACCGCTGCGGAATAAACAGGCAAGAGCCATCAAACGGATCGTGAACGACAGTCCGTATCCGACCTTGGTGGTAGGCGATTTTAATGCCATTCCGCTCAGTTATGCCTACCTGCATCTGAGTCGGGGTATGCACGATGCGTTCTTAGAGACCAGTTGGTTTCAATTAGGTCCGACCTGTAAGAAGAAAGGCATCGGTATCCGGATCGATTATATCTTAAGTACCAGCACACTGAAGCCGGCGAGTTGTAAGGTGGATTACGAAGCAACCGGCTCAGATCACTGGCCGGTTGCTGCAACCTTCGCTTGGTAAGCGTTATTCTTCGGTTATATCATCGAAATAGTTTCCGAACTTAGCTACATTCCTGTTGAGCAGGATCATCATCGCGATGACGACTGCCGGCAGGAAGGCGACCCATGTGGGTGCCAAAGTGGCATACTGCAGATCCGATATACGCAGGGCGTAATGGATGAGCAGGAAATAGAACACACCGCCTGCGGCCGCGATTCCTAAACTGAGGTACCACCTCACCTTTGTCGGATAGAACACCACGATGCAGAAAAGCAAGGATACAAATAGCACCCAATAGATGACGTTCAATCCGTTCACCGACATCGTCTCCCATACATAGGGGATATTTGTGTCCAGTGTCGTCTGAATGACCTTAAACTCCTGCAGGTCCATTGTGAACGACCGATCATAGAGGATACCTTTGTCGGAAGAGAAGGAGAAAACAGGAGCTACCTTCATCAGGCAGACTGCAATCAACGCTATCGCCATGTATGCCAGACGGCGATACATGGCGAAGCGACGGATTTTATTTTCCTCTTGTTCTTTCATTAGAGTTGCGGACCGGCAGCAACAAGTGCCTTACCAGCTTCGTTCGACGTATATTTGTCGAAGTTCTTGATGAAGCGAGCAGCGAGGTCTTTTGCTTTCTCTTCCCACTGAGCAGCGTCAGCGTAGGTGTCACGCGGATCGAGGATAGCAGGATCAACGCCCGGCAGAGCGGTCGGTACTTCGAAGTTGAAGAACGGAATCTTCTTCGTCGGAGCGGTGAGGATGTCACCACCGAGGATAGCATCGATGATACCACGGGTGTCGCGAATCGAGATACGCTTGCCGGTACCATTCCAACCGGTGTTAACCAGATATGCTTTTGCACCGCTCTTCTCCATCTTCTTAACGAGTTCCTCTGCATATTTCGTCGGATGGAGCTCCAAGAAAGCTTGACCGAAGCAAGCAGAGAAAGTCGGAGTCGGCTCGGTGATACCACGCTCGGTACCAGCCAACTTAGCGGTGAAACCGCTCAGGAAGTAGTACTTTGTCTGTTCCGGAGTGAGGATAGAAACAGGAGGCAGTACGCCAAAGGCGTCAGCGGAGAGGAAGATGACGTTCTTAGCTGCAGGACCTGCAGAGATCGGGCGAACGATCTTCTCGATATGGTTAATCGGATAACTTACACGGGTGTTCTCGGTTACGCTCTTGTCAGCGAAATCGATTTTTCCGTTAGCGTCCACGGTTACGTTCTCGAGCAGGGCATTGCGGCGGATAGCGTTGTAGATATCCGGCTCGGACTCTTTGTCGAGGTTGATGACTTTTGCATAGCAACCACCTTCGAGGTTGAATACGCCCTCATCGTCCCATCCGTGCTCGTCGTCACCGATTAAGAGACGTTTCGGGTCGGTGGACAGCGTGGTCTTACCGGTACCGGAGAGACCGAAGAAGATAGCGGTGTTCTTGCCCTCCATATCCGTGTTAGCGGAGCAGTGCATCGAAGCGATGCCACGGAGCGGCAGGTAGTAGTTCTGCATCGAGAACATACCTTTCTTCATCTCACCGCCATACCAGGTGTTGATGATCACCTGCTCACGGCTTGTGGTGTTGAAAGCTACGCAAGTCTCGGAGTTGAGACCGAGCTCTTTGTAGTTCTCTACTTTCGCTTTGGAAGCATTGTAGATGACGAAGTTCGGCTCGAAGTTCTCCAACTCCTCCTCGGTCGGCTGGATGAACATATTCTTAACGAAGTGAGCCTGCCAAGCTACCTCAACGATGAAGCGAACAGCGAGACGTGTCTCTTTGTTAGCGCCGCAGAAAGCGTCCACTACATAGAGGTTCTTGTTGCTGAGCTCCTTGATAGCGAGCTCTTTTACATTTGCCCATACTTCCTCGGACATCGGGTGGTTGTCATTCTTGTAACCCTCGGTGGTCCACCATACATTGTTGTGGCTCTGTGCGTCATCTACGATGTATTTGTCCTTAGGCGAACGACCGGTGTAGATTCCGGTCATGACATTTACTGCGCCGAGTTCAGTCACCTGACCTTTGTCATAACCGGTCAACTCCGGCTTGGTCTCCTCTGCGAACAGATACTCGTAGGAAGGGTTGTGGGCGATAACAGTTGCGCCCTTGATACCATACTTGGTAAGATCTAATTCTTTCATTGTTGTATATATTTTTGTTTGTTATTTCTTCCATGCAACCAGCACATAAAAACTACCGCGGTCGTTGTACGGTTCCCAGGAGAAAGCGATATCGCTCGGCAGCAATGCCCGTGCTTTCTCTCCATTCAAAATGGCATTGATGGCCGCTGTGTCGTTGTAGAAAGCCCTACCAACGGCAGGACTGTTCATCTCACCGATACCACTCAACATCTCACCCAACTGACGCTCCATACCGATAGTCGATTCATCGATGGCTTCGAAGACCGGCAGCAGTTCTGCTACATCGTATAACTCTACGGAACAGAGACCCATCTCCTGACTCGGAGCTTGCTCCTCAGCCGGTTTTTCATTGGAACTCTTGGCACAAGAACTGAGGCCGAAAAGACCTATTACAGCGGCACCTAAAACGGCCGCGAAAAGCGATGTTGAGCGTTTCATACGTTGATTGGTTTTTAAAAACGGTACAAAATTACAACATTTTTTGCAAATACGCAAGAAACGCGTGCATTTTTTAAGAAAATTCTTAAAATTGGCAATTTCGCATGGCAAAATAGGATAAAAAAGAATCATCACCGCCCAAATGACGGTGATGACCTTGCCTAAAAGGCAATGACTTTATCTTTACAATTACAATTCCGGCTCTGCTTTCATGAAACGTACCCAACCGATGATCTCGAGTACGAAAACAACCAACAGGATAATGAAAGCAAGAATCGGACCAGCTGTCGGGATGAAGGACAGAACAGCAGCAACCAGCGCTAAGATATAGCCGATGAACAGCACGTTAGCACCGCTGTGAACCAATTCCGGCATAGAAGCAGACTCCTTCAAACCTTTGAAAGCCATGATGAAGAGAACGATAGCACAAATACCAAAAATGGTAGAAATGATGCCACCTGCGTTCGGAATCATAGCCATCAAGTTAGAAACAGCATAAATGCAGAATGAATAGGAAATAAACTTGAAGCTCTTCGCATCCTCTGCTTTCAAAATAGAAGCGATCTTGTTAGCGCTCATGAACATGAAAACATAAACACCAGCCATGATGATCGGGAATACATAGCAGTACCAAGGAGTGCTGATTGAACCGCTCTCCAAGAAACCAGCAACTTGCGATTTAGCAGTTACTAACGGCATTAAACCATACAAGAAACCGATAATTACCAAAGCGATGATACTCCAGAAGATCTTCTGAGTTTCACTTTTCCAAATTTGTAAATTCATAATCGTAAAAGATTAATAAGTGAATAAAAAGTTAATAAAAAGTTAATAAAATCAATATAAATTGATTATTTTGGGCACAAAATTACTCATTTTTTCTGATATGTGCAAATTTTTTTACTATTTTTTTAAAAAAAATGTATTTTTTTGCCTATTAAGTCGTGTCAAGAACGATTTTGCGTTGTTTACAGTTCGTCGTAGGTTAAGGTTGTTTGCATAGCTTTGTGAGATCTTGCCCCCCAGTAACGCAGCACGATATTGTAGTAATTGTCACGAATAAAAGGAAAGTTTTGTACAGATTTTGATATTTTTGTGGCAAAAAATTTGGAAATATGGAAAAAAAGTGTTATCTTTGCAGAGAATTTTGAAGAGACCAATCCGTCACAGAATTTCTTAAGCAGATATCGGCTTTTTGTAAGGGTGACAATGGATGAAGCAAGTATTGAGCATCCATTGAGCACCCTTTCAGCATCCATTGAGCATCCATTGGAACCAGGTGGAGACAAGGTGGAGACAAGGTGGAGATATGAGGGTGGATAGAGTGTGAATATGTCAAAAAATTAACAAATATTTGCTGTACCTTCGGCACGCCCTTATTCTTTTTGAACAAGGAATCCGCCGAAAGTACAGTCGCACAGTTGTGCAAATAACAAGAATTTACCGCTAAAAACTCAAATAAATTTGATTTTTACCGTTAATTCCTTGTGTATTTCAAATATTTGTTGTACCTTTGCAGTCGAAAATTGAAAATAGTCGTGCCATAAAGGCAAAGAAATGGATAGTATGCGGTACGATAAAGAGGATTTGCAGGAGGCGTTGCGTGTGTTGCGTGACGGCGGGATCATAGTGTATCCTACGGATACGGTGTGGGGGATAGGATGCGATGCGACGAATGAAGAGGCGGTGAAGCGGATATACGCGCTCAAGCAACGGGAGGATAGTAAGTCGATGTTGGTGCTGCTGGATTCGGCCGCCAAGTTGAATTATTACGTAGCGGATATTCCGGAAGCAGCATGGGTGTTGTTGGAGGCGTCGGATAATGGCGAAAGGACGGATAATGGCGAAAGGATGAAAGGACGAAGGGACGAAAGGACGAAAGGACGAAGGGACGAAAGGACGAAAGGACGAATGGACGAAGGGGGGAAACCGCTTACTATCATCTATCCGGGTGCGAGGAATATGGCGAAGAACCTGATTGCAGAAGACGGGAGTGTGGGAATACGGATTACGAATGAGCCGTTCAGTAAGGCACTTTGTGCGCAGTTGAAGCACCCGATTGTATCGACTTCAGCGAACATAAGCGGACATCCGGGTGCACCGTATTTTGCACAGATCGAAAAGGAGATATTGGAGGGCGCAGACTACGTCTGTAAGTTCAGAAGAGATGATGAAACACCACACGAGCCCTCTTCGATAATTAAGGTTTGCGCCGATAATTCGTTTCGAATTATACGGAGTTAAAGAGTTAAAGAATTAAAGAGTTAAAGAATTAAAGATATGACATTACGGCGGAAACAGCAGTTGACATATGTAATTGCGGATCTCATCAGCAGTGAGTTGGTGTGGATCTGTTTTCTTGGTTTCCGCTGGATGGTGTATGAGGGGAGGATGGAAGTGCTGGAAGACGTGCTGGTTCCGGCGTTCAGTTTTTGGGTTCCGCTGCTCGTTTATCCGATCGTGTGTCTAAGTGTATATTACCTGAGCGGGTACTATCTGCGACCGTTCCAGAAACCGATCTGGCGTGAGTTGATTCGAACGTTGATATCAGCCGCTTTTATCTCGTTGTTATTCTTCTTTATTATCATTATAGATGATGAGGTGGTTGATTATACGCGTTATCTGACCTCTTTGGGTGTGCTGTTTGGTTTGCAGTTCATGCTGAGTTATATTCCCCGCTTGACGATCACCTTATTATCGCGTCGCAGGGGTGTGATGCGCACGAAGACTGTAAGAACAATCGCAGAAGCGGAATCATTGGTAGCCGGCGAACAGGATGAGGTGATCATCGACCTGCCGAAAGATTATACGGACCGGGATCTATATGCGCTCATCGCTCGCCTGTATCCGCTTGCGTGCGAGATCAGTATGGTGCCGAGGGTATATGACATGCTGACCGGCGCAGCGCGAATTGGTCAGTTGGATCGTCCGTCGTTGATCCGAATCACGGCGTATCATATGAGTGACGCAGGGTTGTGTATCAAACGGGCATTTGACATCATCGCTTCGGCGGTGGGAATGATCGTACTGTCTCCGCTGATGGCGCTTATTGCGTTGCAGGTGAAGATCGGATCGAAGGGACCGGTGGTGTATAGTCAGGAACGGATCGGTTTGTACGGTCTTCCGTTTAAGATCTATAAGTTCCGTACGATGATCGAGCATGCAGAAGAGGAGAGTTTGCCACAGTTGACGCATGACAATGATCCGAGAATCACCGGTGTCGGCAAGTGGTTAAGGAAATACCGTTTGGATGAACTGCCGCAGTTATGGAATATCCTGAAGGGGGAGATGTCGATTGTAGGACCTCGTCCAGAGCGACCGTATTTCGTGGAACAGATCATGCAGGAAGCACCGTATTACTGTCTGCTGTATAAGGTACGGCCGGGCTTGACGAGTTGGGGACCGATACGGGTAGGTTACACGGATACGATGGAGAAGATGATCGAGCGGTTGAACTGCGATGTGGTGTATATCGAAAACATGTCGCTGCTACTCGATATGAAGATATTATTTTACACGATAGGTGTTATTATTCGCGGTAAGGGTAAGTAAGGGTTACGGGTTACAGGTTACAGGTTATGATATACGATGAAAAGATAAAGAAGGCTGAGGAGATTATTGAGGGATTAGAAAAAGCCGAGGCTTTGAGTATGGACGAGTATCGTCGTCGTGCCTCAGAAGCCTCAGCCTTATTAAAAGAATGTAGGGACGAATTAGAAGCGGGTATTCCGCATGTCTCCTGATTTAAGGAACTCCTCGTGCATGGCAAATGCCAAGGACAGGTTATGTTGCGTCTGTCCGTGGTTGGCATGACGGAGATAATCGCGTAACATCTCTTTATATTCGGGTGCTACACAGTTATTGATGATCTCCTCAGCGCGCTGACGGGGACTCTTGCCGCGTAAATCGGCAACACCTTGTTCCGTAACGAGTACTTTAACGCTATGCTCACTATGATCCTGGTGGGTCACCATCGGAACGATGGAGGAGATAGCTCCGTTCTTCGCCGTGGAGGCGGTAGTGAAGATAGATAGGTAGGAGTTACGGGCGAAATCGCCTGAACCACCGATACCGTTCATCATCTTGGTACCGCATACGTGTGTCGAGTTAACGTTTCCGTAGATATCGGCTTCCAACGCGGTGTTGATCGCGATGATACCGAGACGACGTGCGATTTCGGGACTGTTGGAGGTCTCCTGCGGACGGAGAAGCAGCTTATCCCGATAGAAATCAAGATCCGCCAGCACTTCTGCCATCTTACTTTCCACCAGACGCAACGAACAACCGGAAGCGAACTTACAATGTCCTGCTTTGATGAGGTCCACCACGGAGTCTTGGATCACTTCCGAGTACATCTCAAACGGCGGGATATTGGGGTTCTTACCGAGTTCTCCAAGCACGGCATTCGCCACATTTCCTACTCCACTTTGGATGGGCAGGAAGGACGCAGGGATACGACCGGCTTTGAGTTCAGCCTCCAGGAAAGCTGCTACGTTCGCACCGATCTTAGCCGTGGTCTCATCCACCGGCGTGAAGGCCGGAATCTCATTCGGACGATTGGTCTTCACTACCGCTGCGATCTTAGACGGATCGACCTTGATATGGTCCGAACCGCAGCGATCGGAGGGTTTATAGATCGGAATCTCCCGACGATAAGGCGGATCGAGGGGTTCATAGAGATCGTGCATCCCCCGCATGGAAGCAGGGAACATCTCATTGAGCTCGACGATGATCTTATCGGCCAGGCGGCAGATGGTAGGCATGATGCCGACACCTGCAGCAGGCACGATCGTACCGTCTTCCCCTACATACGAAGCCTCGATGATGGCCCAGTTGGGTTTGGGCAGGAAACCGTAACGGAGATCCTGCGGCATGTGACTCAGGTGACCGTCGAAGTAATGGGTTCCTTCCGCGTTGATCTCATCGCGCATGGACTTGTTCGACTGGTACGGCGTACGGAACTCGACGGCATGTGCACGAGCTAACGCACCGTCGCAGGAGTCACCCATGGACGCGCCGGTCTCCAGACCTACGCGGAAGGGGATGCCTTGTGCGTGCAGTTTCTCTGCGCGCTGTGCGAGGGCAAAAGGAACGGCCTTGGGCACTCCGGTAGCCGTGAAGCCACCCATGCCCAAGACGTCACCATGTTGTATCAATTCGGCAGCTTGCTCTGCCGACATGAAAGGTAAAGCCATGTTAATGTACAATTTAAAAATGTACAATGTACGATTTATTCAGCTTTGCCGTCGCTACCCAGAACGTTGATGATCTTATGCTTGTAGAGCTCGGTCATCAGGTCACGAGCGGGACCGCAGTACTTACGCGGATCGAACTCTGCCGGCTTCTCTGCGAACACTTTGCGGACAGCAGCGGTGAACGCCAGACGGGAGTCAGAGTCGATGTTGATCTTGCAAACAGCGCTCTTGGCAGCCTTGCGGAGTTGCTCCTCAGGAATACCTACTGCGTCAGGCAGTTTGCCTCCGTATTTGTTGATCATATCTACATACTCCTGCGGAACGGAAGACGAGCCGTGGAGAACGATCGGGAAGCCCGGAAGCTGCTCCATCACTGCATCCAATACATCGAATGCCAATGGCGGCGGAACGAGACGACCTGTCTTCGGGTCACGGGTGCACTGCTCCGGAGTGAACTTGTATGCACCGTGGCTGGTACCGATGGAGATTGCCAAGCTGTCGCAGCCCGAACGGGTAGCGAAATCAACCACCTCTTCCGGTTTGGTATAGTGGCTGACAGCGGACGAAACCTCATCCTCTACACCTGCCAATACGCCGAGCTCAGCCTCAACGGTTACGTCGTATTGGTGAGCGTAGTCCACTACTTTCTTGGTGAGGGCGATATTCTCCTCATACGGAAGGGAAGAAGCATCGATCATGACGCTGGAGAAACCAAAATCAACGCAGGATTTGCAGAGCTCGAAGCTGTCTCCGTGGTCGAGGTGCAGACAGATCTGCGGATGCTCCCAACCGAGTTCTTTAGCGTACTCAACGGCGCCTTGAGCCATGTAGCGAAGCAGGGTCTGGTTAGCGTAGTTACGCGCACCTTTCGATACCTGGAGGATCACCGGGGATTTGGTCTCAGCCGAAGCTTTGATGATTGCCTGGAGTTGCTCCATGTTGTTGAAGTTAAATGCAGGGATAGCATAACCTCCCTTGATTGCCTTTGCAAACATCTCACGGGTGTTGACAAGGCCTAATTCTTTGTAACTTACCATAATAATTAATTTTTTAAAATAGTTTATCTAGTTGTTCTAGTCGTTCTAGTTATTCTAGTTTCTAAATTGCTGTGCATAGTGTCCTCTTATCAGCACATGGTGGTTGGCGATGGGGTCGGTGTAGAAATAATTGCTGACTTCCGGATCGGATTGCACCCACACCTGCGTGCGGCAGAGGTTGGGTTCAAACTGACAACGGGTCAACTGTACATCGACCGCCAGCATACGCTTCATGTCCCCACTCATCTTGACCAGCGTGTAATCACCGGTAGGCAGATCGCCGTGGATAGCCACACCGATACCCGACTCAAAATGCGTGGTGTACTCATGCTTCTCGGTCATCTTGAGCGGCAGGGTACAATGAGCAAAGAGCATCTGTCCGTCGTTCCGGATCCGTGCCGGGTTGACCTGGAAACAGAGTTCACCGGTGAGTTTCTTCACGATCATCATCGTCAGCAGCGTCGGGATATCCCCTTCGCAAGACGCCGGAATCCCTTCGTCATTCAGTTTACTGAGGGCTATGCAACCGGTGTTCTTCACCGTGGAAAGCAAGTCAAAACAGCGCAGCGTGACACCCTGCAGGTTGTATTCGACCACCAGTTCTTTGAGTCGCTCGTAGATGGTTTCCGCACCTTTCATGCCCGGATCCACTTCGCCAAGCGAGGTCATGCGCTCGATGGGGATATCGATGAGTTCGATATTCATAATACGCAGCACATCCTCGTAATCGACGTGGGACGCAATCAACCAATCGGAAGGTTTTCCGACCACACCCAGACGCAGTTTGTCCGGTGACCAAAGCACTTCTTTAGAAGGATTAAATACCATTACGGTCTCCAGAATTTAGCGGCGTGATGACCTTTGATTAACACATGGTGATCGGACAGCGGCGAGGTGAGCAGATACTGGCTCACGATCGGTGTCGACTGTACCCAGATCTGGGTGCGGCACATGTTCTGCTCGTACTGACAACGCGTCACTTTGACGTTCACGGCCAGCAGACGTTTCATATCATGACTGATCTTCACCATCGTATAATCGCCCGGCTCCACTTCACCATGAATCGCCACACCGATACCCGACTCAAAATGGGTCGTGAACTCATGTTTCTTGGTCATACTGAGCGGAATAGTACATTTCGCCAGCAGGATCTGACCGTCCGTCTGGATACGAGCCGGACTACCCATGAAGGCCGGTTCACCCGTTAACTGACGGCAAGCGATCATCGTCAGCAGCACCGGTATATCTCCCTCACAACCTGCAGGGAATCCTTCGTCTTGCAATTTGCTGACAGCGATACAACCGGTGTTCTTGATAGTAGTAAAGAGTTCAAAACACTGTACCGTGATACCGTCCAGTTTATATTTCTTGATGATCTCTTTCTCCCGTTCGTAAATCATTTCGGCACCTTTCATACCGGGATCCACTACACCGAGACTGGTAAGTTCCTCCAAAGGAATATCCACCAGTTCGCAGTTCATTTTTGCCAATACTTCTTTGTAATCCACCTGGGAAGCGATGAGCCAGTTTTGGGGTTTACCTACTACACCGAGACGCATTTTTTTTTCATTCTTCAGCACTTTCTCCAGCGGTGTACGGGTAAGCGATTCCGTCTCACTCACTTCGGGAAAGATGGTGTCTTTCGGATGCTGCATGATCTTAGCCATACCGTTCCGCTGACGGATAAAACTGAGGATCTCCAACGCAGCAGGTAACGAGTTACTGTAACCGCTAACGAGCAGGTAAACAGGACGTTTGAGGTCGATCTTTTTCTCTTTGACAAGATCGATAAACAGTGCTTCGGTACCACCGGAAAGCACAGCAACCACCTGGTTTTCTTCCATAAACTGATCCGACACCTTGAACGGCATTTCGGATACTTCCGTGTGAAGTTTAGAACAAAGGGTGTGTAACATAGTAATTATGATTTAATTTGTTATTTGTTATTTGCGATTTGGGTTTTTACTCTGAACGTGTAGTATTTCTGGCAGAAATAACTAATCACCACCGTCAGCAGCGTGATCACGATCTTACTCGGCGTCGGATACCACCCCATCGTCTCTACGCAGAGTTTCAAACCGTAGTAGTTAATCAGCAGGTTCACGATCACAATCAGCGTATACCGACCTAACTGCCGCCAACCGTTCAGTTTCGATGCCGTAAACGTGACGTATTTCTGCAACCAGAATCCCGTCAACAGCGTGATGGGGAAGACGATGCAGAGCGCCGCAATATGCGGTGTGATGCATAATTGGAAATTGGAAATTGGAGATTGGATATATACCAATTGGTGTCCTACGATGAAGTTATAGGTGATGAAATAGAGGATCCAGTCCAGAACCAAGTTACCTCCGCCGCAAGCGGCATAAAGAAACAACTGACGAGGGATCCGTTTCTCGAACGGACGATAGAAAAAATCAATGATTTTTGTTATTATTTGCGCCAGTTTATTCATCAAACGACATATTTCGGCTGCAAAATTACAAAATTTTTTGTAAATACGCAAATTTTTTTGCAAAATATTTGGTCAATTCAAAAAAAAGTAGTAATTTTGCGGCCGCAAAAGGAAAAGGACAACGAATTATGGACGATTATCACGCGGAGAATGCAACAAGTACGTGCCAAAAAATTTTTGGGACAGCACTTTTTGACGGACCTGTCGGTCGCCCAAAAAATTGCTGAAACCACCTTAAAGGGACAAAGTGACGAAGTACAAAGTACAACGGAAAAAGTACGAGTACTTGAAATTGGTCCCGGAATGGGTGTATTAACCCAATTTCTCCTCAAGAATCCTAATATACAACTCACGGCGATTGAGATAGACCGCGAGTCGGTTGCTTATCTGCGTGAGTGGTATCCGGAGTTGAACCTGGTGGAAGGGGATTTCCTTAAACTCGATCTGGATCAACTCATCCCCGAAGGCGAATTCAACGTCATCGGGAACTACCCGTATAACATCAGCAGCCAGATTTTCTTTAAAGTGCTGGATTACAAAGATCGTATCCCCGTATGTTCCGGTATGATCCAGAAGGAAGTGGCCGAACGCCTGGCCTCCAAACCCGGCAATAAAGCGTATGGCATCCTGTCTGTTCTTTTGCAAGCTTATTATGATATAGAATACCTGTTTACGGTTCATGAACATGTGTTTAACCCGCCGCCTAAAGTCAAGTCAGCGGTCATCCGCATGACGCGCAACAAACGACGACGGTTGGACTGCGATGAGGCACTGTTTAAAACCATCGTCAAGACGGCCTTCAATCAGCGACGAAAACAGATGAGGAACTCACTACGATCATTACTCGAAAATGAGAAAATGAGTAAATGTGAAAATGAGAAATTATCATGGTTCCTCACCCGAAGACCGGAACAGCTGAGTGTTGATGAGTTCATAGAACTAACAAAATTGATAAATAACCAAATGGTTAAATCGTAAATCAATCGTACATCGTAAATCGTTAAATCGTAAATTGCTTTATGTCTGAAATCAAGATATTCTATAAAGATAAGGAGAAAATCAAGGTAGCACGTACCATCTCCGCGTTGAAAGAACTGGACAAGAAAGATATCATCTGGATCGACCTGCTCGACGTATCCGACAAGACCGAGGATACGTTGGAAGGATTCCTGAAAATCGATATTCAGGAAGATGAAGAGATGGAAGAGATTGAGTTCTCCAGCCGGTATATCCAGACGGATGATTCGATTGTGGCTAACTCGAACTTCCTCAAGAATAACTTTGAGATGGAGCCTGTCAACTTCATCATAAAGAACGGTATTCTCGTGTCTATCCGTGATAATGAACTGGATTCGTTTAACGAGACCTTCAAGAAAGTGTTCGTCAACACCCGTAATTTCCCGACCGGCTATCACGTGCTGGTAGCGCTCTTCGAGACCCGTGTGGAGAAGGATGCCGACTTGATTGAGGACACTACCGATATGATCACCGCACTCTCTAAACAGATCAATGCGGAGAATGATCACGTGGATGAGGACTTGCTGGTACAAATCAAGGATTTACAGGAAAAAGTGACTATTATCCGTCAGAACATCATGGATAAACAGCGAGTTATTTCGAATATCCTCAAATGCGATTTCTTCCCCGAAGAACTTAATCCGCGTCTGACTATGATCATTAAGGATATCAACTCCCTGTTCGACTACACCCGTTTCGGTTTTGACCGTCTGGACTACCTTCAGGATACCTTTCTCGGTCTCGTTAACATTGAGCAGAACCGTATCATCAAGATCTTTACGGTCATCAACATCATCTTCCTGCCGCCTACCCTCATCGGTAGTTTGTACGGTATGAACTTCGATTTTATGCCGGAACTTCATTGGAAACTTGGATACCTCTTTGCACTCGGACTGATGGTTATGTCGGTGTTAACAATCTTACTGATTTTCAAGTTGAAAAAATGGTTATAAACAATTTATTAACAAAGCTTTGTTTCACGTTTTGAAAACTTGTTCCACGTTGCATTTATCAAAATCATTGACAATTATAAATAAACAATTATAACTTATAAATCCAAAATATTCAATAAGTTAACAGACTTATTAACATTTTCTACATCCTATTACTATCATGGATTTAAAAAGTAAAGAATATATAGATAAAATTCGTATTCTGGCCAAGGAGAAAAATGCCGTTATTTTTGCGCATTATTATACCCGTCCTGAAATACAAGAATGCGCCGATTTCATCGGAGATTCTTTAGCGTTGGCGCAACAGGCTACACGCGTAGATGCGGATATATTGGTCATGTGCGGTGTGCACTTCATGGGAGAGACGATGAAGATCCTCTGTCCGGAGAAGAAAGTGCTGATCCCGGATATGAATGCCGGCTGCTCTTTAGCGGACAGTTGCAAAGCGGAAGACCTAAAAAAGGTACTAAGTGACGAAGTACAAAGGACAAAGGAAAAGCCTATAGTAGTTTCTTATGTGAACACTTCCGCAGAAGTAAAAGCGCTGACGGATGTAGTAGTTACCTCTTCTAATGCGAAGAAGATAGTAGATCAGCTGCCGAAGGACGCCAAGATTATCTTCGGTCCCGATCATAACTTAGGATCGTATATTAATTCCGTCACCGGTCGTAATATGATCCTCTGGAACGGTGCTTGTCATGTGCACAGCCGTTTCTCTTTGGAAGCCCTACTCCAACTCAAAGCTGCTAACCCGGGTGTAGAAGTGCTGGCACATCCGGAATGTAAGGCACCTGTCTTGGCGCAGAGCGACGTAATAGGTTCAACCAAAGCTCTACTCGAGCACACCATCCGATCGTCCGCCAAACGCTTTATAATCGCCACAGAATCGGGTATTCTCTTTGAGATGCAGCGCGCCTGTCCGGATAAGGAGTTTATCCCCGTTCCGCCGGAAATCACCGAAGGTGTAGGCTGTTCGTGCAACGAATGCGAGTACATGCGCATGAATACGCTCGAAAAACTCTATAACTGTCTGCTTAACGAATCGCCGGAGATGCACGTAGAAAAAGAGACTGCCAAGAAAGCCGTCTCTTCGATTCAGCGCATGCTGGAGATGAGTTAAAGGGATAGGATAAAATCCGATAAATATATGCGCCAATTGCGCCATGTATGACCGCCTGTCGTTTCAATATAACGATGGGCGGTTGATTGTTTAGCAAGGCGCTTATAAAACCGCTTGGCGTTACCGTGAAACAGATCTTTTTTACCCGTATAGACTGAATAAAGGGCACTGTCTTGCGGTAGTTGATCCTTATACACAACAGGTGAAAACAGTCCTACTGACTTAAAATAATCAGGCATGAGGTTGGCGGTGTTGGCAGCGATGCGAGCACCGTCTGAGAAACCTGCTATATACCGATCAGCGGACGTGCGATAGGTAGAATCGACCTGTGTAATTAATTCCACGAGTGCTTTTTCAATATCGTGGTCATGGCACAGCCGCGGATAATTGAATACGTTATTCCAAAGCGTGTGATGACTTGGGCGGTCCTCATGCACGCCAAAATTCACATCAGGCATAACGAGTATCATTGGTGCACATTTGCCTTGCACAACCGTATTTTCCATAATTTGTATAGCTCGTCCCCGTTCCGACCATGAACCCTCATACCCATTAATACCATGGATGAGATAAAGCACGGGATATGTGGTATTTTCATTATATTCTGCAGGCAGATATATATTCACACGTCGGCATATTTTTTCGGCACTGCTGTACCAGCATGTACGAATTAGTTTTCCTTGCTGTTCAGGTGTACCGTATAAATCAGTATGTATGGTATCGGGTATATGAACAATGTTCCACTTATGCATTTTCTGCCAAGCGGTGTCGTTATTATACGGATCTGAAATCCGCTTTCCGTTTACTTTAAAACAATAGGTATATAACTCCGGTTGAACGGGTTGGGTTGTAGCATGCCATTTACCGTCACTCTGCAAATGCATTTTAATGCGTCGGGTACGGTCCGTGTATTTAGAACTATCTTGATCGGTGTAATACAAATCGGACACCACATATACGTGTTTACCGGGACCATGGTATGTAAATTCAACCGTATTATCGTCATTCACCACTATCTCAGCGCATAGCGGGTGTATAAAACCCGCTATCACTAAGATTACTATAAATAGTTTTTTAATCATTATATTCCAATCGTATATTATCACACCAAACGGTGTTATTTGGACAACCGGTAAACGCTTCCATACAACCGGATGATATCTGAATAATAATATGGGTAGGAGTAATATCACCTTTCCAGTCTTCTTCCTCTATATATACCATCTTACCTTTGCTATTATGCGTTTTATGACGGGTACGGGATAAAGCTTTAAATTCGTTTATATCTTTCACTTTTCCATACTCAATAGGAATTCGAAAATCATTGATCCAATCTTCCGTGTTTTCTATTAAATAATGTGCGGTTCCTACGCGGTATGCATATACATGTCCGTCTTCTTCCCAACGGTGTTGTAATATAACCACCACTTGACCTCTGTCTTTTCCTTCTACGTCTTTGGTCTTTAAGCCGGCATTAGCAAAAACAACTTGTTTATCCTGAATAGTTGCTTTATAATCCAAAATAAGTGCAGTCGGTTTTTGAGTAAACGGAATACCCATATCAATCGCTGATGCCGGGTCTTTACTCTGCTCCATACCTACTATTTCCATCTTCTTCCCGGTGAAGATACTACCGGTAGCTAATGCTTTGAAATTCAATACACCTATAGCATTTACTACTTCTAATTTGGTCATTAACCGACAACACATATTATTATCTCCTCTTTGAGATTTGCGTACCGAATTGGAAACTTTATCTATTCCGCTTACTTTGGCATGTGCATTACTCGTTCCCCATGGAGAAGTTTGATCACCAATCTTATACAACGATTTGGTATTACCTCCGATGATTCCGGACTCTTTAATTTCTTGAATCTCCCATGTTTCAAAATCTCCGAAAGGAATGAGTTCAATCCTATTCTTTCCATACATATTGCATGTAACAAAAAGCAGTGTGATAAGTGTAAAACCAAAGATGGCTGCTATTAAAATTTTATTTTCTTTCATAATTGTTTTTTTTAAAAATATATTCTATAAATGATCATTATACTGGAGTTACTTTTCGGAGCGGAGAGCAGTTCTCCGTAGGGACAGGCGGTGGGACTGAACATGGCGAACCATCTGGGAGCTAATCCTACTACACCGCTTATCTGTGACATACTCATTCCGACATCGATCAACAGATTGGATGTGAGAGGGGGAAGCAGGATATCAAAATACATGCGGCTTTTTCCCACCTGACCTCCGAAAAGTCCTTTGTCCGTCTTAGAAAAGTGCGGCAACGCGACGAAGTCTGCGGCCGAAGCTCTCACGCCTATGAACAGGGCGAAGAGGCTCAGGAATATTACGCGCTTCATTTTCCCGGATTTCTTCATTCAACATCTCTTCAAACTGAGTCACGGAGGCCTCTAAACTGTACTGGCGGCCTGCCAGGCGGTATTGTTCTTCCATATATTGCCGCTCATGCGGATGATCCAGCCAATAGTCGATGGCACGTGCCAAATCCTTCGGATCGCCAGGTATAAACAGACTTCTACCATCCAAAGCAAACTGCGGCGTAGCGCTCACATGGCTGTTGGCAATCACCGGCACGAGACCCGTGCTGAAAGCCTCGATACAACTAATAGCTTCGCTTTCCATATCCGAGGCATGTACGTAGAGATCCGTATCTAATAGATTCTCAATCAACTCGTCACGACCTACATAGATAAACTGCGGCTGGTGTTTGAGGTCTTTGCCTAATTCCACGTATTTCTCATACTCCGGACCCTTGCCTGCAAAAACAAGTTGGATGCGATCTGCATACTTCGAGTACTTTACAGCGTTGATTATGACGTCTTGACGTTTCTCTTGACTCAGACGACCGATCATCATAATCTTAAATACCGGCTTTTGGCTCTTAGCTTTTGCAGGTCTGACCTGGCTTTTCCGCTCTCCTGCCTCCATAAACGCATCCTGAATGCCATTGGAGATGACATGAATCTTTGCAGTATAACCGCGCTCGGCAATCATCTTTCCCATAAAATAAGAAGGTACGTGCACGTGAAGCACGCGATTATAGACATTGCGCCGGAAGGAACGGTAGAATAACTCGTTGAACCATTCCACTTTGCCCATGCTGACCGAAGAAGTCATGTTCTCCGGCTGGATGTGGAAGGCTGCCGTCACCGGTTTCCCGATCTTGTGGCAGTAACTGATTGCCTCCATCTCAATCCCGAACGGCACGAACACATGCACTATGTCCGCCCAGTCGCACGCGTCATGGACTATATTCTTATTGTTATAGGCAAAACTGAAATCGTGCTTGTCGCATAGCGGTTGGAATACCGGAATATGGAACTTTTTTGTGGTGAAATCACCATCTGTCAAATTGTTCTCAATGTACTCCGGTGTGTCCCAGCAGAGAACTTTCACTTCATGACCTCTTTTGCGCAACTCGCCTGCAAAACGCTGGGCGGAGATAGATGTTCCGTTATTCGTTGTATAAAAACTGTCTATTACGAATAAAATTTTCATATTTTTTTGTTTTAAAATGTGTGTCGTTTTTCAAATCCGGTGCAAAAGTACTGCTTTATAGCCAATTATCATTTTTCTAATCCGTACGAAGATTGTTCTAATTCTACTAATCCGCTTGCACATGTCAAAAAATTGTTGTACCTTTGCACACAAATTGTTTTAAAACGTATATGATACATGGAGACACAAAAGCAGGAAAACGACATTTTGCTGGACTATTCAGGTTTTGAATGGGTTAGTTTTATTCCCAGAGAGACATCCGTGGACGATATATGCGTCATGCATGCCAAAGGTAAAAAAACTGCTTATATCAATCGGATTATTCCCGAGCAGTATTTTTCGCCGAGTTATTGTTTCCAAATTGTGAATAAAGGATTCGGCAAGATCTATATCAACAACGAAGAATATGATATTAAAGCCAATGACGGATTTCTCTTGGCTCCGGATTTCTCGGTAAAGCGCCCCGACTTGGAAGGTAATATAGATATGTATATCTTAGCCATCTCCCGAAAATTTATGGAAGAAATGAATCTCCAATTCCCCTTGTCACTCATTTCACATATCTATATCCATCCCGTTTGGCACATGAACGCGCAGAAGGTGCAAGGTGTTATCCGTTATTTTGACTTGCTTCGCGAAGTGGTGGCCGCACAAAACCGCACTGCCACCATGCTTCTCGTCAATTCGCTTTTCCACTTTCTGGCAGGGGAAATTGCCAACACCAAAATGCATGCGCCGTCCATGTCACGCAACGAAGATATCACAGGGCGCTTCATGCACCTGGTGGATGCCCATTGCGAACAGCAGCACTCACTCGATTGGTACGCCGACCAGCTTTGCCTCTCCACACGCTACGTAGCCAACACCATCAAACAGACGCTCGGAATGACCGCCAGTTCGTTTATTGAACGCGCACTCATGCAGCGTGCCAAAACACTTCTTGTCTCTACGCCTATGCCCATACAGCAAATAGCCGACCAGCTCGGCTTTCAGAACCAATCCCATTTCGGCACCTTCTTCAAGCGCCACGAAGGAATGAGCCCTGCTACCTTCAGAAAGCAATAAGAACATAATTACCTCTCATTAAGATAAAACACACTATCCGTCATATTAGCCATTAGCCGTTAGCTTTTAGCTAATAGCCAACAGCCAATAGCCAACAGCTAGTTCGTCTTCACACCTCCGCCTCCTCCTAAGCGGTCTAACTCATCCATATCACCCACCTTACGCTGCTGGTGTTGCTGGTATTGACCGAACATCCACGTCACGCTCAGCATCACTTTCTGGCTCCGTACAGTGTTCTTGTACCAACTCTCGTAACCCGGCGCCATACCTTCGTTATGGGTCTCGAAACTCAGTGATCGTGCCAGATCCTGTACGTTCAGATTCAGGATCAGACCCTTACTCATGATCATCTTCCGTACACCGAAATTCATGAAGTACATGCCGCCGTCCCGGTCATAACCCGTCGTCATCGGACTTGACCAGTTGGCATCAAACGTCATCGTCCAGTCCTTCGGTAAGTATGCTGACAACGTGCCGCCTACGTGACCGTAATGGTTCCGGTTCTCATACACCGGTTTACCGGCTGCATCTTTCTCATACGACTTGTTAATAAAATGCATCCATCCGCCGTTCACTGTCAATGCCAACCATGCTCCCTGCATCATACGCGTTCCGTCCGGCATCGACGCGTATTTAGGAACGATCGGCAACTCCGTCAGCGACACGTTGATACCGTGCGTCGTGCAGGTACCGAAGTTCTTCCATTTCACGTACCCCATTCCGTCCGGCAGAATCGTCGCCGGTTGGGAGAACATATCCTGCGTGTGACCAAAGTTAAACGTCATGTTCAGGTACTGCGTCCAACTGAAATTGATCTCCACGTCGTTGTTATACTCCGGTTTCAACTCCGTGTTTCCTTCGCTGTAACTGTACGCATCGGTGTACTGCCGGAACGGATTCAGCATCCAGTAGTTCGGTCGTTTGATACGTCTCGTGTAACTGGCACTCACCGCGATCGGCTGACCAATCTTACCTAACGGACTACTCGTGTAACCGATAAACGCCGTCGGGAATGGATCGAAATAACTGCGGTTCGTCACGCTGTCCGCACTCTTCCAATCGCCGTGACTGAACGTGTATTCACCGCGCAGACCCAATTTCACACTCCAGTGTTCACCGAACTGCTTGCCGGCCGATATATACGCCGCTGCCACATGTTCCTGGTACAGGAAGTTCGACGGCGTGCTGCTGATCAACGTCTCATTCACCGTCGTGTCCGTCGTCATCTGGTTGTCCGTCGAGGAAAGTGCATACTTCACACCGCATTCCAACAAACCCGTCTGCCAGAACTTGGTTTGGAAGTCGAGTTTCGCACTATAGATATCCGCTACCTGTTTGCTGTTGATATCCAACTGCTGCAATTTCTCCCCCATGTAGTTCGTCTTCTGCATGTTCATCGACTGGTTGTTGTACCGGTTATAATCGACGTTCACCGTCAACTCCCGATCCAACTCCTCGTCAAAAATATGCGTGTAGTTCAGGTTCGCCGTGTGCTGCGGTGCCTTATAATGCGTCTGTGTGACCGAGATACTCCGTGCCGTGTCGCCTGTCGCTACATCGTATGTCCATGCCTCATTCCGCTCCGCATCGCTGTTCTGATTCATCTTCATGTACGGTACCTGCAAGATGAATCCCAAGGTGTTCTTCTTGTCGATATACCAGTCGTTTCCCACCTTCACCATGTAGTACTGAAAACCGATGTACTCTTCCGCTTCCTGTGCTGCTTTCTTCATCGGCGTCTTGCGGTACGTGGTAAAATCCAAATCGTGCTCCGCGTACACCTGCGTCAACTGACCGAAGGTATACGTCTTCTCTCCGCGGTAGTTCAGGTTTAGCGATACCATATCCATGTTCAACCATCGTTTGATATCACCGAAATACATACCGCCATACCCGGCACTTAACATACCGTTCAGACCCTGCATCATGTTCCGCTTCGTCTTGATGTTGATGATACCGCCGGAACCCGATGCATCGTATTTGGCACTCGGGTTGGAGATGATCTCGATCTTCTCGATCGTGTTACCGTCCGTACCGTCTAACATCGCCTTCAGTTGTTGACCACTCAAGTACGACGGTTTGCCGTCCACGTACACCTCCACACTCTTTCCGTTCACCGTGATATTCCCGTCCTTGTCAATCCGCACACCCGGCGCACGACGTAAGATATCGTTACCGTTACTACCGGCTGATAAGGGACTGGCACTCACGTTTACCACCAACTTATCCATCTGCCGTTCGATCAGCGGTTTCTTGGCTTTGACCTCCACTTCCGCCAACTTTTCCGTCTCTTCGCGCAACACGAAATCCGGTCCGCCGAACGCCGTCACATAACCCACATAGGATGCCTGAATGATTAGATCCTTTGCATTTTGCACCTCAACGGCATAATTACCGTTATCATCGGTGATTGCACCGGTGATCAAGGTGGAGTCTTGCGTCAAAACAGAAATCGTCACGAAAGGCATCGCTTCCCCTCTCGTGTCAATCACATTACCCTTGATCGTCTCCGCCTTCATCATCCCCGCTGATACCACCATCATCACCAAACAAAAGAACACCTTTTTCATAATGAATATGTTTTGTTTTTTTGATTCTATATTATTAACTACCAAGCGCTAAACAGATTAGTCCGGCACCAATACCTATCATACAAAGTATCTTATGTACCGGATCTTTCTCTTTGAGCCAAATCAATCCATATGCAAATCCGATCACGGCACCGCCTCGTCGGATCGTACTCACCACGGCGATCAGCGAATCTGGGTCCCTTAGGGCCAACATATAGACGTTATCGGATATGATAAGGAATATACTGATCAAGCATATCACGCCCTTCTTCACAATAGGCCTTCTGACGGCTGAGATAATCGTTCCCTTGGGATAAGAATGCTGACTTCTGAAAGCTAACCATACAATGAGCATCATCCCCGCCTGATACATCGTGTAATACACCTGCACCGCGTTATGGTCATACTGCCGCATCAGGTACTTGTCGTACAATCCCGAACATGCCCCTAACAATATCGCCAACGCTAAAGCGATATAGTATTTCTGATTAATTTTGATTCCTGACTCCTGACTCCTGAATCCTGCAGATCGAAAGCTGAAAGCTAAGATCGTGCAAATGGCCAGCAGAATGCCCACCCACTGCCATGTATTCAGCCGCTCGTTAAACAGCACCAGCGCGCCTAATAACGTCCACATCGGTCTCGTGGCTTGTGCCGGACTGACCACGGAGATCGGCAGGTGCTTCAGCGATATATATCCGAACACCCAGCTGCTCAGTACGATCACCGACTTCAGCAGTGTCAACAGGTGTGCCTGCAGGTCCATACTCGGCACGTAGAAATGCGTACCCGTCATCGTCTCCGGTGCCACACTTGAGAGCACTAACGGCACCGCCAGCAGCACCGCCGACACGCACACACTCATCGTGAGCACATCGATCACGGCATTCTCCTTCAGGGCGATCTTCTTGCTTACATCATAAAACCCCAGGCACAGTGCCGATATAAATGCCAACAGCGTCCACATAAGCTCTAATCCACTAACCCACTAATCCCTAATCTCCACATCCTCATCTCTCTCCACGATCCACCATCCTACTACCGGTCTCAAGGCGCGTGTACTGTCTTCCTCGAAACCTACCAGGCCCGCAAGGATATCCAGGTCATACACCGTGCCGTCCCAATCCGTGTACTTCAGCGGTGCGGTACCCGTTTCCGGCGCCAGATCGCGGATGTCGGTATCGTAGATAAAATCGAGTCTTCTGCGGTTGTTATTGTCGGTATAGGGGTAGAACTTCACAATCCAGCCGTTGATCTCTTCATGCGGCGGTGTAAATCCGCACATCTCCGGTCCTTCTACTGGCAGGTCTTTCTTATGGATGATGGATTGCCAGAAAGCGATATCGTCCTCTCCTTCGGCGGCAAGGGCGATCTTTTCCAGTACCGGTTCTAGTTCGTCGATCCACCAATCCAGATCGTATTCCCGCAACTTTCGGGTCTTTTCGATCAACCGTCTCCAATCTGCTGCCGTGCCCTCTAAGTAGATGTCCGGAATACCGCAGATACAGATGATCGAGTACTCGAAATAATGCTGCATCGCACTCATGATCAAGATGTTCGATGCGATGTGTGCTGTCGGTGTCGTCGTCGAGAAATCCGCTTGCAGCGTCTCTAACAACGTACTATCCATCCATTGTTTCATCTGTTCGGTGAATTTCGGGAAGAACGGTGCCCATACGTCTGCCGGTTGACCTAACAGACTCGTCATGCAGGTCAACTCAAGCGTTTCCTTACCCTTGAAAGGAACGAACTTACTGCGTAACTCTTCCGCGTTCGCATCTACGTGGTGGGCAAAACCGCTTTCAATAACCATCCATACCACATCGGGGTTGATCACCAACGGACGGTGCTGCGCATAGGCGGTACGGGCACTCATCAGGAACGGGTTCGAACAGTAAGCGATGCTGTCTGCCAAGTCTGAATGGACGATCAGCCGGTCGTGCAGATGGTAAAAATGCCTTTCCAGTGTCGATTTATCCAGCCCGGCATCTACGGCCGGCAGATCCGTCAAGTGAATCACTCGCATGGCCGTTTTCTCCTGCGTCTCAGAGCCTTTCTGACCACACCCTGCCATGCACAAAACAGCAATCGCAAATACCAATACCTTTTTCATAACTCGTAATTTTGCTGCAAAATTACTACAAATATCTGGAATATGCAAATTTTTCTTGCATATATCGAAAAAAAGTAGTACTTTTGCAGTCGATTTTAAACACGATCCCTATGAAACACTTCATCCCTATCCTCCTTGCCTGTCTCTGCCTGACAGCTTGCCATAAAACCTCCACTCCTCGTGGAATCCTTTCTAAAGACTTGTCCTATTCGCTTATTTGTCCGGATTCTATTCCTACGGATGAAGTTTATTCGTGGTGGAGTGAATCCGCCAAACAAAGTTGGATAGAGTACGGAAATGAACCGATGGAAGATAGGTGGTTTACATTGCCCGAACCATTAGGATTCCGAGGTGCGGATTTTCAACGCTTCTACATCCATTATGATACCGTGTACAAGGTCTCCGATTCGATCTATCACATAGATGGAAGAACGCGCTGTAAAGACGAAATATGTACAATCTCCGGCAGTTTGATCGTTGATTCTGTCGTTCCGTATAATGACACGTTATTTAGTGTAGATATTACAGAGTCAGGAACACTCTATGCCCATTATACCCTGCAAGCGAACCATAACGACAAACACATCGCCGATGTAGAGGGAAAGGCGTATTTTTATTACCTTGTTCATAATGACAGTATTTTCTATGACGCGCTTGATTTGGTAGCGGATGGTTATTGCAACAACCAATATACCGGTAAATGGATATATCTGGATACCCATGATACGCTTACCTGCAATTGGGGCGATTTCCGTATTCCCGAATCCGATCGCTTAGATGGAGGATGCGGATGCTTTGTTCCTGATGAAGCGTTCTGTGATAATGGCTGGAAGACATATATTGATCGACTTGATCATGGCTGGGTAGCCGACCCGGAACATGCTTACTACGACTCTATCTACCAAGCTGATATCAACTGGTGGAAATAATACCTCGTTTACTCCCGTAAGTAGTAGTAACATTAGTAGCTCCTACCGAAGAAGTTAAAGCAGTTGGAACAGATATTAATGCGAGACTTGATGGTGTAGCCCAACGTGAAGCAGTTACTATGGAGGATGTTAGACCTCCGAGTGCGCTGGTAATTGGAAT
>Ga0256405_10002079_pt1 | contig 48891 bp, 40 predicted proteins | sample RumenRJG_02DNA_FD_189096 | JGI IMG/M metagenome (GOLD analysis project Ga0256405, IMG submission 189096) | Bovine rumen microbial communities from Lethbridge, Alberta, Canada - RJG_02 | ecosystem: Host-associated > Mammals > Digestive system > Stomach > Rumen | place: Canada: Alberta...
TCTTTTCACAGTAAGTAAGTGCGCGGCATATATCAATTCCAAGTTTTATTATTTCCTTCTGTGATAATACGCCCTTTCTGTTTATATAAGAATGCAGATTCTCCAGGAGTTCCATTCTGATAAGGATGGTATATTCATCTTTTTCATCATAAAGAATTGCGTGATCCTCAATAACAATAATGTTGGGAGCCCCCTTCAACTGCTCCATCATACTTATTTCTTTCTCAATATCCTGTGGAAATGCACTATTGTCAGCCACTATGGATGATTGGCTGAAAGCTACAGTCTTGTTAAGAGGATTCTCAACACGAATAACCTTTAATGCGCTTTTATATACTTTACCATTTTCTTCTCTGAATATCTCATATACGTCTCCAAAAGAACCGCTTCCAATATAATTGCTGATACTCCATTGGGGCCAGACAGAGGATAATTCTCTTTGTACAAGCTGATCTCTTAATTCACTTCTTTTACTCATTATGTCCAACCCTTCCATGCTGTAATAGGCAATAACCGTGTTGTGAAGCGACAATTATCATCCTGACGTTTATTCTCAGTGCATAAAAACAAAACATATATTTTCAAGTAGCGTCATAAAAGACACAACTGTTAAGCATTAACCCTTTCCGGGAATTGACGTAAGGGGCTTATTATTATTAACGTCGGGATTTTTTGTTCCTCTGTATGACAAAAAGCCCGTTGCAGGCCCCATAACGATAATTCTTACCTTATGGGGCTTTCTCCATTTCCAATTCCATATTAGAGACTGCAGATTCTTGCGTTTACAGGCTGCTGATATTTTACTTAATCCACCTGTGCATCATAGAAAACATATTCACAATTCCATGAGACTTCTTCCACATCGCCGTCTTTTACAAAACAAAGAGCCTCAATATTTTGAGCTGGATCTAATACAAATACTTATCTGTTAGCATAAATAGCTCGGTCTGGCCGTTTAACCTGCATTTGTAGCATTTTACCTGCCAGTCAAATTTTTGACTGAGCAAAACTCTGTACTCAATCCTTTTTAGATCGCTGTCTTCTTTTAATAAAAAAACTCTATTTCTACCACCAGTTATTTCTGTCAACCTATCTACATTGTCCAGCATTTTGTCTTTACCTTTTCTGTAAACTATTATCCTTGATCAGAAAATGTAGGATCTTGCGTATCTATTCCTCACTCATTAGCGACAAAGCTTGTTCGGCAGGTTCATATCCCTGCTCAGCTGACAAACGCCACCATTTAATGCTTCATCTATATCCACTTCGCCTGAGGCAGCATTGGCATATAAATATCCGATATTGAAGCTCGCCTCACCACTTCCTTCATCTGACGCCTCTTTGTACCATTTTAAGGCCTCTTCATAATCCTGATCTCCGCACATTCCATGTGCGCAAAAATACCCTATTGCTGTTTTTGCATCCACATATGACATCTTTTAAATGTCATTATCGATCAATTATACTACTCATTTTTATAATCGACAATTACTACATGTCAAAATTGTATTTGGCTTTCTTGACAGTAAATATTTTAAAAAATGGTTGACAGAAATATTCCAGAAAGCGCTTCGTATAGAACTGATTATCCTGCTCCAGTTTATAGATTTTGGCATTATCCAATTCAACAGAATCTATGTCCTTCGCATACTCTGCCTTATCGTCATGCCAGAATACGAGTTTCCGCGTATCTCCCGTAAACTCAGCATTCAGCCGGTCAATAATTTGCTTCAGGTTAAGCTCAGCCATGTCAGTGTTTCCCCTGTATGATCCATGATCCTCGCGTTCCGCCTGTTCTCCGAACCTGTCCGCTTTCAATCAGCTTACCAAAGGCTCTTTGAACCGTAGAGCGAGAAACCACGAGCTTAAATGCACGGTAGTAATTATCGTCCTTGATCTCATTAAAGAGGATCAGTTCCTGCTCGTTGTAGGTTCCGGGAAAGAGCAGGACGACGGGTGTTTTTCTCAGCCCGTGCTGATGCAGGGTGTTCAGGATTTTGTGGGACCGGAGCATGGGATAGCATTTGCCCACCCCAATCAGGAATACAATCGCATTTTCCGGGGGCTGCTCGACAATCTTCTGAACAATGATACTGTCATCCTCATTGGCTATGCTGGTGGAATCACGGAAACGAGGCTTTCTGATTTCTGCCTCCATCGCATCGAGTCGTTCTGTTATACCAGCTATCACCTCACCCCCGTAAAAGCCTTTGCATAGGATTCCATACCATGATTCATCATCCATCGTTCCATGGCCGGATCCGAAAAGTCTATTAAGTCCATCCTGGACTGACCGTAAGTCCAGCTAATGCACCACGGAGATCAATTTCCTTTCCAGTTATTGTATCTTTACCTGTCCAAGTGCTACTGTCTATCTCATACCATCCCAGAGTCGCATTATGGGTCTCATGAGATTCATAAACATGTACACTTATTTTCCCTTTATAGCCATACGGGCCCCCATACCACCATGTAGTACTTTTCGCTTCCTCTTCAAGGGTCTTATCACTAGGGACAATCTCCACGACTAATGGGACATGAACTTCTTCCTTTCGTCCTTTCTGATACATCATGGTCGTTGCAGTTATTGCTGCCTGAACTTCATAGAAGGTATATGTATTTTCTGTAACTTCTTCCAAGGCGGCTTTCTCTTCCTTCGAAAGTGTCTTCTCTTCAGTACTGAACCCGCAAAGAAGCAAAATTGTTACTGTAAGAATACACACGGTGGACAATATCTTCTGGCTTCGCTTCATAATAATACCTCTATTGGTCATTGATAGTTTATTATGGTATTAGTATATAAATAGCTCAAGTTGAAAGTAAGTGGTAAATTTCAAGTGTCTTTTTGAAATTCTATCCTTTTGAGATAATCACCTTAAGAATCTTGAGAATCTTAAGACTGTCTCAAAGGAGGTTAGGTTTTATGGAAACAGGTCTTACAGTAAAAAACCTGCAGCACCATTCCTGGGCACTTATGATCCAGGAACAGTCCAGAAGCGGACTGAGCATCCGCGACTGGTGCTCGCAGAAGCAATATCAGCACCAAGACGTTTTACTATCGCCGCAAACAGGTAAGGTCTGAACTGCTCCAGGCGGCATCTCTGGTCTTTGCCGAACTGATCCCTCCGGAAGAAGACAGAATCTCCTCAGCAGATGGATTCAAGCCTCAGCTGACGATTAGCATTAACTATGCAGTCATCGGAGTCGATCAGGGAACACCACAGCAGCTCCTTGCGTCCGTGCTTGAGGTGATGCGTAATTCTTAGGGATGGCACTGGATGCGGCCAAAGCTGCAAAGGGCACCGGCAGGGCGACCATTGCAATAGATGCACTCCAGATGATCGCGGCAATATACCATGCAGAGAACAAGCTGCAGGATCTTTCCTGCGAAGAACGTCAGAAGGGGCGTGACAAGAAAGTCCGCCCGCTCGTTGACGCCTTCTTTGCGTGGTTCCATAAGACAGCAGAGGATAAAACACTTCTGCTGACGGAGGATACCCGGAAAGGCATCCAGTACTGCATCAACCAGGAAGAATACCTTCGTGAGTTCCTGAAAGATGGAGAGATCCCACTTGATAACTGGCGGAATCCTCGATCCGGAGCTTTACAGTGGGACGCCGGAACTGAAGGAATTGAATACCCCGGAGGAAGAAACCGCTGCAATGGAGCGGTTGTTGCCCTGGTCGGCAGACCTCCCGAAAAAATGTCATAAGCGGAGCAGCTGAAATGCGGCGCCATTCTTATAGGGGCATTCACTATTTACCACTTACCCGTATTCAGCTGTTTGGTGTGGTAACTTAACAATACCGAATTACGAAAAGCATTTCTACTGCTTTTTATTGTCAATACAACAACCAAAAACCCCCGGTAAGACCTTATATTACACTGTCTCCCCGGGGAATCTCTTCATATGGAATATGGTATTCAGTTCATTTAGGTTCCAAGGATAAAAATATGCATATTTCCGTCCCCGTCCTGCGCAGTCATGATCTCCGTAGAACTTGTCTTCACTCCGTTTTCTCCCTGGCGGAAGATGGAATAAGCTTTTACGGGTGTCATTTGCCGCAGCCTTTCACACACTTCGTTGTCGAAAGCAGGCATTTTACGGTTAGCCGCATCGTGTCCCTTACCTGCAAAGCCTGCAAGCCAGCTGTCTGCCGCTTCTTCCCGACCTGGTGTCACAGCCAACCTGATAAAGCAGCGCCCCTTACTATCTGTAACGCTCTCCGCTTCTGCCGTAAAGGCCTCACTGCCACCGCTCAGTTTTTCCCCTACCAGGGTGATAATATCCATTGTATTCATGTCCGCGCCCTCTTCTGTGCTCGTCGGCTCAGTCTTTTTCTTGTCTATATCCGACAATGCTTTCTGACCGGATACATCCTCCGATATGTTCTTCTCTTCTCTTACCACAGGTCCTGCCTCTTCTGTCACCGTGGATTCTGTCTCTTTTGCACCGGTTTCCTTCTTCGCCGTTTCTGAATTACAGGATATACACAGTAAGACAAATGCCAACAGGGGCACAATCAACCATTTTTTCAAAAAGCATGCTCCTTTCCCTGTATTCGGACAGTTTTGTTCTTTCCCATTCCGGGTCATTCAAGCTGTAATTCGAACCGCCTTTCCCGGTCTTTATTCTGCGTTTTCCTTCACGGTATAGCTCCTGAGACTGTCCATCATTTGAACAACTGTCGCGGCAAACATTCCGGTACTTATTACGACTGTCTCTCCGTCTACCTGCTGATAAACATGCCAGCCTTCATTGACCGTACGTCCGCTTCCTGCAAGATCCACCCAATCGTAAAAAGCCGGCGAATCCAGAGATCCATACCGTCCATCGGCACCTCTCATGGATACACTGCCATCACTTGCCAGTACCGGCGCACCGTCTACTCTTTGTGAGAAAGCATTGGCAACATTTTCGTCCTGATAATCCAGGTGTCCGGCATTGCAGCCGTACAGGATCAGCTGTTCCATGGACTGATTGTCCAGATTCGCGATATCGCCGGTGTCAAAGTCAAAGGCATTTGTATTGCCGCCAAGCCCATAAGGGTTTGCATGAGAATTAATGACAACGGTGTCAATGTCAACAGTCCGTCCATCCACTGTGCCCATGCCATTCCAGCCGTCTATCATGGCCTGATTATCTGTGATCGGAATCAGATGCACCTGGTCAAGTCCGTATCCATACTGGTCTGCCAACATCTGCTGATCGGCAAGCGCCTCATTTTCCCACTCAGGAAGATAGAAATAATAGCAATCTGTTCCGTCAGGGTCAACATAGAGCAGAGGATTATTCAGGCAGTAGGCATAAAGGTTGATGGACTGCGGTGTTCCGATATGGATATATCTCTCTTTATCGCGCTGCAGGAAGCGGCCGGTCAGGGGTGAATAGGTTCTGGCAGGCGTCTGCCAGCTCTTCAGCGCATGATCATAGAGAAGTCCCGTAAAGCCAAACGGCTGTCCCTGACCAGCGGTTCCCAGAAGGTCCCTGCCGAATTCATCATACTGATATTCCCCGGTACCGCCCTCTCCGGGCAGATAGCGCAGAACACTGCCCTGCTGGTCACACTGATAATAGTCAAGTATATCGCCGTGTAGTGCAGCTGTGATTTCCCCATCATGAATATAATCTGTGCCGTTCCCATTTTCTTCGGAATACATGAGGGGCATATGGGCCTGTGCAAAATCGTATGTAAAGATCTTGCGGTCTGTCTTTACGCCACTTCCGCTCATCTGTGCCTGGGCACAGCGCATGCCCAGTCCGTCATAACTGTAAACAGTTCCGCTGCCGTCTGCGTCCACAGCCTCGGTGAGCTTTCCTGCCGCATCATACTTCATTATAATGGACGTATTATTTTCCTGTCGGGTTACAGCATGTCCGTCTTTGTTGTAAGTCCATAAAACCGTGTCTGCCGGATCTCCGGTACCGGACTGTCTCGCAGTCTGACGGATCAACTGATTCAAACGGTTGTAAGTCGAGATAGTCTCTTTCCCCTGATTCTTCTCATAAATTCTGTTTCCGAAAAGATCGTACCCATAGGCTCTGGAAAGTGTGCCGTCTTCATAGACTGCTGTGATCCTGCCTGCCGCATCATATTCATATGTATATTTCTTCTCAATGTTTTCCCTGAGCAGCAAAACCTTCTTTTGGGAAATATTGCCGCTCATATCGTACTCCAAGAACAGTCTGGTATGTTCACCGTCCTGATCGCTGTACAGAATTTCACTGATCCTGCCATCTGGTGTATAGGTGTAAGTCTGACTTCCAAGAGCTGATTTCTTGACAAGAAGTCTTCCGTGTCTGTCGTAGCTATACTGGATAGAACCTGCGTCCGTTCTGATTTCATCCAACTTTCCGCTGTTGTAATGATAATGAATTTTCTTTCCGTCAGGATAGCATATATATGCTCTTCGTCCGGCTTCATCCCAGCCGTAACGGATTGTATTCCCAGAGATATCTATAATACTGCAGGGGCGCCCCATGGCGTCATATTCCACCTGCATCCGGCCGTTCCAGTCCTCCATACCTGTCATGCGTCCCATAGCATCGTACTGCATCTTCACTTGTCTTCCGTCACCGTAGACGATGCCATTCACACGGCCGAGCGGGTCATAGGAATAGTTTGTGCACACCGACTCCGGCGTCTCGCGGAGAATCATCTGTCCGTACTCGTTATAGGTATATCTTTCCGCATTGCCGGCCGTATCCAAGATCTGTGTGAGCTGTCCGCGGGCATTGCGCTCAAAGATTGTGCTTCTTGTATCCTCTCCCTCTCCCTGCAGAATCACAGAGAGCCTGTCCATCTCATCGTATTCATACTGTGCCATGTTACCGACTGCGTCTTCCGCCAACAGAAGCTTACCGGTCGCGGAATATACGTATCTGTCTGTATTCCCCAGTCCGTCGACATGCTCTGTCACGCGTCCTGCCGCATCATAATGATAGGCAGCCTTCCTTCCTACGGAATCCTCCATAGAAGTCTTCCTTCGCAGGCAGTCATAGGTGTAGGAAACAGTGTACCCGGTCCCCGACTCTATACGAATAAGGTTGCCCGCCTCGTCATAGGTATAAGCCCTGGTAGCACCGTCCGCCATGCAGACACTTTTCAGCTTTCCGTCTGCGTAGTAGCTATACTGGCGAAGAGGCATACCGGCTCCTGTAATCTTCACAAGGCGGTTCATCTTGTCATAGGAATAATGTGTGACCGCCCCTGCTGCGTCCGTGCGCTGTATGCATCTTCCGAGCTGATCATACGTGTAGCTGAACTTTCCTCCGTCCGCTCTTATCAGCCTTGTGACATGTCCCATAGCATCGCGCTCTACACTGCTGACACTTCCGTCCTTTTCGCATACCCTTACAATGCGGCCGCAGGCATCGTATTCCAGGCTCTTTGTAAACTCACCTGTTGTCTCACGAATCAGCCTGCCCTCTGCATCGTAGGCATAGATTGTCTTCAATCCCAGCTCATCTACAGTGGCAATTCTACGGTTGTAACCGTCATAGGTATGTGTAATCTTTCCACCGTTAGGTAGAAGAATTTCGGAAAGATTATCATTCTCATCGTAGGAATACGCAGTTAGAGTGCCATTCTGGTCCACATAGGAGGATACCAGGTCCATCTCGTTATAAGACCACTGACGCATCGTCCCGTCGAAATCCTTGATCGAAGCGATTTTTCCGGTCTCACTGTAAGTGTATTCACGTTTATCCCCTGCAGGGTTCTCCACACAAAGCATCCTGTCGCAGGGATCATAGTCATATTTCCAGATCAGATTGCCCGGATCCGTTCTCTGTACCATCCGTCCTGCATCATCATAGGAATATGCCGTGCATCTTCCCTCTTCATCCGTGCGGTTGATGATATATCCATTTTTATCCCGTGTGAAAACCACCTCGGATAGATCGGGATGAATCACTTTAACCAGGAGACCTTCATCATATTCAAATACGGTCATTCCTCCCAGGGCATCTTCTCTGCTGATGATATTTCCGTTCTCGTCATATTCTATACGGCAGATACCGCCGTCTTTTTCACGGATCTGTGAAGGAAGTCCCTTTCTTGCATACTGGAGTTCAATTCGGTTCCCCATAGGATCACAGAGTCCGATCACGTTCCCTTTATCATCATATTCTCTGCGGTACTCCGCTCCTTCTGGGGTGATGACACCGATTCTGCGGTTATTATCGTCATAGACATACCGCTTGCTCCCATCCGCCTGCGTGATGTCTGTGACCTGGAAACGCTCATTATGTCTGTAAGTGGTTTCGGCACCGCTGCGGTCCGTAACTGTAACAGTCTCTCCTTCATAGGTGTAGGACATGGTCGTATCGTTAGGAAGTCTCTGTAAAACAACCCGGTTCTGATCATCATAGGCATTCCAGATGATCATTCTGCCGGCATTGTCTGTAATACTCTCCAAACGTGCCGCCATATCATATTTATAGTCTTTCTTCCGACCATCTGCAGAAATCACTCTGGTTAGTTTTCCGGACATATATTCCATGGAAACTTTCCTTCCGGTATGATCTTCCACTCGAATCAGATTTTCCTGATCATCATAGCTGTAGAGCAGGGATCTGTTACCTGTGTCCACTGCCTTTGAAAGCCTGCCGTTCTCATAAAAGAAGGAAATACCCCTGCCGTTGTTCATACGCATCTGTGTCACACGGCCTGCCGCATTGAAATGGTAGATTGTCCCCTTCTCATTAACATAAATATATGTGCGTTCCGCTTTTTCTTCTCCTTCTTCCAAAGCGATGCAATGGAACCTGTTATGGCGGCTTGTATAAATACCACCTTCCCCGAGGGTAAACCGTTCTTTCCAACCGTCGCCCATGGTCAGATCAAGGATTCCCTCTCCCAGCTCCAGAGAAACCTCATAATTGTGACTCCAGCCGGGGCCCATCGGACCTTCCTGCAGATACAGAGAATTATAATGTCTCACAAAGGACAGGGCGGGCTGTCCGGGAAAATGGATTTCCTGAATATCACTGACATAGTTTCCTGTGCAGACATTTACCGGATCACCAACATACGCACTCTCTTCATTACTGCCGCCCGTGATAATCCCGATCAGTTCCAGGAGGGCTATGATCCATCTCCTGAGTACATCGAAGAAGCTGCGGGCCAGTTCCAGGGCATCCTTATTGTCCTCTATCTCCATTCCCGCCAGCACTTTATCAGCCTTATCATACAGCTGCACGGTTTCCCGGAGCGCGTTTCCGATGTTATTAGAACCGGATGCTTCTTTATCCAGACTGTTCTCAATCTTTGTCAGTGCCGTTTTCAGGAATTCCGTACTTCCGGTCGAAAGATCCAGGCTGTTCTTGACAGTTTCAATCTCACTTCTGATCTGCCGGAGTTCTTTTGAAATACCGTCCATAGTCGTTCCGACTGCATTGATTTTATCCGGCTTTATGTAAAAACTGCTCATGGTACCCTCCCTGCCTGTTTTTTTCTGTAATCCGCATGAAGTGCGGCGGTATCATTTGTAACTGTTCCAAAATCTGATGATTTTATGGTGTTATCCGTTATATGTACGCCGGTGGGCGATCTCATAGGCACGCATTTCTGCGTCATAGGTGTTTTTTGCGATTGTCCGGATCGTTCCGGCAACATTACACAGGCTGTTTGCAGTCGTGTTCACCTTTTCCTGCAACATCTCATGCTTTTTGCGCATCAGCCTCTCGTTATCACCTTTCCATCCTGCAGCTTCATCCTCTTTGGCCTGTCTGATTTTGGAACTGCCGACCCTGCGGATCTGTTCTGCCAGCTGGTCCAGTTTTTCCGCCTGTCGCAGGGATCTCTGGTAGTTCATCCTGATGGTATAAATTGAACTCATGAAGGTATATCTCCTTTATATGATTACATCAAACGGCAGTGAAGAGGCAGAGTCAATGACCTGCTTTTCGCCGGCGTCATAAATGCCCGCCATTTCCCGAAGATCCTCAGGATATTCCTTTAGCCTCTGCAACATGGCTGTCACCAAAGTTTTATCTTCTTCACATCGCTCCATGCTTTTGTCAGATGCCTCACCTTTCCAGTAGCCGGCAATGCTCTTGATGTGCCTGTACAGTTCGTCATACTGCCGGTTCATCTTTCCGATCAGTCCGTCCACGGTTGACGCCTTGCTCTGCAGTACCTCCGTGGACACTTTGATTTTTATTTTGTCCATTTTTCCCTCCCGGCTTTAAACCTGTACGCGTCGGATCGTATCCTCCACCTGCTGTTCGCAGATTCGGAACTTTCTGTATGCTTCATCCATGCTTTTTTTGTAGGCCTTCAGATTATTCAAGACCAGCTTCATGTTTTCGGAATCCGTGTGAAACTGCTCCATATATACATCATGCGCCTCGCCTTCCCACATGCCGGTCAGCGCTGTGATCTCATCAAACATTGTATTATATGTATCCTGGAGTTCCTGGATCTTCTGCTGTGCTTCCTTTATATCCCTCCGGAAACGCTCCAACTCATTCGCGATCACCTTTGCCATATTTCTCCCTCCCTGCTATCTTTCCGCGCCTTTTCCGGCAGATTCGGCCCCGCTCCTGTGTGCAGGCAGTCTGACCCGTTTTTTATACTTTATTTTTTATAGCACCTGTCAGCTTCTTTCTGTATATATCCTACTATTACAAGAGTCCTTTCTGACCGAATACAGACAGACAATCAAATTAATGCGATGAACAGCACATCTGGAAAAACTATTCAAAAGCCGCCAGGCGGCAATCCTCCTTCCCGAGACCGGTAAAAAAACACCACGTAAACGGCCAGCGTCTACGTGATGCTCATATCTATCCGAATCCTTTAAATGCATAATGCAGAAATGCCGTTTCGAATTATCATAGAATTCTGTTTATCGCCCCGTGTATCTGTTCTTAAACAATCACGTCTGCTGAAAGGGACTGTGCTGCTTCCGCGTTCGTTGACTCGGCATCGATGTAGATAGCCGCCATTTCCTGAAGGTCTGTGCTATGTTCCTGGACCATACGGAACATCTTGTCCATATCATCCTGAAGTCCAGTGAACTTGTTGATATAAGATGTGGACGCTTCACCTGTCCATGCGCTGCTGAGTCCGGTGACAATATTCATCATCTGACCGGTGATAGTCTGAAGGCTGGACGCTTGTCCTCCAAATTCAGATGCAGTACTGTTGAGTAGATCCGGATTTACCTTAATGATTCCTTCTGCTGCCATTGTATCTTCCTCCTGCTAAGGCTATGTTTACAGATATTAGTTGTGGTCCTGCGTGTTTTCCGATCAGCCGCCGTACTTACGTGTTGCGGCAAGTTCAACATTCTTATTCTCTGCTTCGATGTATTTCTGGATTGCCAGACGAAGGGCATTGATATAGGCAATGATTGCATTATAGAAATTACGAAGCTGAATCATATCATTTGTAAACGCTGTGTGGAAGCCCTTTTTTGCTTCGCCTTCCCACATGGTATTGAGTGCCCCTTCTGTCTCCTCAAGGTTTTTGACCATGCTGTCAAATGTCTTGTTAAGCTGTTCAAGCTCATCTGCTTTGGACTGCAGCTGACTAATCGTAACACTGAATTCTGCCATTGTTTTCTCCATCCTTTCTGGTTTACTATATTACCGTTGCATCGGGCTCCGCATGGCGTAACCACTATTTTCACGAACATTTTTAAATTTTTCTGATACAATTGCTTGTTCCCTGAACTGATTGTATCTTAACACGGTCTGCCGAAAAGAAGTCATAAGCAGGATAAACGACCCTTTTATAAAGATGAATAACACTATTTCCATTAAGGCTTGCTTATCATAAATTTAAAGACTCGAAAAAAAATAATAGCAATCGGCATATAGATGCATAAATGCTAACAGAAGCACGATACTTCCACAATCAATATGTATAAATCTGTACTGAGGAAGGGAGTTCCTCGAGAGGCTTTTCGTCTTCAATCGGATTTCCGTAGACTGCTAATTCCATTAGATTCGGCAGTTCCTTGAGAACACTTATATCTTCAATCTCATTGTTATGAAGATCCAAAATTTCCATATTCTTCATTTCCTTAATCGGATTGATATCCCTGATGTAGTTCTCGCCCAGAGCCAAACCCATCAGCTCAGTCATATTCTTGATAGGTTCAATGTCAGAAATCTGATTTTCACCCACAGTAAGGTAAAGCATTCCTGTGATAGCTGAAATCGGTCTTAGATCGGAAATTTCATTTCTGTCAGCCAGAAGAATAATAAGAGATGTAAAATTCCGGCATCCGTCAAGATTGGTAAGAAGATTTCCGCTTACATCCAGCAGTTCAAGCTGTGTGAGTGAAGATAGCATTGAAATATCCTCAATCTCATTATCCATCAAATCAAGATATGTTAGTGAGGTGAGATTTTGCAGCGGTGTTACATCCAGAATACGGTTACCGCCAAGTTCCAATCGGTACAGATTACTCATCTCCTCCAGTTCTTCCACATTAGATATCCGGTTGTCACTGAGATTTAGCTCCTCCAGATTTGCAAAAGCAGAAAGTCCTGTGAGATCCTCGATTTTATCTTCCTCTCCCTTCAATTCTCCTGAAAGATCCAGCTTAAAAACGTTCACTGCATCAGCTACAGTAACAGGTTTTCCTTCAATTCCAAGCTGTTCCTGCAATGCACTTTCCAGGGCAGGATCCGGAAAAGAGAGGATATTCCCGGCATCCGCACCTGCATACCCTACATTTCGCGTTTCCGTAGTTGTTTCCGTGGTTCCTCCCATTCCATCTTTAAAATTTGAAACGGGGGCTCCTGTGGACCGCTCTGCGGAATGTCCCTCGAGATGTCCCGGGGTCTGGTTCGCAGCCTGCTCCATATTCTGCCCGGTAGATTGTTTGGATGGTTTTGTATTTCCACTTCCTGTAAACATCAATATGCTTACACCGGCAAGAACACATACAGCAACAATACCGCAGCATGCCAATATCCTTTTCTTTATATCCTTACCAGTATAGTCTGCTGTACCGCCCTGCCTGTTCACAGCCTCACTAACTTTTCTATTTACGTCAGATCCGGAAGGAATAAACCGTGTTTTACCTGCAAAAACAGGTGTTGTTACTGCTCCCGTGTGTGTATTTGCGCTATTTCCAGTGCCTGTGTGGGTTCCTGATTTTACAGATGCTGTTCCGCCCCTTGAAGATGCAGCCGGATGTGGTATCGCCTGTCCGGCACCTGCCGTAATTGCAGACGCAGCCCCTGATAAGGCCTGATAAAACTGAGATGCAGTCTGATATCTTGCTGCAGGATTGGGATCCAATGCAACAGAAAGTACTTCAGCAGTTTTTCTGCCTGCGTGGGCAGGTGCAGGAAGTCTCGTACCAATCAATCTACGATGCTGTGCAGCTTCTTTCTGCTCCGGTGTGAAAGCAGTTGAAGTCAGGAATGGCTCTCTTCCTCCATTCAGACAACGGTAAAGCACCAATCCCAGCGAATAGATATCGGATCTGACGTCACTTCCCCTCATAGCAAATGTCTCAGGAGCCATATAGGAGACGGTCCCTTTGAATGACATAATTCCGCCCATTTGCGGCATATTTCTTGAAATACCGAAATCTCCCAGTTTAAAAAAGCCGCGATCATTAATAAAAATATTCTGCGGTTTAATATCCCTGTGAATTACACCTCCGCCATGCAGAATGACCAACGCCTGAGAAATATCCATTCCCATTTTAAGGACCAGTTTTTCAGACATTGGATGATTAATCATGTAATCTGATAACGGTGTCAGAAGCTCCATGCGAATCAGAATATCCCAGCCGATGTCAGATTTATGTTTTCGAATTAGATAATCTTCATAAGAGACAATGTTGGAATAACCAACAAACTTCTGCATAACACCGATTTCATTGCGAATCTCATCCACATGTCTCGCAAAATATTCTTCAGTCCTTCCGGCCTCCAGTCCCTCTCCGCGCAGTTGCAGCAACTCTTTCTGACTCGAAGGAATCCGCAACACTTTCAGAGCAGCTTTTTCCAGATAGCTGCCATTCCGGCGATGTATTTCATATACATTCCCAAAGCTTCCGCTTCCGATTTTCCGGACAACCTTCCACTCCGGCCATAACTCGAACCCATATCTATCCATGCTATATCCTCTTTTCCTGATCACTCTCTATGAATACCTTATTTTCACAAACAGGAATCTACAGAATTCTATCCAAATCTGCTTGATTTAAAGAAGATACACAATTGTCTTTTATACCTGAGTTTTCCTTTTCCTCAGGCTTACACACTGAAACAGGTATCAGTTTTTCAAAAAAATGAAGACTCTCGAACCGACTTTTTCCGAACTCCGTCCTTGGTACCACAGGACACTCTCCATGGATCGTATCGATTACAAGATTTTGCGCATGTCTGTATAGAAGCATGCATCTGTGAAGACTCTCTGCCGCACTACGCAGAGGTTCCACTTCTTTCTCCATAACAGCAATCGACTCCTGTAGCCGTATAACAGCCGGAATTGAATCATAAGACTGCGGCTGGGATTTTCTGCTTTTCATTTGCCCGGCCAAATATGCGTTTCTTCCCTCATCCAGAAGCTGTTCAGTCTGCTTTTGTACAGCAAAAAGCATATTTGATTCACGGATAAGTTCCAATGCTGCTTTTTCCATGATAAAAATGTCGATATGTCCCATTATTTAGCTTCCTTTAAAATATGATAAGAGAATATTACCGGTACTTGTACGTCACATAAAGCCTGGTATGCCCAATCCTCAGCTCCGAACCGTTTGGCAAAGACGTAGCGCTGTTAACAATCATACCATTTACATATGTATGGTTAAGCGATCCGGCATCCAGCACGACCAGGCCTTTATTTGAGCCAACCAGATAACAGTGAACAGAAGAGATCATGCGGTCATCTACAATCTCCAGATACGGATACGGTTTCATGGCTTCCCTTTTCCGCCCTACAGCCATTTTAGTGCGAAACACAACCGCTTCTTTTCTCCCATTGTCCAGAAAAGTAAAACAGGCATTCCACATTCGATGCGCGGCTCCGTTAGACCTAATCACCGTACCATACATATCCCGACCGGCTATAAAATCCAACCCTTTTTTCTTTCCGTAATGGAGGTCTTTCGCATCCACACCCCCATCCGTAATTACATGCTCTTTCTGAAAGGAATAAATATCAGTTTCATTCTTATTAACGGTCATCTGAGCGATAACAATAATAATGCCAGCAAAAAAGATGGTCGCTGCAATTACAATTACAATAATCCAGATCATCAATCTCTCCAGTTATTCCGTTCGCTGAATACTAAAAAACCTGTGAGGCTATCTTCAGTTGCTTATATGCTTCCTGAATAGTATCCTGATGGACTGCAAGACGCGTCAAAAACACTTCCGCAGCTTTGTCATCCGTCCAGACTTTTTCCAACAAACCCGTCGTCTCTTCCAAAGGATCTATAACTGATTCCTTTAGTGTGAGAGCAATTTCTTCCGCTTTCTCGCTCAAAAAGCTCTCTATATCGTTTTTATTATTATTCATTCTACAGCTCCCCCTCTGCTCTTTCCTGCGCCATTTTATTTAAACTCAAAAGGACTTCATTATAGAGCTCTTGCTCTCTGACAGCAAATGCGTCAGCTGCTTCGCCAAACCAACAGGAGTTCTCCCCGGCAGCCTTTTCCATCAGATGATGGATCTGTGCAAACCGGCCGTAGAGAATCTTCAGATTTTTTTCTTCGTTTTTCATCTTTTCTTCTATCATGCTCTGATTTTTCCGTCCTACAAACCTTTCCCCTTCCTAAAGTGTTCCAATCAGCAGATTCTCCCTGCAGCTTTTCTAAACCAACAATGATATTTCTCTCAGAAGGCAGCAATATCGACAGCCTCCGCTTCTGCAGAACCATAAATATTAGCTACTGCCGAAAGACTATAGGTCAAAAATTCATACCTCCGACAGATCTTTTCCAATTCCCTAATCTGTTCTCTCCATTGTGACCCCTGCACACTATACATTTCCATATTCCTGAGATCACGCTGATTTTCACGTAAAAGGATATGTGTGTCTTTCGCAATCTCTTTCATCATAAAAACATCAAAAGCAAATACATCTTTCATTAAGGTCTCCCTTTCAGGCAGCTATTCTGTTTTGTCGGAACTAAGCCATCAGTAATTCACTGCCCGTTTCCAGACCGTTTTCTCTTGCCGTCCCTTCCCTGCGAAGCATGAGACCGCGCTTTTTATCCCATAACAAGAAACGGTAATCGAGGCCATCTATCCTGCATTGCTGACGACGGCAAATCATCTCAGCGATTTCTTCCTGTACCTCATGCATGGGGACATTTTCATCAATCTGGAAATCATAGTCTTGTCCCATAATAGGTATTTCCACATTAACAATAATCATATATCTGCTGCCTCCTATTTACAGAATCGCATTCAAAGCCTGTACCGTATCACTTAAAGGTTCCATACTGTCGGAAATATCTGACGGTATCAGTATGTCCGTCGTTTCCCCTTGCCTGGAATCTTTTCCCTGTCCTGTCTCAATCTGATTCACAAGTAACTGCTCCTTTGCTTCCTGCTCACGTTCCTCCTGCCAGAGGGCAAAATCCACCATATTCATGGCGCGCAGACGCATACTCTCACTTCGAGTCCAGTCGCGCTCTGTCACAAGATAATAATCTGGTAGTGTATAGCAAAAATACTCCGGTCCGTTATATAGTTCCTCGGAAAAGCCCGGAAACGATTCTCCGGGGCGATAAATAAATGTACCCGCCGGATTCCCCATTGCCATCATCATATGCCGCAACCGTTGTTTAATGACAAACTTATTTTCTGTTGCCGACTGTACATCTTCTGCCGCCCCTTCCAAAAGACCTCTCGCGGTCAGCCTGTGCATAATCTGCAGTACTTCCCTGGCAGTAAACTCTTTTTCTGGCATATAGATTCCTTTACAAGAAGTAAAGCCGAGACTGTAAAGCAGGATCCTGACCTCATCATAGGAAAGAATGATTGAATCATCTGCAGATAATTGCATGTTATTTCCCTCTCCCTTGTTTTATTTATTCAGAAAATCCCTAATCACAGGTTTACAGCTGCGGGAAAGCGGCAGTTCGATTCCCCCTCTTAATTCTAAATAATTGCGGGACAAAAAGACTCTCTCGATTTTGTTGCGGTTTACCAGAAAACTGCGATGACAACGAATAAAAGCATCACCAAGCTGTTCCTCCAACTGATCCAGTGTTCCGCGAAAAGCAAATTCCTCGTCTCCGGTACTGCAAAACAGCTTCTTTTCCCGGGACTCGAAATAGCTGATACGATCATATTCAATCACTTCCTTTAATCCTCGGTTTTCAAGTATAAATACTTTCTGATTGCCGGTGTCCAGAAAACGTTTCACATATGTACCGACCGCCTCTGAGAGGACCTCCCTGATCTGTGAAAGATCCAATGGACGAAGTAGTAAGGATTCCGCTCCAATGGAAGGCCTCATATAGACCGTCGGCGGAATCGACATATCCGCAACGAGAATCATATATGTTCCCTTAGAACGAGACCTGATTTCCTTGGCTGAATTCACCCCGTCCCGCATAGTGATATCCAGACAGACCAGATGCAGGCGGGGATCATCTTCGAGAAGTTTTTCAAGAGCATTCTCGTCCGCGCATTCCAACCAGTTCCAATAATCATCTGTATGTTTTGCAGCCTGCTCATGTGCCTCCAGTGAAATGGCTCTTCGTTCTTTTGCATTACAATCAGCGATCAGCATTGAAATCATCTGTATATTCCTTTTACCGCTTCTTATCCTTCTTTTTAGTATGATAAATATTATGATTATTTACTATTAAATCAGCACTGCCCCGTAGTGTTCACTGGTTCTTTGCCAAAGGAACGATTACATCGATACCGACGCCCTCCTCCTCATCTGAGGACATATAGGCAAACCCTTTCTTCTGTGTCCTGGACTGCTGGTTGAAAGGAATATTCTGGAAGTTGAATATTTTCTGACTCTGAAGACTGCCACCCAAATGCAGGCCCTTTTTATATGAGCAATAATGGTTATAAGCCCTATATCCACGCAGTCCCATATCGTCTTCGATGCGCAGGCATGCAAAGAAAAAGATATTGTGGAGAGCACCCTTTTCCATAACATTTTCAAGAAAACCTGATACATCTCCGATTCCGGTCTCATGCTTATACACCATAGTCATGAAATCATTCAAATCAGCAATGAAAATAAAAATCGGCTTTTCCTGAAGCATTGTCATGGCAATATCTGTTTCATCCATTCCCTGCTCAACCAGCGACCGTTTGACTTTGTTGCGACGTGCAAATTCCGGAAGTAGTTCGCTGAAATAGGTATATATCGCTCTACTGTCCGATACATATCTCGCTCCACAGGCAGCAGCTGTCTTTTCAAACTCCGTGAAATCAGAAGTCTTCTTCTCAATTACAACATTCATGACCTCTTCACGTTTTGAGGTTGCGTACAGAAGCAGGCGCATGACATTGGTCTTGCCGGTTCTGGCACGTCCCGTAATCAGGAAACAGTAGTTATTCAGAAGAGACACTGAAGCAATAGAAGCATCCTGTGCATAGTATCCAAACGGCACCAACGAACGTTCCTGCAGTGCATGTCTGTAACGATAATCCTCTTCTAGTATTCCGAGTGTGGGATTCTCCGGAATCTCCGGGATCCTGCGTGCAGGCTCTCCCCTCCATGCCTCCCGCATCTTCATGCACTCTGCTGCGATGAGTTGACCTCTGGAGAAATCATCCTCTGCTTCAAGGCTCAACGCGGTCTGGAATTCAAGAGGTCGGTCATCAATGACTGCCATTCCGCGGCCTTTGACATTGGATTCCGGAATCAGCTGTAAATGGGTGCGTCGGATAATTTCCATGTATTTGAATTTATCTGACTGTTCCAATGATAATACAGTGCGAAAATTGTCCCCGATTCTCGTCGGAATATCATTGATGCCGAATCCTGCTCCCGAAATCACCAGAAATATACCGTATCCTACACCCTCACGGGACAGACGCAACAGAACATCATCATATTTATCATTGGTCTTGGAGCGGAAGCCGGCGTAATTGTCAATCACAACCAGAACCGCCGGCAGTTTCATTCCGTAGGCTTGAACATACTGTGTAAAGTTCCCGCCCTGAAGGTTGCTGCGGCGCTCATCCATCATTGTAGACAGCATGTGGAAAAACTTCTCCTGCCGATCCTCCTGAACATCTGTTACAATACCTCCCACATGGGGTGCATCGGCAAAGCATCCCAAAAGATTACTGGAGAAATCCAGAAGATACAGTTGCAATGCAGCCGGCGAATACTTGCTGATAAGTCCATAAATCATGGTCTGCAGGAATGTACTCTTGCCGCTGACCACCTGACCGCAAACAGCCATATGACCGCCGGTAGAAAAATTCACATACATCGGCCTCTGTGCCTGCTGTTCCGGATCATCATACAGTCCGACAATGGTTTCCATTGACCATTTTGCGATGTTTCCACTTCCGCTGTCTACCGAATCCGTCCAGCTTGTGCCATCAAAATATTTCGGAGTTGCGCCCGGGTACATCCTGGCTTCCATATCGATCAGGCTCTTCAGGTACAAGGTCTCGGGGAGAACAGGAAGCCAGAGCTGATCGCTTTTCCTGTACCCGGTCTTGGTAACCAGCTTATCAAGATAATCGATCACCGCATCCAGCTGGGTCGTTTCCTTAACAGCAGATTTCGTTTTGCCGGACGTCCCGCCAAACAATTCAATTGCAGCCGATGCTGTATGCTTTTTACGCGCACCGACCAAATCCGCTCTTCCGGTACGTCCGATCATTGAAGCAGCTGCGCTGCTCTTTCCCTCGCCCTCAGTATAGACCGCTCCGCTGTATCCGGACTGGAACAGCTCAAAAATCTCATCATTGCCTACCTGCAGGAAGCAGCGGCCTGCCTGGGTAAGGAAGGCGGCATCAGGTCTGTGAAGCATATCCATGGAATCCTGTCTATCCTGTACTCGCAGGCACAGGCGGAATTTAGAATTGGACCAAATGTTATCATCTACTGTGCCGCTGGGCTTCTGGGTCGCCAGAATCAGGTGTACGCCAAGAGAACGTCCTACCTGGGCAACACTGATAAGCTCCTGCATAAATTCCGGTTCTTCGCGTTTGAGTTCCGCAAATTCATCGATGATAATAAACAGATGGGGAATCGGAACAGAAGCTTCATGGCTCTTGTAAAGACGAGTATACAGATTAATATTATTGACACCATTTTCAGCGAAAATACGCTGTCTGCGCATATTTTCACTCTTAATACTAATCATGGCGCGGCGCACCTGGTTGCCGGAGAGATTGGAAATCTGACCCGCCAGATGGGGAAGACCAGAGAAGAGATTTGCCATTCCTCCGCCCTTAAAGTCAATGATAAAGAAGCTGACATCTTCGGGACTGAAATTAATTGCCAGTGAAAGGATATAAGTCTGCAGGGTCTCGGATTTTCCGGATCCTGTCGTGCCGGCAATCAATCCATGCGGGCCGTGGAATTTTTCGTGAATATCCAGATAGCAATCCGCTCCGCCGGCTTTGCGTCCAACAAGTGCCTTCATACTGTTGTAGTTCCTGTTTTTTCTCCAGCGGTCCAGAACATTGAATTCTGCCAGTCTGTCCACTCCATACATCTCAAAGAAGCTGATTCCCGCAGGAATCTCGCTGTTAGATTCAATCTCCCGCACATGGATATTGGCAAGACGACGGCCGAAATCCTCAAGATTCTGCCGGCTGATCACATCCGGTGTAAAAGCGCTGCGCTTCTCGGCCTGCATATCCATCAGGTTATAGATTCCCTTAAAAAACTGGTCATTTTCGATGACTGTCTCACAGGCATTAGGAAGCTGCTCTACTGTTTCGACCATCAGGAAAGTTGTCAGACCATAGAAAGGCTGCGCATCGTAAATATACTTTGTCAGAATCTCTCCCTCCAGAATAGAAGGATCTGATACAAAAATGACATAGTGAGGCTTTGCAAGTCCATTTTTTCTGACACCAGCGCCGTTGCTGTTCTCTAAACGTGTGCGCAGAATATTGGATAATTCAAAGAAAATGTCGCGGATTTCAATCTCATTGGCTGCCATATACCGGGTGCTCTTGTCTTCCGACCATACATGGGGAAGCCAGCGCATACACTCCCAATCTTCGAGCGATGCATACTCTTCTTCCTTATAGATAAAGACAAGCTTTACATCCGTATAGCAATGTGCCGCCGCAATCTCCGCTACAATCGTGTGCATCATCTGCAGGGCGCCGCGTTTCCCTGCGCCGCCTACAATACCGATCAGGCTGTGCTTGATCAGATCCACACCGACTGGGACCTTATGCAGCATACTGTACTGGTTCTTGATGACCTGGGGCTTTTTGAGCAGTGTATCATTGACCATCGAAAATTTTTCCTTGGGAATTGAGATTTCCACCTGAAAAGGACTGTCACCCAGTCCCAGCCTGGTATATAGAAAATCCGTATGTGTAAAGTTTCGATTCCAGAGACGCGGCTCCATCCGTCCGTACTGAGCGCACTGATTAGCAGATGGATAGATCATATTCATAGCAGAAGTATTGTGCCGGTACTGTTCCTGCACCTTCTCTGCGATTTCAACAAGATAATTACTGTAAGCGTTGAAACGTTGTTCCTCATCCTCCGCCATTTCTTTTTTTGTATAGTTCAGGTTAAGGACCGCCCAGATTGCTCCGATGATAGCAGCACCGATGGCAGTAACCAGTCCTGTAAACATGAACACACCTGCATTGCGCCCGGAAAACTGAGAGGCAATAACACTCATCATACATCCCAACGACATCGGAATAGCCATGGTAAAAGCCGGTCCGATCACCATGAATGCCGGACGCTGCTTCTGCGTTCGCGGCGCAGGAGGCGCCTCTATTTCAATTGGTTCGGTATACAGTTTCGGAAGGTTTCTGGGTGATCGGTTAAACCAGTTTTCAGACCGGACTGCCCCCCCTCCTTCTTCCTGTTCATGACGAACAGCCGGAGGATCAATCTTAAGGCTATGCAGGCGAGTTTCGTCGGCATAGAGTTTTCCACAATTATTTCCTACCAGCAGCAGGGAATCCATAAAGATCAGATGCAGTCCGAAAATGTCGATCTGTTCCCCGAAACGAAGCCTACGACTGCCGTGAATTCGCTGGTTTCCGATAAATACACCGTTTTTACTATTATCTACAATATACCAACCGTCTTTTGCATGCCTTAGATATGCATGTGTTCCACTGGTCAGCCCCATAAATGTATAACAGATTGTATTACCGCTGGCGGAACCGATACTGATGTCGCCCTGCCGGGAAATATCATACTTTTCCATCACATGGAAAGCGATCGGAACATTTGCTGTCATTATGATCAGTGAATCCTGATGCCTTGTCCGGATCTGCAGAATCTGTTCCCCCTGAAGAATCAGGTCCTTTGCAGGCAATCCCTTCTCATAAATCATGTAATCCTGACTGCCTCGAATTGTCCAGCCTGCTGTGGAGCGCTCCATCTCCAGCGTGATATCCTCCTGCAGGCTGTATATGCTCTTGTGCAGACGTACACGATAGTCCGTATCATAGATATTGGGAAGGAGTACTTCCCGGCATACCTTCTCATTGTAAATCAGTAAAATCATATGATTTGCCTTTGTCTTCCGTTATTACCAGATATTTCCGAATATCCTGCGGGTATGCACATGTGTCGATGCGTCATTCATAGCACGGCGGAATTGCGGAGGGGCAACTATTAATCTGGCAGTCGGGAAGTCTTTTCTGAAGCCCTTCGAACTCCACTTCAAATAGTTTTCACTTCCATAAATATCAAAAGACAGCTGCTGCAGCTGGGACAAAGTCTTCACAGTTTCCAGGTTTTTGAAATCGTTTAGTCCGATTACAGATATGCCGAATCGATCCAAAATACATGCAGCAGCATCTCCGTACTGCCCACCCGGATCTTGTCACCGTTGTAAACATATACCGCGCCACGCACCCTGCAGGACCGCAGTCCGTGGGTGACCGTCGTCCCATTTGTAGACCGCAGGTCTTCCAAAACAAGAGACCTTCCCTTTCTGTACAGGACACAGTGACGCAGAGAAACCTCTTGATCGGGAATCACCACATTATTGACTCCGTTCTCCCGTCCGATCCGGACACCCTCCAACGGATCAAATACAAATGACTCCCGTTCCGCTTGTTTCCAGGACAATGCAACGATCATGCGCACGCGTTCTCTTTTTTTATTTCTGTCATCTTCGCGCAGACTTGCGTTAAGATTCTGCTCCTTAACAAGCTTGCGAGCTGCATTGTACATATCCAGAATTCTGTTTTTTCTGCGGTTGCTGCGCACTGCAAGGAAAATCGACGCGCCGGCACACGACAGGACCGCGATGATGATGATCAGGGTAGTAATATTCTTCATTTTGTCCCTGTGCTTTGTTAACAGACTATAACCCACCGGAAAGACATGTGGCCTATAGTCTATGTCACCCGGTCGTTTGTCCGTAAACCTGCTTTATGCCGCAGGTCGGATATTTTTTACCAGATACCGCATCCTTCCGAGTTCAAGAATATCTCCCTCTTCCAGGCGGACCGGCTGCCAGACCGGATATCCATTTTTACGTGTGATATTGACATTCGAAAGATTCTCAATCATAATACCGTCCTCCGCTGCATAAAGGCAGAACTGGGAACGGCTGACTGTAGCATCTACACTCAGATAGAGCCTTCCGGACTCTATTGCAGAAGGCATCCATCTGCCTGCCACCAGAATATTGCGGAACTCCCTGGAGACCTTGTGCCCCGAGGACATTTCCACGAGGTCGATCCGCCAACGCGGCTGTGCGCCGGACGCAGATTTACGAACTCCCTGCACATTCTTCGGCTCTGGAACAGTATGGGTGCGCGGCGGCGCAGGAACTGTGTAGGTACGCTTTGCTGCAGGTACTGTATGTGTGCGCTGCAATGTAGCATTCTGTTCATTCAATATCCCTGCCTGTTTCCTGGGCTGCACAGTATAAGACTGTTCTTGCCGCATCACATAGGGCGTAATAATTGTCTTTTCATCCGCCGGACAAGCCGTATAATTACTGCCTGCTCCCGGGTATGTATTCTTATATGACATACCAGGCACTCCGGGCGCACTATACTGATTTCTCCGCTGTGGATATCCTCCGCCATTGTCGGCAAATGCTGAACTCCCCGTATAGCCATATCTGGGGCTATGATCATTTTGGTATCCCCGCTCGATCTGCCGGTCACGCCTGATCAATGTGATCAGCAGGACTACAACAATTGTCATCAGAAGAGCCACTTCAACTGTCAAAACTATTTCAAGAGTAGACATATTAATCTCCATTTCGGAGCGCTCTGCGCTATGGGGCGAAGAGAAATCTGCGAATGCGTTTCTCTTCTGCCATCAGGCCTATTTGTGGCGCTCAGACACATATAGCCCTGTGAAAAAACAGCACATCAGTATGATTTTTCACACTAACACCTCCCGTGCTTTATGTCGGTCCAATAGATTAAAAGCATAAATACACACAGATTATTCCAAACACGTCCGTGACGTCAGAAATTCTCTGACGGATGATTCCGTCTGCGCGGTAGAACGTTCAAGATTTCCATGATCGATAGTGCACACATGCCAGTAATCTCCATCAATCGGTCCATCGTTGACGTCAAAAACCTGTACAGGCTGTCCGGGAAGATAGACGCTTACTTTCGCGCCACTTCCCTCCAACGTCCCTGTCGAAGGTGTAAAGTTATGCACAAAAAAGTCATATCTGCCATTAAGGTCGTGAATAGTTGTTGTCTCCGGACCGTAACTAGTTGTGTCATCCAAATCCAGATCCGCGATCGTACCATTGCTGTCTGAAGCACTCTTATCCCTAAAGAAAATATGGAAACTGGTCCCGCTGTCCGTCTCTCCTTCCAGATGAGAATCGAGGTCTGTCGGCGTAGACCCCCACTCAAGCACGATACGTGCCTCACCGTCGGACAGTTCCTTTGTAACAACAAAGTTCTCTTCGTCTTCTGTATCATAAGTCCCGATTTCAATCTCTTTGAAATCTGTGATATAACCGATACCGGACAGCTCCACTGTGTAAATTCCGGCGGGAAGATCAACTTCATACTCTCCGTCTATATTCGTGGTACTTTCCGCAAGCACTTCGCCAACCTGATCTCCTTCTGCGCGGAAACGGATTGTGATCTCTCCTGCTCCCTCACCGCCTTGCGCATCAATGATCTGACCTGTCAACATGACCCGGTCTGACACTGCACCTCCTTTCTTTCTTCTGAGAGCCTCTGTCGGAACTACACTGTTAGCAGCACCTGCATTGACATTCTCATTCGCGTCACAGGCAACTATGACAGTACATTCATCCATGGTGAACTGCAGAACACTGCCCAGAAGTGTATTCTGGGTCCTGAAGATATCGGACGCCCCGAGGGATTCCAGCAGTTCTCTGCTGTAAGGAGGCTCTCCTCCCAGAAGAAAAGAAATATCATCCAGCTTGATTTCTTCCGGAATCGCATCATTTGCAATTGTATCTCCATCTACAGCTTCGGCCTGATAGGAACTATTTCGGAAAACCAGTATTCCGGGGATTTCCCTATAGCGCACATGGATACTTCCGTCCCTCTGTGTCTCTTTAGAAAGAGCACTGCTGACGCGCTCATAACTCTGGTATGTACCGCTCGCCAGTCTATCCAAAAGTGTGTGATTTATAGATGTATCGACGGGCTTTTCAGAATCGGAACTCTCCGGATATTGCTCATAGAACTGGAACCAGCGGCTATAAAGTTTTTTACTCTTAGTTCTGCTATATCCATCCCACAGAGTGGTTCTTGCCATGCTGTAGTTGCCCATAGCAATATAAGCATCACTCAACCCCTCATATGCAGGTACCGAAGTGTCATCTTCTTCAATCGCCTCTTTGTAGCGGAGCACTGCAGTTTCATAATCGCCTTTTGCATAGGCTTCTTCCGCGCGTTCCACACTGTCTCTATACACAGCCCCCATATCCTGCGACATTGAATACAGAAGCGCGAATGCAATCAAGGCCAATGCAAGAACCGCAGCGATGAGCAGTACAGCCTTTCGGTTGTTTGTCATTTTTTCATACCCCCTGTTCAGCTTTATAAGCCTGCAGCCACCTGTTCAGCAGCAGCTGTGTTACCAGAAAAAACAATATCCCCGTGCCGATCAAAGTATATCCCGTGATCTGCATTACGAAAGCACTCATACTGACATCCTTTCCTGTCCGGGTTCTCCCGTCCATCTAAGCGCTTCTCCGTTTTATCGCAATATCTTGTCTTCAAAATGATTCAGTAAGAAGCATCTATTGCCTTTAAGCGATCAATCAATTCGCTGTCTGCACCATATCCAGTGTTCTCTTCATACATTTGCAGCGCCATCGATGCATATCGGGAAGCTTCGGTCTTGATTCCCATGCCTTCATATGCCAATGACAGATAGGCGGGAATGCGATAGTCCTTCGATCTACTCTGCAAAAGGGGAATCAGCAGAGTAGTCGTCCCTGCATAGTCCCCCAGATACTGCATTGCTATTACGCGGCTAATCATATCATCCGTCCCGAAATTCGGAAGCGACGTCACTTTTTCATAACAGCGGACCGCCTTTCTTGCATAGGATTCCCACTCCTGTTCAGTATTCCGTGTATCTCCAACCTGATTCCAATATTCCGCCCCCAGAAGCCGCTGGTATACTGCATCTCCGGAATACATTGCCGCCCTTTCAAGCCACCCAATCCGTTCAAGGTTGTTGTCCGTTGTCGACATTCCTTCCATCTGCTTGCAGGCATCTGCCGCCAATACACATGCATCGGCACAAAGTGTGTGATCAGCTCCCATGCCAAGAATCTCTTCTACCGTCTTTATGCATGCATCGGTATTCTCCTCTTTCAGGGAGATATAAGCCTGGATGTATGCCGAATCGGCATTATCGGCACCTCCCTCCTGCATTATTTCCCGGGCCCGGGCGAAGTAGCCGTTTTGGACCAAAGCTTTAGCATAATCACGGTACATGCGTGAGGTCACAGTTTTTTCTTTTTTTGCTATCTCAAGTACATCTTTATAATATTCCTGGGCATTCTCAAAATCCTCTTTTTCAACAGCCAGATCCCCCAGGCATTGAAGGATCAAAATAGAATCCGCCGGACGGCCGTTTCGAATATCCTTATAGGCACTGTCATTCAGTATTTCGTTTCCGATTGTCTGGGCTTTCCCTTCCCTGCGCTCATAAGCCTCTGTAAAGGAATGCAGTTCCGCTTCATATGCGTTTATATTTTCCTGCTGTTTACCCTTGATCAGGTAATGGCATCCTCCACCGATCAGAGCAGCGGACAAAAGCCAGCTTGCAGCGCGTAGCAGGACATAACGCCTGAATTTCCTGTCCTGCCTTCGCAGATTACGGACCGCATGATAGAGACTGCTTCCGTCTGCAAAGCGCATATTCCGATTCTGCTCCAAACATCGTGCGATAACACTGCATAAGGCATCAGAATACCCGCACTCCAGCATATCATGAAACAGCACTCCTGCCGGCTGCCCCGCTATAGCCACGCCCGCGAGGTTTGCCTGCACAGAATATCCCCCCCTGTTCCTTGACTGCCTCGTATCGGGGTAACATCCGGTCATCAGGTAATAGAAGACTGCACCGGTGCTGAAAATATCTGTACGTGCATCCAGAGAGGTAATATCCTTTGTTCTCGCGCGAATATCCATAATCCGCCGATACTGCTCAGGTGAAGCAAAATGAATCGAATATCCACTCAGGCTTGTAGAAACACCCGCTGTCACCGATATGTTGAAATCAATCAGGCACAGGTTTCCGTCTTTGGTTAGGATCAGGTTATCAGGCTTGATATCACTATGAATCACCGGCGGTTTATTTTTGTGCAGGTAACTGAGTACACCGGATAGCTGCAGGAGCATATTTACGAGCAAGTTTTCCGGCAGCTGACGGTTTCCCGCCTGCAAATCATCCACGCTGGTACCTTCGATATAATCCATAACGGTAAACACTTCTCCGTCACGCACCAGATAATCGTATACCTGTGGAATATTCGTGTGGCGCAGATTTTTGAGGATATCCGTTTCTGCCCGAAGTGCCTCCAGATTCCCGACTCCCATCTGGACCCTTTTGATCACCACATATTTGCGAAGGTTGCGATGGTATGCCAGAAAAACCAGGCCGGACCCACCCCGTCCAATCTGTTTAATCACCTGGTATGTTCCGCCAAGGATTTCCCCCTGATAAATCATATCCCCGCACCTCGTTTTATTTGCCACAAATACATGTTCCACGGCACACATTGAACCGGAATACACTCGTTCCGCCGCCCAATGACTGCGGGCAGGGATGATCTCTTTCTATTCTGTCATTGAACATCTATCTGTGCCTTTTGAAAATAAAAACGAGGCAGGAGCCGGGAGCCCGCTCCCTGCCCCGTTTATTGTTATTTATTGACAGTTACACAATTAATTATTGTAGGCAGTTCAATTGCCGCAATTAGTCACGCAGCCAGTACATCGCAGCCTTATGACATCCTATGCCGCATTCGCCTGATCCTTCTTGCGCTTACGCAGAATCAGGAAGAGCAGAATCAGCACAATGGCTGCACCTGTGCCCACTCTTGCTGCCATATTGTTGACAACCTGTGAGAATGTGTTCGTGGTGACCAGGAATCCGCGTCTGTTTTCACTATAACTGACTCCTTTTGTACCATCCTGCGAACCGGCACGGATATCCGTACTTTCATTTCCTGCAAGGTCTGTCGTTATGACTTCAACCCACTGCCAGTTCTTGTTGTCTGTGATTTCATAATTGATCTTGATCTGGTCTGTTGACTCGTCCGTATAGATTGCCAAGTCCTCATACTTCTGCGTATCGGTATCTGCAGGCTTCGGATTTGTCTCCTGATCGTAATACGCATACGTGATCGTCTGCGCAGGATCCTGTGTTGCGTCAGGTGTGCTCAGGCCAAGTGTATCTCCCATCCAGCGTCTTATTTCCACCTTTGCAACAGCTGTCTGCGCATCCTCGGGATAAACATCTACTATAAGGCTTTTATCGTTTACAGTCTGCTTCGTACTGGATTTGACGCCCGCCAACTGGTTGGTCGGTGCGGTTTTGTCTATGACGAAATCAATCGGGAAGGAATCCACATAAAGTTTTTCCTTGCCATTCTCATCTGTACCTTTATGAACACGCGAAGTCGTATTCTTATGTCCTGCTTCATCGATGGAGGAAATGGTGAAACTGTAATCGCCCTCCTCCTCAAAGACAGAACTGCTTATCTTGTAACGATATGTCCTGAGCTTAGTGCCCGTGTTCGGAACTTCTTCAAAAGTATAGTCTGTTCCCGGTGTCAGTGTCTTGATCGTTGCTGTGTTGCCGTCCTTCATCATTTCGATCTTCTGAGAATCCTTCTTCAGTGCATTGGTGTTGTACTCAAAGATTGTCAGATCCTGCGTCGAATTGTGGTAATAGGAATCTCTAATATATCCATATGTGCTGTAAGGAGACACCGCATCATTCTTGTCATCCCGGTCAGCTGCATAGCTTGAGCCGAAACGGTTGATACTGAAATCAAATTCAATTAGTTCACTCTCATTTCCCGCAAGGTCAATAGCCTGAACTTTGACATGATATACATCATCAATGCTCTCTGAAACCTTGAAAGTCAGAGAACTCACTCCCATGGTGAATTTAGTATTATCATTAGCATCCAAAACCACCTTACCAGTAAAGTGATTTGCCAGCTTCTGTCCGATAATCTCAAAGATTGCATCGGCCTGTGCCGTACTGATATTGGTGTCTACTACCGTTACTACGGGTGCAAAGCCGTCTTCAGTAAAGAACTGCATGTCAACTGGATGATCACTCTTGCCTGCCTCTGTTGCCTTGTTGACCTTAAAAGGCTTTCCGTCTTCAAAAATCAGTACGGGAGGTTTCGTGTCAATGACAAACTCTGTCTGTTTGGGAATCTCCCTCTGATTGCCGGCCATATCCGTAACAGTGCCGTTGAAGATATAAATACCGTCCTCTGGAAATCTGAGCGTTGCAGTTTTGCCGTTGAACCGTACAGAAGGTGCTCTTCCGCCGCCGTCCGCTTTGACGACAATATCATTCTGGCCGTTAAAGTTGACATCAGAGACGCTGATAGTCGCTGTACGTGATGCTTTATAATACTTACCGTTTCTTACATCATTGTTATTGTATGTGACCGATATGGAGGGGAAAGTCTTGTCAACAGTAAATTCACGAGGAGCCGTTCCATTGTACTTGATATCGGTCGCTTTATTGCCCAAAAGATCCTCTCCGCTGACTTCCAGCGTATAATTACCGTCTCTGGAGTAGGTCACATGTGCTGTCCAGACGTCCTTGTCTCCATTGCCGCCCTTGCTGGTGTGAGACCATCCGCTGATCGAAGCAGCACTCTGGGTATTGATTTTGAACTTCGAAGGGTCAAAATTGCGCTCTGTAACAGCTATTGTCGCTGTACGATTTGCTTTGAAATACTTCTGATTCTGTGCACTATTGTTGTCATATGTCACTTGGACAGTTGGTGATGTGACATCAATACCGAAGTTGTACTTCATCTCGCGCTTGTTGCCGGCATTATCATATGCTGTGACAACTACTTCGAGATCATTGTTATTGTGGCTCTTTCCGCCTACAGTCACAGTCGGACTAATCTTGTAGACAAGTTTCTCATCCTTATAGTTTTTCTTGTATGTCTTAGTGTTCGCTTTGTGGAGAGCCTTCGTATCACCGCTGACCAGTTTGCCGGCAACATACATCTGATAGGTTACATCCGCAAGGCCGGAGCTGCTGTTCGTGGAATCAGGATCCGAAACCACAATGTTCAGAGGAACATCCGAGCGGAACAGGGGCTGCCCATTCCTGTATCCGTTGGTACCGGATTTTGCTTTTGCCACAATACTGATTGTAGGTGCGATCTTGTCGATGTTCGGCAGATCCTTATCCAGATAAATCTTATTTTCTGCAGCATAGGTCGTTATGTTTCCTGCAAGGTCTGTAAACCTATACTGCGTGACCTGGAATATCTGCTTCCCGGTCTGTTTTCCTGAAGCACTGTTATTGTACTTATAGATTGAATTAGAAACATTCTTCTTGTCGGAACTTCTGGTAGAAGTCACTTTATAGGCGATGCTGACAGGAGATTTTTCCACATTGCTGTCTACGGTAATCTTGAAGGAAGCATTCGTCTCCTTGCGGTAAGGCTCGGCGTAGGTCACGTTGCCCTTTGTATCCATCTTGTAGATCGTTGTCTTTCCTGTCTTGATCTCCAGTTCGCCCACGGGCTTCACTGTGTCTACGACAATGTGATTGGAAATATTGGCCTCTGTCTCAAGAGAACCGTTGCTCTTCTCATCCACAACGAGGTTGGTGCTGTCAGAAGTTGTCTGCAGGTTTTTGTCGGAGGAAGGTACAAGTGCATTGCCTGCCTTGTCACTTCCGTAGATTGCATAGCGGTATACGCCGTCCGAATCAACGGTTTCCTTAAAAATCCTGGATTTACTGGTGATCGTAGTCGGGAATTCGCTCACATTCGCAGTCTCACTATTGTAGGAACCGCTTGTGATCGAGCCTTTTTTGACCATGATCTTAGATGCATCGTAGTTGGTATCCTGCACTGTAAAGGTGGCCGTATACTTATTATTGAAGTAGTAACGATTACCCTGGGAATTGATACTCTTGTTTTTGGAGGAAGGAGATTCCACCGCAAGTGTAAACACAGGAGCCGTCTGGTCAAGCACGATCTCATATGCCGCCACAAAAGGTGTCTGTTCTGTAAGATCCTTATCAAATGAACCGGAAACAGCTGTTTTATCAGCATAAGTTTCGGAAGTTGCATTCTTGTCATAATCAGGTGCGCTCTCCGTAACTTTGGTAGGATTCAGAGCACGGTCCGTTCCGTATGCGGTGTAGACACTGCGTCCCTCCTCAGTGATCTTAATTACGGGAACGTTGTACGAAGTACCGCTCGCAGATGTCTGCTGTGTCTCTGATCCTTCAGCGCCAGCATACAGCTTGTTGCCGTCCAGCTCATAATTGTCTTTAAACTGCATGCTCACGCTGACCGGCTTGTTGTAATAAGCACTCACCCTGTCCTTGACACTTGTCTCCCCAGTGTACATGTTGGGCTGGTCATCCGATGTGTAAGTGATCGTGACTTCGGGAGATTTTTTATCGATAACCTTGCCGTACTCTGCTTTCACAGAACCGGTTGTCTCTTCTTTGAGTTTGTCAGGACCCTCTTTACCTATTAAGTTCTCGCTCAGCTTCAGCGGGTTTCCTGCATAGTCAGTTCCGCTGATTGTGAGGTTACTATAGGAAGCACCTTCAACTTCATCTTCATCTGCCTTCAGACTATAGGTTGCAATAACACCCTTATCCGAACCGGCAAATTTAATCATCTCATCCGGCTGAGCTACTGCAGGATTGCATACAAGACTGCCCTCGAGACATGAATCTGCTTGTCTGATATAATTATCTTCAACAGCAATCTTGACTTCTACATCCTTGTTATAATAAACACTATTCGTATCACCATAAACATGGTTGTCTGTAATTGGATAATTCTGTTTACCCTGATCTCCGGCGGTTTCAATAGAAACAACTTCAGGATTGGTTTTATCAAGGATGAAGGATGCCACCTTCATTCCGTCGCCTTCTGCCACAGCTTTAAGTTTAATTTCCTTCGGTTTCGCACTAATACCTTCTTCCGTCGCCTTGTTTTCTGCAGCGTCGATTGCTGTCACGATTACAGTTATCTCACCCCCCGGCAGCTCCTTCGGCAGCAATTCAGCGATTTCGCTCGCACTGAAAGTAAGGGATCCGGAATTATCTTTGCTGTTTGTAAGTTTTCTTTCAATCTTACTTTCAGCATTGTATACAAGAACAGCTTTATAGCTACTGCCAGCAAATGTATCATCCATAAAATTATCGGAAAACTTCACTGTCAGACCACCATTGGCGGCACCGTAATACCATTTGCCGTCCACGGCGCTTCCCTTTGTGTCATTCAAAACAATTTCGACTTCAGGAGCACTATTGTCGAAGACTAATTCTAGTGTGGACTCACCTGTATTGCCGCAATTATCGGTTGCCGTGACCTTAAGTGTGTACTCTCCGTTTAGTGATTTGTTTTTAATAGAAAAAATCACTTCTTTTTCCAGGGATTCCTGTGCCTTTTTCAGGAGTTCTGTAGATGAAAGCTTGTCGGAATAAAAATCCCATTTGAACCTATCGTTCGAAAAATGAGTTGAATTCGACCTAAAAGCGTTTTCAACAGGCGTGCCTTCTGCCTTATTGCCCTTATAGAGGTAAACTTCAATTGACTGTATGCCTGATCCGTTCGCAGGATCTATTGCTTTTGCTGTAATAGCTTTTTTAGAATCCGATGTTGTCCAGCTATCTGCATTATCGCAGGTAATTGAGACGGAAGGCGCTGCGTTCTCATAAATGACAGAGTGTTTTATATCAGTCTTAGCATTACCAACTTTATCAATCGAATGGATATAAACATATCCATAGTTCGGAACAGTAATAGTAAATTCCCGTTTGTTCAGGTCAATAGAAGTCCAGGTTTTTTCGTCGAATTTAACATTTTCCTCATTTACTGTAATCATGTAATACACACCAGCGACGCCTGCCTCTGTATCATCAACGACAATTGTCTCTGTGTGCTCTACATTGCTGAGTTTTTTAATATTATCAACTATTACAGTCGGGGCTGCGCTGTCAACCTTCACATTCTCCATTGTAATCTTCGCAATTTCCCCGTCTGCATTTTTAGCGTAAAAGGCCACTACGCTTTCTTTTTTAAATGTGACTGTTGTCTTGTCTGCAAATGGATCGGGTTCTTTATCGGTTTTTTCATATGTAGTTCCGATCGTATAGCCGTTCTTGGCGTTGAACGCAATCGTTCCGTTTCCATCTTTATTTGCCGGGACCCAGATTGTCCCTTCATCATCTTTGTACGTAACCGGTGTCTCAGCAACAGAGGCCACATCATCAAAGTTCTTTACAACTGCATTGATTGTGGCCTTTTCGAAAGTCACTATGACTTCATATTTTTCGAAACTCTCAGCTGCATCTGAAGATTCCATCGTATATACCGGAGAATCCTTGGTGGCTTTAACACCTACCTCAGTAGTCTTTGTAACACTTCCTACGGAATCATACTGTAAGTCGGTGCTATAAGAGGATGCGAGATCTTTGCCATTCAGCAAAAGCTTGACATCGTCTCTCTCATTTATATTCTTCAATGACCATTCGATGCTGAATTTACTGCTATCCTCGGGAATATTTTCTGTATTATCAAAATTCTTTCCGGGAACAGTAACTGTTGCGGTGATCTTAATCTTCTTTACAGTGATCTCAGCGCTTTCCATTTTCAAGGATACGCGATAACTATCTTCGCCGGGGGTCCGCGTCATGAGTAACTTATAAGTACCGGCCGCATCAGGTGTATAGCTAAGGTCTGTCGCTCCTTCTATATTCTTATATTCCTTGTTAGCATCCTTTTTTACCCACTGATAACTGTATTTGGTATCATCTTTATCGTCATCAATCGCCCCGTCCGTGTATACCGGTTCTGCATAAAGTGTATCAGTAATCTCCGCACTGTCGTCATCACCCAGTTTCTCCTTATTGGTATCACCGGCTTCAGATTTTTTCAGAGTAATACTTCCTACTCCATATTCCGTATATACCTTCAAAGTAACAGACTTACTCTTACTATCACTCGATCCCTGAAGGCCTTTCTTTTTTGCTGTCACTGTAAGTTTAATCTCACCGCCCTGTTTTCCTTTAACAGAACTAAGTTTGACTTTATTCCCACTACTTGTGAGCTTTACAGCATTTTTTACTGTACTATTATTGTCAAGCGCCCAGGTGTATGTGTAGTTTCCGCTCAGACCATCTGCAGTAAGGGTCACCTCAGAGCTTTTAATTTCAACACTGCCTGTAACTTCATCAGACCCGTTTTTGATTGCAAGCTTGGATTCTTCCTGCTCAGATTCATTATTCTCGTTATTATCGGTGTCGTTGTTGGTCGTATCGTTATTTGTTGTGTCGTTGTTCGTTGTATCGTTGTTGGTCGTATCGTTATTTGTTGTGTCGTTGTTCGTTGTGTCGTTGTTGGTCGTATTACTGTTGGTAGTATCGTTATTTGTAGTGTCGTTGTTCGTTGTATCGTTGTTCGTTGTATCGTTTTTGGTCGTATCGTTTTTGGTCGTATCGTTTTTGGTTGTGTCGTTATTTGCAGTATCGTTGTTAGTTGTGTCGTTGTTTGTTGTATCGTTGTTCGTTGTGTCGTTATTTGTAGTGTCGTTGTTCGTTGTGTCGTTGTTCGTTGTGTCGTTGTTCGTTGTGTCGTTGTTTGTCGTGTTGTTATTTGTAGTGTCGTTGTTCGTTGTGTCGTTGTTCGTTGTGTCGTTATCTGTCGTTTCGTTGGTGGTCGTATCTTTGTTAGGTGTGCCTTTGTCATCTACGCCTGATGATTCTGTTGCCTGGGCAATCAGAGACATAGGACCGCCGGCAGGCACAAGCTGAATAACCAACGCCGCTGCGCAGATAATCGCCAGAAAACGCACAAACCTATTCGGCCTTTTTCCGTTCTTTTTCATATCTACCTCTCAGTTTCAGAAGTTGGGATGTTCATCCCCTAATACAATGGATTAAGTAATTAAAAATATATTTAAAAATCAAGCAGGGATAATCTCATCCGTGTGCGTGATAATGGTTTTCTGTGTGATCCGGAAAGAGCTGTTCGGTGCCGATACACTGTTCTGTGCGCCCAGAACAGCCTCCTCCTGTCTAGCAGAAAAAATGTCAGGCTGCTGATCGGAGAACTTCATGGTATTGCCGCTCGGCTTCGCGTATTCCGAATGTCCGGACGGGGCAGTATTTGCCCCCGCATGTGCCGATGCTTCCTGCGGAGACTGCGTTTTCCCCGCAACCGTAGATTTTACGGTTATGCCACCGCTGTTTCGCAGATCAGACTCCGTGTCATCCCGCAATTTACCGGTCCGGAGATTTCTCGCGTTCATCTCCTCAATCGTCTTCCGTTGTGCCCGACCTGTCTCTATCAGGAAAATATCCTTAATGTCCAAGAGGAAAAACAGGGCAACAGCAAGCACAGCTGCCGCAATGGCGATTACAAAACAGATTCTCGATGCCGACTGCAAAAAAACAATGTCGTCAAATGCGCTCATCATTCCCTCCTTTCCTATTGGTCTGTGCCCGATGCGTCTGAATTAGTGTCGGTATTCTCCGTGTCTTCAGATATGGTACTGCCGTTATCTGCCTGTTCCTGTATTTCCACAGGAGCAGACGTTCCAGAAGGAGCAGCGTGTACAGTGGCGTTGAAGTAATCATCGAGCGCCGCTTCCGCTTTCTGCAGATTCTCCTTTACGCGAGCGATTTCCTCTCTGTAGAAAGAGGAACTGCCGACAGACTGGTTTAAAAATGTTTTGGCGCGCTCCAGTGTCTCCCGCATGTTGACTTCCGTTACACCCTGCTCGTTGTAATTTATGATCCTGGGACTGTTCAGTTCGGCGGCTACTTCATCACATATTCTAATCGGATAACCTATATCACCAGTCTGATCATTGAGACCGTTGAGATCCTTTGTCAGTTCGTCCAGTTTATCCCAGTATTCCCGATAGTCTGAGTTGCCCTTAATCTGCCCCCGCTTGATCTCCGAGTCGCTCTTAATCCTCTTTTGGTACGCCTCCGCAAGTTCGAGTAGCAGCTGGGCTTCTCCCAGCTTCTGTCCGCTCAGTCCGCCGGATTCTACAGCGCTTCCCAGAAATTCTTTCGCGTTGCCTTTCCCGCTCGGATAATTAAGAAAAATCAAGGATCCAAAGCGCAAATTGAAATCCGCATAGGTCTCGGTGTCCTGTTCTTTTAGAATATCGATATTGAACTTCCGATGTGACGGATCTCCCTCTCTGCTATGAATGCTGTCTACAATCTCGTTGTAATCAGCAGATGTAATCTCCGCCAATGTCTCCACATCATCAATCATATTTTGATAAGCCTCCGGTCTGCCCGGATTCAGATCCATCGCTGCTTTGTAATATTCGGCTTTCTGTGTGAATTCCGTTACTGAAGCTGAGTTGGAAATAAACCTATCGTACATTTCTCCTCGCGTATTGGAATATGCTACGCGAAATCCAATACCTGCCAAAAGGGCGAGCAGAGAAACGCCTATACAGGCAAGAAATCCGTAAAGGCTTCTCTTGCGCCTTGCTTTTTCCTTGTCGTCTTCCTTATGAACATTTTGCAAGGCATACATCAGCTCTGCGCAATTCTGGTATCTGTTTACAGGATCCGGCTGACAACATTTAATGATGATCTTCTCCAGACCGCTGCCCTTAAGATGCGGCAGAAAGTTTCCGATCGGATGAATAACAAAGTTCGTATCCGCCGGACTGTATCCTGTAACCAAATGGTACATTGTAGCGCCGAGGTTATAAATGTCGGTCCGCCCATCTGTCTGTCCGCGTCCGCCAAACTGCTCAGGGGCAGCATATCCGCGAGTTCCAAGCCAGGTCGTATCCTCATTACGCGTATCCTTGTATTCTCTCGCAGTACCAAAATCAATGAGTGTGACATCGCCGCTCGGCCTCAGCATAACGTTAGCGGGCTTCATATCCCTGTAAATGATAGGAGGCCGTCTGCTATGCAGATACCCAAGAACATCACATAGCTGCTTAGCCCATTCAACCACCTTTTCCGGATGCTGGGCTCCTTCTATATCAAGAAGATGTTGCAGACTGTTTCCCTCGATATAATCCATAACGATGATAAAGCTGTCATCCTTATCGATTACATCAATAATACTTGGCAAGTTTGGGTGGTTCAGTTTCTTGAGCATCTCCGTCTCGGCGACAAGTCCCTGGCTTACAACCGTTGTGTCATTGCCGCCGTCCTTGCGTACCTCTTTGATCGCCCATGTTTTATTGGCTCTCTCATTTAACGCCAAATAGACCACGCTCATTCCTCCGTGGCCTATCTCATTCAGTATCTTATATTTTCCGTCTAATAGAGATCCTACTTCCAGCATGTATCCTTCTCCCTGCCTTTCCTGTTTCTCTCTGTTTACTAAAAGCTTTAGAAAAGTTTTACAAGAATGGCACTGATATTATCATCCTCGCGGCGGTCAATATTGAGTCTGGTCATTTCCACAAGACGTTGTTTCATGATACTTTCATTCGTCATATACGACGGATGAAAAGCACGATAGAATTCCTCCGGGCTTATGACATGTCGAAAACCGTCACAGCACAGCATAAAAACATGTCCCGCTGCGGTTTTGCCGTGGGAAAAAACCGGTCTGACAATCTGACTGGCGCCGATACATTGCAGAAGAACACTTCGCTGTGGATCTGTCAAACTTTGTACCTGTGTCATACGGCCTGCATCGATTTCGCGCTGTACATAGGTCTGATCCTTTGTCAGCTGGTAAATCTTATCCGCCAAAAGGTAAACTCGGGAATCTCCGACATTAAGCGTGTAGTAATCTTCTCCGATAATCAGGACAGCAGTCGCTGTTGTACCCAAAGCAACATGCAAGCTTCTGCCATAGTTTTCAATCGCACGGCTTGTCCGTTCAATTAGAATGGCCCATTGGTTCCAGAGCAATTCCTCCCTGATCAATCCATTACCATTTTCCTCAAGAAAAACCGGAAACTCTTTTTCAAACCAATCGGCAAATGCATTCACCATGGCTGCACTTGCGACCTCTCCCTTTGCCAATCCGCCCATGCCGTCACACACAGAGGCAAACAGAATGTTTCCACGTTCCGTACTTGCCTGCATAATAATCATGGAGTCTTGATTAGTCTTCTTCCTGGTACCCACATCAGTATGGGTTGCTGTAAGAAAATTCATTATTCACGTCTTCTCTTTCGTATACTGTCTGCAGCTTATACATATGTCTGCCTGCCCACAGATACTGCGGGCAGGCAGACACGTTTTCTACAGATACTATCTTTTATGAATGATGTGTTTACGAAACATCAGTCATTCCGTCAACGTGTCTTGTCCAGGCAGGAATCATTCCCTTCTCAACAAAATGTCTTTTACAAATGCACTCCGTCATTTTTCCATTCGCTCAAAAAGCTGACATCTGCTTAAAAAGCATTGTATGTAAACTCTTCATCAGCAAAGGTAATCTTATCACCGCTGTTGATACGGACTTCCTGATTGGCAGTCGCTCTTACAGAGTTGACGAACGTGCAGTTAGTACTATTCTGGTCAACAACATAGGCGCTGCCGCCGCGGTTCACGATGATTGCATGGAGACGGCCGACTGCTGTGTTGTCGCTGATGCAGTAGTCAACGCGGCTGCGCTCACGACCAACCTTGAACTGATCCTTGTTGATTACGATAGATTCGCCGGTTTTTGTACGGACCAGTGTGCCATAATTTTCGCCCTCACTCAGTACGGTTGTGGCATTGCTGTCGCTGCCGAGAACAGTGGTATCTGCTGCGCCGCCGAGAACGGTCGTGCCTGTTTCGGGCTTGCCGGCATAGCTGTCAAATCCGCCTGCAGGTCCATAGCCGGGAGCGGGACCGGATCCAGCTGCAAAACCGGACATATCAGGACCGGGGCCATATGCAGGAGCTTCCTGCTTCTTACCGGGCTTAAGCATAACAATTACGATAATCAGGATGATGATAGCTGCGATAATTGCAACGATTGCAGCTATTGGCAGGCCTCCTGCTTTAGTCTCTTCAGTCTCTTCAGTTTCTTCGGCTTCTTCAGTTTGTACAGTCTCAGTGGCTGTGCTGGTTCCCAGAGCAGATCTTGCACTTGAAAGACGGGCAGTTGCTGCGTCCACTTCCTCCTGTGTCGCATCTTCCTTGTTCAGGACAGTCTGCGCATTAGAAATTGCATTATTGAACTCGTCAACTACCGCTGCGTCTTTTCCTTCAATATTGGGATTTGCAGAAGCAGCTATCTCGTTCTGAAGGGCAGTCTTGTTTACTGCACTGCTGTCAGTGTCATCTACTGGTTCAGCAGGAGTGGTGATATTTGTATATTCGATTCCAAGGGGATCCATCATGGACACAAGTTCGGATACAGCAATAGCGCTCATATAATCGACCTGAGTGCCATCCTCGGAATGCGCCTTCTGCGTAATACCGATTACACTTCCAGCATAGTCAACCAGCGGTCCACCGGAGCATCCGCCCGGCATCTGTGCTGTATGGACAATAGCACTTACTGTTCCTTCATTACCCATACGGTTGATCATACCGAAGTTTACAGTAACATCATCACTCGTATAGGTGTTCTTGTCGATAATCGCACCGACAAGACCGGGGAATCCAAGTGTATAGCAGGGAGCAGTAGGTTTTATCTCACCTGTATTGACCTTCAGATAAGTGCGGTTCTTAAGAGGCTGCTCCATTTTCAGGACTGCCAGATCTGCAATATCACTGTGTGTAACTACAGTAGCTTTGATTGTCTGATCACGGTAAACGCTAATATGAATCTCTTTACGCTCATCCGCCTGCTTCTCAGAAAGGTCCAGAGTCTCAGTAATATATTTCTTGGTCTCTTCATCGTTATAATCAAAGAACGCTACATGTGAGCAGGTGACCACATTTGTCTCATTGACAAGGAACCCTGTTCCAGCCTGTACCGGAAGAAACTTACCAGACTCCTTATCCCTTACGCCAGTGACTACCTGCAGCACGCCGCTTTTATCCTCTTCTACTGCGGTATTCCCCTGTGCATCCTGCGTACCAGCACCAAACGCAGGAAGGCACAATGCTAAGACCATGCACAGCATGAGCGCCAATGTCAGCAAGCGTTTGAAACCTATTTTTGCTTTCATAAACAATCCTCCTTTTTCCGGCCATGTTATATTGAGAAATACTTTTATCGCCGGCAGTCTTGTTCCGGAAAACAGTTGTCCACCGTCTTCCCGCTCCAATTTCACGAAGCCGTGTTCCATTGATGTTGTTTACATAAACCAAGGCATTATGAACATAGTTAAAGGCGAAAAGTCCTGTCACTATCTACAGTGCTGTCTGTCAAGATACAAAAAAGACAAATACCATGGTTGTTTACATCGTTTTTTATTTTACGACATATCTAATTAAAATACCAGTATATTATTCACAATATGGACACAATTTTTAGGATGCTATAGAATCCATCTTTCCAAGCAATACATATCATTTTGTGTAAGGGCATTACAGCATGGATTTGTTTTGACCAAAGCAGTCACGATCCTAAGGCCCGCCTTGTTTCTTCTTTATTTAGTAACAGGCGCAACCTGAATCTGCTATTCATAATAGAAATCACGTGCAGCACTCCCTTTATGTTTATAATCCAAGGAATATTTTTCTATAAAATACCGTTTTCGGAACTGTAAATGTTCTTTTCATGATAAACGACACATAAACAAAGACGAACATCATATAGAATGACTCGGATATAAATATATATATCGTATAATAATATACGATATATCGACTTATCTAATATCTACTTTTATGTATAAAATGTATAATTGTAACCTATAGTATATGTTTCATTCAAAGTCATAACTGGCTTTGAGTAATTTGCTCCACGAGGACGTTCACAAAGCCACAAAAAAATAAGCGGTACATGAAAATACAGTGACAAACGAATAGTCGCCGGTACTCGTTGGAGCGCTCTCAATGCGGGGTACTTTAATGTCTCGAGAAAAGTCGAAATTTGATGTTCTTAGAAAAATAGAACACGAACGACACAGAAGAAACTGGACGGAATATACCCTTGCCAAAAACGCTGGTATTGCGCAATCTACAATTTCCACATGGTACCGAAAGCAACTTCAACCATCAATTGCATCGATCGAAAAAATTTGTACAGGATTTGGAATCACTCTCTCAGAGTTTTTCAAAGAAGATGAGAAAGGAAATCAACTTACTATGACAGATGATCAGCGTGCACTTTATGAAGAATGGATCAAACTGTCGCCTTCTCAAAAACGGGCATTTATTAATCTTCTCAAAAGTATGAATGATTAAAACACCATACTCCCCTGTATATATTAGCCAGTAATATATACAGGGGAGTATGCTTTCCCTATGCTCTCTTAATAAGTACTTTCGATACAATCCTCCTCGATTGACCCAGAAAAAAACTCATCGTTTATCCCGGTCAATAAAGCTGAGGGCAATCATGCTGAAAGCAACACATCCTGCCGCAATACTTAAAAGAATCAGCCATATTAGAGCCAAGTTTACGTCTTCTGCTTTCTGCCACGGATTCTCTGTCGCTAAAGTTAATAGATATGGATCATTCCTTACCGAATCAGTTGTACATGCAATGGACATTAACCCGTTCATGCCCCACTTACTGATTGTGAGATTGGAGATTATATCCGCAACCCCTTCCAGTTCAAATACCACCCCCGCCAAGATTAGCTGCACAATTAGGACGAAAGGCATCACAGTCATAGCCGAATTAGTATCCTTGACAATGCAGGATACCAGAATAGCCATCATGTCTGAAACAAATACTGTGAGATACAAGGTAATATACAAATCTAAGGGAAGTGGAAATATCAATCCTTTATTCGGCAGATTTGCGGCATTTTTGAGAAGTACGACAGCCAGTACAATCATAGCTTCGGCAGCACACAGTGCTGCCTCAAAGATTACATGAGCCAATATATAGGAGGAGATACGAAGACCTGTGCGGTGTTCCCGCTTAATGATAGCTCGTTCCCGACATACAGACTGAATTGAATTGAACAGTCCCACCCATATACAGGCACAAATTATAGAAAAACAGCTGTTTTTGGTCTGCGGATAGGCACGGAATGTCTTTTCACTTGTGACCATAGCAATCAGTCCAATAATAATCAGTGTGGAAATCAGGTTTTTCCACTGCTTCTCATTATTAAACAGACGCCAACATTTACCTACGTAAATCCGTATCTGCTCTTTTCGTCCTATTCGGTTTCCCATCATCCCCCCGACACATGACGCTGGCTGTGATACTTCTGCATAAAATAATCAGCCATTCCATCTCCGCCTTCGTCTTTACGATTTATGCGGCCAACTACTTGTTCCAATGTTTTTGTTTCAAAAAAGCGGCATGTCTCACCCGGCGTACCGAAAAAGGCCAGATGTCCGCAATCATCCTTCGCGCTTTTTGCAAGAACAATAATTTTGTCAAACAATTCAAAAGCACGATCCGGCGAGTGAGAAATCACCATAACTATCTTTCCCTGATCGGCAATTTGCCGAAGATTTGTCATCAGTTCTTTAGCCATAATGCCATCAAGTCCAGAATCCGGTTCATCCAGGAAAAACAGAGACGGATTCCCGATATATTCCACTGCAATACTTAATCTTTTTCGTTGACCACCGCTGAGTTTCCCCACTATAGAATCTTTTTCCCTGATAAGGCCAAACATATAGAGTGTATACTGGACACGCTGTTCACGTTGTTCTTCAGTCATTGTATCCGGCAAACGCATACGTGCCGCATTGTCCAATGTGTCATAAACCACATCATCCATGCGAAGAAGATCTTGTTGCGGGACATAGCCAATCTCATATTTCATTTTTTCAAATTCCCGATATATATCAGAGGAACCGTAAACAATCTTTCCCTTTGCCGGCTCATATCCCATAACGGCATTCATGAAAGTCGTCTTTCCGGCACCGGATCCGCCCAGAATCAGAACCAGAGATCCACTATCAATACAGAGATTGACATCTCGCAGAATAGTTTTTTTACGCAGTCGATTCCAGACTACTTTTTCTCTGATACTTATGATGAGCGACTTTTTGTCTGCAGCAGATAAGTTTTTTTTCTGTATCTCAATTTCCGAAACAGATTTTTCCGACGTCATCACTTCCGGCACAGAATCTCTTGTTTGTTTTTCTTCCTTATCTTCGGGAAGATTCCATTCTTTCTTTGTATCAGGAGATATATTATCCCACTTATTCTGTAAGGAAGGAGCTTTATCCTCCTGAAACAGGATATAATTCCCCCTGAAAACAAACAAATGCTTTGCTATACGTATCACGTCCATAGGCTGCAGAAGTACTGGATTTACAATCTGTTGCCCGTTCAGTTGAACTCCGTTAAGGCTGTTATTGTCAACAAGAGCCCATCCATTTTGTGCGCATACAAATGAAGCATGATTCCGCGAGGCAGTCCTGCCTCGTAAGGAAATATCTTTCCCCCGGCCCACTTCAAGCGTCCTCATCTCCGGTTCCAAGGGAATATTTGTCCATCCGGTATCCTCTGGATTGTCTGTAGTCACAACCATCACAATGTCATGCAGCGAGACTGCACTGTTTTTCGCATGGATTCGGAGGACACTCCCATCTCCAACTCTCTCCGGTTTCATCGGTTCAAGCTTTTGGTCATTAATAGTAGTGCCGTTTGAACTGCCAGTATCCGTAAATACAACTACATCTCCATAAGTCCTGAAGACACCATGCCTGCGAGATACAGTCAATGCGTCAGAATACAAGTCCGGCACATAGCTTTTTGTTTTTCTTCCAAAATATTGTGTTCCGGCCAATTCAAAAACCTTTACATCGTCTTCATAAAAAATGTAAAGAAGGGGTTTTTTGACGAATCTATCTGATTTTCTTGTTTTCTTTTCAGTTTTTTCTTTCGCCATAATTAAGTCCGTCCATGTTTTTGTGCTGTATTATATGCCGGATTCTTTTGTGAAGAATGTAAACTCTTCATCCGCAAGGCGGATAGTAGACTGATTCTGAAGATGTATTTCCTGATTCTGAGGAATCATCGTCCCGTTAACATACACATGATTCGTGGATTTCAAATCAATAATAAAATATTCCCCGTCGTGAAAAACAATATCTGCATGATGCCTTCCAATTGCTGAATTATCTCTGATCACATAGTCCACCTCTCTCAAATTACGGCCTATGCGGAGGCGAGGAATACACAATGGAATGTGTGCATTATCCTTCCGCCGAATCAGGTATGCCTCAGGTTGTTCCACAGAAAGTGACTGCAGTATTCTTGTCTCTCGCAGTTCCTCTGTCGCTAAAGCCGGTTTCTTATGCTCTGCGCGCTCCGCCTCTTCTCTGGCCTTTCGCTCCTGTTCTGCACGCTCTGCCTCTTCTCTGGTCTTTCGCTCCTGTTCTGCGCGCTCTGCTTCTTCTCTGGCCTTTCGCTCCTGTTCTGTGCGCTTGGCCTCTTCCTGCGCTTTACGTTCCTGTTCTGCGCGCTCTGCCACTTCCCGAGCCTTTCGCTCCTGCTCCGCGCGCTCTCTGGCTGGGCGCCCCTGCTCTACTACAAAAGCCTGTTCTCCGGCTATTCCTTCTTCTGACTTTGTATTGAACAAAACGGGTTTTTCACGATTCAGAAAAGGATCCTGCCCCCTAAAAGAAAGACCTTTTCCTTCAACGATCGTATCCTGATTTGAGCTGTCTTCAAACCATGTAGGAACAGAATCGAAGTTCTGATATTCCTGAGAATTAATACTCGTATCGTCTTCCATTACGGTATCTTCAGGTTGTGTAGAGAAGTGCATTCCCATACCATCGTTCAAAACAGTTTCATCGTTGCTCATAAAGCCCTGATCAGGCACATTGTTAATAGGTGGCACTACATACCCATAGCCAGCCTGAATATTACTATTATCGAAAAATCCAGAAGCATTTTCAACCGCTTCCATCCTTTCACGATAATTAAACATCAACAAAGCAAAACAGACCGAAGCAACGCCTGAACACAGTGCCTGTAGTTTTCCTAAACCCGGTGCTGTGAAAACAGCTACAAGACTTGAAAATGTACCGACCATTGTAATAACGCCGATATAGATAGAGCCTACCTTAGATGCAGAACCACCGGACACAATCGTTTTTGTTTTTGACAACATTTTCTGAAGCTTCCAGTAATAAGCAATCGCTAACAGCATGAAGCCGACAAAAGACAGGACAACTATTCCTGCAACTGCAAATGCCCCTTTAGAATTACTGTCAGCCATTCCTGACACTGCTCCTATTAAAGAAATTATTCCAAGTGCGCTAAATACTGTTATAACAATCAAAGCAACAAAGCTGATAATTGCCAATACACGTAAAATAGTAAATCCAGTTGTAGCAAACGTACTACCGTTTTCTTTCTTAGACTCTTTGAAAATAAGCCATAACGCTACTGCTGTCAGGATTGCCGGAATATTGCCAATCAAAGTTCCTGCAAAACCGACTGCACCGATACTCGAACTGTACATCTGCATGTACTTGTGGATTTCCTCTGCCCCGGCGCCCCCCGGTGCCATATTCATTAACTGCCCTAAAGAACTTGTCATGGACGAAGATGCAATTCCCGTTGCGATAAAGCTCAAGATAATTGCCACCGTATAAGAAATAACAGCAACAAGAAACATTCTCGATGTACCCATTTCGCGTACGACGCGGAGTCCTGATGTATCTTTACCATTCATTTGAACCGGGTTTTCAATCGAATTATACCTTCTTACTCCATTCTTATTCTCTGCCGCAGACATAGATTCAGCACTTGCTATGTAGTCAAGTCGAGTTCTGCAATACGAACAATTACGCTCTCCATCAGGAATCATCTTTCCACAATTTGGGCAATACATTTCCCACCTCCATATACAGGTTCACCGAAAGAACATATAAAAGGATAAAGAGTACCAGTAAATAATATACCACGTTATATCAATAAAATAAATTCGATATTTATAACCATCTGAAAAAAAGCTGGAAACCCGGGCTGTTTCCGGTATTTCCAACTCTGTTTCTAAAACACCTCATTAATATTTCTTCAAGCGTAAAACTACTGGACAGTTAAAAGTTCTTAGTTGATTTGATAGCTTATTCAAAAATAGGCAGGTGCCCATACCGTCATTTTTTTGTAGCCTGCTACTATGTAGGCGTGGACGTGCTCCCCCGTTACTTTTGCTCGTTTTTTTGTTGGTGGTTTCCACCCCCCGATTGCCAAGTAACGCACTGTTTTGCTCAGGTTCATCGAAGATATCCTTTTTTCTTTCCGCAGCTGCTTCAGCCACAGGGCATCGTTTCACTGGTTTGTACTTGGAGTGGTCGGTTTCTTGCTCCGCGGGGATCAGCTGGGGGTAACTTCCATCATCCGGGACCTTTCCCTGATGCCCGCATGTTACGAACTCCTCATACATTTTTTCCTTTCCGGTGCATGGAAACCCGCGTGCATCCAAAAAATGGTATGCATTCCTTGCCTCAAAGACTCCGCACTGGAAAGTGAAAGGAAAGACAGTACTGGCAAGTGACGGTGTAAAACAATACAAAGAACATTCTACATGGCCGACGTGAAAAAGCTGTTCCAGAAATCAGAAAACATCTTGAAGCCTGAGTGCATCTTCGGCCACCTGTTCGGGGCTGTCGGCCGCCTTGCAGGAAATGCACTGCTCCCACCGGAGCGCATGCGCCGCAAGGCGGAAAAACACATTGCGCGAGTCGTTTTATAATGTAAAAAGCCGCATCCGCTGCGTATTTGATTTTACGCGGCCGGATACGGCTTCTTTTTTTGTTTGTTTTTATCACAAATACAATTGGTGGTGTTAATTGATCGCAATATCCTGTCTTGCGTATTTTATCAGCGACCTGTAGGCAAAGATATCGACAATAATGATGTAGATATAGAACAGCAGGATGAACATCTCGTTATTCTGTGTAGCAATGAAGTCATAAATGCCGTGGATCAGCATCGGAATCAGGATGCTGCGGCGAAGCATTTTATTCCTGACCTCAATGTTTCCATAGCGGTCCGCAGCCTTTGCGATTCCGTAGTAGTGGCCCATGAAAAGGCCTGCAGTGACGTGCAGGGGGATCGCCGTCCATGCGCGTATGCCCGCGGTGAGCAGTCCGGTGTCCGCAACATAAAGAATATTCTCCAGCGCCGCAAAACCGGCTGCGGAGGTCACGCCGTAGATAACCCCATCAAAAACATAATTGAATTCCCGGTTCCGCCAGGTCGGTATCCGCATAGCCAGGTATTTGACCAGCTCTTCCGCACCGCCGACAACGATCAGATACATCAACAGATTGGCAACAGTAGTTCCAAAGGAGTTGGCGAGAAAATCCTCCGGTAAGATACTCACGAGGATTGCCTGTCCGACCATTTCCAGAAGTCCGGCAGGAATTGTGGAGATCATGCCCAGAATAAAGATGGTCAGAAGAAGCTTTGGAGGCTCCTTTTCGATCTGATCCATCTGGTAGACTTTCCAGAGCAGAAACAACGGGGGAATCACACTTGCTGCAAGTAAAAGAGTCATAATTAATCCTTTCTATCAATTATAAATGCCTTCAGAAAAGGGGTTTTTCTTGTGCGCAACTTACAATAAGGCCATTTTCTGTATGTGTCTCAAAAAAGAGCTGTTTCATATATGTATCTCAGAAAAAGGGCCGTTTCGGCAGATATTTGAATTCCACATCGACTGTGCCGTCACGGTCGTCGATGGTCATCACCGCATAGGTCTTGCGCCATCCCTGCTGGCGGGGTTTTGCAATACTCCCCGGATTAATCACCAGGACGCCCTCCTCTTTCCCGTAGTCCGGCACGTGGGTATGTCCGTAGACTGCGATGTCGGCCCCCAGTTCCTTCGCTGCTTCCACAATGCGCCATGTGCCGCCGTGTACGCCGTACCGGTGTCCATGCGCCAGAAAAATCCTGTGGCCGCAGACATCAAAGCAGAGTTCGTCTTCCAGCGAATCGGACCAGTCCATATTGCCGGCGACCGCATAGATTTCATACTCGCGCTTTTTGCCCAGGATCTGCTCCAGATCCCCCTCCACGTCGCCCGCATGGATCAGCATGTCGAT